>FZPS01000164.1_pt62 | contig 95795 bp, 70 predicted proteins | sample 1817821 | NCBI WGS metagenome assembly FZPS01 (sample SAMEA104158645, study PRJEB21678) | metagenome | place: Germany | collected 2015-04-21
AGTAACCACAACTGCACCCAGAGATTTTAGCTGACTGAATCCATACAGTATATATTGAGTTATGCTGACACTTGGATTAAATCCCTTGAACCAGCTCCATCCACCCTCTGTTGTCTGAAGCTCAGTGAGTTTATCAATTGTAGTCAGAGTTAGATTGCGACTCCTGTTAAGATCAAACAGCAGAGCCAGTTTCTCTTTCTGCTCAGACTCATTTTTAGCCTCCATCACCCATGGAGTCTCTTCCAGAAGAATATTTTTCAGTTCACTGTTCTTCTCAAGATCAGAAAGAAGCGTTTCTGCATCGCCACCCTGTTTTTTCCATGCTTCAACCATTGCTGATACTCTCGGATAGGTTTTACCAATATGAGATGCCAGGATATTTGCATAAAATGAGGCAAACCAGGATATGGCGTTATCGCTTACAGGCTGTCCCAGAACAGGCAGTGCCTGCACCGCATACCATGCAGGGTTAGAGGTAAACTCAAGAGTCAGACGATAGTCTGTTTCCGTATCACTACCCCTGTTAACAAGCGACTCCATAGTGAAACTTTTTTTATCATTACCATTTATATCCATACGCATACTCTCTGTAACCATCATCCTGTCAGGTAGTACCGCAACGGCATGCTGTTCACCATCACTGAAAAGAGCGCTCTCAGCTACTATACGAATTCCCAAAAGATCTATATCTGAAGGCACAACAAAGGACCATGAAACATCGGCAGATGCACCACTCTCAAGAGATATTGATCTACTGCCATTCATCAGTTCAATATCATCTGTTTCAATATCATTCTGAGGATTGAAGAAAATCAGTTTCACGCTGACTGCAAGAGTAGTGTCAGATAGATTGGAGACCTTTGCAGATATCTCTGTCTTATCTCCATGTCGCAGAAAACGGGGAATATTTGGTGTCACCATCAGCTCCTTCTGTGAAACAGTAAAAGCCTCTGCTGCATCATTACTCAACCTCTTATCGTGAGCCAATACCCTGAAACGCCATCTGGTATTGCTTTCAGGTACAGTAAATGCTATCTGTACCCCACCCTTGTCATCAGTTTTAAGCTGTGGGTAGAAGAATGCAGTCTCATTGAAGTTTCTTCTAACCTGTGGCTGAGCATCGCTCTGCTCTGCAGCACCCGCTGCCATCTCCTCACTCTCAATATCAGAATCAGTCTTTAGTTCAGCATATCCCACTATTTCTGAAGGAGCCGGTTGTGGAGCTGCAGCATCGACCCTTAATGACACCCCTTCGTTCAGGATATTTGAAGTACTGCTCCTAAACATGATCCTTCCATAGTTATACAATGAGAAGCCAAACCAGTTGAATCGGTCGAATTCAAACGTTTTTACATTTTTCGTTGGCAATTGAAAATTACCCATTGCTGTTTCAATGCTGAAAGAGATATCCTGACCAAGTGAGCTCATTGTTCCGTAGCGGTCAAACATATAATTTGAGAGATTCCACGGGTATGTTTGGAAGATATTGTCAAGCGAGTAATCATACATGGAGGCCAGCAACTCAGCAACAGCTGGTCTACCTTTTGAATCTGTCACAGAGATACGCCACTCCTCCTCAGACCCCGGGCGAATCCTGTCCCTGAACACATCAAGTCGTACATTCAATTTCTCATCCTCTTTTTCAGGACGAAGCTCCACTCTGCGTGAATAAAACTCACTATCCTTAACATAAGTAAGAATAAGCGTGAGACCATTCTTATAGCTCTCACTGTATGGAAATGTGAATGTAAGGTTTTGGTTATTCATCAGAATCCACTCCCTTTTAAGGAGAGTTTTTTCCTGCCATAATTCATAAAGCAAATTAACCCTCTCCGAAACACCAAAGATTATCTCTGCACTCTTATTAGGAGAAAAGAGAGTGTTCTTCTCAATGAACCAACTGTTTGTCTTTATTGGCGGTCGTTTATCATTAACCGAGTAAAGTACAAAATCCTTTTCAGCCTCTATCCTATTGCCCCTGTCATCCTCAGATTCAAGCTTCAACCTGTATTTACCCGATTTCAATTTTGACAATTGCTCCTTAATCTCTTTCTGCACACCTGATTCAAACAGACCGCTAAACATAAGTCTATCTGTTGAATCATTCTCCAGCAGTGAGAACAGCTGATAATTCCCTTTGGCAACTATATCGGCACCATCAAGGTTTTTTGCAGCGATAACAATATTATCATCACCATCCTTATCAAACCAGTCAGGCATCTCTGTCTGTAGTATCATTGAGATATCACCTACAGTTACTGTATAACTGCCTGTTTGTGTTTCACCATTTATATCTGTGATGGAAGCCTCCACAACAAATGAGTATATTGCTCTTGGAGATATTCCGCCGTCAGGTTTTTCAGGGATAAATGAGATCACGAACAGACCATCATTATCAGTGACACTAACGCCCTCCGCAAAATGCTCGGGAGAGCTTCGCCACGACCACCACCATGACTGGTTTCTTGAAACTCTCCAATCCACGATAGCATTCTGCAGTTTGATCCCTGAGAAATTCTCAGCCTTGCCTTTAAGAACTATCTCCTCACCAAACTTATAAGTTCCCTCTATCTTGTCAAAAGTAACCTCAAACGTTGGTCGCTTATACTCCTCCACATGGAAACTGACACTACCCTTTTCAGATTCAATTATGAAGGAGCCGGGCAACAATCCCTGAGGCAAAACAAACTCACCTGAAACTGATCCAAACTCATTACTTTTCAGTAGCTGTTTCGACAGCTCTCTGCTGTTTGCATCACGAAGAATAAACTCAACCTGCTTGTCGGTAAGAACCGCAGCTACTCCATCAGCCGAACGGGATAATATTGCTTTAAAGTAGACAGTTTGTCCGGGACGATAAAGCGACCTGTCAGTAAAAATATCAGTTCGTTCAACCACCTCTGAACCCATATCTATTTCTTCTGTATAATATATATGTGAAAATGGGAAACGATTCAGGAATGAGCCGTTATCATCACCTTTTATAGCATGAAAGAAGATATTATTGTCATCTACTGTATTAGCATAAGCTGCATGACCCTCAGAATTGGTATTCAGCGACGCCACCTCAGTCAACACTGAATTTCGCCAGTTACCCGGTAAATTATAAACCTTTACCAGGGCATTATTAACAGGTGCTCCCGTAGTTCTGTCAACAACAAAAAACTCATACTCATTTTTAGATACAGAACGTGTAAATATTGTAAGATCTGAGACAGCAAAGTAGTATATATCACCCCAGCCATTGTTCTCAATTTCAGGATCTGATGAGAATGTGAGAATATATGAACCGGGAGTAGCTATATCAATATTAAATTCAGTTTCACCCTCCATAAACTCAGGAATATCCTTGAGAGGAATATCAATATCACTGATAAAAGTTCTTTTTCCTTCCAGTCCACGACCAATACCGGAACGCGACATCTGAATATCCAAAGGTGAATCAATCCTGTAAAGTTTTGCAGTGAGAGATTTCAGATTGCGGTAGGAAGCTTTAACCTTCTTCTCTTTTTTTATAGAGAACGTGCTGTTTCCCCTCACAGTAAAAGATGGGTTGGTAAGCCGCTGCAAATGGTTTTCCAGCAGAGATATACGCTCATAATCAGGATACCAGTTTATATATTCCTTAAGCAGGTTATATAGTTTTTCCTTTTTCTGATCAGCTGCTAAATTGTCAGAACGGGAGACTCCTATTTCATATAGATTCATTGATGCTATTTTATCAACAATCTCAACACTGAACTCGTTCCCCTCCCACTCTTCCAGCAACTTGCTGAATAGTGGTTGAATATTCGAAGCATAAGTGGTTTGCAATTGAGAAAGATATTCAATTCTATCAAGATCCGTTAACAGTACAGAGTTCTTTAATCCTCTGGCAGATAGCGATCTAATCAGTTTTTTATATGTCTCAAGAGCCCAAAGGTTGTATTCAGTAGATTTAGGGCTGAAGTCGATTTCAATAAATTGCTCAGAAGGTGTAAACAGAGACTCCGATAAGATATTTTTCTTTTTAAGAGTTCTGGTCAGATCTTCATCTGTATCAATCTGTCTAAACAATTCAATAGCCCTTCGTGCGAGAAAATCATACATAGAAGGGAAGAAGCGACGAGAATCCTTTCCTGTTTCAATAATTTCAGAATAGAGTTCTGTGTTTACGGCAACCAGCTCATCCTCGGATGTTATCGAGGCATTCAGATGCTCTGTAATCCTATCATAAAAGTTGTTTCTTGTCCACTCCTTCATATCAGAAGGAAGAAAATCTCCCAGCTCGGTGCGCTGGTTAACTGTCCACTGATCTCTCTGATAATATTGAAGATATAGCTCCCCCAGCATTGAGTGAATAACAGATTTCTCTACCTTGTTACTGCTCTTCTCGAGCATCTCCTTAAGGTTATTAAATATCAGGGAGTCGTTCTGACCATCAACAGACAGATCATACTTGCCCTCATGTATGAGAGCTTTGATAACCTGAGGAGTGTTTTTCTCCTTAATAGCTTTTTGCAGTATTAGTCCCACTTGCTCTGAAGCTGATTTAGGCAGTGATTTCTTTTCGAAATCGGCAACAATAGCCCACTCTTTTTCATAGTTATCTCTGTTCATTTCCGTTCGGTTCTGGGAAAAAACTCCTGAGACAAGCAGTGTCAGAAGTAATATTAAGTAAGCTTTTCTCATAAATGGTAAGGGTTTTCTTAGAATTCTTAGAAAATGGGACTAATAAACCTCATTGAATGTTTAAATTGACAACTGAAATTATATATCAATTTAACAATTCATTCAAACAATTTGTTTTCACGGCTTCATGACGACACCCATTCGTTTCTTACCATTTATCTTGATTACTATAGGTTTATCGAAGCGAACGTGACGAATATAGTCAGTTTCAAAAAATGCCGTTTGTTCATTTAAAAAATCCACATCGAAGAAACCATCATTCTCAAGAAACGGGTTCACAGTGAAGTACCCAACACCGAAAGATGTGAGGTTCTGGAAGAAATGAGTGCCCTGGCTGGGCTCGATGCGATAGTTTTCCATCCCCGACTCCACTATTATTTTTGCCTGGGAGATATGAGGCCATTTAACAGGTATTCCAAGCCATGGATCAGAAGAACCCCATCTGCCAGGACCAACCAGTACATAGTTTTTTTCTGATGCCAGGAACTCCGCGTTGAGTCGTTCAATCTCACGTGCAATCATCGGATTTTTTGCAGCATTGAATGTATCCGTCTTCACATATATAATATCATATACATCTTCCACCAATCCATTTCCAAGTGCATTCCTGGAGATAAGAATAGTATCACTGCTGTCTATCTTTTCAAGATTCTCATGCATCACCTCTCTGCTGTCGACAATAGGACGAATCTGCAGAACATAGAATGATGCATGTTTCTGATCAGCAATATCAACTGCAAATTCAATTTCGACAGGTCTCCCCATCTCTTTTTGTCCTGCTTTCAGAAGTTTATCCAGAATCTCTGCAAGTGGAAACATATCATGCTGAAGAATATTGGCAAATGAAACGATTTTCCTTCCACCCTCATAATACCCTTCACGAATAATCTGATCCTGCGGATCATATGTTGATGCAACATAACGCAAAGGACCGCTTTTCTCTGCCACTTTCAGACGAACCTTAAGCAGATTAAAACTATCATCCACACTAAAATCCTTTGTAACAGAATTCAGATCGAGAGCATAAAAGCTGGTTTGCGTATCTCTCAGAGCCAGTTCAATAGTACTCAGCTGAAGAATGTTGGATGTGTGAAGCGGAGAAAAACGGAGACCAATATTACCATCTACAATATATTTTCCTAATCCGAAAGCCATATTAATAATGCCATCCTCAGTTTTTTCATTGCCGATAGGATAATAGTTTATCGACCTGCCCACTCCTGATATTGCGGGATAATACAGATTATCATAACGTGACCCCACAACCTCCTGTAGTACAATTGCCATTTTTTCCTGATCTATAAGATTATGAGTAGCCGCCATATAAGCCTTACTGTCTCTGTAAAATACAGATGCATATACAGCTTTGATAGCATCACTGAGAAGTCGCACCATCATATACTTATCACTCACGTAAGGTATCATGTAAGTTGAATAGATACCTGCGAACGGCTGGTACTGTGAATCCTCGAGCAGACTAGAAGATCTGATGGCAATAGGAGACTCAATAGCTTCAAAGAACACAAGGAAGTCGCTCACCAACCTTTTTGGAAGTTTGGCAGCAAGAAAATGATTGAGCATATCCTCATCTGACCGGTCGGCCAGAGCAATCGGATAGAGATCATTAGCCTCCATAAACTCATCAAAAATATCAGTACACAAAACAACCGTTTTAGGTGTCGTAACCGGGAAGTTCTGATGATTATTCAGCTCTAGGTGAGTTTTAACCATATAGCCGATAAATGCCAGACCTCTACCCTTTCCACCCAAAGAGCCATCACCAATACGGGCAAAATTTGAGTACTGATCGAATCTGTCCTTCTCAAATACAGCAACAACACCGGTATTCTTCATCCTGCGGTACTGTACAATAGTGGCATATATCAGTTCACGAGCATCATGCATGCTGGCATACTCAGAGACATCAATCTTCTTGAGCATTTCAGCCACGGGAAACATTGCACGTGAATAGAAAAATCTGGAAAAGTGATTATGAGAAAGGTGGTAATAGAGAGCATCATCAGGAATATTGCGAATATTCATCTGCAGCTCCTTAAGGTTTCTGATTCTGAATATCTCCTTGTTTGTATTTGGATCAGAAATTATAAAATCACCAAACCCAAGATTCTCCTTGATAGCTTTTCTAAGATCCTGTGGAAAGGTTTTGGAGTTTTTGTCAATAAACAGATCTTCCGCCTCATTAACATGCTCTCTGTTCTGAGACTCCGAAGATGTGAAAATAAGAGGGATGTCAACATCATAAGTTCTAATCCACTCTCCCAGTTTTTTTCCTGCCAGCTTATCTTTTACCCCATTACGACTGAAGCTCATGTCACTAATGACGCCAAGCATGTTGTCACCATACTTTTTGTAATATGAAACAGCCTCTTCGTAATTACGTGCAAGCAGTATTTTGGGACGTCCGCGCATCCTAAGCATCTGTAAATGTTCGTTCAGTGCCTCTTTTGAAAACTCCTTAGACTCTGAAAGAACAAATTTATACAGCAGTGGAAGAACAGAAGAATAAAAACGAACAGAGTCCTCCACAAGCATAATTGTCTGAACCCCTACAGTTTTCACATCATGTTCTACATTCATGTGGTCCTCGATTAACTTGATAATCGCCAGAAGCAGGTCGGTATCACCCAGCCAGCTGAATACATAATCGATACCACTAAGATCCTCTCTGCTTAGGGACTGTGTTACCGCCTTAGAGAATGGAGTAAGCAATACCACCGGGATACTCGGATAATCTTTCTTAAGCTGCTTGGCAAGCACAAACGTCTCACCTGTATCCATATTTGGCATACAGATAATAAGCTCATAATGATTCTGCTTTAATTCAGCAAGAGCCTCCTTATTATTGCTTACCTGTGTGAACCGTGGCGGATACCTTAGATTAAGTGAGGTGTATTCATTAAAGATCTGTTCATCAACACGACCATCATCTTCAAGAATAAACATATCATATCTTGATGCAACCATAAGAATATTATATATACGCTTATTCATTAGTTTCACGAATGGTGTGTCTCTGAATCTCAGCTGACTTATATCATGAGCTTTAATAACCGAACTGGATGTTTTGAACTTCATATTTTAATAGTTTCTTGAGAACTTGCCTGCAACAACATACCGGAGTACTTTATAACGGTGATACTTAACAGAAATCAAATATAAATTAAAAAAATGAACCGTTTATTGTTTTATCTCATTCTTTGCCTAAACTCACCAATAGAAATAGTAACTCAACACTCTTCAGAGCAATGCGCAGAACTCTTTATTGCTCGAAAACAGCACTCATAGAGTTGATGAGTCAATCGAAATAAATGAGAATAAAAGTAAGAAAACATTAAATTAATTCTTATATTTACAAGTTGTATCCAATATAAAGCAGATCTGCAATAATATCAATTAATATTTAAGATATGAGAAACATTACGACCTTTTTAATTGCTCTATTAATCTGTGCATCTTGTTATGCACAACAAGCTCTATGGGGTGGAGAAACAATAATATCACCCGAGATACATGATGATAACAGTGTTACTTTCAGACTAAATGCTCCAAATGCAGAAAGAGTAGAGATTACAGGAGATTTCCTCCCTCCTCTGAAAATAGAGACCCCCAGAGGCATAAGTGAAGCTCCCGGGAGAGCAGAACTTGTTAAAAATGAAAAAGGTATATGGGAATATAAAACAGAAGGACCACTCCCTTCTGAACTTTACAGTTACGCATTTTATGTGGACGGATTTCGTACTCTTGACCCTGCAAATGTTTTCATGATACGTGATGTGGCAACTGTTACCAGTCAGTTTATCATTGGTGGTGGTCATGCAGATTACTATATAGTTAAAGATGTGCCACACGGATCAGTTACAAGAAGATGGTATGACAGTCCAACTCTTAAAGAACAACGACGTATTACAATTTACACTCCTCCCGGTTATGAAAGCAGTAACGAGACCTATCCTGTATTCTATCTCCTTCATGGTTCAGGAGGTGATGAAGAGGCATGGATTGCTTTAGGTCGCTCCGCACAAATTATGGATAACCTGATTGCTCAGGGTAAGGCTAAACCTATGATTGTGGTAATGCCCAACGGACATACCCAGAATGCTTCTGCACCAGGCGAATCAAGTCGCGAGTACCACCCCGCCATGGGAGGGGGACCTCGTGAAGCTGTGGCTACAATGGAAGATAGTTTTGGAGATATAATCAACTTTGTTGAGAGCAATTACAGAGTTAAAAAGGATAAAGCCAACCGCGCTATAGCAGGGTTGTCTATGGGAGGAAGACACTCAGCAGCAATCTCTGCCCAGTATGAGAACACCTTCGATTATATTGGAGTATTTTCAGCTCCTCCAATTTCGGCAGTGAGGATTGCAGATGAAGCAGAGAGAGCAAAAGCCGTGGATGAGTTTGTAAAGAAGCTTGAAGTACAGCAGAAAAATGGTTTCAAGCTCTACTGGATAGCATGTGGAAACAGCGACTTTGTATATCAGGAGCTCCCATTCTGTTTTAAAAAAATGGATGAGATAGGATTTAAATATACTTACAGAGAAAGTGATGGAGGCCATATATGGAGAAACTGGCGTATCTACCTCACTGAGTTTGCTCCGATGCTGTTTAAATAGATCAATTTCTAATTTACATATCTGTTTTTAAATGCCGTATGACAATTATTTCATACGGCATTTTTGTGGTAAACAGATATAATTAACCGATATAAAATAAGCATATTAACCATAAGCACTGTTCCTAATTTCCAAAAAAGTGACTAACTTTGTTAGTTGATATAAAATTCCGGCATCCTTTTTTTATGATTGATATGGATTCCTCAAAGAAAGAAATAAAATGAAAAAATCACTGCTTTTCTCCTTAGTTATTCTACTGGCCGCACTTGTGACCAGTGTAGTTTTATTGACATCTGGAAACGATCCGGTAAAAACTGAGATTGAAAAGCCTCAGGTGCTTTCGATGACAGCCTCAGTTTCTATTCCTGAAAGAATGACATTTGCGGGTGAGGAGATTGTTTTCGACCGTTATGATAAACGAGAGAGAATGGACCGGGAGCTGAACAGTTTCACCTATTTCCACTCAACGACAATGCTGTTGATAAAGAGGGCAAACCGCGTTTTTCCTATTATTGAACCGATACTTAAGAGAGAAGGTATTCCTGATGATATGAAATATCTTGCAGTGATTGAAAGCAATCTTGATCACAGAGCAGTATCACCTGCCAGTGCGGTTGGTTTATGGCAGTTTATACAGACGGCTGGTCGTGAAAACGGACTTGAAATAAGATCTGAAGTAGATGAGAGGTATCATATAGAAAAATCAACTGTTGCTGCATGCAAGTATCTCAAAAATGCATATAGGAGATATGGGTCATGGAGTGCTGCTTCAATGTCTTATAACGGAGGACAGGGAAGAATTACAAATGAACTGAGAAATCAGAAAGCAGAAGATGCACTTGATTTGTGGCTGGTGGAGGAAACCACCCGTTATTATTATCGTATGCTTGCTATAAAACAGATCTTTGAGAATCCGCAGCAATATGGTTTTGTAATAAAACCGGAACATCTTTACAAGCCCATGGAGTTTAAAAAGGTAGATGTTACAAGTACAATACCCGACCTTGTATCATTTGCCCGTGAACATGGTATTACTTATGCACAATTAAAGGATTTCAACTCTTGGCTAAGATCTGACAAGCTTAATAATGCTTCCGGGAAGAGGTACACTATACTTATTCCTACAGAGGAAGATCTGTACTATAAAAAAGGGGGTAAACCCAAAGTACATAATCCCGCCTGGGTTGTCGACTGAATATAGAATATGACATCTGAAACAGAACTTATAAATGTGTACGGAGCTCGCGTACACAATCTTAAAAATATAGATGTAACAATCCCGCGCGACTCGCTGACGGTGGTTACCGGACTGAGTGGCAGCGGAAAATCATCTCTGGCTTTTGACACTATTTTTGCCGAAGGCCAGCGTCGTTATATCGAAACATTCTCAGCATATGCACGCGGTTTCTTAGGTAAACTTGAACGTCCCGATGTAGATAAGATTACAGGATTGAGCCCTGTGATCTCCATTGAACAAAAGACTACAAACAAGAACCCAAGATCGACTGTTGGAACCACAACTGAGATTTATGACTTCCTTCGTCTGCTGTATGCCCGTGCAGGGGAAGCCTATTCCTACATCACAGGCGAGAAGATGGTAAAATATACTGATGAACAGATTCTTGAACTAATTCTTGAGAAATATATCGGTAGGAAGATCTATATTCTTGCACCAGTTGTAAGGAACAGAAAAGGACACTACAAGGAACTATTTGAACAGATACGTAAAAAGGGTTATCTGAATGTGAGAGTAGACGGTGATATAAGGGAAATTCTACCCGGAATGAAAGTTGACCGCTACAAAAACCACAGCATAGAGATATTGATTGACAAGCTGGTGGTGTCAAATAAGTTTGAAGACAAGCTGAAAGCGAGTGTGAGAACAGCCATGAAGCAGGGAAACGGACTGATTCTTATATTGGATGTGGAAGCAGATGAGGTACGACATTATAGTCGCAGTTTAATGTGTCCCACTACAGGACTATCATACAGTGAGCCGGCCCCGCATAATTTCTCATTTAATTCGCCACAGGGAGCCTGCCCTCGCTGCAAGGGCCTTGGTGAACTGGATCAGGTGGATATTGAAAAGATAATACCTAATCCTGATCTAAGTATTGCAGCCGGTGGAATTGCTCCATTGGGTAAGGAGAAGAGCAATATGCTATTCTGGCAGATTGCTGCGATATGCGAAAAATATGGAGTAACCCTGAAAACAGCTATCAAAAACATTCCAGAGGAGGCTATTGATGAGATACTATATGGAACAAATGAGAGACTGAAAATAAAGAATGAGTCGCTTGGGAACTCCAACTACATGGTTTCTTACGAAGGAGTTACCAAATATATCGAGATGCAGCAGGAAGATGAAGCATCTGCTACTGCACAGAAATGGGCTGGACAGTTTATTACAACCTCAGTATGTCCGGAATGCAACGGTCAGCGCCTCAACAAGGAAGCCCTCCATTTTAAGATCAATGAAAAAAACATTGCAGAACTGGCCGATATGGATATACAGTCGCTTTACAACTGGTTTTCTGAATCCGTAACAGAAGTATCTGAAAAACAGAGATTGATTGTAAATGAGATAAAGAAAGAGATCTTGTCGCGATTACAGTTTCTGCTTGATGTGGGACTGGGCTACCTGTCCCTCTCACGTGCATCAGCATCACTATCGGGAGGTGAAAGTCAGCGTATCCGTCTTGCAACACAGATAGGATCTGAACTTGTAAATGTGCTTTACATTCTTGATGAACCAAGTATTGGACTACATCAGCGTGATAACCGCAGATTGATTGATTCACTGAAGAAACTGCGTGATACAGGCAATTCGGTTGTGGTGGTTGAGCATGACAAAGATATGATGCTGGCATCAGACTACATTGTTGATATGGGACCTTTTGCAGGCCGTAAAGGGGGAGAAGTAGTTTTTGCAGGCACCCCTGAAGAGATGCTGAAAAAGAATACCCTCACCTCAAATTACCTTAACGGCAAGCTTGAAATTGCTATTCCAAAAAACAGGAGAAAGGGAAACGGGAACTATCTAAAGATAATCGGTGCTTCGGGCAACAATCTGAAGAAGGTATCAGTAGCCCTTCCCCTGGGAACACTCACCTGTATAACCGGAGTATCGGGAAGCGGTAAATCCACACTTATAAATGACACACTTCAGCCAATACTTAGTCAGAAATTCTACAGGTCATTAAAAGACCCTCTACCATATGAGTCAGTAGAGGGAATAGAACATTTGGATAAAGTAGTCAGTGTTGACCAGTCGCCTATTGGCCGCACCCCCCGTTCTAACCCTGCTACTTATACCGGTGTATTCTCGGACATACGTAATCTTTTTGCCGGTATGCCGGAAGCAAAGATAAGAGGATATAAACCGGGAAGATTTTCATTTAATGTAAAGGGAGGCAGATGTGAAACATGCAAGGGCAACGGCTATAAAACAGTTGAAATGAATTTTCTGCCAGATGTAATGGTTCCATGTGAAAACTGCCACGGTAAGCGATATAACCGCGAGACACTGGAAGTACGATTCAAAGGGAAATCCATTGCTGATGTACTTGATATGACAATAAATGTAGCGGTTGAATTTTTCGAAAATGTGCCATCAATACTGCATAAGATAAAGGTATTGCAGGAAGTAGGATTAGGATACATAAAACTTGGTCAATCGTCCACAACCCTTTCAGGCGGAGAGAGTCAGCGTGTGAAACTTGCCACTGAACTTGCCAGGACCGATACAGGCAATACCATGTATGTTCTGGATGAACCGACAACCGGACTACATTTCGAAGATATCAGAGTATTATTAACTGTACTCAATAAACTTGTTGAAAAGGGTAACAGTGTAATAGTAATTGAGCACAATCTTGATATAATAAAATGTGCGGATTATATAATCGACCTGGGTCCCGAAGGAGGTGAAAGAGGTGGCTATATTCTTACAACCGGAACTCCTGAAGAGATAGTTAAAAATAGAGATAGCTATACTGCTGTTTACCTGAGAGAAGAGTTAGTGCAATAAAAATTCGGACAGAGTAAAAAAATTTTGTTCCAACGTGAACAATTATACAGACTCTTTGTTTACTATTTTGAAATCACTTGTTATTAAGAACAATTATAAATTAAGAAAATATAAAATAATGGCAAATATTACGTTTAAAGGCAACCCTGTGACTACGGTCGGAGAACTTCCTGTGAAGGGAAATACAGCTCCCGATTTTAGTTTAGTTGATGGCAAACTTAATGAAGTTAAACTTTCTGACTACAGAGGAAAAAATGTTGTACTCAACATTTTCCCAAGTCTGGATACCGGCACATGTGCTGCTTCAGTAAGACGTTTCAATAAAGAAGCTGCTGCTCTCAACAATACAGTGGTACTTGGAATATCTGCCGACCTGCCATTTGCAGCAGGAAGATTTTGCTCTGCAGAGGGCATAGAAAATGTAGTTACTCTTTCGAACTTCCGCGATGAATCTTTCGGTAAAGATTATGGCCTTCTTATGACTGATGGCCCGCTGAAGGGACTACTTGCCCGAGCGGTAGTAGTTGTAAATCCGGAAGGGAAAGTAGTATATACAGAACTGGTTCCTGAGATTGCACAAGAGCCGGATTATAATTCTGCAATCAACTCGATAGTGTAGTTTGTTTCATGAAGATTGTGTTAACAAGGGAGGTCTGCGAAGTGATTCGCGGACCTTTCGCTTTTTAAATAGAAGCTGCAAAAATAAACAATCTTATTGAAATTAGTGTTTAAAATGCAAGAAACTAATTTAATATATGTAAATATGAAAAGAACATTAGGTCTTATTCTGATTATTGGAGCTATGGTACTGGGATATCTGGGTATAAGAGATCTTGGCTCAAGTTCAACTTCAGTGGATATTCTGGGCATTGAGTTAAGCGCAGAAGACAATAAAGCTAAAGAGATGGCCTATGTTAAGATTGGCCTTGGAGTTGTTGCTTTAATTGCAGGTGTTTATCTTTTTGGAAAAAAGAGCAAGTGACATGAATTGAGTAGTTAATCCTTTTAAACTAAGTTTCTTTTTCCTAAATTTGTACTTTCAATTACAGATAACACTTTCACCAATATATGGTAAAAAGAAAAAGGAAAAGAACTTCCCCGTCCAAAAAAAAACGCACTGACTGGCTTCATTTGTTTAAAAGTGAGCGTACTCAATTTATATTGGGAGTTATTGTAGCTTTTGTCGGAATCTTCATGCTTCTGGCAATTATATCATTCTTTTTTACCGGTGCTGCCGATCAGAGCAAGGTACTCAATGTATCTTTCTGGCAACTTATCCGATCATCTAACCTTGAGGTGGACAACTGGACAGGCGCAGGTGGTGCTTTTATAGCTGAAAGACTTGTAAACGACTGGTTCGGGTTATTCTCTTCACTAATACCAATCTTCTTTATTTATATTGGCCTGCGTCTGATGCGGGTTTCAAAGTTTTCTTTTATTAAGGCACTGTTTGCTACGGCATTTGGATTGATATGCGGATCCATTTCAAGTGCATTTATTCTTGACAATATACTTCCTGACTCACATGTAAAATGGGGAGGAGCCCACGGTATTGAGATTGAACGATTCCTGGAGAGCAGTATTGGCTGGCCAGGTATAATACTGCTGATAATTCTTTTTATAGTTATCATTGTTGTGACTGTTAGAAGAAGTAATATGCATAAAATTCAGCAGACGCTTGTGGATAACAAGCCTTCATTTTTGAAGTTTGAAGAATCTGTTGAATCAGAAGCAACTATTGAACCTGATTTGCCTGAAAAAGAAAATAAACCGGGCATTTTTTCAAAACTATTCAGTTCGATCAAAGAAAAGCTCTCTTCAAATAACGGTACCGACATAGAGGAAGAGACAAGTCCTGAAGAAGAGATAGAGGAACCAATTGAAACAGAGACAAAAACTCCTGAAAGCTTATCACCCAAATATGTGGTTAAGCAGGATGATGACTTTGAAATCATCGTTCCAAAAGATGATGAGACAGATTCTCTGCCTGCAGATGATGATAAAGAGAATAAAAGAGACCTCTCATTTATTACGAATGGAAACCAGGAGGCATATGACCCTAAAAAGGATCTTTCGATGTTTAAGTTTCCGACACTCGATCTTCTGAAGGTTTACAATACAGGTGACAGGGAGATAAATATGGCTGAGCAGAATGAGAATAAAGACAAAATCATCTCTACGCTCAGAAACTACGGAATCGAGATAACTTCGATAAAAGCAACAGTTGGACCAACCATCACACTATATGAGATTGTTCCACAGGCAGGTGTAAGAATATCCAAGATCAGGAATCTAGAAGATGATATTGCATTAAGTTTATCAGCACTTGGAATTCGTATTATTGCACCCATGCCAGGGAAAGGAACGGTTGGCATTGAGGTGCCAAACAAGGACCCTCAGATTGTATCTATGCATTCTGTTTTATCATCCAAGCGATATCAGGAGTGTAACTATGAGCTTCCTGTTGCATTAGGTAAAACAATTACCAACGAGGTTTTTATTTTTGACCTTACCAAGATGCCTCATCTACTGGTGGCAGGTGCTACTGGGCAGGGAAAATCGGTGGGACTAAACGCGATCATCACCTCTCTGCTATATAAAATGCATCCTGCTGAGATGAAGATGGTTCTGATAGACCCTAAGATGGTTGAGTTCAACATCTATTCTATTATAGAAAACCATTATCTTGCTAAACTTCCGGATGAAGATAAGCCTATAATCACAGATGTTTCAAAGGTGACACAGACTCTGAACTCACTTACAAAGGAGATGGATGATCGTTATGAGTTGCTCATGAAAGCTCATGTACGTGCTATCAGGGAGTACAATGAGAAATTTATAAACAGGAGGTTAAATCCAAACAATGGTCACAGATATCTGCCATATATTGTTGTGGTAATTGATGAGTTTGGTGACCTTATTATGACTGCCGGCAAAGAAATTGAGATGCCAATTGCCCGTATTGCACAAAAGGCACGAGCTGTTGGTATACATATGATTATAGCCACACAGAGACCTACAACAAATATTATAACCGGTACAATCAAGGCTAACTTCCCTGCCAGGATGGCTTTCCGTGTAACATCGCAAATCGACTCCCGCACTATACTCGACATGAGTGGTGCCAACCAGCTTATTGGACGAGGTGATATGCTTTTCTCACAGGGAAGTACGCTGACACGTATTCAGTGCGCATTTGTGGATACACCTGAGCTGGATGATATAACTAAATACATAGGAAAACAACAGGGCTATGATGCTGCTTATCCTCTGCCTGAAGTGATCTCGGATGCAGAAGCAGCTCCAGGTGCTGTTGATTTGAACGATAGGGATGTGCTGTTTGAAGAGGCGGCTAGATTAATTGTTGTACATCAGCAAGGATCAACTTCACTTATTCAGCGTAAGTTCTCGATTGGGTATAACCGTGCCGGCCGACTAATGGATCAACTGGAAGCAGCCGGAATTGTGGGCGGGGCACAGGGCAGTAAACCGCGTGAAGTATTTATTCAGGACGAGTATTCACTTGAAAAGCTGCTTGATTCATTGAATTAATGCTTAATTGATATTAAACCGAAAACTGATTCTCCTGTCAGTATTGTACATTTATATAATTATGAATTGTGTATAAAAGACTGACTAAATAATTAATATTATTCATATGAAACGTTTAGCATCAATACTTCTGGTTTTATCAATTACAGTAATCGCCATTGCGCAAGACTCATCACAGTCAAGAGCTATACTTGATAAAACTCACTCAGCATACATGCTGTCTGATGGTATTAAATTATCGTTCACCTCTGCTATGGGTGAGGCTGGATCAAATGATTTTGATTCTCAAAAAGGGGAAGCATTCATTAAAGGTAACAAGTTCAGACTTGAGATGGAAGATATGATTATATGGTTTGACGGAACTACTCAATGGGTACTACTTAAAGATGTTGATGAAGTAAATATAAGCAACCCTACAGAGAGTGAACTGGCCACTGTTAGTCCTGTAGCACTTTTAAGTATATATAAAGAGGGATATACATTGAAAGCACCTGTAACAAAAACTGTTAACGGAAAGAGCGTGTATTCGATAGATATGAACCCAATTGCAGTAAACAGTGATATAAAGTCGATATCAGTCGCAGTTGACAAAACCAACAATCGTCTTGTTCAGGTAATTTTAACCATGAGTAATGATTTGCTTACCAAGATAGATATCACAGACTACAATGATAACTTCAAGTATAACGACAGTGAGTTTACTTTCAATAAAAACAATCATCCCGGTGTTGAAATTGTGGATCTCAGGTAGTTGATTTCCACTATATATTTTCCATTTAATATAAATAGATTAATGTAATATCTGTTTCAGATATAATGGAATAGTAGTATCTTTGAGATAAATAAACTATCAAAATAAAGAAATTAATATGAATGAAAAAGTTCGTGTACTGATCCTGGGATCAGGACCGGCAGGTTATACTGCGGCTATTTATGCTGCAAGAGCAAACCTGAACCCTGTACTTTATGAGGGTCTGGAACCTGGTGGTCAGCTAACAACCACAACTGAGGTAGAAAACTATCCAGGTTACCCTGATGGTGTAACAGGCCCGGCCATGATGGAGGACTTCAAAAAGCAGGCTATTAAATATGGTGCTAAAGTATTACCAGGGAGAGCAACTGCTGTTGATTTCTCGACACGTCCTCTGAAGGTGACTATTGATAACGAAAAGGTTATTGAAACTGATACTGTTATAATTTCCACAGGTGCTACTGCAAAGTATCTGGGACTAGAAGATGAGACTAAATATGCAGGTCAGGGTGTATCTGCATGCGCTACTTGTGACGGTTTCTTTTACAGAAAGAAAAAGGTTGCAGTTGTAGGTGGTGGCGACACTGCATGTGAAGAGGCTACTTACCTCTCAGGTCTTGCTGACAAGGTTTATATGATTGTTCGAAAACCATATCTGCGCGCTTCTCAGATTATGCAGGACAGAGTGATGAATAATCCAAAGATTGAAATATTGTTTGAGCATAATGCAGTAGGTCTGTTTGGAGATAATGGCGTTGAAGGAGTTCATCTTGTTAAAAGGATGGGTGAAGCAGATGAGGAAAAGGTGGATATAGCAGTTGATGGATTTTTCCTGGCCATTGGTCACAAACCTAATACAGAGATTTTCAAAGATTATATCGAACTCGATAATGTTGGGTACATTAAAACTGAGCATCCATACACAAGAACAAATGTTGAAGGAGTATTTGCTTGTGGTGATGTGGCAGATCCTATATATCGTCAGGCAGTTACTGCAGCAGGAACGGGTTGCCGTGCAGCTATGGATGCAGAACGTTATCTGAGCGAAAAAGGTTTATAATACTCACTTGTTGAGAAAAACATAAATTATTGGTGCCTCCGGCTTAATTAGTCGGAGGCATTTTTTTATACCTGAGTCTATACCTTAATTACACACTTTTTAAATGACAATCTGTGTTAAATATGGATTAATTGAGAAGAGCCGCAATTATAAAACTATTCTCGATACAAGTATCTTTAATTAAATAAGATATAACCATAATTATTATTAATATTATTTATTAATTATGCCTTTTATACTCATTCCATTTTATTAATAAAAATATTTATTTTACTTTTGTGTTTATATATTTAATTTATTAGTCCTATTTTTTAAATTCTCATTATTTATTAAGTTGGAAATATAAATTTATATACTAAATTAATTGATTAATCAACTAGTAATTAACTAAAAACGCGAGAATGAAATGAAAAAATGCAAACAATTAGGCTACAGAAGCTTTGTTACTCTTATTTTGAGCTTCTTCGCCTTAACAATCTCTGCACAAACAGTTACCGTGAGTGGTAATATTACCGATGATACCGGCTTCGAAGTTATCGGGGCGACAGTTATCGTTGAAGGTGATGCGACTCGTGGTACTGTTACCGACATTGACGGTAATTATACCCTAACTGATGTGCCGGCAAGTGGAAACCTGCAAATCAGTTATGTTGGTATGAGAACACAGGTAGTTCCGGTTAATGGCAGAACAACAATCGACATTGTTCTGGCAACAGACACAGAACTTCTGGACGAGGTAGTAGTGGTAGGTTACGGTACTCAGAAAAAAGTGAACGTTACCGGATCTGTATCTGCTATCGACTCAAAATCATTAGAATCAAGACCTGTACAGAATGTATCCCAGGCTCTTCAAGGTGTTATACCGGGATTGAACTTGACACAATCCAGTGGAGTTGGTGGAACACTTGACAGCCAGATGTCTATTAATATTCGTGGAGCAGGTACAATTGGAAGTGGCTCCAACTCATCACCTCTTATTTTAATTGATGGTGTAGAAGGAAACATTAATGCAATCAACCCTGCTGATATTGAGAGTATCTCTGTACTGAAAGATGCTGCATCTTCATCTATTTATGGTGCACGTGCAGCTTTTGGTGTTATTCTTGTAACGACTAAATCAGGTAAGAGCGGGAAGCCAAGTATTTCATATCAGGCTAATATCCGTTTTTCAGATGCTAATCAGGTACCTAAGATGCTTGATTCATACAGATTTGCTCAGTACTTCAACGAAGCTGCAAGAAATTCGGGACAGGGAGCTATTTTCTCTGAAGAGGCACTGCAGAACATACTTGACTATCAGGCTTACCAGAATGGAACATTCACAGGTGAGCTGACTGACAGAAACAGAGACGCCGTAATGTATGGAACTACTGCAGGAAGCAATAACAGATGGCTTCTGTACGGTGGTGCTAATGCAAACACTGACTGGTTTGCTGAAATGTATCGTGACTGGGTACCATCACAGGAACACAATATGAGTGTTAGTGGTGGTAGTGATAAAATAACGTATTTAATAAGTGGGAACTTCCTTGATCTGAATGGGTTGATTCGTCATGGAAAAGACAATTTCAACCGTTATTCTATAAATGGAAAGATATCTGCAGAACTTGCAGATTGGGTAACTCTGAATTACAGCAGTCGTTGGGTACGTGAAGAGTATTCAAGACCTTCTTATATGACTGGTCTGTTCTTCCATAACATTGCAAGACGTTGGCCTACAAACCCTGTAATTGACCCTAATGGTCACTATCATGAAGGTAATGAAATCCTTCAGATGAGAGATGGTGGTGTTGATAAAAGCGAGAAAGATTATCTGTACCAGCAGCTACAGTTTGTATTTGAACCTGTAAAAGACTGGTATATCAGAGCAGAAGGTAACTACAATACAATCAATCGTTTTAACCACTGGGATGTATTGCCTATTTATGGATATGATACAAACAATCAGCCATTTGCTGCTCCATGGCAAGGTGGTGACGCAGGCAAATCCAACATTTATGAAGGTGCTACTAAAGACAACTTCGCTTCTGTAAATGTATACTCAGACTACACTTTTTCTCTTGCTGATGCTCACACATTCACTGTAATGGGTGGTACAAATATCGACTTGATGAAAACAAGAAACCTGGGTGGTTCAAAACAGGACTTAATAACTCCTCTGGTTCCAACACTTAATACTGCTACCAATCCGACACCAAGTATCTCTGGCGGGTACGGACACTGGGCAAATCTTGGTTTCTTCAGCAGATTAAACTATAACTACAAAGAAAAATATCTTTTCGAAGCTAACGTAAGACGTGACGGATCTTCAAGATTCGTTGGTGATAAGAGATGGGGTACTTTCCCTTCATTCTCTGTTGGATGGAATATGGCTCATGAAGATTTCTTCGCTCCACTTGCTGACAAAATAAGCATGTTTAAACTAAGAGCATCTTGGGGTCAGCTTGGAAATATGAATACAAGCAGTTGGTATCCATTCTTCCTGTCAATGCCTGTTAGTTCAAGTGCAGGTAATTGGTTAGTTGATGGCAGAAAACCAAACATCTCTTCTGCTCCTGGAATTGTAAGCTCATTAATGACATGGGAAACTATTCAGTCTTGGAACCTTGGTTTGGACTGGAACTCACTCAATGGACGTTTTACAGGTGCATTTGATGTCTTTAACCGTACAACAAAGGATATGATTGGACCTGCACCAGAATTGTCTTCTATCTTAGGTACAGGCGTTCCAAGAGTTAACAACGCAGACATGGAGTCTTACGGTTGGGAGCTTGAGGTTAACTGGAGAGATATGATCCAGGATTTCTCATATGGTGTGAAGCTTGTACTTTCTGATGACCAGCAAAGAATTACTCGTTATCCAAACGATACTTATAGCTTAAGTACATGGTATAACGGTCGTATGAACGGTGAAATATGGGGTTATACAACAGAAGGAATTGCAAAATCTGATGCAGAGATGCAAGCCCACTTAGAAAACAACAGACCTGTATGGGGAAGTAACTGGGCTGCTGGTGATGTTATGTATAAAGACCTGAATGGCGATGGTGTTGTAAACAATGGAGCTAACACTCTTGATGATCATGGAGATATGACCATAATTGGCAACAGCATTCCTCGCTATAAGTTTGGTGTTACTCTTGATGCAGCATGGAAAGGAATCGACTTAAGAGTATTCTTCCAGGGAGTAGGAAAAAGAGACTATATGCTTGGCGGACCATATTTCTGGGGTGCTTCAGGAGGTATGTGGCAATCAACCGCCTTCGAAGAGCATTGGGATTTCTTCCGTGACGAAGACAACCCTCTTGGAGCAAACTTAGATGCATATTATCCAAGACCACTTTTCTCAGGCGAAGGAAAGAACCAGTACACACAAACAAGATATCTGCAGAATGCAGCATATCTGAGACTTAAGAATATTCAACTAGGATATACCTTACCAAGCAGTATTGTTAATAAAGCTGGTATGCAGAATGTACGTTTTTATATCTCAGGTGATAACCTTTTGACTTTATCAGAGATTACAGGTGTATTTGATCCTGAACTCCTTGGTGGAGACTGGGGTAACGGTAAACTATACCCACTTAGCAAGGTTATTTCTGTTGGTTTGAATATTAACTTTTAATCAATAACAACAATAAGATGAATACTATATATAAACATTTTTTATTAATTATTGGAGTATTGGTTCTATCTCTCACTTCTTGTGAGGACTTCCTGGACAGAGAGCCTCTGGACCAGGTTGGACCAAACCAATTCCTCAGTTCTGAAAGCGATCTTGCTTCATTTCCCATTAACTATTACTCTTCTTTGTTCAGCACTCATGGTGGATGGAGCACAGGTATAGGCCGTTTGGATGACCACACTGACAATCAGGCTACATCAAATCCTAATCTTGGTTTATATGAACCGGGAAACCGTTTGGTTCCACAAAATGGTGACTTAGGTTTTGGAAATATCAGGGCATTTAACTTCTTCCTTCAGGAGGTGTTACCAAAAAGAACTGACAATGCACTTTCAGGAAACACACTGATGATAGATCACTATATTGGTGAAGTATATATGCTAAGAGCAATGGCTTATTTTGACAGACTAAAAACCTATGGTGACTTCCCAATTGTAACCACAGTTCTTCCTGATCAGGAGGAGATTCTGGTTGCAGCAGCTGAACGTAAGCCACGTAATCTTGTTGCACGTCAAATAATTTCTGACCTGGACTCTGCAATATTACTTATGCAGAATGGTGTATCGAATAAAACAAGACTCACCAAAGATGCAGCACTCTTAGCTAAATCAAGAGTAGCACTTTATGAAGCATCTTTCCTTAATTATCACAGAGGCACACCACGTGTACCGGGTGAAGCAGGCTGGCCGGGTGCTTCTATGAGCTACAACAGCGGTTTCTCAATCAATCTTGATAGTGAGATCGACTGGTTCCTGGATCAAGCTATGGATGCAGCAAAACAGGTCGCAGATAAAATTGAGTTAACAGCTAACTCTGGTGTATTAAATCCTCCTTCAAGAGCAGAATTTGCAGGATGGAATCCATATTTTGACATGTTCTCTTCAAGAGACATGGGTAAATTCGATGAAATATTATTCTGGCGTCAATATGATCTTTCACTTTCTATTACACATGGTGTAACTATATATATTGAAAGAGGAGCAAATACAGGATTAACAAAAGGTTTTGTTGATGGCTTCCTGATGAAGAACGGTCTGCCTATCTATGCACAAGGTTCAGAATACAAAGGAGATACATTCATCACTGATCTGAAAGAGAATCGTGATGAGCGTCTTCAGCTTTTCCTTTTTGATGAAGATGATCCAGTACACATTAAGAGTGATTCAGCCATCTTTACTGCACCGCTGATTATCAACCTTCAGGAGGTTAGAGACGTTACAGGTTACAGATCAAGAAAATTCATGAACTATGATCCTTCTGAAGCACCGGGTTCTGATTTGACAGCAACTGCAGGTTCTCCAATCTTCCGTGCTGCAGAAGCTTATCTGAACTATATAGAGGCTTCTTACATGAAGAAAGGAACTATTGATGCTGTTGCAGACAGATACTGGAGAGCTTTGAGAACAAGAGCCGGTGTTGATGCTGATTACAATAAAACTATTACTGCTACAGATATGAGTATTGAGGCTCTGGGTGACTGGGGTGCATATTCAGGTGGTACTTTGGTTGATCCTACTCTTTATAACATCCGTCGTGAACGCAGAAATGAATATCTGAGTGAAGGTATTCGTTATGATGACCTTATCAGATGGAGAGCTATGGATCAGGTTAAAAACTATATAATTGAAGGATTCAATTTATGGGATGAGGCATATAAGAACTCTATCTATACAGATCCTAAACCAGGTGAAGTGACAAGTGCAGGATTGGTTGATGATGGTAGTTCAGATGCTAATGTTTCAAGTAGAGACTTAAGTAAATATCTGCGTCCATATCAGATTCTGAATTCATCTACAAATACAATATTTAATGGTTACAACTGGTCGGAAGCCAATTATCTGGCACCAATTCCATTTAGACAGATGCAGCTTGCCTCACCTGATGGAACAGCAGATAATTCAAATCTGTATCAGAATCCATATTGGCCGGCACAACCAAATGCTAAGGCAGAAAGATAATTTGGATTTACATCCATGACATAAAGAAGGGCCGCTCCTGTGAGCGGCCTTTTTTTTACCCTGTTTTCTCGAACAATATTTTAAATAAGTGAAAAATATAGCTATTTTTGTTACAGCAACACAAAAAAACCACTCTTATGAAAAAAATTCTTATACTATCATTACTACTATTATCTCAAATGGTGGCGTCTGCACAACAACTGGAAGGTGTGTATAAAAACGGGAACGACTCGATAATTTTCATGGGAGAAAAGGTTTCATTCAGAATTACAGGTTTTGCGGGACTATCCACAGTTCAGGTTGGCGAAGGAAGTTATGAATTAATTGAAAATTTCATGCTTATAAATACGACTGACTATCCCGGACATAAAACATCCTATTCATCGCAGGATGCAATTAGCGAGGATACGTGCAGAGTAAGAGTGGTAAGTATTGACAATTACCCTGTTCAGGGTATTCTTGTGGAATCTAAAAACAGCTCAGGTAAAGTTTTGAATGCCGGTGTTACAGATAGCAATGGAAGTGTAATATTTACTGATTTTGATAAAATAGGCAAGATAACAGCCTTTGCAATGGGATATCACCCTATTACATTTGATTTTAGTATGGGTAAGGATTATATTATAAAAATTGCCGAGAATGATATTATTGAAAACAGGACTGTTGCTTTCAGAATAAATATAATAGATGATAAATCATTCTCCATTTTACTACTTTCCGATGATTTGAAAACTAATAAAGATTTGGAGAAAGAGCTTACTAAACTAAACAAACGAGCCAGTAAATCAAATTTAATTGAGAAAAGATTCACTAAAGAACTCCCAATTTTTATAAGATAGTTACTGGCTATTAGTTGCTTTTCTGATTAATTGTTTCAGTTGAAAATGTATATCAGAGCCTGTGTTAAGACAACTTTTGTCTCACGATAGCAGAAATGGTTCCACCATCAGCTTTTCCACCAAGTTCTTTTGTGGCTATACCCATAACTCTTCCCATATCTTTCATAGTGGAAGCGCCTGTGTCGGCAATTATTCTCATGACTTCTGCCTCTATTTCTTCTTTTGAAAGCTGTTTAGGTAAATATTCCTGGATAACCTTCATCTGCTCAATCTCAGTTTCTGCCAGATCTTCCCTACCCTGCTCTTTATATATTTCAGCACTCTCCTTGCGTTGTTTTACCATCTTTTGAAGAATAGCTATTGCTTTATCATCTGCAAGTTCATCTGCTGCACCTTTAGCAGTCTTAGCTTCCAGAAACTCTTTCTTTACCCCTCTTAATGCATCAAGACGGACCTTATCTTTAGCCAGCATTGCTTTTTTTATCTCTTCTGTGATAGTATCGAATAGTGTCATAACAGTTATCTTTTTTCAAATGATTTTAAATGTATTTGTACCTGAATTATAAAATATAAAATTCATCTCTTAGTCGAACAGAGTAGCCGACTGGTTAAGTTTATCTATATGATATGTTCTGGGATTAAAAGTTCTATCCCTTTTAAATACCGGGTTCTTCTCCAAAGCCTCCAGAATCTTATCATCGTCCAGCTCCTCTAAAGTAAGTATAAATGGCTCCTGTCTGTAATTGTTTGCTGAAAGAGTTTCCAATCCGGCTTTTCCATAATACTTCTCAATAAGCTCCTTATCTTTGATCTCGCGTTTTCGCTCTTCATCTTCCTGAATCTTACGCTGTAGCTCATCAGCTTTACTCTCTTCCAGTTTAATCTCTTCTATACCGGGAACATTATTAATTGAGAATCCAGTCGCCAGCAGCGTCACCTTAACCTCTTTATCCAGTGATTCATCAACTGCAGCACCCCAGATTACTTCAATATCATTACTGAATTTTGACATAAAATCATGAAGTGCATTCATCTCTTCCATCATCAAAGGATTTTCTTCTCCAAAGCAGAGATTTATCAATATTTTCTTAGAGTTGAAAACATCGTTATTGTTGAGCAGAGGAGAGTGCAGAGCGTCTTTTATGGCCTCATTAATACGGTCACTTCCTGTTCCTTTTCCACTACTCATTATGGCCACTCCACCATCTTTTAATGTAGTATTTACATCAGCAAAGTCGAGATTAACATGACCATGTACAGTGATGATTTCCGCAATGCTCTTTGCAGCAGTGGTAAGAGTATCATCAGCTTTGGCAAATGCATTAAGTACAGTAAGATCACTATATATATCACGCAGACGTTCGTTGTTTATTACAAGCAAAGCATCTACATTCTTGGCAATCTCTTCTACACCTTTTAGAGCCTGAACAATTTTTCTGGATCCTTCGAACACAAAAGGTATAGTAACAATTCCTACTGTAAGAATACCTAACTCTTTGGCTACACGGGCAATTACAGGGGCTGCTCCAGTTCCGGTTCCACCACCCATTCCCGCAGTAATAAATACCATGCGTGTACCATCGTTAAGCAGATCTTCAATCAGATCCACACTCTCTTCAGCGGCTTTTCTGGCGATTTCAGGTTTGTTCCCGGCACCTAATCCACCGGTTGTAGTTGTACCTAACTGAACTTTTACAGGTACCGGAGATTCCATCAAAGCCTGATTATCTGTATTACATAATGCAAATGAGACATTATGAATACCTTCTCTGAACATATGATTTACGGCGTTACCGCCACCTCCACCAACACCAATTACTTTAATAATTGCGTCTGTATGACTCTCTATTTGAAAATCTAATAAATCGTAATCCATCAATGTGTACCTTTTAATTATTCATCCTCATCAGAAAACATATTCTCAAACATATCGCCGAATTTTGAAAAGAGACCCGGTTTTTGAGTTTTCTTGGTCTTCTTCACTGCTTTTGCAGTTTCTCTATACTCTTTTTTCTCACTTTCTTTAGAGAATTCCTCTTCGTCATATTCATTATAAACATGGCGATCCTCATAGTGACAGCTCTCTTTACCAAACAACAACATCCCTAAAACCTGAGTAAATGAGGGGTCGTTGATAAGTTCAGAAGCATTATTTATAAAAGTTTTTTTAGCTGTTGCTTTCCTTACAGGCATCTTGAACTTGTGAGTCAAGTAATCAGTCATATTCTTTAATTGTGATGCGCCCCCCGTAATTATCATTCCGGAACCCAGTTCATTCTCGAGACCTGAAAGTCTGATCTGCTCTTTAAGGTTTGCAGAAATTTCATCAAGACGTAATCCAATCACCCTGTTGAGCTCTGTTAGATCTACATCAGGCTTTGAAGAGAATGGTGATGTGAAAAAAGGACTTTCGTGATTCTCATATGCTTTTCCGAACTTAATTTTTAATTGCTCTGCGTCATTTTCAGTTATATTCAACGCACATATATCTTTAGTGATATTCTTACCACCAAAAGGAATCACAACCATCCTCTTTAAAATCCCATTTTTATATATTGATAGAGTGGTAGTGCCTGCACCGAAATCAACAAATGCACAACCCAGCTCTTTCTCTTCATCGTTCAATGCTATAGCAGCTGACGCTAGAGCACCTATAACATATCCGGCAATTGGGAGTTTAGCTTTATCACTAAAGCTTTTCTCAATATTAGACAGTAAATTGGGTCTGCCTGTTACAATCCTGTAAGCTGCTTCTATTTGCGTACCAGCAACACCTACTGGGTTAAGTTCCTGCTTACCATCAATATAATATTCAACATCTGCGACAGCATAATTTCTTTTCAGATCGGGAGTAAATTTCTCGGCAGACTCCTGTAACTGTTTGATCACTTCTTCGGACACTATTCCACCGGTAGAGAGCTGTTTTGTGTCCCTGACCTCCATAGTATGCAGTGACTGTCCGTTAAGAGAAACATATACTTTACCTATTTTTTGATCTATACTGTTTTCAAGCATAGTCATTAATTTCCTGACACTTGCTCCGGTTTCTTCAATGTTGTAAACCATACCTCTGCGTATTGAGTTGCCAGAATCAATGGTTTTACTTTCGAGTATTGAAAAAACATTATTGTCGTTCCTGCGAGCAACAACACCTTTTATTTTATATGTTCCCAGATCTATTACAGCTATAAATTCTGATTGCGTCATATATTGGCTATATTTTTTTTGTTGTGATTATTACTATTTTCTGGTGCACACAACTTGATTTTCATACTTTAAATTAATTTCGGAATAACGGTTCCATCCAACAACATTTAATCCTCCATCAACGAAACGAGCGAATTTATCCAACTTGGAGTGATAATCATCAATATCTCCCATAATTATCTTAAAATCACCAGCTCTGGGAATTAATACCACTTCGTTATCACTCCTAACCACTATCTGTTCGATCCACGCATCCCATTCGGAATTATTCCTAAGGAACATTGCAAAATCATACAGTTCGTTTTGAGCAAATTCCTCATCTATTACACCAGTTGCAATTGGCACATAAACAGCAAAACTAGAAGAGACGGGCATTATCTTTCGATCCTTATCTACATAAAAATTTCCTTTTATATCTGAAACTACTCTAAGAATTGGTTCTCTCTGTCGTATTGTTGCTACAATTGTAGAACTTGAAGTAATAAATACATCAGCAGATTCAATTAGTCTGTTGCCAAGAATTGTATCACGAATAGCCAGTGTATTTATCTCTTTAAAAGGTTTCCCTACCGGATAAAGTTTATACTTCTTCACTAAATCCTCTACTTCTCTGGCTGTTACAAACTGGGTTTGTGTACTATCTTTTACAATAACAACAAACTCTTCACAAACACTGTTGTGTGATGATTCCCTGAAATAGTCAGCTGAAAATATCAGGTAACCAACAACTGCCAGAGCAATGAATATGACAAGGATTTTCTTCACTATCGTTTTATTTTTCTATACAAAGATAAATCTTGAAGTTCAATATACTACTAATTTAAATAAGATTATACCTTACTCAAATACCTATCTCTTAATATTTTTTCTATTTCGGGCACCAAACGGTCGATATCTCCTGCACCAAATGTAACAAAGACTTCCATAGGCTTATTCTTAATCAGTTCAGGAAGTTCATTTTTACTACAAAGCAGTTTCTCAGCTGTTGTTATCTTCTCAAATATTATTTGAGAGGTAACTCCTTCGAGAGGTAATTCTCTGGCAGGATAAATATCCAGTAATATAACATCTTCCAGAAGTGAGAGACTAGAGGCAAATTCATTTGCAAAATCACGTGTCCGGGAATAAAGGTGTGGTTGAAAAACAGCTGTTACCTTTTTGTTCGGGTAGAGTGATTTTATCGATTCTATAGCTGCCTTAAGTTCATTCGGATGGTGTGCATAATCATCGATATATACTATCTGATTACTTTTTATCCTGTAATCGAAACGTCTTCTTACACCTTCAAAAGAGCTCATTGCACGACGAATCTCTTCTGCTGTTACTCCACTTAGCTGAGCTGCTGCAATGGCTGCTATACCATTTTCAATATTTATCCTTACCGGCACTCCAAGTGAGATATCTTGAATATTCTCAATTGGCGAAACGAGATCAAAAACTGTTTCTCCATTTCCCGATCTGATATTCTCTGCATGGAAGTCACCCTCATTTTCTGAATATGTCCATACTTTCACTCTATCGTTTACATTTGGTGTAACGGCTACTCCTTTTTTAAGAATAAGATGTCCACCAGGTTTTATAAGTGATGTAAATTTCTCGAAGCTCTCTCTGTAAGATTGTTCATCACCATAAATATCCAGATGGTCCGGATCGGCTGATGTAATAATTGCAATTTCAGGTGTGAGCCAGTGAAAAGATCTGTCATATTCATCAGCTTCAGCAACAGTTACATTACTTTTACCGGAAAGCAGCAGGTTGGTATCATAGTTTTTTAGTATCCCGCCTAAAAATGCATTACAATCCACATGTGATTGACGAAAGAGGTGGGCTGTCATACTTGACACTGTTGTCTTTCCGTGAGTACCAGCAATACAGATAGCCTTACTGGACCTGGTTATTTCACCTAAAAGCTGAGCACGTTTAATTACCTTAAAACCATTATCCTTAAACCAGTTTAATTCGCTATGTGATGCAGGAACAGCAGGTGTGAAAACAATCAGGGTGTCATTCTTATCTTTAAAATGATCTGGAATCTGAGTTATGGAGTCTTCGTAATGAACTAAAGCACCCTCTTTTGAAAGAGTTTCGGTGAGTAGTGTTTCCGTACGATCATAACCTCCCACTTTTTTATTTTTTGAAAGAAAATAGCGGGCAAGATTACTCATGCCTATCCCACCTATCCCTATAAAATATATATTATTATACTCCATTTTTATATCTTCACTTTTCAAAATATTTCTTCTCTGAGTTTACTCTTTTTGCATTAAAGAGATCAAAGTTGTTTATCAAATTCCTAAATCAGTTTTTCAATCTCATCAACAATTCTTTCTGCAGAATTGTGCTGTGCCATTTGAATAATGTTTTCACTTAACTTTTTCAGCTCATCGTCATTTCTAACCATTTCCAGTGCAAAATCAAACAGCAGTTTTGGAGCCAGGGCATCTGATATCATTACGGCAGCTTCCTTATTTACCAATGCTTGTGCATTCTTTGTCTGATGATCTTCTGCCACATTTGGTGACGGTACAAGAATCACAGCTTTGCCAAGTAGACTGAACTCGGAAATAGAACCAGCTCCTGCACGAGATATTATTAAATCCGCTACAGAATAGGCGTAATCCATACGAGATATAAAATCCATCAGATGGATATTGTGAGGTATTTTACCTTCGGTCTGCAGTTTCTGCATATCTTTAAAGTAATACTTACCACACTGCCATAAAACCTGTACATTTTCATCTTTTCTCAATTTATCGAGAGCTGAAACAATGCTTTTGTTTAATGTTGCTGCACCAAGGCTTCCTCCTAACATTAAGATTGTTCGCTTCTTTGGATCAAGATTGAAGTGCTCATAACCTTTCTTGCGATTCTCAGCAGAAACGATTAAATCCTGACGACAGGGATTTCCTGTGAGTACAATCTTATCCTTTGGGAAATAGCTCTCCATTCCTTCATATGCAACACAAATGACTGAAGCTTTTTTTGCAAGCATTTTATTGGTTATTCCTGCATATGAATTTTGCTCCTGAATAAGTGTTGGAATACCTTTGGCAGAGGCTGCCTTAAGAATGGGGCCACTTGCGTAACCTCCTACACCTATAGCGATATCAGGCTTAAATTCATTAATGATACCACGAGCTTTATTCATACTTTTTATCAGTTTTGCAGCAACACTGATATTTTTAATCATATTCTTCCTGTCGAACCCTGCAACAGGAAGACCTATAATCCTGTATCCGGCAGCGGGTACACGTTCCATTTCCATGCGATCCTCTGCTCCCACAAACAATATTTCACTATCGGGCCAACGCTTTCTGATTGCATTTGCTATAGATATAGCAGGAAAAATATGTCCTCCTGTTCCGCCACCACTTACTATAAACTTCTTCATACCTGATAGATTTCAAATTCCACTTTATCTTCAAGACCGTTTACTGAAACATCCTCCGGGTTAGATGAATCTTTATTATCATCACCGTCTATTCCGCCAACTTCATTGCTTTTGTCATCACTATCCACCGAGTCTCCTTCTTTCTTTTTACTTATACCAAAACGGTCTGCACTAAGTATAAGTCCAAAATAAGCACAAGTTATTAAAGTTGATGTCCCTCCACGGCTTATTAAAGGAAGAGGCTGACCGGTTACCGGAATCAGGTTGACCGCAACTGCCATATTAATAAATGCCTGTATAGACAGCATCAGAGCTGATCCCATTACAAGATATTTTGGAAATAATTTTTCTGTCTTCCTCGCTATTATACCTCCTCGTATCAGTATAACCAGGTATAGTAGTAAAACAAACATACCACCCAGAAGTCCCATCTCTTCAATTATAATAGCATATATAAAATCGGAATAAGCTTGTGGTAAGAAATCTCTTTCTGTACTATTGCCAGGGAAAACTCCAAATACCCCCCCATTAGATATTGCTATTTTTGCATGTGCTACCTGATAATTTTCGTCTGTAATAGTAAAGTATTCCTCTTCCGTCATCTCTTTTGCTTCTCCAAAATGAGTGATACGATTTTGCCATGTACCTAAACGATTGAGGGGACCTGAGTCGGTCCAGCTCTCAGGAATGATATTAAGTAACAATACAAACAAAAGGATGATTGCAATACCGACGCCAGCTACTTTAAGAAGTCTAGTAATCTTTACATTTCCAATAAACATCAGAAGATAGCATACACCAAAGAGCAGTACAGCTGTTGATAAGTTATCCACTGCAATTATTCCGCATACTACAATCATCAGACCAATCATCCACTTAAAGAGTATTCCATCATTGTGTCCATTCTGTTTACTTAACAGAAATGCAATGGTACCCATGAGTGAAATCTTTGCAATCTCAGAGGGTTGAATTGTGAATCCCATTATTGATATCCATCTGTCGGCGTTATTTACACTCTCTCCTATAAATGGAGTGAGAATAAGCAACACAATTGCTCCCAACAGCACAAATATAAGTGATGAGAAAAATCTATATGGAATATTATGTATAAGCAAAATGATTCCAACGCCCCCTATTAAAAACATTGTGTGACGCAGGATGGGACCAAATTGATTTTGCTGTCGGTACACAATTGTACTTGTAGCACTAAAAATTTCGATCAGTGAAATAATACAGAGTATTATAAATACAGACCAGATAACCTTATCCCCTTTGAATATCTTGTGCCCGAATTCGACCAGCGTAGATCCGGACGTTTTAACCTCTTCGATAGGTTCTGTCGGGTTGTCTGTGTAGTTTTTATTATCGAGCATAATTACAATTTTTCAGATTCGTAGAATTATTTCCTAAACATTATAAGTTCCTTACACATTCTTTAAACTGATCTCCTCTATCTTCATAATTTTTAAAGAGATCGAAACTTGCACAGCATGGAGAAAGCAAAACGACATCTCCTTTTTGAGCAAGTTTGTAAGCCAGATCTACAGCTTCTTTCATTGAACTTGCATCTCTTATTTCTTCAACTTTACCATCAAAAAATGTGTGTAACTTACTGTTATCTTTTCCTAAAAATATCAGAGCCCTTGCTTTAGATCGGACCAGATCGTCGATCTCTGAGTAATCATTACCTTTATCAGTACCTCCCAGAATCAGCACTGTTTTACTTCGCATACTCTTTAAAGCATACCAGCAGGAATTTACATTAGTGGCCTTAGAATCATTTATATATTGAACTCCACGCACAGTTGCCACCTTTTCCAGTCTGTGAGGTACGCCCTGAAAATCGGACAGTGAAATTCTCAACTGATCGTCGGTGATATCCATCAGCTTTGCTACTATACCTGATGCCAAAGAGTTATACACATTATGCATTCCTTCCAAAGCTAATAATTCTAATTCCATATTAAACATATTACCTTTAGTATTGATAAACAATTTTCCATTTTCAGTATATCCAACGGTATGTTCTTTTTTAAACTCACCAAATGGATAGCATGTAACTTCAGGTTTAAGTTTCTCTATCTCTCTGGTTACAATAGGGTCATCCTCCCAGTAAATAAAAGAATCATTAACTCGTTGATTCCGTATAATTCTCATTTTTGCATTTATATACTCCTGCATATCGTTGTTATACCTGTCGAGGTGATCAGGTGTGATATTCAGCAATACCGCAATATCAGCCCGGAATTCAATTAATCCTTCCAGTTGAAAACTACTTAATTCTAGAACATAATAATCAAAATCTTTCTCAGCCACTTGTAGGGCAAAACTGTTTCCTACGTTACCACACAATCCTACATTCAAGCCAGCAGACTTAAGAATGTGATATATCAGATTTACTGTTGTTGTTTTACCATTACTCCCGGTGACACAAATGAGTTTAGCTGAAGTATACCGGCTTGCGAACTCTATCTCTGAAATGATTGAAGTTCCTTTTTCTTTAAGCTCTTGAACAATTAAGGATGTATCAGGAATTCCCGGACTTTTAACTACTTCATCCGCTTTTAGTATAATATCTTTTGTATGACTATTCTCTTCAAAATTGATGTTGTGAGAATTCAAAATATCTCTGTACTTATCTTTTATAATGCCGCTGTCTGACAGGAATACTTTGAAGCCCATCTTTTTGGCAAGTATGGCAGTTCCAACACCACTCTCTCCACCACCAAGAACAACAATCAATTTTTCATTCATATTTTATTTCTTAAATATTATCTCATTTTCAAAGTTGCAACAGCTAATACAGCTAACAGAATGCCTATCAGCCAAAAACGAGTAACAAGTTTTGGCTCAGTGATAGGTGTTTTAGGCTTTTGTATAATTGCATCGATGCTTCCATCTCCCGGCTTCTGAAAATGATGATGCAAAGGTGTCATCTTAAATATTCTTCTTCCGGTACCATATTTCTTTTTAGTATATTTAAAGTATGTAACCTGTCCTATTACTGAAAGGGCCTCAACAAAAAACACTCCGCACAATATGGGCAAAAGAAGTTCCTTATGAATCAGCACTGCAAACACACCTATAATCCCTCCTATGGTTAAACTTCCCGTATCCCCCATGAAAACCTGTGCAGGATAAGCATTATACCACAGGAATCCTACACATGCACCTACAAATGCAGAAGCAAAAACCATAAGTTCGTCACTTCCGGGTATATACATGATATTAAGATAAGAGGCAAAGTCAACACGTCCCGAAACATAAGCCAGTATACCTAAAGCTACTCCAATTATTGCAGATGATCCAGAGGCAAGACCATCCAGACCATCAGTGAGATTAGCACTATTTGATACAGCTGTTACAATTAAAATTACAATTAAGACAAAAACTACCCAAACAGCTTCATCAGCATAATCACCCAGCCAGCTTACCAGCCATCTGTAATCAAAGTTGTTATTTTTTACAAAAGGAATTGTTGTACTTGTAGTTTTTACATCTTCACTCTTATAGGTCACATCTTCAATTACGTTATCAATTCGTATTTCAGTATTTTCTCTTACTACAATCTCAGGACTAAAATATATTGTGAGTCCAACAATAAGGCCAAGGCCGACTTGTGCAATAATCTTGAATTTTCCTTCAAGTCCCTCTTTATCTTTTTTGAAGACCTTAATATAATCATCTGCAAATCCCAGAGTCCCTAACCAAACAGTGCTTACAAGCATTATAATGATATAGATATTCTCAAGTTTACCGAAAAGAAGCATGGAAAAAAGTATAGAGAGAATGATTATTATACCACCCATCGTAGGTGTACCTCTTTTACTATATTGCCCTTCCAGGTCAAGATCACGAATTGTTTCTCCAATTTGTTTCTTCTGAAGTTTCCTTATTAGCTTTTTCCCGAAAAAAACACCAATAAGCAGAGCAAATATGGCTGCCATTGCAGATCGAAACATTACGAACTGAAACATTCCTGCTCCGGGAAAATCAAGCTTATCTAAATAATCAAATAGGTAATATAACATTGTTTATCGTATTTATCTAACACAATTTATTGAGCAGAAAATATCTTTTCTACCTCTTCCTTATCATCAAAATGATGTTTTACACCTTTAACTTCCTGATAGTCCTCATGACCTTTTCCTGCAATCAAAATAACATCGCCAGGCTGAGCTAATGCACATGCAGTCTTTATAGCCTCTCTGCGATCTGCAATTGTTAATGCAGAATTTTTTTCTTCTTCAGTTAGTCCAGCAAGCATATCATTAAGAATATCCATTGGATCTTCGAATCTGGGATTATCAGAGGTAAAAACCACTCTATCACTCCCTTTAACGGCTTCCCTGGCCATAATAGGGCGTTTGGTTTTATCACGATTGCCCCCACAGCCAACTACCGTAATTACTCTACCATTTCCGCTAAGCACCTCGTTTATAGAGCTTAGAACATTTGTCAAAGCATCAGGAGTGTGTGCATAATCAACAACAGCAGTATAATCTTTTGGTGAACGTATTGTCTGGAATCTCCCGGCAACCGGCTTAAGCACAGAAAGTATTTTTAACACCTCTTCTTCTTCGAGACCCAACAATATTGATGCTCCATATACAGCCAAGAGATTGTAGACATTAAAAACACCCACAAATTGTACAGATAAAGCTTTGCCATTTATCTCTATCTCGCTGCCATCAAAATGTTTCTCGAATATACGTGCTTTAAAATCTGCCATACTCCTGAGAGAGTATGTATACTTCTTTGCTTTAGTATTCTGAAGCATTACCAACCCATTCTTGTCATCTGAGTTAGTCAATGCAAATGTGTCCTTTGGAAGATTATCAAAAAATGATTTCTTTACATTTCGATACTCCAGCATATTACTGTGATAATCGAGATGATCCTGCGTAAGATTTGTAAATATTCCACCAGCAAAAAGAAGGCCATGAACACGCTTTTGATGTATAGCGTGTGAGCTTACCTCCATAAATGCATACTCGCATCCTGCATCAACCATTTTTCTGAGATAGCTGTTTAATGATATCGGATCGAGTGTTGTATGTGTTGTTTGGTAGAATTCATCATTAACATAATTGCCTACAGTTGACAGCAGACCAGAAGGATAACCTGATAATCTAAATATCCTGTAAAGCAATGTTGCAATGGTTGTTTTCCCATTTGTGCCAGTGACACCAACCAACTTTATGAGCTGAGATGGGTTACCAAACCACTCAGATGCAATTTGAGCAAGTGCTTCTGAACTTTCTTCAACCTGAACATATGTTACACGCGAAAAGTACTCTTCTATAAGAGGTTTATCATAAACTACAACAGTAGCATCCTGTTCTATTGCTTTTCCAATATAAGAATGCCCGTCAGTAAATATTCCCTCAACGGCAATAAATAGAGATCCTTTAACGACATTGCGTGAATCGGATGTGATAGATTCAACTTCTGCATCTTTATCACCACGAATATTTATGACTTTACATCCTTCAATTAACTTACTAAGTTTCATAAAAACATTTTTTATTGGTCCAATTAACGCAAGGTTATTGTTATTGTTGTTCCCTTAACAAGATTCTGTCCCGGTGTGAAAGACTGGGACACAACTTTTCCTGAGCCAATCAGGTTTACTCTTAATCCGGATTTTTCCAGAAGATACACAGCATCTCGTGCACCCATTCCCTTCACGTCAGGTATTTTTGAATTGTTGAGTGCAATCTCTTCGGTTAGATATTCATTATTTTCAAATTTTATTTTTACCCAATCCGAATCACTATTTTTATCTGCTACTGACAGATTTAGTTTATTCAATACATATTTATTGTTATTCCAGTTGCCATGTTTTATTTCAGGAGCTTTTTGCAATGTAGAATCCACTTTACAATCTTCCGCTAAAAGTCGGACTTTTCTTAAATAAGTCTGTTCAGCTATATTTTTAAATACCATACCTGCCATTCCTCCCCCTGATGGAACACCTTTTGGTTTACGCAGACCAACAAATATTGTATACATAGGCTCATCTGCAGGAAAATAACCGCTAAACGAAACATAATATCCGGAATATCCACCTCCACCTGCGATTTGCGCTGTACCGGTTTTCCCTGCAATGCTAAAATAATCTGATGCTACAACTTTTGCTGTTCCATTTTCAACAACACCAACCAGCATCTTCTTTATCTCTTCTAAAGTTGACTCTTTACATATCTTAGGATTAACCACCTCCGCCTCAAACTCTTTTACAACCTTTCCGTTTTCCAGAAACTGCTTTGCAATAAATGGCTTGATCATTTTTCCACCGTTTGCGATAGCATTGTAAAACATCAGCATGTATATTGGAGGTATTTGTGTTTCGTATCCGAAAGACATCCATGGAAGTGTTGTTTTTGACCAATAGTTATTTTTATCATTAGGATATCGGATTGAAGAGGTACCCTCAATACCGTTTAATGGTACATCCCACGTTAACTGTTTTCGCAGACCTATCCTATCAATACCGTCTACAAATTTCTCAGGTTTATCTTCGTATCCCTTTAGAACTATTTTGCTCATTACAACATTCGAAGACAACTCCATACCCTCTGCCACTGTGAGATATCCTCTATCCTGACCTCTGCGCCAGTAATGATCTCTGACCCATCTTTTATTATATTGGAACAGACCGTTACCTACATAGAATGAATCAGTTGGAGTAATTACACCATCATCAAGTGCTATCATAGTGGTAACAGTCTTAAATGTTGATCCAGGTTCATTCATATAAGAAAAAGCATTCGGGTTACCTTCGGCATAATCGCCGTTACTCAAACGGTCTAAGTTTACAATTCCCTTAATCTCACCGCTTTTTACTTCCATAATAATTGCAGTACCTGATTCAGCCTCTGTTTCCACAAGTTTGCTTTTAAGTGCACGCTCGGCAATATCTTGAATATCAGCATCAATAGTAGTTACTATATCCCACCCCTCTTTAGCAGGTTCTTCAACTACATCCATCCATTTGCCCTGAATTTTCTGACGATATTTAACTCCCGGTACTCCCCTTAAAAGAGAATCGTATTTTAGTTCCAGTCCACTGGCTCCACCTTTTTCGATATCTTTATAGACGCTTCCTACTGTACGGTTTGCCAGATTTCCAAATGGTTTTTTGCGAGAATTTCGCTCTTCAGCTATCAAACCACTCCTGTTAGATCTCTGATTCCAAAATGGGAATGTACGTATCTCTTTCAGATCTATATAGTTAATATCATTTCTTAATATCTTCACATATCTTGATCGAATTGGAACCCTCTCATCAATCCCTTTGTTTTTATTTTCGAGAATCTGCCTCTCCTCTTTTTCACGAAGATTCCAGCCATTCATTATAATATTCTTATACTGAGATGCAGTGCGGTCGGGAAATTTTCTTGCAAGTGCAACAGACAGATCATCTACATATTTAACGAGAGTATCTTTCTTCATTCCATCAGCCCAAAAGTCCATGTAGATACTATAAATTGGTTCTGTAGATGCAAGTAGCTTATCATCATATGTATAGATATTACCTCTTTTTGGTAAGATAACCCTGTCTCTGATTACTGTCTCTTTTTCGCCCACCTCTCTCCATTTTCTACCTTCAGCTGAAAACATAATTCTGCCTGCAGAAAATATAATCATAAATGAAAACAGCATTAAAACGGATACAATGAGTCCGTATCTACCCAAAATACCTTTATTTTTTCTGTTTTTATCCTGCTCTTTCATCTTTTCAATAAATTTGCTTCTCTAAAAGACTGCTAATCTATATAATACACCGGTTCATTTGTAATGACAAGATCAAGTCCTGCCTCCTCAACACGTCGTTCTATTTCACTTTGCCTGCTAGCTTCAGTTAGACTTGAAGAAATAGTAAGTGACTCATATTTTACATCTTTAAGTTGCTGTTGCAGACGCTCTATATCAGACATCCCTTGCAGCATAGTATAACGATGACTAATAAACAAAATCATTATAATTACCAGTGCAAGAATAAATCTCATGTTTCGGAGGAAGAAATTCTCAGTCAGAACACTCCCTCCAAAAACATGGACAAACGATTTGCGTATGTTATCGAACTTAAATTTCATTTTATCTGAACAGTTTATATTTTATCAAACAACAGTTTTTCTGCTATTCGCAATTTAGCACTACGAGAACGTGGATTTGCTTTTTGCTCTTCATCAGAAGGTACAATTACCTTCCTGTTCACTAACCTGAAAGGTGTAAGAGGATTCCCATAGAAATCTTTTTCGAGGCGACCTTCAAAATTTCCTGTCTTGAAAAAATTCTTAACAAGCCTATCTTCAAGTGAATGATATGAAATCACACTTATTCTGCCTTCAGGCTTCATTACCTGTAATGCTTGCCTAAGCATATCAGTTAATGTATCCATCTCTTTATTAACCTCAATGCGGAGAGCCTGAAATGCCTGTGCAAGCACTTTCTTCTCTTTGTCTCTTCTTGTATATGGCTCTAATATTGATAAAAACTCATCTGTCTTTTTAATCTTCTGTGACTCTCTGAATTTCACTATTGAGGCTGCAATTTTTCTGGAGTTTTTAAGTTCTCCATATCGATAGAAAATATCTGAGAGTTTATCAGCCGTATATTCATTAAGAATATCTGCAGCTGATATATTAGCATTTTGATTCATCCGCATATCGAGATCTCCCTTAAAACGAAAAGAAAAACCCCGACTAGATTCATCGAAGTGATGAGAAGACACCCCTAAGTCGGCTATCAACCCATCTATGCTATCTACATTATAAAATCGAAGGAAGTTTTTCAGAAATCGAAAATTACCATGAACCAAGGTAAATCTTGGATCGGGGATACTATTCCTAAATGCATCTTTATCTTGATCAAATGCAATTAAACGACCCTGATCTCCTAGTCTTTTTAGTATTTCCCTGGAGTGACCACCCCCACCAAAAGTCACATCAACATAAACACCTGAAGGCATTATATTCAGACCGTCTATGCTTTCATTAAGCAATGCCGGAGTATGATAAGTATTGGGAAAAATGTTGTCAGTATCCATTTTGGGATATATTTAAATATATAAAATGATGTCCCCTTAATGGCTTTTTAAAAAGTTCCACCCATGAGTTCTTCCAATTTTGAAGAGAACTCATCTGGATCAACCAATGGCTTTTCTAATTCTTCTTTGGACCAGATTTCAATAGTGTTATCCACACCAAGGAATCGAACATTAGTTTCGATAAAAGCCATCTGTAAATATCGTTTCGGTATAAGCACACGTCCATTTGCATCAATTTCCAATCTTTCTGCATCTAACACAAACTGACGGAAGATTTGTTGCTGTTCTCTGTTCCACTTACTCAATCTGCTTCTGAGCTCATTAATCTCACTTTCCCAAACGCTGCCGGGATAGAGAACAAGACAATTCTGAAAAATATCTTTACGAAGGACTAGAAAACTCTCCCCTTCATTTTGGAGACATTTGCGAAATATGGCGGGAATAAAAATCCTACCTTTTGCATCTGTCTTCGCTTCAATATTTCCCAGGAATTGCAACATTTTCTAAATCATTTTCAACCTAATAGAGACATCAACGGTGTAAAATTACAAAATAATCCACTTTTCCCCACATTTCCACACATTATTTTACAAAAAAGTTATCAACACCTAAACACATACACATATACACCTGATTTAGTGGCAATTGCGACAATTACCAGGATTGTATGTTTAACTCAAATCAGGTTGATTTACAAGAAAATATCGTTTTCTCAGTACTGCATATGCATTTTTTAGTAAATTTGCGATAAAATTAAAGTAGAGTGAGTAATGAGTTCAAACAATGCGTTTAGAATTGATATTGACGGTATTTTAAAGGATAAAGCTCCGAAATATTATAAAAAAATACCCAAATTCCTTATAAACTATCTCAAGCGCACCGTTCATCAGGATGACATAAATGGAATTCTTGAGAGAAACAGGGATTTGGAGGGAGTGGAATTTATGCGTGCATTGGTTGACAAAGAGTTTAATCTGTCATTAAATATAGAGGGAGAAGAAAATATACCAGAAGAAGGAAGGTTTGTATTTGCTTCGAACCATCCTCTGGGAGGACTTGATGGTATCTGTTTATCCGCTGTTTTAGGTGAGAAATATAATGGAAGAATTAAATATCTGGTAAATGATGTTCTCTATTATATTGAACCCTTAAAACCCATATTTGTGCCTATAAATAAATATGGTGCACAGGCAAAGAATTCAGCAAAAGCAATCAATGATGCATACGCTTCAGATAACCAGATTATAACCTTCCCAGCTGGCTTATGTTCCAGAAAGATAAAAGGAGAGATTATTGACCTGGAATGGATGAAGAACTTTATTGTAAAAGCGGTTGAATATAAAAGAGATATTGTTCCTGTACACTTTGAGGCAGTAAACTCTAATTTCTTCTATAATTTTGCAAATATTCGAAAATCTCTTGGGTTTAAATTTAATATTGAACTTATATATTTGCCTGATGAAATGTTCAAAAACAGTAATAGTGAATTCAGAATCATATTTGGGAAACCAATATCATGGCAGGTATTTGATAACTCAAGAACGACTAAACAATGGGCACAATATGTGAAAGATATTGTATACTCAATGAAGTAGTCACTTTTTTAAAGAAATAGAAATCATATGGAAAAGATAATCGATCCGGTAGATAAGAATCTTATTAAATCAGAACTTACAGTTCAAAAGAGAGTAAGAATCACAAATAAAGCTAATAACGAAATCTATGTTTTTACTAGTCATGATTCTCCTAACTTGATGAGAGAGGTAGGAAGACTACGTGAAATTGCATTCAGACATTATGGTGGAGGAACCGGACTTGAGGCTGATATCGACAAATATGATGTGATGAAGGTTCCATATAAACAACTTATTGTATGGGACCCGGAAAATGAAGAAATACTTGGAGGCTATCGTTTCATTTATGGCTCTGATGTAGAGTTTGATGAAAATGGTAAACCTATGTTGGCAACAGCCCACCTTCTTAACTTCTCTGATGAATTTATAAATGATTACCTGCCCTATACTGTTGAGTTAGGCAGATCCTTTGTATCTCTGGAGTATCAGTCTACACTTATGGGTCGTAAAGGTATATTTGCACTTGACAACCTTTGGGATGGCTTGGGCGCCCTCACAGTTATAGATCCTCAGATAAAATACTTTTTTGGCAAAGTTACAATGTATGGAACATATAATAAGCATGCCAGAAACATGATATTATACTTCCTGAACAAACATTTTCCCGATAAAGAGAAATTAGTCACTCCAATTGTACCTTTGGAAACTGATACTGACTATAAAAAAATGGAGGCTCTTTTCCGTGGCAAAAACTTCAATGAAGACTATAGAATCCTTAATAAAGAAGTTCGTGCATTAGGATGGAACATCCCCCCTCTTATTAACGCTTATATGGGACTTACTCCTACTATGCGATTTTTCGGAACATCAGTAAATGATGAATTTGGTGATGTGGAAGAGTCAGGAATCCTTATTGAGATTGATCAAATTCTGGAGGATAAAAGAGCTCGCCATATCGAATCGTATATGAAAAGCAATCCGAGCAAACGCTTTCTGATGATGCTTAGAAGAAGGATTTCAACAAAAACTGGGAAAAAGAAAATCACTTTACTTAAAAAAAGAGATCGGAAAAGAGGAAAATCTGCTTCAAAATGACACAGAACTCCTGTTTTTAACTTTACATACATATAATTTAACCACATTTTTTTACTTTTTGCAACCTGTTGAGTTGTCAATTGTAACTAATTGATAATTTAGCCATTATATCTAATATGCAATCGTTTGCACTGCTTAATTTCGTTAATTAAGTAGATTGCAGAAACATCCCATTTAAGAAAATCTAACTTTGTATAGAGTGTAGAGTTCTTTTAGTTAATCAGATCAATATTATTGATAACGTGGTATTAAAGTAAACAGATAATCTAATAATGTTAACAACATGTATGTAAAATTCAACAAAAAAACGAAAGCGTTTCTGATGATGTTTTTATCGGGGATGCTAATGATTTTATCAGCAAGTGCTCAAACAGGCACTATGATAAATGTCAGAGGTACCATTACGGATATTGCCGGCGAACCAATAATCGGCGCCAATATTCTTATACAAGGTACTTCAAATGGAACAGTAACTGACTATGATGGTAATTTTGTGATTCAGGTGCCTTCAAACGGGGTATTAGAAGTTAGCTACATCGGGTACATACAGCAAATTATACCAGTCAATAACAGAACTACAATAAATATAATACTTCTGGAAGACACCGAACTCCTGGAAGAAGTGGTTGTTATTGGTTATGGTACTGTAAGAAAAGATGATGCAACAGGATCCGTAGTTGCTGTTGACGCAACAACACTTAACAGAGGGTTAGCAACATCACCTTCCGAATTACTGGCCGGAAAAGTTGCGGGTTTGAGCATAATATCTTCTGGAGGTGCTCCGGGAGCTTCATCTAACATCCGAATTCGTGGAGGCTCATCTATGTCGGCCAGCAATGATCCTTTAATAGTTATTGATGGTGTACCGGTTGACAACACCACATCAATAAGTGGTATGTCTGATCCTTTGAGCAGTATTAATTCGAATGACATTGAAACCTTTACTGTACTAAAAGATGCCTCTGCAACAGCAATTTATGGATCAAGAGCTTCTAATGGTGTTATTATTATAACTACCAAGAAGGGACATTCCGGAAAAATGAAGTTATCATATAATGGTAACATGTCAGTAAGCACAAGAACAGGAAGTGTTGATGTTATGGATGCTCCTACTTTCAGAAATTATGTTATTAATTCATTTGGTGAAGGCAGCCAGCAGGCATTAGCATTAGGCAACACTGAAACAGACTGGCAGGACGTGATATTCAAAACATCACTGAGTACAGATCACAATATCAGTGTATCCGGTTCAGCTGGAGAACATCTACCATACAGAGCTTCTTTAGGATATACCAATGAAAACGGTATTCTGAAGACATCCAGTCTTGAAAGATATACTGGTAGTTTAAACCTGGCTCCAAGTTTCTTAGATGATCATTTAAGAGTTCAGCTAAACGCCAGAGGTATGTATATAAACAACAGATTTGCTGATCATGGAGCAATAAATTCGGCAACACAGTTTGATCCAACTATGCCAGTTTACTCTGAGACAAGCAGTGAATATGGAAACGGTTATCATATGTCCCTGAAAACAGATGGGACTCCCATCGATATCGCTTTGGCCAATCCATTGGCTATACTTGAACAGAAACATGATAAATCAAGAGTATTAAGAAGTATTGGTAATGTACAGTTGGATTACAAAATGCATTTCCTACCTGAATTAAGAGCTAATCTGAACCTGGGGTATGATATTTCAAAAAGTGAGGGCGATGTAATTATTGAAGATAATTCGCCAATGTCATATACTTGGGGTAATTATAAAGAGGGATGGGGAGATAACAGAACTTATAACCAATATAAAAGCAATACCCTGCTTGATTTCTACCTTAATTATGCAAATGATTTCGGTGCACATAGGTTTGATGTAATGGGTGGATACTCTTGGCAAAGATTTTATAATGAAAGTGAGAATTATTACCCCAATTCACCTGCAAGAGCTGCAGAAACAAATGAAGAATTCTACAGAGAAATGAATGACTACTCAACAGAAAGTTATGTAATTTCATTTTTTGGACGTCTGAATTACTCTTTACTTAATAGATATCTACTAACATTTACATTAAGGAACGATGGATCTTCACGTTTTAGTCCTGATAATAAATGGGGACTCTTCCCATCAGTTGCTTTTGCCTGGAAAATAAACGAGGAAGGATTTATGCAAGATCAGCGATTGTTTTCTGATCTTAAACTAAGACTTGGCTATGGTGTTACTGGTCAGCAAAACTTAGGTAGTGGTGATTACCCATGGATGGGAAGATATAGTTACAGCCAGGCTGGTGCAAACTACTTTTTTGGTGATCAGATGATTTCTCTGATCCGACCAGTTGCTTATGATGAGAATCTGAAATGGGAGCAGACATCGACAACTAATGCCGGACTTGACTATGGATTCCTCAACAACAGAATTAGTGGTGCAATTGATGTCTATTATCGTAAAACCTCAGACCTTCTTAATACTGTAGGAATTGCTGCAGGTACTAACTTCAGCAATCAATTACTGACAAATGTGGGTGAACTGGTAAATAAAGGTATAGAGTTTACTGTTACCGGACGTCCGATTGTAAGCAAAGATCTGAACTGGAATCTTAGTTATAATATAACCTATAACAATAATAAAATAACCAAACTTACAATTACTGATGATCCAAATTATGTAGGAGTTAGATTTGGAGGTATTGATGGTGGTACAGGTAATAATATAGCTATTCATAAAGTCGGTTATCCTGCCGGTTCATTTTATGTGTATGAACAGGTCTATAATGATGAAGGCAGACCAATTGAAGGTGTTTATGTAGATCAGAATGCTGATGGTGCTATCAACGAGCAAGATCTTATCCCCTATAAAAATCCTTCACCTGATGTGTTTATGGGATTGTCCTCACAACTATCTTATAAGCAATGGGACTTTACATTTTCTTTGAGATCAAATATTGGCAATTACGCATATAACAATATTCAATCAAATCGTCAATCAAAGAATACAACCTTCGATCCATCCGGCTGGCTGAAGAACAGGGTAAATAGTGCAACTTTCACAAACTTTAATGCGGTACAATATCAGTCAAGTCATTATATCCAAAATGCTTCATTCTTAAAGATGGACAATATAACACTTGGATATAATTTCGAAAAACTGTTCACTCAGAATCAAACAGGCAGATTATATATGACTGTACAGAATCCATTTGTTTTAACAAAATATGATGGACTTGATCCAGAGTTTACTAACAATGGTATTGATAACAATATTTACCCACACCCAAGAGTGTTTATACTGGGTCTAAGTTTAAATTTTTAATTCATGAATATTATGAAGACAGCAAAATATAATATTTTATCCTTTTTAGTAATCGGTTTTATGATTACAGGGCTATCTTCCTGCCTGGATGATCTGAATACCATACCTCTTGATGAGGAAGAGTTGGTATCGGATGTAGTATTTGGAAGTGAGATTGGTCCTTACCAGGAATTACTTGCAAAAATATATGCAGGTTTAGCTGTTAGTGGAAACAGCGCGGGTGATGGTGACCCTGATGTTGCAGGTGTGGATGGAGGTAGTCAGGCTTCTTTTCTCAGAGGATTATGGAACCTTCAGGAATTACCTACAGATGAAGCACATTGTGCATGGAATGATGTTGGTATACCTGATCTGAATTATATCACATGGACATCCAGCAATGTTTTTATAAAGGGGTTCTATTATCGTCTTTATTACCAGATAAATCTTGCAAATGCCTTGTTGAGAGAAACAACTGAAGAGGTGTTAAATGGCAGAGGTGTTAGTGCTTCTGATCAAACAGAAATCAAACGTTTTCGTGCTGAAGCAAGATTTCATCGTGCTCTTTCTTACTACTATCTGCTTGATATGTTCAGAAATGTTCCATTTGTAGATGAGAACAGTCCTGTTGGAAGCACTTTACCTCCACAAATTCAAGCAGCTGATCTTTTTGAATATATTGAGAGTGAGCTTATTGATTGCGAGGCTGATATGATTGACCCATTTGTTGGCTACCACAATCAATACTATGGCAGGGCAAATAAAGCTGCTAACTGGGCTCTTTTATCACGTCTTTATCTTAATGCTGAGACTTACGTTGGACAGAATAAATATAGTGAAAGTATAACTTATAGTAATAAGATACTTAACCTAGATTATTCACTGGAGCCTGTTTATGTCAATCTGTTCAAAGCAGACAACCATAAATCAGCTGAAATGATATTCCCTATTCGTTATGAAGGTGCTGACACTCAGACTTGGGGAGGTATGACATTCCTTCTAAGCAGTATGGAACCATCTGATATGCAAGAAGAAGTGAATGCTGTAGGTGCATGGCAGGGTAATAGGGCAAGATCATCGTTACTCGCAACTTTTGAGAAAGAGAATCTGCATGAAAACGACAGCCGCTTTGATATGTTATACACAGATAAAACGGAAAATATTGAGATTGAAGATCCTTCAGTTTTTACAAACAATGGAATACCTATTGTAAAATATTATAACAGAAACAGCGACGGATCATTGCCACCAAGTAATATTGCTTATACTGATTTCCCATTATTCAGACTTAGTGAAATTTATCTGAACTATGCTGAAGCTGTTTTAAGAGGCGGATCAGGAGGCAGCAGAACTACAGCATTAGAATTAATAAATGAATTACGTGGTCGTGCATACAAGCAAGCTCCATATACAATTTCAGATGGTGAGCTTACTTTGGATTTCATCCTTGCCGAAAGAGGCAGAGAATTTTTCTTTGAAGGACAGCGCCGCACAGATCTTATTCGTTTTAATAAATTTACAGGCTCTTCTTATGTATGGACCTGGAAAGGGAACGTGAAGGAAGGCAGATCTGTAGCAGATCATTTTAAGGTTTATCCTATACCGGCAGACGATATAGGTGCTAATGAAAATCTAGTACAAAATACAGGCTACTGATAAATGCCAAATTAAACTTAAAAATAAACTAACGATGAAAAAGATATATATAATATTTTTATTACTGGCATCTCTTGGCATGCTTTGGTCATGTCAGGAGGATGAACAGGTAGTTTTAAAGCATCCTGATTCCTTTGTACTAAATGTACCAAAGTATGCCTCGGGTATCTATGATCTAAAGAACATGGAGACCATTGAATTCACTACATCACAACCTGATTATGGGTTCACTGCAGTAGCTAATTATAGTGTGGAAATATCACTCACAGAAGACTTTGCCAAATCAGACACCTTACCGGGTACATATACTTCAGCTAAATTTAACGTTCAGGCTGCTGACATTGCTTTAGCATTGATGGGACTATATGGAATTGTTGACGAAAATGAATTCCCAACAGAACCATTTCCACTTTATGTTCGTTTGATTTCGGTATTGAATAGTAATAACGATGGCGCAGTAAAATCAAACGTGATTATGCTGCCACGTGTTAAGAGTTATTTTGCTCTTGACCCAATGGTAATGCCTGAAGAGATGTATATAATAGGAAATGTTGCCGGCAATTGGAGTTGGGATGGAGCAACCACTATGATCCCAATCTGGGGAACACCCGGAAAATTCTGGTCAATTCAATATCTTGGCCAAACAGGCGATGGAGCAAATGCAGAGATTAAATTCAACACTGTGAAAGAATGGGATGGAAATGAGTTCGGATTTTCTGGCACTGCAATAAATGAGAGTGGTACTGCTGATCCGGGAGCATCAGATTCAGGAGGTAATATTGGAATCGGAAATCCGGGTTGGTATATAGTAGTTGTTACAACCACTATAAACGGCAGAGAATATGAGTATGCTGTTGATTTCTTCCCACCTCATGTTCATTTGCAGGGACCTACTGCAGGTGGCAATTGGGATACGACAGATGAGATTTATCGCTTTGCAATCCCTGATCTTTCACTTGGTGCAGATGCTGATTTTGTATCTCCTCCTTTCACAAACGATGGTGAGATTAGAGCAAGTATAAAATTGCCTGGACAAGAATGGTGGCATACAGAATTTCTTGTATTTGATGGAGTATTCGTTCCACGTGGTACCGGAGATGACCAGGAACGAGTAAGTGGTAAAGCAGGTCAAAGGTTATATATCAACTTTACAGAATTTACAGGAAAAATACAATAAACTAAAAAGCAACGATATGAAAAACAAAATATATCTATTTGTAACACTGCTTGGTATATTGCTGCTCACCTCGTGTGAGGATGTCTATGACCATGTAGCAGAACCTCCACAGGCATATGAGCAGGAAGATCAGCAATCGGTTGATGGATTCTCATTTGCTATCGGATCGGGACTTAGTACTCCTGTTGTACTTACAAATGATCTAATAGAGAATGAAACAATTTTAGCTGCAGTCAATACAACTTCAACACCTGAATTAACTGAAGGAGCATATGTAAAAATAGTACTTGAGGTTTCTGATTCTGAGGATTTTGAAAATGTGGTAGCTATTAATTCTGCAGCAGATGGAAACAATGCAACTATATTGGCAGCTGATCTTAATGAGGCTGTAAAAACTCTTTATGGAAAAAGACCCGATGCACGACAAATTTATCTTCGTGCAACATACTATATTGTGGAAGGTACAACATCTTCTTTGATGCCAACACCTGCAATACTAGGTCCCGTAACAGTTACACCTGTAGGTCCTGTTATTGAAACCGAATATTATATTGTTGGTAGCCTGAATGGCTGGAATATAGGTGATTTAGATAACTGGAAATTCTACCATAGTGGTAAAGATGTCTATGATGATCCTGTCTTCTCTATTCTTGTAGAAAATCCCGGAGAATTCAAGATCGTTCCAAAATCCAGTAAGGAGGCTGCATCATGGGATTATGTATTTGGGTCATATGATGACACCGCACTTGAAGGTGAGTTACAAGCTGATGGAGGTAATCTCAAAGTTGAAGAGCCTGGTTGGGTAAAGATTACTCTTGACATGATGGAGTATAAATATTTTATTGAAGTTATAGGTGAAATGAACCTGACGCTATATGCACCAGGTGGACACCAGGGATGGTCGCCAGAAACAGCTCCGACACTTTACAGTCGTAACTTCGACTTTAAATATGAAGGATATGTTTACTTTGCTGATGAAAATACAGAGTTTAAATTCACTTCTCAGCCTGACTGGGGTGGTACAAACTATGGAGATGGAGGAGAAGGTGGCATTTTATCCGATGATGGGGGTGCAGGCAATCTTAAAATAACAGAACCGGGTTATTATAAACTTAATGTAGACCTCTCCGTTTTGCCATTTACATATACAGCAGTAGCAACTGACTGGGGTGTTATTGGCAGCGCTACTCCAGGTGGATGGGATAATGATACAGATATGACTTATGACCCTGAAACTGGTATCTGGTCTGTTACATTAGATTTGATAGATGGAGCTTTTAAATTCCGAGCCAATGATGGATGGGATATTAACTTAGGAGGAGACCTCAACAATCTGAGTTATAATGGAAGTGATATTCCTATAACAGAAGGTAATTATACTATTACTCTGGATCTCTCAAATCCTCAGCAGTATAGTGCTACAATAGTTCAGAATTAATTCTTTTATTGTTCAAAAAAGCGCGGCAATATCAGCCGTGCTTTTTTGCATTATAATAAATTTAATCAGGTGTTAATGAAAAATTGTTTTTATACATACATATTAGTCTCCCTTCTGCTATTATTAGGAGTCTCATCATGCGAAACCTCAGAAAGAGCAGAAGAGACAGGTAAAGAAAGTTTTGCTAAAGGAGCAGATATAAGCTGGTTACCTCAAATGGAAGAGAGTGGGTATATTTTTTATAATGATGATGGAGTACCGGAAGACTGTTTTAAAATTCTGAAAGATCATGGAATAAACTCAATAAGACTTCGCACTTGGGTAAATCCTTCTGATGACCCACACAGTGGTCATTGCAGCAAGGAAGAAACAGTAGAAATGGCAAAACGAGCAAAGGAATGGGGTATGAGTGTTATGATTAATTTTCATTACAGTGACAGCTGGGCTGATCCCGGAAAACAAAATAAACCTAAAGATTGGGAAGGACTTAATTTCGATGAACTAAAACAGGCTTTGTATGATTATACATATGATGTAATGGATGCACTTAAAAAATCAGAAATTACACCGGAATGGGTTCAAATTGGAAATGAGATACCATCAGGAATGATTCATCCTGAGGGACATACTGATAACTGGTCCCAATTGGTAGAGCTAATCAACGCTGGATATGATGCGGTTAAAACTGTAAGCAACACTTCAAAAGTCATTCTGCATATAGATCAGGGAAATAACAACGATCGTTTTCGCTGGTGGTTTGACAATGCTGAAAATTATGGAGCTAAATATGATATTATCGGAATGTCATTCTATCCATGGTGGTTGGAAGGAAAACCCGATTATACTGAAGTAATAGAGGATCTTGCATATAATATGAATGATATGGTTAGCAGATATGGAAAGGGAATTATGGTTGTTGAAGTAGGTGGTGAGGATATCAAGCCAGTAAACACTTATAATATGCTTAGAGCTGTTATACAGAAGACAAAGGAAGTTCCTGACAATAAAGGATTAGGAGTGTTTTACTGGGAACCGCAAGGTGCAAGAAGTTGGAGTAAATATGCTCTAAGTGCTTGGGGAGATAATGGCAAGCCTACAAAAGCTATGGATGCATTTATTGATTAAAGATAAAAAGCTAAAACAGAATAATTTAATACTAACAAAAAGAAATATGATTAAGAAAATAAAGTATCTCTGGATATATTTTATAATAAGTGTGTCTCTACTGCATGCACAGGAAATAAAAATTGATCCTGCTTTCTGGTGGAGCGGAATGATGGAAACAGAGCTTCAATTAATGGTTCATGGTGATGATATTGCTACATATAAACCTGAAATTAGCTCAGAAAATATAAAAATTAAAGAGGTAGTAAGGCTCGATAGTCCAAACTACCAACTTATATACTTAGATATTTCAAACTCAAAACCTGAACAGTTCAATATAGTTTTCAGAGGACCCGAAAATAGCTATACAGTGAAATATGAATTTAAGGAGAGAAATCCTGAAAGATATGACATTGAAAGCTTTAACTCTTCAGATGTGCTTTACCTGATTATGCCGGATAGATTTGCAAATGGTGATCCTTCAAATGATCAGATAGAAATGCGCATGCCATATAAAGTTGACAGAAACGATCCAAACTCCCGCCATGGAGGTGACTTAAAAGGTATTTCTGATCATCTTGATTATCTTAATGAACTTGGTGTAACAGCAATATGGCTTAATCCTGTACTCGAAAATGATATGAAAGGTGGCTCTTATCATGGATATGCAACAACAGACTACTATAAGGTAGATCCACGTTTTGGAACCAACGAAGAGTATAAAAATCTTATCGAAAAAGCACACTCAAAAGATATGAAAGTGGTTATGGATATGATATTTAACCATTGTGGAAGTGACCACCCATGGGTTTATGACGTGCCATCGTATGACTGGTTCAATAACTTTGAAGAGTATGTTCAGACCTCACATATGAAAGAAATGTATTTTGATCCTTACGCTTCGGAATATGACAAGAATAAAATGGTTGATGGCTGGTTTGTTCCCACAATGCCTGACCTTAATCAAAAAAACAGACATGTTGCAAAATATCTTATTCAAAACAGTATCTGGTGGATAGAATATGCCGGTGTGGATGGTATACGCCAGGATACATACCCTTATGCAGACTATGATATGATGGTTGATTGGGTAGATGCTGTTGAAAAGGAATATCCAAGTTATAACATCGTTGGTGAAGCATGGCTGAATAATATAATCGGTACATCATTCTGGCAGAGAAATAGTCCGATTAACCCAAAAAACACAAAGCTGAAGTCTGTAATGGATTTCAAGTTTATGGGGTTGTCCCATACTGCTTTTTTCGAAGAAACAGGTGAATGGGGTGGTGGATTACATGGTATCTATGATCATATGACATACGACTTTATGTATCCAGATATATACAACGTACTAAGGTTTTTGGATAATCACGACACCGACCGGTTACTAAAGGAGTATCCAACTGATCTGTCAGGTTGGAAACAGGCTGTAACATTCCTGTTAACTATACCTGGTACACCTCAAATATATTATGGAACAGAATTATTAATGCATGGCAATAAAAGCAAGTCGGATGGTTATATCAGACTTGATGTCCCCGGGGGCTGGCCAGATGATAAAGTAAATCACTTCACAAGAGAGGGCCGCGATGATATACAGAATGAAGCTTTCGACTTTCTGAGCAAGCTGCTGCATTGGCGTCGTAACAATGATCTGATTGCTAATGGTTCCATGAAGCATTATGTTTTACAAAATGGTGTTTATGTATATGAACGTTACATTGGCAACAGAAATGTTCTGATATTCATGAACGGCGGGAAAAATGAGGTTGAGATAAATCTGGACAGATATGCCGAGTCGATTAAAGGCAGGAATGAATGGACCGATTTCTTATCCGGAGATATCATTTCTCTGGGTGAAAAGATGAAACTATCTCCTAAAGAAATTCTGATTTTAGAGTAACTTTATATTTATTAAACTGTTAACTGAAATAAGCAGTTGGGTAACGTACTGTATAAAACTAAAATGATAATTATGGGTAATATTTATAATTTAAGTATGAAAAAAAGCAGAACAGTACTTACACTACTGCTTATTTCTATCTTCCTTTTTTCTTGTGGTGAGGATCCTGTTATTGTGCCCGATAAGCCAAAACCGGAAGAACCAAAACCAGAAGAGCCTGCAATGTTGAATGACTGGTACTCTTGGCAGCCGGAAAAACCTGATGCAGATGAGGAACTAACAATTTTCTTCAAAGCACCTTCCTCTTCAGAATTATATAATTACACTGGGGAGGTCTACGTACACATAGGAATTGTAAATGAAGGGGTTTGGCAAAATGTACCTGCTGATTGGGATGAAAATATAAGCAAATGTAAAATGAGTCCTGTAGAGGGAGAAAGCAATGCCTGGAGTATCAAGCTTATTCCAACAATAAGAGAATGGTTTGAATCAGAAAATATACCGATTAATAAAATAGGAGTCATTGCCAGAAGTGCTGACGGCAATAAAAAAGGTAATAAAGATGGCGCAGACTTTTTCATCGAGGAAATTACCGATAGTAAGTACAAAGCATTTCAGCCCGCTGCTGTAAAAACCGCATCAATGCCTGCAGGATTAAATCATGGGATAAATATAATCGACAATTCTACAGTAACACTTGTACTTTTTGATAAAGACAAAAATGGCAACAGAAAAGATTTTGCTCATGTAATTGGTGATTTTAACGACTGGACATTGAGCAACGACGAGAAATCTCAAATGTTTCGTGATGAGTCTTCAGGAGTATGGTGGATAACATTATCAAACCTGGATCCGAATAAAGAGTATGCATTTCAATATTACATTGGTAAATCGGGAGGAGAAACATTCAGAGTAGCCGACCCCTATTCTCGTAAAATATTAGATCCTGATAATGATAAATATATATCATCTGCAACATACCCTCATCTGAAACCTTATCCTGAAAAAGCTATTGGTATAGTCTCAGTTTTTCAAACTAAATCAGAGAGTTATAATTGGCAGGTAACTGATTTTGAAATCCCTGATAGAGATAATTTAGTAATCTATGAAATGTTACTTCGTGATTTTTCTGAAACAGGTGATATTAATGGAGCATTAGGAAAACTTGACTACCTTGAGTCACTTGGCGTTAATGCTATTGAACTTATGCCTGTACAGGAGTTTGATGGTAATGACAGCTGGGGATATAATCCTGCATTCTTTTTTGCAATGGATAAAGCTTATGGTACCGACAGGATGTATAAGGAGTTTATAGATGAGTGTCATAAACGTGGGATTGCTGTTATACTTGACGTTGTATATAATCATGCAACAGGTGCAAATCCTTATGCCCGTATGTGGTGGGACACTTCAAATAACAAGACATCTGTTGAAAATCCTTTCTTTAATGTAAATGCTCCTCACCCCTACTCTGTATTCCATGACTTCAACCATGATGCTCAGATTGATGGTAAGTTCATCGTGAGGGATTTTGTAAAACGCAACCTTCTGTTCCTTCTTGAGGAGTATAATATAGACGGTTTCCGTTTTGACCTGACAAAAGGATTTACTCAAAAAAACAGTACTGAATCATCCGCTTCAAACTATGATGCCTCAAGAGTTGCAATATTAAAAGAGTACAACAATACAATTAAAGAAGTAAATCCAAATGCATATGTTATACTCGAGCACTTTGCCGATGATCGTGAAGAGACAGAGTTAAGTAACGAGGGTATGATGGTATGGAGAAATATGAACTGGCAATATGGCCAGTCTGCCATGGGGTATAAAGATGACTCAGGATTCACCCGTACATATTATGGAACAGTACGACCAACAAACAGTCTGGTAAGCTATATGGAAAGTCATGATGAAGAGAGATTAGCGTACAAGCAGGTTACATGGGGTAACGGAATTATTAAAACCAGTTTGAGTGCGAGAATGTCTCAGCTTGCAACAAACGCAGCCTTTTTCTTTACTGTACCGGGACCTAAGATGATATGGCAATTTGGTGAACTGGGTTATGATATCTCAATTGATCAAAATGGAAGAACTGGGAAGAAGCCAATAAAGTGGGACTATCTGGAAGTTTCAGAGCGAAACAGCCTTTTAAAAACTTACAGCACTCTGATAAATCTGAGAATGGATCATCCTGAACTGTTTAACTCAACAGCTACTCTTGATTGGAGGGTTACACCTACATTCTGGGAGCAGGGCAGGTTTATCACACTCTCTTCTTTTGGCAGTTCAAAACAGGTGGTTGTGATAGCTAATTTCACAAATGAAGTAATCACTGTTCCATATACATTCCCAAGATATGGTGTCTGGTACAACTATATGGATCAATCAGAAACAATAGATGTAACATCAACAAATTTGAATATTGATGTTCCTGCTAACAGTTTTAAAATTTACAGCACATTTACGGATTAACAAAATCAAAGCCCGTCATGATATCGCATCCTTAGATAAAGTTACACATTATGTGATTTATTTAAGGATGCGATTATTTTATTGGGATTTTTGAAACTTATGTTATCTTTGCGAGTATAACATATAAATATCACAGATTTAAAAATTCTAAAACTTAAATAAAATGAAGTCAATTGCAATCATTTACGGATCAAGTACAGAACACACAAAAGAAGCTGCCGAGAAAATAGCTGAATTACTTGCAGATTATTCTCCTACATTAGCAGACATTTATGATGGCGATGATGAACCATTTAAAACCCACGATGTCCTCATTCTTGGTGTTTCCACATGGGGTGTACAGGATTTGCAGGATGATTGGAATGATTTCTACCCAAAACTAGAACAGATAGATCTATCTGGAAAAACAGTAGCACTCTTTGGAATGGGAGATGCCTCTATCTATCCAAGTTCATTTGTTGATGCCATTGGTATTCTTTATGAGATAGTAGTGAAACAAGGTGCAACAGTAATTGGCCATGTTTCTCCGGAAGGATACGATTTTGAATACTCAAGAGCACTGGTAGATGGTCAGTTTGTCGGCTTACCGCTTGATGACGACTATGAACCGGAGCTTACAGAAGAGCGTATAGTCAATTGGGTTGAACAGCTTAAACCACATCTTTCATAACCGGTTTTATTCTTCATTATCGCTTTAGCTTATAAACATCATCTTTATCCTGGACAATAGATAAACTTAGTGCACCTAATATGAGTGAGCATCCCGCAAGCACTAAGGTTAGTATTACTTGTCCATTAAACAGTTCACGTGTAATAAAACCAAGTATACTTGCAGCAAGTATCTGTGGAATTACAATAAAGAAATTGAATATACCCATATAGGTACCCATCTTATCAGCGGGCAATGAGCCTGTTAATATTGCATATGGCATTGATAGAATGCTTCCCCAGGCAAAACCAACACCTATCATGGGTATTACCAACATATTTGGATCTTTGATAAAAAACAGGGAGATTAATGATACTCCTCCAAAAGCTAAAGCTATTGAGTGAGTGGCTTTACGGCCTATCTGACGAGCAATTACTGGAAGAAGGAAAGCGCTGATTGCTGATACTGCATTATATACGGCAAAAAGGACTCCAACCCAGTTTGCCCCCTGATTATAAAGCAATGATGTGGAATCTGTTGTACCATATATATGTTGTGTAATAGCTGGAGTTGTATAAATCCACAAAGCATAAAATGACAGCCAGGAGAAGAACTGAACAACTGCAAGCTGCCCCATTGTTTTAGGCATATGAAGCAGGTCATTCATTATACCCACCATACCTTGTGGCCGATTGTTGTTCTTGGTAATCAAACCTGAAATTATTAGAATTAAACCAAAGACCAAGAGTAGTCCAGAGATTATATATAATTGACCATTGTCTTCTGCCAGTCTAAATGACTTAATTATAAATGTTGTAGCAATACCTATAAGAGTCCATATTACACCTCTTTTCATAAACTGACCAGAGGTTACAGGGGTCTTAATAACAGTTTTAATACCGGTAGACTTCTCTTTCTCTTCTTCAAAGGCAGCCAGTTCCTCAGGTGAATACTCTTTCGATGTTAAGACTGTATAAAGAACAGAAGCAATAAGTACTACTCCCCCCACATAAAATGAGAGCTTCACAGATTCAGGTATTACACCTTCAGCAGCAGTATTAGATATTCCAAACCAGTTAGTTAATATATAAGGCAACGCTGATGCTATAACTGCACCTGTGCCGATAAAAAAGCTTTGCATAGCAAACCCCATTGTTCTTTGCTCAGACGGGAGGTTATCACCCACAAAGGCTCTGAAAGGTTCCATTGAGATATTGATAGAAGCATCCATTATCCACAACATTCCGGCAGCAATCCATAATGATGGAGAGTTTGGCATTATATAAAGAGCTAACGTAGTAAATATAGCACCTATCATGAAGTATGGTCGGCGACGGCCAAAGCCATTCCAGGTTTTATCACTTAAATGACCAATAATTGGCTGTACAATTAATCCGGTTATAGGTGCAGCTATCCATAATATTGGAATATCCTCAACCCTGGCACCCAGTGTCTCAAAAATACGGCTGACATTAGCATTTTGTAAAGCAAAACCAAACTGTATGCCAAAGAAACCGAAACTCATATTCCATATCTCCCAAAAGGATAATCGTCTTTTTTTCATGTCGCTTAGATTAACTTATTTAAGTACTTATCTACTAAATTCCATCTGATAATTAACAAAAATACAAGGGTTTTTATATTGAGTTGGCAAATAAATCAATGTTATATTAATATCTCTGCGCAATCGATTGCACTGGTTTTGTTGACTCTTTTACTACTAATTCGGTCTTGATTACCCGGCTAACCACTCCCTCTTTTTTTTCTCTTCCTTCAATACGGTTTATAAGAAGTCGCGCAGCCACCTTTCCCATCTCTACACCATACTGGTCTACACTTGTAAGTCTGGGATATGTAACCTCTGTAATATAACTGTTTGTAAAGCCACAGACCGACACCTCTTCAGGCACCATAAAACCTAAACTTTTCGCTATCTGTATACAGTATGCAGCTACCTCATCATTAATACAGAAGAATGCATCAGGAACAGGATCAAGTTTAAGCATCTCAGGAATCACTTTCTTTGCAAGTTCAACAGTATCGCACACCTCTATCAGTTTTTTATCTATAGCTATCTTATGCTTACGCAGTGCATCCTCATACCCCATTCTCCTGTTATTGGATATCGGCATTGAAGGTACGGAGCCTAAAAAAGCAATATTCCTGCACCCGGATTCAATCAGATATTCAACAGCAGTAAATGCTCCTGCATAATCATCAACTACCACCTTATCAGTGTTTATACCTGTACAAATACGGTCGAAAAAAAGGAGATGCACATTATTATCTAATATTTCCTGAAAATGGTCATACTTTACTGTTGTTTTGGACTGAGAAACCAATATACCACAAACTCTTGCATCAAGCAGTGTTTCCACACATTTTACTTCCCTCTCATAATCTTCATTTGAGTGTGATATTAGGAGATTATACCCTTCGCTCTCGGTTTCTTGCTGAATTCCATCGAGCACTGTTGAAAAAAAATAGTGAACAATTTCAGGGACAATTACACCAATTGTGTTGTTCTTATTAGTACGCAGCTGTAATGCCAGTCTGTTTGGTTTATATTTATGCGCCTCGGCATAATCTTTTACAATTTTGCGAGTTTTTTTACTAATAGCAGGATGGTCACGCATTGCCCGTGAAACTGTAGATGGCGATAAATTAAGTGCTTTTGCTATATCTTTTAAGGTAATTTGTGCCATTATTAAGGTGACTCACGATTTAAATTTAATAACTCCTACTTTTTAAACTCAATATCAGTTTCTGATAAGAAAATGATATTATCAAAAATAGGAATAAAAAAAGTAAATATCAACCTATTTAAAAAATATCTGGTGTTTTGGGAAAAACCTCCACGTCAAATCAGATTAAATTTATATTTTTGTTTATAATCATTTCTATCCTATCAATATGACAGAATCCAAAATAACCTTGAATGTACAGTCCGAGGTAGGCAAACTCGAAGCTGTATTATTACACTATCCGGGACCCGAAGTAGAGAACATGACCCCACGAAATGCCGAAAGAGCGTTATATAGTGATATTCTCAACTTATCTATAGCTCAAAAGGAGTATGATCAATTACATGGGGTGCTGAGTAAGACTTCCAGAGTATATGAGGTATCTGACTTGCTTACTAAAGTACTTGAGAATGACATTCTTAAGGAACAACTTATACAAAAAATAGGTGAAATGGAGCAGGTTCCCGGGTATATCGACTACCTCATGAAACTATCTCCCCGAAACTTGTCCAAAATATTAATAGAGGGATTACCAATAAATATAAATACACTTACCGACTATCTGCGTGAAGAGTATTACGCATTAAAGCCTCTTTACAATTTCTACTTTACAAGAGATGCCAGTGTAGTAATTGGTAACAATGCAATGGTATGTAAAATGGCAAATAGTGTTAGAATGCGTGAGTCACTTATTATGAATGCAATTTTTAAAAGTGGACTTTTCTTCGACTCTAATCTGTTTAATATATATGATATTTCAGATAACAATCCTTCCGTGAAAGTAGAGGGAGGAGATATACTCGTTATAAGAGATGATATACTGCTAATTGGTAATGGCTCGAGGACTAGCTCACAAGGAATTGACCTCATAGTAGAGGAGTTTTGTAAAACCGGTAGTGGTAAAAAACATGTAATAGTGCAACAGCTGCCCGAATCTCCCGAATCATTTATTCACCTGGATATGGTATTTACTATGCTCGATACTAACACCGCCATGGTATATAAACCTTTAATTATGAACAGCTCACCCTACCAAACGGTGTATATGCAGATTGAAGATGGAAAAGTTGTCAAAATTTCTTCTTCAGGAGGTATACTAAACTCACTCAGGAAACTTGGTGTTGATCTGGAACCGGTAGTTTGTGGTGGTAAAGCCGATGAGTGGGATCAGGAGAGAGAACAATGGCATAGTGGAGCAAATTTCCTGGCAATAGCTCCCGGTAAGGTGATATCATATGCACGTAACATTCATACTTTGGAGGAGTTAAGCAAGAATGGTTTTGAAATTGTCACAGCACAAGATGTTATAAATGAGAAGTACAATCTCGATACACTATCAAAGTGCGTTATCACAATTGAAGGATCCGAATTACCTCGCGGTGGAGGTGGTCCCCGATGCATGACTATGCCACTTCGACGCAGTTAATCAGAGAATTTCAATAATTTTCAAAAGTGAATCTACTGTATATGTAGGTTCAAATCCATCAGGATTTAAATGTGCAGGATTGAACCATATCTGGTCAATCCTGCTATTTTTTGCACCAACAATATCAGCTTCCCAGCTATCACCTATCATTATTGTTTTATTACGCTTCGAGTTGGTGTTTTTAAGTGCATATGTAAACATCCCTTCGTGAGGCTTATTTATATTTGCATCTTCAGATAGGATTATTTTATCAAAGTACTTTCTCAAGCCTGAGTTTTCTATTTTTTTATATTGTACCTCTCTGAATCCATTCGATAGAATATGCATTTTATATCTTGGTTTCAAATACTCTAATAGTTCAATGGTACCATCAACCAACCTGGTCTTCCTGGTTGTCCTTTCAAGAAAATCATCACTGAGATTTTTAGCATATTCCGGATCATCAATTCCAAACTCCCTTACAGGAGCCAGAAATCTTTCAACGATTAGTTCTTCTTTTTTAATCACTCCCTGCCGATAGAGTCCCCACAGATAATTATTACTGGGCATATAAACCTTGTAGTAATCCTCAAATGTTGGGTAATATTTTGAGTACCCATAGTCATGATAAACCTCTTCCAGACACTCCTTGCCATTAAGATGAATATCCCAAAGCGTATCGTCCAGATCAATAAATAAACTCTCGTACATTCAACTGATCAGCTAACTTCTATGATTAGATATTTTGTAAGACTCCAGAATCTCTGAGTATCTGTTATATGAAAAATCAGATTCCCATCACTACCGTTTACAAACTCATATGTTCCTTCGGGATGGGTAGACCATAATTTTCCTTTCTTAGAGTATAAAGGTATCTCTTTAACTTCACGAATGTCGATCTGCAGAAAATAATCTTTATTAAATGTATCCTGCATTACACGAGTAGCCTGAAGAAAACCTCCTGAAAGAATTTTTTGATTTTTAAGTTCATTTGCTGTACCAAATACATAATAGGCAGTGTTTAGTGATCTATCCTGCTCCTGAATAGTAATCATCTGCTGTTCTGTCTCAAGTGCCAGAGAGGTTATATCCTGCGATAGCTGAGCAATCTGCTCATCCTTCAATGCCAGCTCATTTTGAAGTTCAGCCAATCTGCCTGAGCTCTCCTGCATTTCACGATTGAGTCTGCTGATTGTATTTTTTAAAGCAGCTACTTCTTTATTACTACTGCTATATTTTTTATTAAGTTCTTCCAACTGTACTTTATTACGTTGCAAGATCTCACTGATCATCTTAAAGTTATCAGCTACACGCTGTTTAGTATCCTGACTCATCTCTCCAGCTTGTGAAGATTGAGTAGAAATATATTTCTCAGCTTCTCTTATCTTTTCAAAATTTGCCTCAACATCACTAATTACTGACATCATTTCTGCAGCTTCTCTTTCTGAATCTGACGATTGCATCAAAAGAGAGTCGCGTTGTGCCTGCAATTCCTTATATTCTTTTGACTCCTTCACATTTGTACATGAAACAATTAGTCCCATCACAAGAAACAAAATCCATATTTTTTTCATAAATTATAATATTAATATTTTACAATTATAAAAAATTCTCTCTACTGTTATATATCAATCCTTACCTTTAACTATTATAACAAACTCACCCCTCGGTTCGTTTTCTTTAAAATGATTTGTTAATTCTTCAAGTGTTCCTCTAACTGTCTCGGCATACATTTTGGATATCTCCCTTGAAACAGATGCGTATCTATCATTTCCCATATTTTCAGCAAGTTGAGAAAGTGTTTTGATAACTCTGTACGGAGATTCGTAAAAAATCATAGTTCTCGTTTCTTCAGAGAGCAGTTTAAGTCGTGTTTGTCTCCCTTTTTTCTGAGGAAGAAACCCTTCAAAGCAAAAGCGATCATTAGGCAGACCTGATTCAACCAGGGCTGGCACAAAAGCAGTTGCTCCCGGAAGGCATTCAACTTCTACTCCTGCAGTAATACAATCCCTTACTAGAAGATATCCGGGATCAGAAATAGCTGGAGTTCCTGCATCTGAGATTAATGCAAACACCTCTCCCGATTTCATTCTCTCCACTAAATGAGCTGTAGTCTTATGCTCATTAAATTTATGATATGACTGCATGCGTGTCTCAATACCATAATGTTTGATCAGTACACTACTGGTCCGTGTATCCTCAGCCAAAATAACATCACACTCTTTAAGCACCTTAATTGCTCTAAGAGTAATATCTTCCAGATTTCCTACAGGAGTGGGTACAACATACAGTTTTCCCATCTTAATCATTGATTTACTTAAACCCTTTTCTAACAATCAAAAGAAAATCAGCTACAGTTGGATTGTCAATATCAGCTGAAACATTTTCTCTGATATAATTCTCAGCCTCCTCGTATGATTCTAGTTCGCTAAGTTTTTCTAAAGTACTGTTCATTTTATGTCGATCATTACCAAACAACTCACGTTGGAAAATAAATCTGTCATTGAGACTAATTCCTCTCTTAATGTCGACCACAGCCGGAACTGTCTTTATTATATCATTTATTGATTTGGAGCTATTACTTGTCTCAATTATATTCTTAACTACCTTTGTTTCTTTTACTTCACTTTTTTCTTGAATTTTTTCAACTGGTAAATCAGATTCCTTTTTATTAAAATAGTTAACATCCTGACTATATGGATTCCTGTATTCGGGCAATTCTATTCTTTGCGCATGAATATTACCAGTTCTGCCCTCTTTCTCAATCTCTTTATCAAATTCTTTTTCTTTCTCTTTCTCCAGAGCCGCTTCCTGCTCCTTTTGCTCCTTACCGGAAAGTACAACAACCAAGCGTTCCATTTGACCCTTCAAGTCATCTATCTGCATAAACTCAAGGTTATGCAGCAATTCATTAATTTTCTGAGTCTTTATAAATGATTCTTTGAAAAAGGTAAACGGGAGATTGCCGCTTTTACTGACCTCCATAACATTCTCTTGCAAAGATCTTATCTCACTAAGAAGCCGTTCAATATAAAATGATTTATTCTCAGACATCTGACATTAATTTATTTAATGATACTCAATAGCATACAATTATGTAAATTGCTCATTCCATGAAACACACAAAAGTAATCATATTTTAGAAAGCTCAACAAAATCATCAGGTAAATTCACAAGATATAACGTTTGAGTTGCCCTTGTAACCGAAGTATATAACCATCTGTAAAAGCTTTCACCAAGATATGATTCCTGTATATATCCTATATCCAAAAAAACATTTTTCCATTCACCGCCCTGTGCTTTATGACAGGTAACTGCATATCCATATTTTGTTTGGAGGGCATTAAAATAAGGATCTTCTTTTACCTTCTTATATCTGAGTCGTTTCTGAGAAATATCACTATAATCCTCCATTACATTAGTGAAAAGCTGATTATTCTGCTCTGATGTTAATCCCGGCACTTCTGTATGTAAAACATCTAAATTTATCTTGGCTTCAAATTCGATATCATATTCACGATGATACAAAACAACATTGCAGAACCTGAAACCATACAACTCCTCCTGACCTCTTACACGTTCAACTTCTACAAACTCTCCATTGGCAAGAAAGTCAAGATGTTCATACTCTTCAATCCAGAAATAGTTGTTTTTGGTAATCATGAGAATATCGCCAGTTGAGAGCTCTTCTTCCCGAAATAAAACAGTGTTCCTTATCCCATTATTATATGCGTTTACACGCTTATTGGAACGGGAAATTATAATAGTTTCCTCTATTCCGTCACGTGAATAAGCATCTGATATCTCGTAAATCAGATCTTTACCTGTAATTCTTTTAACATCTGCAAAACCTTCAATTTTAAGCTTTGGAAAAACATCAGTTGCTTGCATTGCCAGTGAGTCTCTCAAATAAGTTGCGTTGTGAAGAATTCCTGACTCGATCTCCTGCCTCACAATATCTGTAAGATTAGCTTCCGTAACATGCAATGAATATGATTTCAGAACCTCTGTATCGAGAGCGGGACTAAACTCCTGTTTAACAGGCGGTAACTGGGCATCATCGCCAATCAAAAGGATCCTGCAGCCTTCTGCAGAATAAACATACTCGATAAGGTCATCAAGTAATCTTCCTGTTCCAAATACCGAAAAATCAGGGGATTCATTATTAATCATTGATGCCTCATCAACTATAAATAGCGTATGTTTATGCAGATTCTCCGACAAGGTAAACTGCATTGTCCCTTCAGACATCTTTTGCTGTCTGTAGATCTTTTTGTGTATTGTATATGCCTTCTGTGCTGCATAACCTGAAAACACTTTCGCAGCTCTGCCTGTAGGAGCCAGCAAAACAGTTTTTTGGTTAAATTGGGACATTGTTCTTACAAGACTACCGATTAATGATGATTTACCCGTACCGGCATATCCGGTAAGTAAAAAAATGTGGTCGCCATCATTTGAAAAAAGAAATGCTGTAAGCTTTTCTAAAGCATGGATCTGGTCACTCGTAAAGTTGTATGGGAAATTTTCATTGATTTTCTCAATAAAAAAGCTATTTATCATTTTTTGTGGTAATTTTTCCAGTAAAAGTAGCATAATTATCATTCTTTTTCTAAATTTGTAGTCTAAAATCAAAAAATCAATATTAAAACAGTATAAATTAAAAAAAGAAAAGTCCATGAAAGTTGTAATGAGAGTGCTTTTAGCAATAGCCATTGTTCTTTTAGCTTGGGTAAGTTGGAAAAGTATCCAGGGTCCAATTGATTTCAATGCTGAAGTTGCAAAACGAGATCAGGCAGTTATCCAGCGCTTAATGGATATCCGAACAGCACAAGTTGCTTTACGCTCACAGACAGGCTCATACACCGCTAGTTTTGATACACTTATAAATTTTATCAAAACTGGTAAGATTGCTACACTCGTTAGAGAAGGAGACCTTACTGAGTCTCAATTAGAATCAGGAATGACAGAAGTAAAGGCAATGGAAATTATCAGAACTGGAAATGAAGCAAAAATAAAAGAAGCCGGTTTATGGGATAACGAAAAGAATGCCCCTCAGTTAGTCAGAGACTCAATTTTCTCTCCCGCAGTTGAAGTTCTCTATCCAAATCGCACTAATTTTTATCCCGATTCAATTAAATTTGTTCCGTATGCTCCTGCAGGTACAACTTTCCAGATGGGTGTAGATTCACTTATTACAGCTTCAGGCTACCCAATTCAGGTATTTGAAGCAAAAACTCCATACACTGATTATTTAGGAGACCTTGACAAGAAATTACTTGGACAGAAGATTCAAGAAGTTCTTGATCGCCCGGGCAAGAGATTCCCAGGTATGCAGGTAGGTTCACTTGAAGTTGCTAACAATAACGCAGGTAACTGGGAATAATTAGTTATGATTGACTGATTTATGTTTCTACCGGAGAATATAGATTTAGCAAATTCAGAGAAATATAGATTATCCATTCGGTTATCACCGAATGGATTTTCTTTTTATTTTCATTCCTCTGAGAACCCCGATATATTTCACTTTCAGAAAACTGATTTAAGTAATAAGTTATCATATATTGATAACATCAAGAAGATAATATTTGATCAGGGATTCTTCAGCAGTCCTTTCAATAAAACCACAGTTATACTTGTTTCTCCCCATTACACTATCGTACCTAAACCCTATTTCGATGAGAGAAAAAGTAAGGATATTATGGATTTCAATTTCCATAATCTGAAAGGTACAATACTTCATAACTCTTCAGAATCTGATAAGTTATCTGTATTGTTTAACATGGACGAGGATGTGCATTCTTTTCTTACAAGACATTTAAGTAATCCTGAGTTTAAACATCACACATCGTCACTTCTATGTTTTTTTAACACATACAAACAGAAAGAAAATCAAAAAAAGTGCTTTGTAGACTTTCATGATGGCTTTGTTTCGATATACAGCTATCTTGAAGATAAGCTTCTATCAGCATTAACATTTCCCGCTAATAGCAAACAGGATATAACTTATTATATTGCGAGCATCTGGGAAAAACAGTCGTTCGACCAAACCAAAGATTGCCTCTATTTATGTGGTGAGATCGATTCACACTTATCAGTTATAAGCGATCTGAAGAGATTAATAAACAATGTTGAAAGAGTGGAGTTGAAACCGAAAGCAAAAATTTCGGCTGAAGAGATGCGAGTATTACCAACTGATGTAATTGCTTCCTTATGCGTATAATAAGCGGAAAATATAAATCAAGAAGGATTCAGGTACCCACGAATCTTAAAGCGAGACCAACAACCGACTTTGCAAAAGAGGGCCTTTTCAACGTTCTCAATAATTATATTGATTGGGATGATACATCTGCACTTGACCTGTTCTCAGGTACAGGGAGTATAGCACTAGAGCTTGTTTCAAGAGGATGCAGCCGCGTTGTTTCTGTTGAATCAGAGCAGCTTCACTGGCGATTTATAACAATTGCAAAGGAAAAACTTGAAGCAAGTGAACTATATCCATTAAAAGCCGATGTTTTCAAATTTTTAATTTCATGCAGAGAACAGTTTGATCTGATATTTGCTGACCCCCCTTATGATTTAAAAGAGGTTGACACAATACCCGATCTTATATTAGATAAAAATCTTCTCAAACCTGATGGTCTTCTGATATTGGAACATTCAAAATCTCACGATTTCACAATGCATCCCCGATTCAACAGAGAGCTAAAATATGGCAGTGTTCACTTTTCATTTTTCATCTGAAACTGCTGAAGCTCTTACTCTTATCACTTCCTGTCATTGCTATTCCTTTTTAAACGGTATACAATTACAAGCTGGTCTCATTATTAATTTCTATTTTTGCACTTCGTTATTAATAATATAAAATATGGATAAAAAGCAATTTAAAGAGACTAAAGCATTTCGGTTCAAACGATTCGCACGAAAGTCATACAGTATATTCAACAGTATACATAAGGTGGTAACCATCGGTGTATTATCGGGTTGTACACTTATGTCTGCTCATGCAGCATCAATTGATCCGGTTGAACAGATTTTTATTAAGACCGACTCAGAGTCTATCCCTCCAACTGAACTTGATGAAGTTGTGGTCACCGCTTCCAAAGTAGCTTTGCCAATAAATATGGCTGCAAAGCAGGTGACAGTCATAACAAGCAAAGAGATTGAGCGTGCACCGGTCAGGAGTATTGAAGATCTATTAAATTATGTAGCAGGTATTGATATACTGCAACGCGGACCGCACGGCGTACAGGCGGACATATCCCTCAGAGGTGGTACTTTTGACCAGACAGCTATCCTGTTAAACGGTGTTAACCTAACAAATCCTCACACAGGACATTACAATTTCGACATTCCAATTAACCTTTCAGATATTGAACGAATAGAGATAGTTCAAGGCCCATCCTCCCTTGTTTATGGAGCAAGTGCATTTTCCGGCGGGGTTAACATTATAACAAAGAAAGATAATGAGTCGGGCTTCTACACAAAACTGGAAGGTGGAATGCATGGAATGTTTGGAGCTGACGTCAGAGGCTCTTTCGCAAATGATAAATCCACACATTCACTCTCTGCAGGATATAAGAGATCGGCAGGTTATATCCCAAACAGTGATTACAATATTTACAATCTCTTGTGGCAGAGCAGATTTAAAGTCAATGGCACCAATATTGATTTTCAGGCGGGACTGAATGATAAAGCATATGGAGCAAACACATTTTATACAGCTGCATATCCCAATCAGTATGATGATACGCAGGGTCTGTTTTTTTCAGTAAAGGGAGAAAGCAGTGGTAAAATCAAAATCACCCCTCACATCTATTGGAGCAGACATTATGATGAATTTCAACTTATTAGGGAAGGCACACCCGATGTTCCCGCATGGTATACTGATCACAATTATCACAGAAGTGATGTTTTCGGTATGAATTTACATCTGCAGTATGCATCACAACTGGGTATCACAAGCTTTGGTGGTGAGTTCAGGAATGAAGGCATATTAAGTAATGTCCTTGGAAATACAATTGATAACCCTATAGGTAAGTACTCTAAATCGGATAACAGGACAAACATTAGTTATTTTGCTGAGCATAATTTTATACTCGATCGCGTAACTTTCTCGTTGGGTGGATTAATTAACTACAATACAGCAGTAACTGATAAATTTGAGTTCTATCCGGCAATAAACGGATCGTTCAGAGTTAATGACAAGCTGAATCTGTATGGTTCATGGAACAGGGCAAGTCGAATGCCAACATTCACCGATCTCTATTATACAACTGCTACTCACATCGGAAACAGCAACCTTGAGTCGGAACTTTCCGAAGCATTTGAAGTTGGAGCTAAGCTCAATAATTATCTGATTAGCGGATCAATTGCCATTTTTTATATGGAGGGAAAGAATATGATCGACTGGGTGAAACCATCGCCCGATGCATTGTGGGAGTCAACTAACCATACTCAGATAAACAAAAAGGGTATGGATTTAAACCTTACATTAAATATTAAGAATTGGTTTGGAATTAATCAGCCTATGAATTCTTTAAATGCGGGACTAATGCTTCTTGATCAGGAGAGAGCAGATGATGAACTTATATCTAACTATATATTGAATCATTTGCGTCATAAACTGACAGTGGGATTACATCACGATCTGATAAAAAATTTATCAGTGGCATGGAATTTTAGATGGCAGAAGAGAAACGGTTCATATGTTAGTTATATCGATCTACAGCCGGGTGAAAGAGTTGATTATGCTCCTTTTTCTATTCTGGATGTCCAAGCAAATTATAAACTTAATAATATTGATCTATTCATTAATGCGAATAATATATTCAACACTAAGTATGTAGATTTAGGTAATATTCCTCAACCCGGATTCTGGTTATCCGGCGGAGCTGCAATAAAACTGTAATAAACCATATTCAGTTTTTCATATATATAGTCCCCTTGAAAAATAAAAAATCATTTCAAGGGGATTTATCAATATTAAGGATCTATAACGTTAAAGGATGTGCTGTTTTTAATTTACAGTAAATTGATTTAAGTATAAACCTATTTCAGAACTAGAAAGTATGTATAAGTCATCTTCGGACATGGTTGATCTGATCTACCCATGAATCAGCTCCATTTTATACTTTGAATTTATTTTGCTTAATTTGTATAACTAACAATTTGATTCTATACAGAACAAGTGAATGACTCATCGAATCTGACAAAATTATATAATCTGTATGTGAACGACCTGTTCACATATGGTGTATACCTTGGTTTTGATAGAGAAGTTGTGAAAGATGCGATTCATGATGTTTTTGAGAAAATTTCAACTAAAAGTAAGACTCTTGAAGAGATTACTAATATTAAGTTCTACCTGTTCAGGTCATTGAAAAACAGACTTTATGATATTCAAAGAGGAAATAAGAATCAAATAGGATTAGAAGGAATAGTTGCAGAGGATTCCAAGTCTTTCCAGATAAATGTAAACATAGAGGATCATTTTATTGAAGAGGAGGAGAGAATAGAGATAAAGAAAGAGATAGAGGAGATGCTTAACTCTCTGACTGACAAACAACGTGAGATAATTTATCTTAGATATGTTCAGGAATATGACTATAAACAGATATCTGAACTACTGGACATTAATATTCACAGCTGCAGAAAACTTGTTTCTAAAGCAATAAGCACACTTCGGAAAAAATATGGAGTTATGGTATTGCTTCTTCTTATACATTAATGCCATAATCGGGTTATGAAAACAATTTTTATTTAGCGATACACTCATACTGCTGGAAACCACCGACTTGAGTAATTTTCAGATCTACCCGATTGTTAAATTTACAAGATTTTTTGAAAAAGAGGGGATAATTATATTATATAATCGTCTCTTATGGGAGTATGTACATTGAGTATATTCTCCTTTATTTATATATTTTAGATATAAAACGATGAAAAATATTACTTATTCTGATCTATTACATGATATAAAATTCATACGCTGGCAGTTAGTCCCGGATGAACAACTTGATAACTATTGGAAAGAACTTATTGAGTTAAACCCGGGACTGGATAAAGAGATACAAAAAGCCGCCTTATATCTGAAAAGTGATGGATTGAACAAGAGTTTACTAGGCTCAAATGAGCAAGAGGAACTTTTAAATAGAATACAGACTACTATTCATAATAAAAAAAGAACCAGGATTGGCCGACGACTTATAGCATCTGTTGCTACCTCTGCTGCCTGTGCAGTGTTAATTATACTGTTTACTATGTTATTTAAAGACAATGACACAGAATCAGAGTTTAATGGAGGCATGATTGTGGGTGAGTTGCTTAATAGTGAAGATGTGCAGCTTGTAACAAATAACAATACAATTTCATTTAATGATAACATAGAGATTTCCCTGGATGAGAAAGGAACAGCTCAGATAAATCAGAGAAATAAAGAGATAAAAAAGATTGAGTTAAAGAGAAATGATCTGAACTCTTTGATCATTCCTTTTGGCAAAAGATCAGACCTGATACTGGCCGATGGTACTAAAATATGGCTTAATTCAGGTACAGTTCTTGAATTCCCTGCACAATTCGATGAAAATGAACGTGTAATTAATTTAAAATCAGGTGAGATCTACCTGGAAGTAAAGCATGATGACAATAAACCTTTTTATGTTATAACACAAGACATTAGAGTGGAAGTGCATGGCACCTCTTTTAATGTAACTTCATACGATAACTTAAACTCAACAGTGATACTGGTTGAAGGGCATGTTTCATTAAGAAAGAATGAAGTAAATAGATCAGTGTCATTATATCCCAATGAGTTAGCGGTATATAACTCTGAATCACTGGAATTTGATAAAAAGGAGGTTAATGTAGAGGATTACACAAGCTGGAAAGATGGTTATCTGTCACTAAATAAAACACCTATGACAGAGGTATTGAAAAGGATTAGCAGGTATTACAACTTATCATTTAACTATGACAACAGTGTGGAATTACAGAATAGAAGTTGTACTGGCAAGATTCAGCTTTCGGAGAATCTTGAAAATGTAATGACAACTATCTCTCTGCTAACATCAACAAGCTACGAAATTGAAAATAATCGCATATATATTACCAATGAAAGTAAATAAAATTTTAAGCCTATGAAAGTGAAAAAGAAAAAACTACCAGAGAGAGAAAAAATCAGAAATGCCAACCGAACAGGTTTACTAATTTCTTAGTTCAGTAATTAACTAAATTTGAAAAATTTATGAACAAATGCCTATATGGGTGTACAGTAAAACCCGATAAACAGAAAAACATACTGAAAATGATGAGAACTACATTGTTATTTTTATTTTGCAGCATCATGTTTTCTCACGCAACAACAAGCTATTCGCAAATATTTAATTTCAATAAGAAGTCAGCTTCTATAAAAGAGGTCTGCAAAGAGATTGAAGAGAATAGCAGTTATATCTTTGTTTTTTCTGATTCAAGTGAAAAAATTATAGATAAAAAGGTAAACATTGATGCAAACACATCCGACGTGAAAGAGGTCCTGGATGCAGTTCTAAGTAACTCAGGACTTACTTACATGATTTTGGACAAACAGATTGTCATCTATGAATCTAAAGAAAACTTATCATCTAAAGATTACGTAGAAGAGATGTCCTCTAGTATCAAACAACAGCAAGGCAAAAGAATTTCCGGCAGGATCTTAGATGCTTTTGGAGAATCTATCATCGGAGCTAATGTTGTTGAAGTTGGCACTACCAATGGTACTGTTACAGATATTGATGGTAATTTCTCTCTGGATGTGGCAGAAAATGCTTCAATCCAGATAACATATATCGGATATATTGAGCAGATCATCAACACAACCGGCAGAGTTAATTTCAATATCATTCTTCAAGAGGACACAAAGGCTCTGGATGAGGTTATTGTTATTGGTTACGGAACCCGTCAGCGCAGCAGTATTACGGGTGCTGTTGACCAAGTAAGCTCTGACCTGTTTGAAGACCGCCCGGTAAGTAATGCCGTACAGGCCCTTCAGGGTGCTTCTGCAAACCTTATTGTTCAGCAAAAGAACATGAATCCTAACGACAACAATATGAGTATTAACATCAGGGGTGTTAGTACAATGGGTAATAATGATCCACTATGCGAACAGTCCCGAATCATATTATTACTTAAAACTGGTGAATCCTACACAATGGGATAATAAATGGAAATTGATGGGTAATTATGATGGGAACCCTGCTGTATATACAATATATCTTCAGGCAGACCAGCCATATACTCATTCAGTTACAGCACCTTGACAGATGAGGAAAGTAGTATGGGAATTACCAATAGGTTATTCCCATACTTTATTATTTTAAATAAATTACTCTTATGAAAAAAAACTATCAATATCTGCTAATGCTATTCATACTTTTTGCCTGGGGATGCGAAAAAGGTGATATACCAGGTGATGGGGATAAAGATGATGATGATGATAAAGTAGAGATAAACTGGAATGATGCTGCAAACTCAAGCAGTGATGCTTTAATTTCATCTTTTTGGAATAGCAGCGGACAATATTTTAATACTAATAATGGTGGTAATACTACCTTTCAGTATTGGCCAAATGCACATGCTCTGGATGTGGTAATAGATGCATATGTGAGGACTAATAACCAATCATATAAAACTATAATTGAACAGTGGTTCACAGGTGTAAAAGCCAGAAACGGCAACACCTGGAATAATGATTTCTATGATGACATGGAGTGGAATGCTTTAGCCTTACTTAGGGCTTTTAAAGCAACAAACGACCCAAAGTATAAAGATGCAGCTCTTGAACTATGGGGATATATAAAAGAGGGCTGGAATGATAATGCCGGCGGAGGTATCACATGGAAAAAGGGTATGGAATGGAGTAAGAATGCCTGTTCAAATGGCCCTGCTGCCATACTTGCAGCACGTCTTTACCAGGAGTTTGGTAACCCTGAAGATAAAGAGTGGGCACTGCGAATATATGACTGGCTAAAATCAACATTGGTGAATACAAATTCAGGTGCTGTCTGGGATAGTATTGACTCAAGAGAGGGTAAAATTAATAAAGATTGGATTTTTACATATAACCAGGGTACATATTTAGGAGCTGCAGTTGAATTACATAAAATATTAAATGAAAAAAGTTATCTGAATGATGCTGCTCTGGCTGCCGACTATACAATGAGCAGCTTGGTAAACAACTCTATATTAAAGAGTGAAGGTGACGGGGATGGAGGACTCTTCAAAGGTATATTTGTAAGATATTTCACTCAGCTTATAATTCAGGAAAGACTTGATGAACCTGTTCGCAGAAGATATTTACAGTTTATCAAACTAAATGCCGAGACATTATGGAATGAAGGCACTAATAAACAAAACTTTCTTTTTAGTCCCAACTGGCGTGTAAAACCCGGTAATACAACAGGGCTGACAGAACAGCTCAGCGGATGCATGTTAATTGAGTCTGCTGCATACTTACAAAAAGAGAATTATATTGATTAATACAATCAATTCATTATAAAAATAGTTTGTGAATTATTACATTTATGATTAGGTTCGTAATTGCATTAATTTAATACATATATCATAGAAATAATTAAAATGAGACTTTTATCTACGATTATCACCCTTTCAATTATCTTATCAGGCTGTACATCTATATCGGAGAAAGGCTTAACAAGCTATGTTAACCCATTCCTTGGAACAGCTACTTTGTGGGAACCTGAAGACCTTGGCTATGTACGCACTTGGGAAGAGCGCACATGGGGAGCAGAGGTTTTCCCTGGATCATCACTTCCGAATGCAATGGTTCAGCTAAGTCCTGTGACACAATTCAGAAGTGGAGCCGGCTATCAGTATGAAGATACTGTAATTTTTGGTTTTGCTCACACCAATAAGGGTCACTGGAACCTACTCCATCTGCCTGTGCTTCCTGTAACAGGAGATGTAAATCCAACCGATTTCGCATCGGAATATAGTCATGAGAATGAATCTGCACATCCGGGATACTATCAGGTATTTTTAGAGAGGTATGGTATAAATGCTGAACTTACTTCCACTTTAAGATCAGGATATCATAAATATAGTTACAATGATGGATCTGATAAAAAACTTATTGTTGATATAACACGCACTAATAACAGAGTGAGGGACTGGGCAATAGAAAAGAGTGGTGATTATTCCTTCACAGGTTTTCAGGACGCAGAGGGTAAAATATATTTTTTTGCTGTTTCTAACTACCCTATTGACGAAATAGAGCAAGTAAAGAATGACCAGCATGAAGTATCTGTTGTTAAATTCGGGAATAATGGAAAAAATAGCCCATTGGAGTTAAAGATTGGGTTCTCATTTGTGAGTGTTGAGAATGCAAAGATGAACCTGGAGGAGGAAATGATTGATAAAAGTTTTGATCAGGTTCGTAAAGAGGCAGATAACACATGGAATAAACTATTGTCGAATATTGAAGTGAGTGGTGGCACTGAACGTGAGAAAGGAATTTTTTATTCAACTCTGTATCGTTCGTTTTTATGGCCTGCATTGAGAAGTGATGTGAATGGCGACTTTACAGACGAGAGAGGTGAAGTTGTAAATGAGGGTTTCAGATATTATACTAATCCATCGTTCTGGGATGATTACAGGAACAAACTTGTGTTGCTGGGAATGGTATCACCTGATGTGACAACAGATGTTATTAAATCAATCATTGATAAAGGTGAGAAGAGAGGCGGATATATGCCTACATTCTTTCATGGTGACCACGCTTCGGTATTTGTTTCAGGTAGTTGGCTCAGAGGAATAAAAGATTTTGATCTTGAGAGAGCTTATGCATTGTTATTAAAAAATGCCACAGTTCCGGGTCGTGGTGGAAGACCATATCTTGACGAGTATATAGAGAAAGGGTGGATTGCTGAAAAAGATACAACTAATGTTCCATTTTGGGATGAGTATAAAGCTGCAGTTACCAAAACGGTTGAGTATGCTTACGACGATTACGCTACTGCTCTTGTAGCAAAAGAGATTGGAGATACAGAAAATTATGAGCTGCTGATGGGTCGCTCAATGAACTATAAAAATCTGTTTGACCCTTCAACCGGTTTCTGGCGTGGTAAGGTGGATAATGGCACCAAAGAGGGTAAGTGGATTGAAGACTTCGATCCTTATTATGCCTATTTTGCCTATATGTATCGTGAAGCAAATGCATGGAATTCTCTCTTCTTTGCACCTCATGATGTTAAAGGAATGATTGATCTTTATCCAAGTTATGAAGCTATCGACAAGAAGCTTGATTCACTGTTTACAGAACCGTGGAATGGAATTGAACTTCATAATATGACAGGATTCATAGGCAATTATTGCCATGGCAACCAACCGGGACACAGTATTCCTTATACCTATTACTTTATAGATCGCCAGGAGAAGGCACAATGTGTACTTGATAGTATCATGAACAGGTTTTATGATATGGGAGCTGAGGGACTTGCATATGCAGGTATGGATGATGCTGGTGAGATGTCTGCCTGGTATGTATTGAATGCAATAGGATTATATACATACTCTCCGGCTGATCCGGAGTATATTGTAACTGTTCCGCTGTTTGATGAAGTTAAGTTCAGACTAGGTACAGGCAACAAGTTCACTATCAGAAAAGATGGTAATGGTAAAAAAATTAACCAGATTACCTATGGAGGTGAAGTAGTTGACGGCTGGTTTATCTCACATGAATTACTTGAGCAGGGTAAAGAACTGGTTATTAAAACTGAATAATATAATTGAACTGTTTGGACCTTTCAGCTTATTCTGCTCCAGTCGTAACGATTACCTCCGAGCAGTTTAAGCTGATGTTTAAGCACCTCATGCTCAGGCAGTTCAAGAGAGGGGTCATTATCGATTAATTTTTCTGCAATTTCACGTGCCCTGAACAATATATCGTTGTCTTTAACGATATCAGCAATTTTGAGATCGAATGGAATCCCGCTCTGCTGGGTTCCTTCCAGATCTCCCGGGCCCCTGAGTTTCAGGTCAGCTTCAGCAATAACAAATCCATCGTTACTCTCTGTCATTATCTCAATCCTTTTACGGGTATCTGATGACAATTCATAAGGGGTTATTAAAATGCAATATGACTGATCCGCACCCCTACCTACTCTTCCTCTTAACTGATGCAACTGAGACAGACCAAACCTTTGTGCACTCTCTATTACCATAACACTGGCATTTGGCACATTAACCCCAACCTCAATTACTGTTGTAGATACCATTATATCTGCTTTACCTGAAACGAACTTCTGCATAACTTCATCCTTCTCGGCTGGCTTCATCCTGCCATGCATTTTGCAAACTGAAAACTCAGGGAAAGCCTCTTTTATATGCTCATATCCCTCTTCCAGATTTTTTAGGTCGAGCGTTTCACTCTCTTCAATCAATGGGTAAACAATGTAGACTTGGCGACCAGAATTGATCTCTTTCCTTATAAAATTATATAGCTCACCCCGCTTTTTGTCAAATCGATGCAATGTTTGCACTGGTTTTCTTCCAGGTGGTAATTCATCAATTACAGATACATCAAGATCGCCATATACAGTCATAGCCAGAGTACGAGGTATAGGTGTAGCAGTCATCACCAGTATATGTGGCGGGCGGTTGTTTTTAGACCATAGCTTTGCTCTCTGTGCTACCCCAAAACGGTGCTGCTCATCAATAACAACAAACCCCAGATTTTTAAACTGTACTACATCCTCTATAAGCGCATGAGTACCAATTAAAATATTTATTTCACCAGATTGCAGTCCTGCATGCAACTCCTCCCTATCCTTCTTTTTAGTTGAACCTGTCAGTAACTCTACTCTTAGATTCATTCCTGACAGCATTTTGGTGAATGTTTCGTAATGCTGGGAAGCAAGAATCTCTGTTGGAGCCATCAAGCATGCCTGGAAGCCATTATCCAAAGCTATCAGCATACACATTATAGCTACCAATGTTTTTCCACTTCCAACATCACCCTGTAGAAGACGATTCATCTGCTTTCCTGATGCGGTATCTTTGCGAATCTCTTTAATAACCCTTTTCTGTGCACCGGTTAAAGGGAATGGCAGATTATTTTTGTAAAAATTGTTCAGGTACTCACCCACCTTATGGAAAACAAAACCATTTAATTTTCCCTTTCTATCAGATGCATAACGGACGATATTCAACTGGATATAAAACAGTTCTTCAAATTTTAATCTATATTGAGCATCCTTCAGATTAGCAGGTGATTTAGGAAAGTGGATATTCTCAACAGCATCATGAAAAGATATTAGCTTTGCATCAGTTATAACATCAGAAGAAAGAGATTCAGGCAGTCTATCTTTGATTAAGCTGAATGCATTCTCAATAATCTTCTGCATAGCCTTTGAGTTGAGATAATGATTTTTCATTTTCTCAGTTGTATTGTACATTGCCATCAGTCCCTGAGGCAAATCTGACTCATTTAAAAAAGGATCTATTTCTGGATGAGCTATATTCCACTTACCATTAAAAAGATTAGGTTTGCCAAAAACTATATACTCCTGATTAAGCTTATATTTTCCTTCGATAAAACGAATACCCTGAAACCAGACAAGATCAATAAAACCGGTACCATCTGTGAAATGCGCTACCAGTCGCCTTTTTCGCCCCTCACCAAAAGTCTCGAATGCAGTTATTTTCCCTTTTATCTGAATATATGCAAGGGTGTTGTCAATTTCATGAATATAATAGAAACGGGTTCTGTCAATATACCTATACGGATACCATCTTAAGAGATCCCCAACAGTGAAAACATCTATCTCCTTGTTTAATAGTGCTGCTCTTTTAGGACCAACACCCGGTATAAACTGAATTTCTGTTTGAAGGATACTCATAAACTATCTACTGTAGGATTTCAAATCTGCCTGTTATATGCAAATATAAATAAAAACGAGGAATAGTTCAACCACTCCTCGTTTGATATTGTCTAAGAAAAAGCCAGTAACTGTTTTTACATTACCAAGCAAAAATTGGATATTTTTTCATTGTTTCATTCACCTTCTCACGAACAGAAGAAATCACTTTACCATCTTCGGGATTTGCCAGAACCTTATCAATCATCTCAACAATTTCACCCATAAGACCTTCCTTTGCACCGCGAGTTGTTATAGCAGGTGTACCGAAACGGAGTCCTGAAGTCTGGAATGGCGATCTGTCATCGAAAGGCACCATGTTCTTATTTACGGTAATATCAGCCTCTACCAGCAGATTCTCGCCTTGCTTACCTGTCAGATTTGGGAACTTGCTTCGCAAATCTACAAGAATGATATGATTATCTGTACCACCCGATACTACATTATATCCAAGATCGACAAATGCTTGCGCCATTGTGGCTGCATTTTTCTTAACCTGTTGTTGATAAACTTTGTACTCAGGCTGAAGTGCTTCATGAAAAGCAACAGCTTTAGCAGCAATAATATGTTCGAGGGGACCTCCCTGCATACCCGGGAAAACTGCTGAGTCGAGCATAGCTGACATCATTTTCGTCTCACCCTTTGGAGTTTTTACACCCCATGGGTTTTCAAAATCTTTACCCATCAGAATAACCCCACCACGTGGTCCGCGAAGTGTTTTATGCGTTGTAGATGTAACTATATGTGCATATTTAACCGGATTTTCAAGTAAACCTGCAGCTATTAATCCTGCCGGGTGTGCCATATCAACCATAAAAATTGCGCCGATCTCGTCAGCAACTTTTCTGATACGTGCATAATCCCATTCACGTGAATAAGCTGAAGCACCTGCAATAATCAACTTCGGTTTTTCAGTACGTGCAACCTGTTCCAGTTGATCATAGTCGACATGCTGATCATCTTCTCTTACATTATATTCAAGTGGATGAAACATCAATCCTGAAAAATTAACAGGAGAACCGTGAGTTAGGTGACCACCATGAGAAAGGTTTAAACCCAGGAATTTATCACCTGCTTTAAGGCAAGCAAGAAATACAGCAGCATTTGCCTGTGCTCCTGAATGTGGCTGAACGTTTGCCCATTCTGCATCGAACAATTGCTTTAATCTGTCTATTGCAAGCTGCTCACTTAGGTCAACAACTTCACAGCCACCATAATATCTTCTACCAGGATAACCTTCTGCATATTTATTTGTAAGGACAGAGCCGGCAGCTTCCATTACCTGCTCACTAACGAAATTTTCAGAAGCAATCAGCTCCAAACCCTTTAACTGACGATCTCGCTCCTTTTCTATTATTTCAAAGATGTGCTTATCTCTATTCATCTGATTCTGTTTAAATAATGACGTGCAAAAATAGTGAAGTTTACTTACAATAGGAAGTTATTTATACCACAATTTTCATATATTCTGAATATACCAATTGTACAATTTCTGAACTCCCTCCTCAACTTCAATCTTATGCTTCCACCCAAGATTATTTAATTTGGTTACGTCAGTCAGTTTTCTCATAGTACCATCAGGTTTTGAATCATCAAAAAGTATCTCACCATCATATCCGATGGTCTCTTTGATAAGTAATGCAAGATCATGAATTGATATCTCTTTTCCTGTACCAATATTTATATGACAGTTTCGTATCTCTTTTTTATCTTCTATTAAGTCAGAAAAATCAACATTCTCCATTATGAACACGCACGCATCCGCCATCTCTTCACTCCAGAGAAACTCTCTTAATGGCTTGCCTGTTCCCCAGAGCTTTACATGCTTGTCTGTGATTCCATATTTTCCAAGTATCGACACTTTCTCATCTTTACTGCTTTCTCCGTTTACCTTTTCTACAGGGCGAACATTGAGGTCTCTGTTTATCGTATCCCAGTTGTTATCCATCAAAGCCTTTGAAAGAAAGATCTTCCTTATCATTGCAGGAAGAACATGACTCTTTTCCAGATCAAAATTATCATTTGGTCCATATAGGTTTGTGGGCATTACCGCAATAAAGTTTGTGCCATATTGAATATTAAAACTCTCACACATCTTAAGTCCGGCAATTTTTGCAATGGCGTATGGTTCATTTGTATATTCCAGTGGTCCGGTAAGTAAAGAGTCTTCTGAAATAGGCTGACTCGCCTCTTTTGGATAGATACATGTACTCCCCAAAAAGAGCAGTTTCTTTACGTTATGACGGAAACTCTCTGAAATCACATTATTTTGAATCTGTAGATTTCTGTATATAAAATCAGCTCTGTAATTATTATTGGCAATGATACCACCGACATGTGCTGCAGCCAGAAATACAAAATCAGGTTTCTCCTGATCGAAAAACCTGGAAACTTCAGAGCCATTCATAAGATCGAGCTCTTTATGGGTTCTGCCAATTAAATTAGTATAGCCTTTCTTTTTCAGATTATTCCATATTGCAGAGCCAACCAACCCCCTATGCCCTGCCACATATATCTTTGACGATTTACTAATCATACAATATTCTCTTTAAATTCTTGCTTTTACCAATAACCTATAATTCAAATAAAATTTCAGAATAAAGCTTTAAGTTTAAATGTAAATGTAATATAAAAATTGCTTAAGATAAAATAATACTATAATTTAGACGTCAGAAATTATTAATTATCCGATATGAAAAAAGTATACTTTACTCTGTTATTTACAATTGTCATTTTAATGAGCGCTAAAGGCCAGTACAACAACTACATCAGGATATCTGGTGACATTGGTATAGTTACAAACAGTGAGCGCGATAAAAAGTTCGGAGCCGGCGGTACTATAGCTTGGTTGACAGTGGATAATTATGTTTCATCCACTGGCAATAACTTCATTTCACTTAGCATAAAAGGCTTTAATAACCCATATGGAGAAGGTAAGCTGGTTTCAAGTATCCTCAATAATGCAGATGATGGATTCAATTATATTATGCCATTGGTTGGATACAGGATTACCAAGATAGGCTTTGAAGATGGATTATTTTTTGAACCACGCATAGGTGCCGCATTTGGTGGTAATTATGCAGCATTTGCATTTGCTCCGCTAGCCGGTTACTCCTTTCAAAATATAGAACTCTCTATCTTTGTTGATATGGGATTTGGATCAAAAAACAGCGCAATAAGAAAGAAAAACTTTGTTACACCCGGTGTGAGTATAGCATATAACTTAGGCATGTAATATCATCTATTCGCCATACATTTGTTTATAATAGTTCATGTATTCACCACTAGTTACATGATCAAGCCAGTCCTGATTGTCAAGATACCATCTAACTGTCTTCTCAAGCCCTTCCTCAAACTGAAGTGATGGTTTCCAACCAAGCTCGGAAGTCAGTTTAGTCGCATCAATAGCGTAACGCAAATCATGACCGGCCCTATCGGTAACATAGGTTATAAGTTTTTCTGACTCACCTTCTGCTCTCCCTAATAGTTTATCACAAACTTTCACAACCTGATGAATCAGGTCAATATTCTTCCACTCATTGAGTCCTCCAATATTATATGTATCCCCTCGTTTACCTTTGTGAAATATTACATCAATTGCTTTGGCATGATCCTCTACATACAGCCAGTCTCTTACATTCTCTCCCTTACCATAGACAGGCAATGGTTTATTGTGACGAATATTATTTATAAATAATGGAATAAGTTTTTCGGGAAACTGGTAAGGTCCATAATTGTTGGAACAGTTAGAGATTACTATTGGCAGCCCATATGTATCCCTATAAGCTCTGACGAAATGGTCCGAAGATGCTTTCGAAGCTGAATATGGTGAGTGTGGATCATAAGATGTAGTCTCAGTAAATGGATGCTCTCCAAATTCAAGTGATCCATATACCTCATCAGTAGACACATGATAAAACAGTTTATTGCTGAAATCATTGTTCCAATACTCTCTGGCAGCCTGTAAAAGATTTAGAGTACCCATTATATTTGTACGGGCAAAAGAGAACGGATCAGTTATAGATCGGTCTACATGACTCTCTGCAGCCAGATGTATAACAGAATCTATTTCATACTTTCTGAAAAGATTTTGCATTTCAGAAAAATCACATATATCAGCTTTTACAAAAGTATAATTTTCTCTATCCTCAATATCCTTCAGATTAAGCAAGTTGCCTGCATAAGTGAGAGCATCAACATTAATAATCTTATACTCAGGATAACTATTAATAAAATGTCTTACTACATGTGAACCTATAAAACCGGCACCTCCTGTAATTAATATGTTTTTTCTTCCCATTTTACTCAAAATATCTAATTTTTAATTTTTTGACTTCTTACTTTCGAAATATACAGAGTTTAAGTCAAAATTTGGATTATTCTTATCCTTTTCAGATAATATTATATCTTCATCAGGTAGTAACCAATTAATGTTTAACTGTTTATCATCCCACATTAAACCCTCTGCATAATCAGGAGCATAATAGTTATCACATTTATACTGACACACAGCATGATCACTTAAGACAATAAAACCATGCGCGAACCCTCGGGGAATAAAGACCTGCTGTTTATTCTCTTCTGATAATTCAACCGAGACATGTTTACCAAATGTTGGAGAATTATGTCTTAAATCAACTGCAACATCCAACACTTTTCCACTAATCACTCTTATCAGTTTAGCCTGAGCAAAAGGATTTTTCTGAAAATGCAAACCTCTCAATACACCATAGCTGGATCTGCTCTCATTGTCCTGAACAAACTGCGTTTTACTTACCTTTTCTTCAAACTCTCTCTGAGAAAAAGACTCAAAGAAATATCCTCGTTCATCTCTATAAATTTCAGGACGAATAATTACCAGACCTTCAATTTCAGTGTACTCTACTTCCATAAATTTTTATTCTATATCAATTAAACGCAATAGATACTGACCATATTGATTCTTTTTCATTGGTTCAGCAATACGTTTAATATCTTCTCTTGAGATCCAGCCATTTAATAATGCGATCTCTTCGAGACAAGCGATTTTTAGACCCTGTCTTTTTTCAAGCACCTCAATAAATGTTGACGCTTCAGATAGCGAATCGTGAGTACCTGTATCCAGCCATGCAAACCCCCTGCCAAGCAATTGAAGGTTCAACTGCTCTTTATTCAGATACATTTCATTAACTGTAGTAATTTCAAGTTCTCCACGTGCAGAGGGCTTTATATTCTTTGCAATTTCAACTACACTATTTGGATAAAAATAGAGCCCTACCACAGCATAGTTTGATTTCGGATTCTTAGGCTTTTCCTCTATTGATTTAACTTTATTATTTATATCAAATTCAACAACCCCATACCTTTCAGGATCATTTACATAATACCCGAATATTGTAGCTTGCCGGTTATTCTCTGTATTGGCCACTGCCTGCTGAAGCATTAACCTGAAACTCTGTCCATAAAAAATATTATCTCCGAGTATTAAGCAAACAGAATCATTGCCTATAAAATTTTCCCCAATAATGAAAGCCTGAGCTAAACCATCCGGACTTGGCTGTTCAGCATATTCAAAGTTGACTCCATAATCAGAACCGTCACCTAAAAGACGTTTGAATCCTGGTAAATCGGCAGGTGTTGAAATGATGAGAATATCTTTTATCCCTGCTAGCATCAGAGTGGAAATAGGATAATAGATCATTGGTTTATCAAAAATCGGCAGCATTTGCTTGGATACACCTTTAGTAATGGGATATAACCTGGATCCAGAACCACCGGCTAGTACAATGCCTTTCATATTTTATATAATTAATTAGTTTTTACAAAGATATAAAAAGTTACAACAAATCAGGTCTAAGTCTTTTTGTACGTTCAACAGCCTGATCATGTCGCCAATCCTGAATTTTCTTTTCATGACCGGATAAAAGCACATCGGGAACTTTCCACCCCTTATACTCTGCCGGCCGGGTATAAACAGGAGGTGCCAGAAGCCCATCCTGGAATGAATCGGACAGAGCTGACTGTTCATCACCAATAACACCTGGAATTAATCTTACAACAGCATCTGCAATCATTGCTGCAGCGAGTTCACCACCGGTAAGTACAAAATCGCCTATTGATATCTCTCTTGTTACAAGATGCTCTCTTACTCTGTAATCTATTCCTTTATAATGACCGCAAAGTATTATGATATTATTTAGTAACGAAAGTTGATTTGCAACAGATTGTGTAAACAGCTCTCCATCAGGAGTTGTAAATATCACTTCGTCATAATCACGCTGTGATTTCAAATGAGATATTGCCCTGTCAATAGGTTCAATCTGCAACACCATTCCAGCTTCTCCACCATATGGATAATCATCAACTCTCTTATGTTTATCTAATGTATAATCACGCAGATTATGTAGTCCAAATTCCACCAGACTCTTATCCTGAGCCCTCTTTAGTATACTTGTATGGAGAGCCCCTTCAATCATTTCGGGAAGCACTGTTATTATATCAATCCTCATTCTTCAAAAATACAGGAAATTAAACATTCTACAAAATTAGCTGCCTGCTGGGATTGTTGCCGCACCCTGTTGTGTACCACTTTCTCCCTGCATGACATCTTCATTTGTAATAGTTCTCTGAACACGTTTAATTGAAGATTTCAGGTCGCCAAACCTATATGTTACACTCAAGCTAAAAACTCTTGCCGGACTCATGAATCTACTCTTCTGAGTGAATCCTTCACCTTTGGTAGTAGTTGACATATCTCTATATTCTGAAAACAGATTTTGAACATTTAAAGACAAGTCAAGCTTCTTATTGATAAGACTCTTTTGCATGCTCATAGAGTAGAAATAAAAAGGAGACTGATTTGTTTGCAGCAAAACCTGGTTTAGGAAAAACCCTCCATTTGTCACAAATCTGAAATCTCTAGGAAAAGAAAATGTAATCCCACCAAAAGCACGACCCGAGAACCCGCTATTTTGCAATCTGCTGTTCTCCTGAGTGCTTTTAATGTCAGTATAATTCACTCCACCATTGATATAAGTTCGAATAATTTCATTGGGCATCCAGCTTAAGTAAAGATTTGTTCCAATAGTATGATTACGTCCAATATTTGCATAAGTGTTATGAGTGACTGATTTTTCAATGCCATCTTCTACATCTTGAACAATAAAACTGTAAGCAGTAACTGCGTTTTTTGCAAAAGAGTAACTAATGGTTGCATTTAAATTAACTTTCTGAGAGAAGGTTCCATAATTTATATTGAAATTATGCTGCTGTTCAGAGTCCAGATTAGGATTTCCATAACTGATATTATTAGGATCCACATCATTGATATATGGATTCAGATACCAGATACCAGGGCGAGATATTCTCATATTATAACCCCCTCTTATAGTTTGAGTCATACCAATCTGATACGATATTGTAGCCGATGGAACCAGATCAAAATAATTTGTCCCAACAACCGTATCCAACTCAGCACTCATAAAATGAATATTCTGCTGTGTTTGCTCAGCCCTCAGACCAATTTTCATACCAATCTTACCACTCCTGTAACTATACCCTCCATATCCGGAAAAGATATTTTGTGTATGATCCAAGTCATTTTTTCTATCAATATCAGGTTTCCATAAGTTGTCTTCAACATCAAAGTATGTATGAACGGCGCGACTCGAATTATCTCTGAAAATATACTTTACACCTGTTTCAACATTATGCTTCCCATTCAATGGATTAACATAATCAACCTGAAATGTATGTTCATTACCTCCGGCTTTATTTACACTCTTTAATTGATAACCATCAGGATAATAAAAAACACCACCAGGTTCAACATCATATTTGCTGTCATACTCACTGTCATTTGGATTTCTTTCAAACCTATACGAACCGGTGAGTAGTTCTCCTTTTTTCCTGAAACTCCTCTGGTAATCGGCTGAGAAACTCATACCTCCAAAGTTATTTACACTATTGCTTTCAGAAGTATATGAATATGGTCGCGCTTCACCCGAAACAGCTTGCTGGTTTGTATTAGATTTGAAGTTGCCACCAAATCGGGATACAGAAAGATTAAAAAGGTTGATTGTATCTGGTTCAAAACTCATAGAACCGTTTAGGAAGAGCACTTTGCCAATAGTTGATGTAGCTCCTGTTTGACTCAATGTATTAAGCGGGTAAGGAGTAAATTCTTCAGTAGTAGAACTTGTCTCCGATTTTGGCTGCTTAAACATATCATAACCGACATTTCCGGTAAAGCCAAGTTTTCCATATTTAGTTGCTAAATAGAGATTGCTCCCAAGCCCTTCAAAACTGTTTGCACTTCCTCCAACAGACCCGGAATAACCATCATCAACTCTTTTATCAGTCACAATATTAATTATACCTCCAACTCCTTCTGCATCATAACGAGCACCTGGATCTGTAATTACCTCAATATCCTTAATGCTGTTGGCCGGCATACTCTTTAATACCTGAGAAGGATTAGATGAAACCATATTTGAAGGCTTGCCATTCACATAAATCTTGAAGTTTGATGAACCTTTCAGCTGAATTTCATCCTCCCCATCTACAGTAATCAGTGGCACCTTTCGCAACAGATCAAGTACACTTGAGGTAGATGCCTCAGGGTCATCCTTAGCACTGTAAGTTAGCTTATCCAGCTCCACTTTAACCAATGGCCTCTGAGCAGTAACATTAATCTCTTCCAGCTCAGTGGAAGACTCTGTCATTATGATATCTCCAAGGTCGTATTTTCCGTTAACTGATGTGAGATCTAATGTTTCTTCGACCTCATCCATTCCTACAAAATTGAAGACTAATATATATTTTCCTTTCTCTAGGTCAGTTGAGAACTTACCATTTTCGTTTGTAGCTAATTTCCTGAAACTATTACCAGGATCACTCTCTTCAGCTACAGCAATAGTGGCGTATGGCAAAGGCTTATTATCTTCTGCTGATACTAATCTGCCAGTTACTGATATGTTTTGAGCAACTAAAGTAACAGACATCAGTAAGCACGTGACCAAAACGAAAACTTTATTCATTTTATATGTGGTTTAAATATGTTCTTGGGATTTGAATTTGTATATGTATATATTTATAGTAAAAGTAGAATAAATATGAATAATAATTTCATCAATAGAAATAATTATTCGGATTTCAACCTTCCACTCTTTCTTAGCTGTTGATCAAGCATCCACTGTATCTGACCATTTACACTTCTGAATTCGTCAGCAGCCCATTTCTCAATAGCCTCCATTGTCTCAGGATCCAGTCGCAAGGCAAAATTTTTAGTTGTCTTATCTTTCTTTGTCATCCTATTTCAACTCCATACTTTCCAAGTTTAATAAGTATCTCTTTTAAATATTCTGGTTTTTGGGTACCTATCAAAACACTTTTACCGTTTTTTAATTTTATCATTAACCCTATCTTGCCTTTAACAGTGTAAGCAACAGTGCCTTTTAGCCTCTTTCTGAAACCCCAGCCTCCATATTCAAAGAATGGTTTATATTTTGTGATAAACACCATTTCTATATTATTCCAGTCATATAATTTATACTTCCATTGAAATGGGAAATATCTAATATAGATACCATCACTGTTAATGAATGTCTGAAGCTTACAAAATACAGCAAGGGGTAAAGAGGATAAAAGAATCAGAACAGCAACAATAATCAAACCGATATCGCTCATAGGCGTATCACCAAACGGTTCACCCATCCCAATCTGCTTAATAGTTCCAAAAATAAATATCGAATTGATTAAAAGCAAAACTATCCAGATGAACGGACCCTGGCGTTGTTCTTCAATAAAATTTATTTTATTTATCCTCATTATCCTTGTAGATATAATTGTTGCGTCAGTTATTGATAAAGTGAACCAGTATTCAGAACAGGTTGAGCAGACTCATCAGCACACAGTACAACTAATAGATTACTTACCATTGCTGCTTTTTTATCTGCATCAAGTTCTACAATATCCTCATCTTCAATCTTATCTAATGCCATCTTAACCATGGTTACTGCACCCTCAACAATTTTCTCACGTGCTGCTATAATAGCCTCAGCTTGTTGGCGTCTTAACATAACAGCTGCAATTTCGGGTGCATATGCCAAATAATTAATACGAGCTTCTACAATCTCGATACCGGCCATCTCAAGTCTTTTATTCAATTCTTCCTGAAGATCATCATTTACTATATCCCCTCCTGATCTTAATGTTATCTCATCATCTGAAACCAAGCTGCTATCGTAAGCATACTTGCCGGCAATCAGCCTTAATGCAGCATCACTCTGCACATCAACGAAATTCTCAAAAGCGTTCATCTGTTTACTTACAGAGAATGTACCGGTACCAACAGTATTGGGGGTAGATGCAGCGATTGTTTGAGAGTCTATTTCAAACATAGCCTTGTAAGTATCCTTTAGTTTCCAGACTAAAACCAGACCAATAAGAACAGGGTTACCCACTTTATCGTTCACTTTGATAGGATTAGGATTAAGGTTTCTTGCACGAAGTGAAAGTCGTTTCTTAGTAATAAAAGGATTAACCCAAAAGAATCCAGTCTCCTTTAGCACCCCTTTGTATTTACCGAAAAATATCATAACGACTGCTTCGTTAGGCTCAAGCTTTGTAAATCCAAACAGGAATACTAACCAAAACAAAAATAATGTAATACTGGCTATTATACCCCAGATACCCTGCAAGAACAGCCAGACAACCGCTGCTAACAGAACAATTTCCAGAAAAATCATTAAGAAACCGCTTGTTTTAAATCCTTTAAAATTGAATTCTTTTGTTTCCATAAAATATAGTATTTAAAATGATATTATTTTGATATCACAAATATATCATACATTTTTATATTGCCAAAACTTTTTCAATTTATTTTTATATATTTTTTCCATATCTTTATACAATTAATGTATTGTCCCTTTCATAGAGCATTACAATAAGTTAGACATTATATTAAATTGTTCACTTTTTAATTTAGAACTATTGACTCAAAAAGCTATTCTTATAATATTACCTGTAATATTCCTAGCTGTTTATCTGTATACAGCTATCAGGTTATATAAACTTATGCCTGACATTACCCTGATAAAGATCATAGTACCTACTATATTTTTACTTGGTATAATTTCGATGGTTATATTTTTTACTCTGAGTGAAAAACTAAGTTTACAGCTTGCCGGGCAACTCTATTCATTCAGTACAGGATGGTTAGTTGCATTTTTGTATCTATTTATTGGGGTATTACTGATAGATTTTTTTCGCCTCTCAAATCATATTTTTCATTTTATTGACAATGGAACTGTTTACCGAATTTTCACAAATAACACAACAACTTCTCTGATAGTGCTTGGCGTGGTTTCTTTAATTTTAGCTTATGGCAACCTGCTATATCACAATAAAAAAAGACAACATATAAATATAGAGAGCGATAAGATTTCAGAACCAGTTAAAATTGTGGGCATTAGTGATCTCCATATTGGATACACCATTTCTGCAAAAGAGGTTGATAAATGGGTTGAGTTAATAAACTCCGAGAAGCCTGATATTGTTATAATCGCAGGTGATATAATAGATAATCATCTCAGACCACTAATAAATGATTCAACAGAGAGTGTATTAAAAAAAATCACCAGCAATATGGGTGTATATGCCTGTACAGGAAATCATGATATGATGTTTGCTATAAATGAAGATCCGGATTTTTATGATAGAGCTGGCATAACCCTTTTAAGAGACAGACATATAAACTTAAACGGAATAACTATAATTGGTCGCGATGATCATTCAAACAGAGGCAGAAAAAAGCTGAACGACATAATGGAACAAGTAGACAGGTCGTCTTTCACCATTCTGCTGGATCATCAGCCTTTGAAACTTGAAGAAGCAATGGAAAATAGTATTAATTTTCAATTCTCCGGTCATACTCACAGAGGACAGATATTTCCAATTTCATTGATAGCTGACAAAATATTTGAAGTATCTCATGGATACTTAAGAAAGAGCAACACTCACTATTTTGTAACCACAGGAATAGGAATCTGGGGTGGTAAGTTTCGTATTGGAACCAGATCAGAATATCTTGTTATAGAACTGCACCCATCAAGTTAAATAAATATGCGCGCACTTATAAATGCTTATATAATTCATGTTACACTTGGCGTTTTAGTCTTCCTAAAAGGCTGGCACACATTCGACAAGAAGAAATGGGCACGTATTATCCTGATAATTCTTTTCGGCCTTGAATTTCTTATATATACTTATGGATTTTTCTTCTACAGAACCTTACCCGATAACGTTGTCCAGCTGATCCGGGTGATGGGAACAAGCTGGATGCTGTTTCTGCTTTATACAGGAGGGCTATGGTTTATAACCGATCTCATATATATATTTGTAAGAAGATTACTAAAGAAGCCCTGGTATCTTAACAGACAGTCCCGTAAATTCAGAATCATATCATTTACTATTCCTATATTATTTGTGACCGGAGTAATGATAAACGGGCACTACAAATTCAATAACCCGGTTGTGCAGGAATTGCGGTTAAATATTGAAAAGCCTGTTGAAGAGTTTGATTCTGTACGTATAGCAGTAATTGGAGACATGCATTTAGGATGGATGATTAACCGCAAGCATGCCAAACGATATGTTGATCTGATTATGTCACAAAAACCTGATTTGATTCTATTTGTGGGTGATATAATAGATTCGCATATTGAACCTATATTGGATCAGGATATTAAAGATGAGCTGGTTCGACTTTCAGCCCCTCTGGGTATATATTCCTGCACAGGGAATCATGAATACAGATATGATGCTGAAGAGAAAATTCAGTTGTTAAATGAATCTGGAATTGTGATGTTGCGCGATTCTGTGGTATTAATTGATAGCGCAATATATGTAGTTGGTCGTGACGACAAAGTAATTCTCGACAGAAAATCAACCGAGGAAATTATATCAGAAAATCATGTTGATATGTCAAAACCTGTTATCATACTTAACCACACCCCTGATAATCTGAGCGAAGAATCTGAGGCAGGAGCTGATTTAGCACTTTACGGGCATACACACCATGGACAGACATTTCCAGGTAATATTGCAACAGAAATTGTATTTGAGGTTGCTCATGGTTATAAGAAAAAGGAGAACACCCATGTTTATGTTACATCAGGGATTGGTTTGGTGGGTCCACAATTTCGTATCGGTACAGTATCTGAGATCGCAATAATCACCATACTGTTCAGGAATTAATTATCCTGAATAATAACTGTGATCTACTCTGTTCTCAACAACTATTTTATAAAACTAAAATCTACAAATAGCTAATCACTTTATCTAACTGCACAGAATGTGATCCTTTAATAAAGATATAATAGTCTTTTACTGGATTATTTTCCAACTCCTTTATCAGATCGTCAACATTTTCGAAATACCTGCAATTCTCTTTTTCCTCAAGCAGATCCTTAAAAACTCCACCAACAAGATATCTAAGTGAAAAAGATTGCTTCTCAAGGTACTTAACCATTTTTCTATGCTCCTCTTCACTAACATCCCCCAACTCTTTCATTTCACCCAGAATCACCATTTTTGGCAGTGATGTAGGTATAGAGGTAAAGAAATCGAGAGAGGTCTTCATACTTGTAGGATTTGCATTATATGTATCGATAATCAGATCATTTTTTTCAGTTCTCATAAACTGCGACCTGTAATTGGTTGGCTCATACTCTTCCAGTGCAGCACTGATCCTCTCTGCATTTATGCCGAAGAATTTTGAAATAGCCACTGCTGCAATAGCATTATCAAAATTATATTCACCCACTAGTCGTGTTTTAACTCTGTATGAACTGTCGAAAAAGCTCCAGTCAAACTCCAAAAAAGGTGTTGAGTCAGCTATCGAGCCAGATGCAAAAAGTGAAGGATCATTTTTACCATATAAGATGCGGTCCATTCCTTCTGACAATTCATATAGTGTTTTATTATCTCTGTTAACAAAAACCTTACCCTCATGAGCACGAATGAAATCATATAATTCGCACTTTGTACTGATTACATTCTCAATTGTTCCAAATCCCTCCAGATGCGCCCTGCCTACGTTAGTAATAATTCCATAGTCCGGCTCAGCAATCTCACACAGCTCTTTAATATCTCCCGGGTGGTTAGCTCCCATTTCAACTACTCCTATCTCATGTGATTTATCCATAGAAAGGAGCGTTAAAGGCACACCTATATGATTATTATAATTACCTTGTGTTGATGCAACTTTGAATTTTCTAGATAATGAAATTGTAATTAACTCCTTTGTAGTAGTTTTCCCATTTGTACCTGTTATTCCAATAATAGGTATTTTAAGCTTCTTCCTGTGGTAGTTTGAAAGGTTCTGCAATGTAGACAGAACATTTTCAACCTTGATGATACGGTCATTCTTGATATTGTCATCCCACTCATCCACTACAGCATATGCGCACCCAATTTCCAAAGCTTTTTCGGCAAACAGATTACCATTGAATCTGTCACCTTTTAAAGCAAAGAAAATTGAGTCACGTATACATATCCTGGAATCGGTACTGACCTTTGGATATTTACAAAAAATGGAGTAGAGCTCTTTAATATCCATATCCACACCTTAAATCATTAAAGGCCAAGTTTTTTTGCAATAGAAGCAGGAATTGCATCCTTATGAAGCACAATACTAAGTGTTTTATACTTAACAAATGCTTCGGATGCATACCATAGTCCATCATAAGGTCCGGTTTCACCCCATGAATTTTTTACCATATAAAATTTATTGCCATTCTGGTCATTTGCAATACCGTAGATCTGCATACCATGGTCATCGGTTGTCTGATAGTTATCATAAGCTATCTGACGCATTTCCTGAGTTATTTTCTTTTCTGCCAGCACTTCCGATCCTACACGTGCTCTGATACTGGCATCACGCTCGCGACTTGATTGACCTAACCATCTTTCCTGATCGCTGCCTGCATTTTCCGGAGCATTCTCATCAGGCACAATTGCAATACCTGAACGTGAGAATCCTGCTTCACTAACATCAGATGCCCACGCAATAGTATAGCCCTGCATTATTGCATTATCCATTACCTCTATTAACTCCTCAACAGGAAGATTATATGAATTAGCCCATCTCCAGTTATCCGGTACTTCAATAGGAAATGCGCTATAAAATGGCTGATGATTAAATGAGGTTAATGAGATATAATCATCCTGATTTAATCCTAAGTATTTTGCAAAAGTATGTGGTGTATACTCTTTTCCTTCATACATAAACTTCTCTGGCACTTCTCCAAGGTATGTATCCAGGATTGCTGAGAATCCATTAAACCATACAGGAGAGAGATTTCTTGCACCGATAATCCCATTCATGTATCCTGCGAGTACTTTGTCTAATTCTCCATGATCATGGGTTTCAGAGCCATAATTAAGACCGGTATATGCTTCATTTGGCATTATCCCAAAATCATTTATTGTTTCAACTACATCAGCAAATGATCCTCCTGCTGCAAAATTCAGGTGTCCATGCAGTCGTGCATGTTTTTTTGCTTTATCTTCATAATTCTTTCTTACAATATACATTTCAGACAGGTCAAAGGTACCTTTTCCCATCCTGATCAGTTCAGACTCCAGTAGTCCCACTCCTGAAAAGCTCCAGCATGTGCCTGAACTTGATTGATTCTTTACTGTTGTAATCGGATTTTCCTTTACAGTTTTAAAAACATACGCACTCTGTGCGGAAACTGATAATGCAATAAGAAATGCAAAGAAGATTGTAGTAATTTTTTTCATTATAAGAATATAGTTATGTTGTTCAGATAGATAATGAAATATTAATAATTTTGTGAGTAACAAATATAGCCTAAATAAACCAATTTCCACAGTTAATTAGGTTACTATTTCGATATAAAAGAAAAAATAAACGGTATCTTTGCCACTTAAATAGTTCACTAAATTATGGATGATCTGAAACCTAAAAAGAAGAGAAAACGTAAAGGGCTTACGTGGTTCATTGGTATTCTGGTACTTGCTTTAAGTATTTTTGTATACGTAAGATATTATTACGTTTTTGGTACAGGAGTAAAATCTGGAGAACTCAATTACCTCGTATATAAGGGTGTAATATTTAAAACATATGAAGGAAAACTTATACAATCCGGATTCCGCGCCGACAGACCGGGAGGTTTACAGTCAAATCAGTTCGACTTTTCAGTTGTTGATGAAGAGATTGCACAGAAATTAATGATATCAGGTGGAAAGAATGTCCAGTTGCATTACAAAGAGTATTTTGGAACATTACCTTGGAGAGGATATACAAAGTTTATAGTAGACAGCATTGTCTCCATTCAGGATCCTGTCGGCTCCGACACATTGGAAGATCTTACACCTTATATCCTTGAATCTTTGTGAGGCAGTAATGGCAAAAAATAAAAAGTATTATGTTGTTTGGAAAGGAGTAACACCCGGTGTATACTCCTCCTGGGATGATTGCAGGAAGAACGTGCATGGCTTTGAGAATGCATTGTATAAATCATTCTCCTCAGCTGAAGAAGCTCAGC
>FZPS01000213.1_pt86 | contig 95647 bp, 75 predicted proteins | sample 1817821 | NCBI WGS metagenome assembly FZPS01 (sample SAMEA104158645, study PRJEB21678) | metagenome | place: Germany | collected 2015-04-21
GTTGTATTCATTATTAAATTGAATAGACTTTAAAAGAATAAATACAATTAAAAAACCCAGAACTGCAATAGAAATCGAAAAAACGAATGCAACTTTTTTTGCAATACTATTTAAAAAAAGCTTGCTTATCTTACTGATGCCGGATTCTTTCTTTAAAGGCTTATCAGATACATTTGATGCAGGTTCCTTTGTTTTTGTTCTAATTTTGCCTTTAATGCGTTCCTTTGGCTTTTTCGAACGGTTTTGCTCTTTCATATCACGTATCATATTTTCCCACCCCAATAAAATTATTACCACATAACAATCCTGCCTAACAAAGAAATTATGTAAAGATAAAAGAGCCGAAATATAAACTATTCCGGCTCTTTTATTATTAACAATAATTAGTCATAAAGGTTAGGAGCAATGCTGGGATCTTCCATATTGTCCTTGTTGTACCAAGCACCACCGGTATCAACGTCGGATACAGGCTCACCCTTAGCTGCTGCAATAAGCAGATCAATGGTAACTTCGCCCATCTTCAGAGGAGACTGTGTAACAGCACCATACATAGTTCCATCCTTAACAGCTGCCTTAATAATTGAACCAGCGTCAAATCCAACAGCTATAACCTTATCATCGGTACTTCCTAATACGCCCAGGTTCTGGTTTGCAGTAAGGATACCTTCTGCAGCAACCTGATTGGAACCGAATACGCCTATAGTATCAGATTGATTCAGAATTGCACTTGCTTCTGTAGCACAGAGCTCTGTTGTTGTCTGGGAAGGAACACGAACTTCGATTATAACGTCAGCAGAACCTTCGTTACCTTTATCTTTAGCTTTTCCAACATAGTAATCATTTCCTACAACCGCTGGAGATTTTCCTGCTGCTTTACAAAGCTCGAAGATCTTATCAATGAAGCCAAGGCCACGGCTTGTAATAGATTCGGAAGTAGCATCCTGGTTTACAACACCGATTCTAATTTTGCCGCTTGCATTTTTAACTCTGCTTTCAAGAGCTGTCCAAATTCCTTCTGCAGCTGTAACACCTGCTTTATAGTTATCTGTTGAAGCTGTAGCGAGAACAGATCCGGCAGGTGCATCCGGAATACCGGAGTCAAAAGCTATAACAGGAATACCAGCTTCTTTAGCTGCCTGAAGAGCATCAAGCATAGCAGAAGGATCACAAGCTGCAAGACCAATACCGTCAGGCTTGCTGTTTATAGCGTCATTAAACATTTGTACCTGATCAGCTATGTCAGACTCGGAGTTCGGGCCGTTAAATGTTGCATTAACACCTTTTATTTTCATTTGTTCCTGTGCGCCCTTAACAGCAGCGAGCCAGTATGTTGACTGGTAGCTCTTCACGATAATCGCAAAATTGAGTTCCTCATCATCAGCCGGTTTAGCTTCCGGAGCCGGATCAGCGGGTTTACTTGAAGCAGGTGGTGCTGATGATTGTGCGGGAGTACTGCTTGTTCCTCCACAGCCTGCCAACAATGAAGCGACCATAACGATGCAAAGAATAAGTGATAACAGTTTCTTACTCATGTTCTTCCTCCTTAAAAAATAATTAATTGAATTATTTTATAATTACTGCTTTTATCAGCAGCAGTTACCTGATTAATTTTTTCTTATTTCTGTTTAAGTCGATTAGAACCGCCGTAATCAACACAATACCGGTAATAATTTGTTGCCAGTTTGCCTGAAGACCAATGAAAGGCAGACCTGTTTTAAGTATGCAGATGATGAATACACCTAAGAGAGTACCAGTTATGCTTCCCACGCCACCGGTCATTGAAACACCGCCGATAATTGCTCCACCAATCCCTTCAAGCTCAAAGCCTGCGCCTGTTCCCGGATATACGCTAGCAAATATAGCAGAGTAGGCAATAGATGCAAGACCTGCAAAAATACCTGATATTATATATGCTTTTATGTAAACCGTTTTTATATTAATACCTGATAATCTTGTGGCCTCTTTGTTACAACCGACGGCAATAATATATCTTCCGGTTTTTGTATGATTTAATACAAATGACATTAATGCTACCAGCAATAGTATCCACAAAAAGCCTAAAGGCAGCTTCAAATCTCCTATATTCAATTTGAAAATTGTTCTGAACCATCCGCCTTCTGTACCTGCGGTTGGCCATGGTATTCCCAGACCCTTGCTGCTTATTGATCCAAGTCCTCTGGTCATCATCATGGTACATAATGTTGCAAGGAACGGGGGCAGATTCATAATACCGATCAGGATGCCGTTTAATAAACCTATAACGGCACCGGCCAGGACACAAATTATCATTCCCAGCCATACCGGCCATCCCTGATATACCACCAGATAACCTCCAACCAGCGAATAACAAATAAGTCCGGTACCAATTGACAAATCAACTCCGCCGGTTATTAAGGGGAAGGTAACACCAATTGCTATCAATGTGATGTAATAGGAATAATCCAAAATACTTAAGATTGTCGAGTATTTTCTAAAATTCGGGCTGGTAATTGAGAAAAAAGCCAGCAAGGCAAGTACAATTAATAATACTACTACATTCTGTCCGCCCAGCCGTTGAATAATTGATTTTTTTGATGAGCCCGGTGTATTCTGAATTTTTTTTGACATATTTTTTTCCTCCTAATTTCCCATTGTTGCTAAATGCATGATTTTTTCCTGGGTTGCTTCTTCTATACTAAGTTCCCCGCTCTTACGACCTTCGCACATAACAACAATCCGGTCACTCATCCTAAGTACCTCGGGTAATTCTGATGAAATCATGATGATGGATTTTCCTTCTTTAACAAGCTCATTCATTAATTTGTAAATATCACTTTTGGCACCGACATCAATTCCTCTGGTTGGCTCGTCAAAAATCAAAATGTCACAATTTCTTACCAACCATTTTGTTAAAACAACCTTTTGCTGATTACCACCCGAAAGGTCGACTACCAGCTGGTCAACACTTGGTGTTTTTATTGCAAGGGATTCAACATATTTTGCTGTTTCACTGTCTTCCTTCTTTTTGTCAATGAATATGCCATTTATAAAATTATCAAGACAGGCCATTGTTGAATTCTCAGCAACATCACGCTGTACTACAATGCCATAACGTTTTCTGTCCTCTGAAAGGTATCCGATACCGTTATTAACAGCATCCTTCGGACTCTTAATATCTACTTTATTTCCATTGATATAAATATCTCCGCTGTCTTTGGGATCGGCTCCGAAAATAGCTCTTGCAGTCTCGGTTCTTCCTGAACCCATAAGACCCGCAAATCCGAGTATTTCTCCTTTACGCAATTCAAAACTAACATTCTGAACAAATCTTCCCGCACTGAGATTTTCAACTTTTAACACTACCGGAGCACCTTCTGGAACCATGCTCTTTGTTTTGGGATCTTCATAAATTACACGTCCAACCATCAGATTGATAATATCGTTTTTGGTTGAGTCCTTTGAGATTAAAGTCCCTACATATGCTCCATCACGCATTACACTGACACGATCTGTAATGACTTTAACCTCATCCATTCTGTGAGTTATATAGATAATGCCGATATCCTTTTTCTTTAAGTCTCTGATTATATCGAACAACTCTTCAACTTCTGTCTCTGTCAGAGCTGCTGTTGGCTCATCAAATACGATAATCTTAGCATCGTGTGAAATGGCTTTTGCAATTTCACACATCTGCTGTTTACCAACAGTAAGATTGCTCATTTTTTCGGTAGGGTCGATATTTACATGCATGCGTTGAAACAGCTTAGCAGCTTCCTCAATCATCCGGGCATCATCAATTTTTTTGCCCTTCATATATTCACGGCCGATAAAAATATTCTGAGCCACTGTCAGATGGCCGAGAAAGTTTAATTCCTGATGTACAATTACTATACCGGCCTGCTGAGCCTCACGCGGGCTGGTAAACTCAACTACATTTCCATCATATGTAATAGTACCGCTGTCCTTTTTGTATATTCCGGTCAGCACCTTCATCAGTGTGGATTTTCCGGCACCGTTTTCACCCATCAATGCATGTACTTCTCCTCTGTATAATTCGAAGTCAACATTGTCGAGTGCATGCACGCCAGGAAATGTTTTATCAATACCTTTCATTGTTAATATAAGATCACCCATTTTTCACCATTTACCCCTTTACTGCCAATTAAGCTCATAAAAGAAAGATTAATTCTTTCTCCTTCTGGACATTACATCCAGATATACAGCAACGATTACTATGAGACCGGTTATGACAAGCTGATAGTTTTTGTTAAGGCCAATTGCAAGAATCCCTTCCTGCAGGATAGAAATGATCATTACACCAATAAACGTTCCGCTGATGGATGCAAGACCTCCAGCCATAGAAGTTCCACCCATAACACAGCCGGCGATAGCTTCGTTATTATATTGGTCTCCATACCCCGGCTGAACGGTTGTGTACGCTGCCACAAAGAATATTGCTGCAATTCCTGCCATTGTGCCGCAGATAATGTAAGCCAGCATCTGCCACTTTTTAACGTCAACGCCAGACAGCCTTACAGCTTCTTTGTTACTGCCTAAGCAGAGGAAATATCTCCCTATTTTTGTCTTATTCAAAACAATAGAGCAGATAATTGCAACACCAAGCAGAATAAACAGTCCAATTGGAAGATATGTATTGCCAACCTTTATCTTAATTAGATTTCTGTACCAGCCATTTTCCTGCGCCAACTGCGGCCAGCTGACCGATTGGGCTTTTGTAAACACAGATGCAATACCTTTACTCATTTGCATGATGGCCATTGACGTAATGAAGGAAGGAACATCCTTGTATGCAACAAGATACCCATTTAATGTGCCATACAGCATTCCAATAACAATGCTTGTAATCAAGCATACCCAAAGCGGCCACTTATAATGTGTTAACAGGTAGCCGGACATAATAGCAGCACAGAACATAACAGGTCCGATTGAAAAATCGATACCACCGGTAGCAATAACAAAAGTAACGCCCAAAGCCAAAAAACCAAGAAAATATGCATAATTCATTGCACTCAATAATCTGTTGTAACTTACGAAATTTTTAGCAAACAGTGCGAAAAAACCATACATAATTAATAAGACCAGACAAAGGACGATTCGATTAAAACCTATTTTCTTTATTAATGGGTTTTGTTTAATCTGATACACGTTTTCCCTCCTGTAATTGTGTTGAAAGAATGCTTTGATTTACATGAGAATAATGCGGGCTTTTTTACATAGCCTACTATGAATATTAAGAGAAACTGGTTTTAAATTAAATGCGAAATCTTATAAAGAAATATCGAAATCTTATAATAACTGTACGGAGATTATAGTATAAATAGTGCATTTTATTTACTTGACACTGATTACATGGAAATGCATAATTAAATGATTATATTATGAAAGAATGGTTTAGTCGATGGCTTTGAACAGACATGATTTGACCCGGGGTGGTATTCTAAAAAAGCTGCTGCAGGTGGCAATACCTATTATGGGTACGCAACTTATGCAAATGGCATATAATCTTACCGATATGTTCTGGCTTGGCCGTACTGAGCAATCAGTGGCAGCTGTTGCAGCCAGTGGGCTTGCCGGAATGTATTTGTGGCTGGGTATGGCGTTTTTGTTTATCGGGCGGACGGGCTCAGAAATTGGAACTTCTCAGAATCTCGGAAGGGGTGACATCGAATCTGCTCAGGGCTACGCCCGGGACTCGGTGCGGCTTTCGCTGATACTTGGGATAATATATGGTCTGATATTGCTTATTATGGCCGGACCACTGATTTCACTGCTTCAGGTGAGGGAACAGAACGTCTTTGAGAGTGCCTGCGATTATCTGAGGATTGTTAGTGTGGGGATACCCATTACTTATGTGTCAGCTGCCATAACCGGTGTGTTTAACGGGGCGGGAAATTCCCGGTTAAGTTTCTGGGCAAATGCCATAGGACTGTTAGTAAATATGCTGCTGGATCCGTTGATGATTCTTGTTTGGGGATGGGGTGTTAAGGGAGCAGCGATTGCCACAGTTATAGCTCAAACCACGGTTTGCATACTTTTTGTATTGTTTGTGAAGATTCATCCCCACAGACCCTTTGAGCATTTCAGGATTTTTGGGAAGATAGATTACTCCAGATTTAACCAGATTATGAGCTGGAGTTTGCCAATAGTGTTTGAAAGCGGAGCATTTACGCTTCTTGCAATGGTTGTTACAGGAATGGCGTCTGCATGGTATGGTGAGACAGCTGTTGCGGTGCAGCGGGTAGGCAGCCAGATAGAATCATTATCATGGCTTATTGGTGGAGGGTTTTCATCTGCTGTTACAGCTTTCGTAGGTCAAAACTACGGTGCCAGGAAATGGTCACGTATCAGGCGTGGTTATCAGATTTCCATCTTCGCACTGCTGGCTTGGGAAGCACTGGTTACATTACTGTTAATATTCTGCGGAAGATATTTCTTCGCACTGTTCTTACAGGAACCACCTGAAATACTGGATATGGGAACCACATACCTGCGCATACTGGCCGGATGCCAGCTTTTTATGGCATTGGAGGGTGCATGTGCCGGTACATTCAGAGGTATGGGCCGTACTCTGCCACCCAGTCTGTGCAGTATTGCAACAAGCCTTTTGCGGCCGGCTTTATGCTGGTGGATGGCACAATGGATGGGAATGAACGGGTTATGGATGGGCATCACGGTCTCAGCAGTACTTCGCGGACTATTGATATTTATCTGGTTTACTCTGTACCAGCGCCAGATTCCCAAAACAGATGAGGCCGGACCTGTATTTTTATCGACTGCTTAAAAAGACGGTAATTATATGTTTTCTCTGATCTTGATCTCATGATTTGTATAGAACCTGTCATTTTTAGGAGTTATATTTAAAACAAGATAATCAAAAAGAATGCTCAAGGGCTTAGAGCCTTGTACATCGGGCTGTTGAGTTATTGTTGCGTCAATGGTTCCGTCTTCAATAAGCAATTTTGTGGTAGGAACACAATCGTAACTGATAATTTTTAGCTTTTTATCAAGATTCGCTGACTTAACCGCCCGGCATGCACCATAGACCCCTGCCGAGGCTAAATACAATGAGTCTATCTCAGGGTGTATATCCAATAAGGCTTTGGTAACTTCAAAGCTGATAAAATCATCATCATAGTTTTCAATAATATCTACTATATTAATTTCGCTATAATTCGCCAGGGATTGTTTAAACCCGTTTACTCGCTCAGAGTGACACAGAATATCCATTGACCCGACTATAATACCCACGTTTGCTTTGCCGCTGGTGAAAAGCCGCAAAAGCCCGCCGGCTGTTTTCCCGCTTTCGAGATAATTGCTCCCTACATACGCGAGGCGTCCGGAATTTTCTATATCTGTATTAACAGTAACAACAGGAATTCCTTTAGCTGTCAGCCCTTTGATTTTTTCTGCAACATCCGGGTGATTTATTGGTGTAATTGCAAGGCCGTTTATTCCTGATTCAATAAGCTGATCCATCAGTTTTACCTGATTGAAAGGATCCCTGAGCTCTGAAAAACGTGTTTCTACCGATATCCCGTATTCCTTTAGTTCTTTTGACTTTATATTAATACCTGATACAACATCATCAAAAAACGGATTGTCATTTGTGCTGCTGAACAAAATGTATCCGAACTTAATATTTTTCTTTTTAATTGCCAGTGTTTTACCTAATTTATTAGGCGTATAATTCAGAAGAGCCGCAATTTCACGAACCTTCGCTGCTGTTTCGGGATTAACGGTACCACGGTTATTCAGTACACGGTCAACGGTTCCCCGCGAAACTCCGGCTAAGTTTGCAATTTGTTTAATTGTTGCCATATTTCCCTCCTGCTTGAGGATAACATGTATACTGCAGTTTTGTCAATTGTGCCCGGTTACGGTAAAGGGTACCCGATTTTCTGACAATACAGTCATTCATCAGTATTTCCCATAGTATTCTTGTTGTCATTAATAATGGGATAAAACTCTGTTTATTCTTCATAAATCAATTGACATTAATAACGTGCAGATGTAAAATAATACTATACTGTGCACGGGCACGGAAAATCTTATCACTGATTTTTATAAAGGAGTGGGATTATGGCAGAAATATTTAAAAATCTTCCAAAGGTCAGGTATGAAGGACCAAAGAGTACAAACCCATTTGCATTCAAGTATTATGATCCGGATCGCATTATTTTAGGGAAACCGATGAAAGAGCACCTTCCGTTTGCAATGGCATGGTGGCATAATCTTTGTGCAACCGGTGCTGATATGTTCGGCGTAGGAACAGCAGACAAAAGCTTTGGTGCAGCTACAGGCACAATGGAGCATGCCAGGGCAAAGGTAGACGCAGGCTTTGAATTTATGGACAAACTCGGGATTGAATATTTTTGCTTCCATGATGTAGACATTGTTCCTGAAGCAGACACTATTGAGGAAACCAACAAACGTCTTGATGAAATTAGCGACTATATAAAAGAAAAAATGGCGGCTACAGGGAAAAAACTTCTTTGGGGAACTGCTAATATGTTCTCTAATCCCCGTTATATGAACGGCGCCGGCAGCACCAACTCGGCTGATGTATATTGTTTTGCAGCTGCCCAGATTAAGAAGGCGCTTGATATTACTGTAAAGTTAGACGGCAAGGGGTATGTTTTCTGGGGCGGCCGTGAGGGATATGAAACCCTTCTGAATACCGATATGAAGTTTGAACTGGAAAACATTGCAATGCTGATGCGTATGGCAGTTGATTATGGACGCAGTATTGGTTTTACAGGAGATTTCTACATAGAACCAAAGCCGAAAGAGCCAATGAAACATCAATATGATTTTGACGCAGCAACAGCAATAGGATTTTTACGTCAATATGGGCTGGACAAAGATTTCAAATTAAATATTGAAGCAAACCATGCTACTTTGGCTGGCCATACATTCCAGCATGATCTTAGGGTAGCGGCCATCAACGGAATGCTCGGCAGCATTGACGCCAATCAGGGCGACCTCCTTTTAGGGTGGGATACTGATCAATTCCCTTCAAACGTATACGAAACAACTATGTGTATGTATGAGGTAATAAAGGCCGGCGGCCTTAAAAACGGCGGCTTGAATTTCGATGCAAAAAATCGTCGTCCGAGCTATACTCACGAAGATATGTTTATAGGATTTATCCTGGGAATGGATTCGTTTGCACTCGGATTAATCAAAGCGGCAGCAATTATAGAAGACGGCAGAGTTGATAATTTCATAAGGGAGAGATACTCATCCTTTGAAAGCGGAATTGGTGCTAAAATCCGTGCAGGGGAAACCAATCTTGCAGAACTAGCTGAATATGCCGCAAAACTGGGCGCGCCCGCTATGCCGGGAAGTGGCAAACAGGAATATCTTGAAAGCATTGTAAACAGTATTTTATTTAATTAGTTCTCCGACACGGCATACAATATTAGGGTACTCAGGCAATAGAAATTTTATGAGAGGTTGTTTTGTATGAAATATCTGTTAGGAATAGATTTGGGTACCAGTGGTACAAAGACAGTCTTATTTACTCAGGAAGGGAAGTCTGTTGCATCTGCTACAGAAGAATATCCATTACACCAGCCCCAAAACGGTTGGGCTGAACAGCATCCGGATGATTGGTGGCGGGCTGCGAAAAATACTGTTTTTCAGGTATTGAAGGATAGCGGCATAGATCCTGGAGAGATTGCAGGAATTGGCATATCAGGCCAAATGCACGGTCTTGTTATGCTGGATAAAAATGGGGATGTTCTCAGACCTGCAATCCTGTGGTGTGATGGACGTACAACTGAAGAATGCAAAGAAATAACTGAAACTGTAGGAAAACAGAGACTGATTGAGATTAGTGCAAATCCTGCATTACCCGGATTTACTGCCGGGAAAATCCTGTGGGTTCGCAAACATGAACCGGAAATATGGGATCAATGCACACAAATAATGTTGCCAAAAGATTATGTACGTTACAAGCTGACCGGTGTTTATGCTACCGAGGTTTCCGACGCATCGGGAACTAATCTGCTGGATGTTGCCAACCGGTGCTGGAGTGATGAAATCCTGGAGAAGCTAAAAATAGATAAATCAATCTTGCCTAAAATGTATGAAAGCGCTGATGTAACGGGCTTTGTCACAGATGAAGCGGCTGAAGCAACAGGGCTTAAAGCGGGTACCCTGGTGGTCGGAGGTGCCGGCGATAACGCGGCTGCCGCTGTCGGTACAGGTGTTGTTAAAGAAGGCAGAGCTTTTATTAGTATCGGTACTTCCGGTGTAATTTTTGCTCATTCTGATAAGGTTACTATAGACCCGCAGGGGCGTGTTCACACATTTTGTGCAGCAGCACCCGGTGCATGGACGGTAATGAGCTGTACTCTGGCGGCAGGACTCAGCTTGAAATGGTTCAGGGACAATTTCTGTGAAGCCGAAATACAAAAAGCGAAGGAATTAAATGTAGATCCCTATTACCTGATGGACAAAGAAGCTGAAAAGGTTCCTATTGGAGCTAACCGTCTTATTTATCTTCCTTATTTGATGGGCGAGCGCAGTCCGATTCTCGATGAGAATTCCCGTGGCGTATTTTTTGGTCTTTCCGCTATCCATGGTAAATATGATATGCTCCGTGCTGTAATGGAAGGTGTCGTATATTCCCAGCGTAATTGTCTTGATGTATTGCACGAAATGAATGTTTATCCGGATTCAATAATTGCAACCGGCGGGGGCGGGTCAAGTCCGCTATGGCGTCAAATGCTGGCAGACAACTTTGGATTCCCGGTACAGACATCTACAAACAAGGAAGGACCTGTTTTAGGAGTAGCGCTTCTTGCCGGAGTCGGCGCAGGATTGTATAAATCGGTAGCGGAAGCATGTGAGGTGGCTATCAAAACTAATCCTCCCCAGCAGCCAAATATGGATAACAATAAGAAATACAACAGAGTATATGAGATTTATAAAGGCCTGTATGGCCAGCTAAAACAGAGCTTCTCAGAACTGTCGGAATTATAAATTTTAGATTTGATCGGTATACTGTTATACCGGTCAAATCGGAAATAAAAGTAAAATTAAAATGGGGCTGTTACAGTCCCATTTTTGTATTGCCCAAAATATGGTTTGATTTTTTGCCGGAAGGTTTAATATTTCCCGCGTATTTTATTGGTAAGGACAGATATTTAAGGGTAAGAATACAATAAGAACGATTTGTTTAATAATACCCTATTATGAAGGAGGCGAAACCTATGGATATTATGTATAAAACCACTGCTGTTTCCACAAAAGGAAGAAGCGGAAAAGTAGTAGTTAACAATAGCCCGCTGGAATTCACAATGACACCACCCGTTGAGATGGGAGGATCACACGAAGCACAGAAAAATGGAGTTAATCCCGAGCAGCTTTTTGCAGCAGGGTATGCTGCGTGCTTCGGAAGTGCTTTACAACATGTTATCAGAGAAAAAAAGCTGCCTATTCCAACTCCCAGTGTTGAGGCAACGGTTGGTATTGGCAAAAACGAAAGTGGCGGCTTTGAATTAGCAGTTGACATTGTTGCAACAATATCAGGATTGGATCAGGCTGCGGCTGATGAGGTTGTTAACGAAGCCCATTATGTATGCCCCTATTCCAATGCTACAAGAGGAAACATAGAAGTTAAGGTTGCTGCAATAGTATCAGATTAAACACAATTAGAGGCTGCCTCAAAATGACATATTCTTAATTCTGAGGCAGCCCTGATTATTTATAATGAGAAGTAATCCGGGTCTTATCTAAAGCACTATGGAAGAAACTTTTTGGCATACTTTTTTGGAGAAATGTTAAAGGCTTTAGTAAAGCTGCGAATAAAGTTTGAATAGTTATTAAATCCGCATTCGGTGCAAACATCCGATATGCTCATACCGCTTCTCAATAGTTCCTTCGAAGTAATAAGCCTTTTTAAGGTAATGTATTCGTGAGGAGTATATCCGGTATGCTTTTTGAATTCCCGCAATAAATGATACTTACTGGAATAAAATCTGGAGGACAGCGCATCCAAAGAAAGGTCTTCAGATAAATTCTGATTAATATAATTGATTATTTTATTTATTTTGGAATTATAAGAAACGTCGTTTCCGATATCAACCAGATCGCTATCAGTATAGGCTCTGTTAAGAAAAACTATCAACTCGGTCAGATAAAGCTCCTTCAATATTTCTGCGCCAAAGCTGTCGGCAAATAAAATTCTGTTTAGCTTCCCAAGGATTACTTTTATAATATTCAGAGTCTCGGTGCCTGGACGAAGAAGATTATATTTGTTTTTAAAAGTTGATTCAAAACACATATTCAGATCGGAGTCCGGGGTACTCATTTTAGATATAAATGCCGGATTAACCCAGATAACTATTCGTTCGTAAATTGCTCCGTGGTTGATTACGGGCTTATGCAGTTCCTTATTATTAATAAGTATAATGTCCCAGGGCTTCAAAGTATATGATTTACCCTCGATTATATAGGTAACATCACCGGAAATAAAAAAATAGATTTCAAAAAAATCATGTTTGTGATATTCAACCTCCAGAGGGGTATTGTCTTTATAGTGGAAAAATTCAAAATTATCGCTAAGCATATATTGCCTGTGCGTAAAGGGTTGATTTTTGCTATTCACTGTGTCACCTCCATGTACATTATAGCAATATTTGCAACAAAATCAACAATAATGGGAAAGAAAAATTCATATTTTAAATGTATAATGGGGATAATAGAGTAACTATAATAAAACCGATAAGGGGGATTTTTATTATGAGCAAAGCGGATATTGGTTTAATAGGTTTGGCAGTCATGGGTGAAAACCTTGTAATGAATATGGAGAGTAAAGGTTTTACAGTGGCTGTTTTTAACCGCAGTACAGAGAAAGTGACAAATTTTGTTGAAGGCAGAGCAAAGGGCAAGAACATCATTGGAACTTACTCAATAAAAGAGCTTGTAGAGAATCTGAAGACTCCAAGAAAAGTAATGCTAATGGTAAAGGCAGGAAAACCTGTTGATGATTTTATCGAGATGATTATTCCTCATCTTGAAAAAGGTGACATCATTATTGACGGCGGAAACTCGCATTTTCCTGATACAATTCGCCGCACAAAATATGTTGAGAGCAAAGGTCTGCTATATGTTGGTACAGGCGTTTCAGGAGGAGAAGAGGGCGCTCTTAAAGGCCCAAGCATGATGCCGGGTGGATCAAATGAGGCATGGCAGCATGTTAAGCCTATTTTCCAAAGCATATCTGCAAAGGTTGAAGACGGATCTCCATGCTGTGACTGGGTTGGCAGTGACGGCGCAGGTCACTTTGTTAAAATGGTTCACAACGGAATTGAATACGGTGACATGCAGCTGATTTGCGAAGCTTACCACCTTATGAAAGATTATCTGGGCATGACTGCTCAGGAAATGCATGAAGTCTTTAAAGAGTGGAATGAAGGGGATCTGGACAGTTACCTGATTGAAATAACCCGGGATATTCTGGCATACAAGGATACCGACGGTGAGCCAATAGTAGATAAAATACTTGATAACGCCGGACAGAAAGGAACCGGAAAATGGACCGCAATATCATCACTGGATGAGGGAATTCCTCTGACATTGATTGGAGAAGCTGTTTTTTCAAGATGCTTGTCTGCATTAAAGGAAGAGAGAGTAGCGGCTTCTAAAATACTGACAGGTCCAAAGCCTGAATTTAATGGAGACAAAAAGGCATTTATCGATGCCATCAAGGATGCGTTGTATGCTTCTAAAATAGTATCCTATGCACAGGGCTATACATTACTTCAGGCAGCTGCCCAAACCTACAACTGGGATTTAAAATACGGTGAGATTGCTTTAATGTGGCGCGGTGGATGCATTATCAGATCAATATTCCTGGGTAAGATAAAAGAAGCATTTGATAAGAATCCGAAATTAACCAATCTTTTATTGGATCCATTCTTTAAAGATAAGGTAGAAAAGGCTCAGGCAAATTGGAGAAAGGTTGTATCTGAGGCTGTTTTGAACGGAATTCCTGTTCCTGCTTTTGCTTCAGCATTGAACTATTATGACGGGTACAGATGTGAAAGGCTTCCTGCGAATTTATTACAGGCACAAAGAGACTACTTTGGTGCTCATACCTATGAAAGACTGGACAAGCCCCGCGGAGAATACTTCCACACTAACTGGACCGGAGAGGGAGGTTCAACTTCCGCATCAACCTATACGGTATAGCTTCTGTCCTTAGAATAAAGAATGCAACTAAGGGGAAGGAGAATTGTAAATGAGTTATAAATTACCTTTTAATATCGATTTAAAAAATAAAGTTGCCGTTGTTACCGGTGGCGGGGGAGTGCTTTGCAGCACTTTTGCCAAAGCCCTGGCTCAAAACGGAGCAAAGGTTGCTGTTCTCGACTTGACAGAAGAAAAGGCCAAGGTTGTGGCTGATGAAATTAATCAGGAGGGCGGTACGGCAATAGGGATAGGCGGAAATGTGCTTGAATTTGAAAGCATGAAAAATGCCCGGGATATTGTATTTGAAAAGCTCGGTCCCTGTGACATATTAATCAACGGTGCAGGGGGGAATAACCCAAAGGGGACTACAACGAAGGAATATTTGTTTAAAGAGGATTTAGAAGGCCAAAAGGACCTGGTAACATTTTTTGATCTGGATCCTAAGGGCATAGAGTTTGTTTTTAATTTAAATTTCTTAGGTACTCTTATTCCCACTCAGGCATTTGCTAAGGATATGATTGACAGAGACGCTATAATAATAAACATATCTTCAATGAATGCATTTGTTCCTCTTACAAAAATTCCGGCCTATAGCGGTGCAAAGGCAGCAATTTCAAACTTTACCCAGTGGTTGGCGGTGCATTTTTCAAGGGTTGGAATCCGGGTAAATGCAATTGCTCCAGGGTTCTTTGCAACCGCACAGAACAAAGCCCTTCTGTTTAATCCTGATGGTACTCCTACTGAGAGAACCGCAAAAATTCTTAATATGACTCCTATGGGGCGTTTTGGAGAACCGGAAGAGCTTTTGGGCACATTGCTCTGGTTATGCTCCGACGGAAGTAAATTTGTTACAGGCGTTGTAGTCCCGGTTGATGGAGGCTTTTCAGCGTACTCAGGGGTGTAAAGGAAGGTGTATAAAATGAATATTTCTATTAAAGCCGGTAAGGGTAAACCTATCACCGACAGTACTCTTACAGAGGCATTAAAAAAATCATTGGAAGGCAGAGTTTTATCTAAAGTTTTACTTTTACCTCCTGATTTAACACGGCTTCATTCCTATGCAGGTAAAATTACCGCACTATATTATGATCTCCTTAAAGATAAGTGCCAGGTTGATATAATGCCTGCTTTGGGAACACATGATGCTATGACCAAAGAAGAATGTCTTGAGTTTTTTGGGCCCGATGTACCATACGAATCCATTATTCCTCACAAGTGGAGAACCGATATTGTAAAAATAGGGCAGATCCCGTCAGATTATGTGAAAGAGGTCTCGGGAGGCCTTATAGATTACTCTATTGATGTTGAGGTTAATAACCGGCTGCTGGACAGCACATACGACCTTATTATTTCCATTGGTCAGGTCGTGCCCCACGAGGTTGTGGGCATGGCAAACTACACAAAGAATGTATTAGTTGGTTGTGGAGGCAGCACAATCATAAACAAATCCCACTTTCTCGGCGCAGTTTATGGTATGGAAAGAATGATGGGAAGAGACCATTCTCCTGTCAGAAAAGTATTTGACTATGCTGAAGAAAGATTTCTGGCTGAATTGCCGTTGATGTACGTGCTTACTGTTACCACCGCTCAACAGAACAATGTAAATCTTGAAGGTTTGTTCATAGGCAGGGAACGCAGGCTCTTTGAAGAGGCTGTGGAAATGAGTAAGGAGAAAAACTTAATCTTCCTTGACAAACCTTTACAAAAAGTTGTGGTCTATCTAGATGAGAGAGAATTTAAGAGCACATGGCTGGGTAATAAATCAATATACAGAACACGTATGGCTATAGCCGACGACGGGGAATTGATAATCCTGGCACCGGGAGTAAGGAAGTTTGGCGAAGATGACCAGATAGACAGGCTCATAAGAAAATATGGGTATGTTGGCCGGATAAAGATATTGGAACAATATAATGCTAATGACGATTTAAAGGAAAACCTTTCGGCTGCAGCTCATCTCATCCACGGGTCATCGGACGGCAGGTTCAATATAACTTATTCGACACAAAAATTATCACGTGAGGAAGTTGAAGGTGTCAACTTTAAATACTTGCCTTTGGAGGAGACACTGAAAAAATACAATCCGCAAAAGCTGAAGGATGGATTTAATACTTTGGAAAACGGCGAGGAAGTATTCTATATAAGCAATCCTGCTTTGGGACTGTGGGCATACAGGAAAATATTTGACAACGAGGCATAGCCATTGCCTGCTCAATAATCAGAGCATATTGTCATTCCGGAGTATAGCGGAATTAAGCTTTTGATTGCTTTAAATGTACTTTCGCTACACCCGGAATGGCTAAAGTCTGCTAATGCTGCAGATGTAGAAATTATTTTATATTAACAAGGAGGGTTTTTTATGGAATTGCGCAAAAATTGTGCTTATTCACTTGTTATTCCGACAAGTATGGGAGTCAGGATTACTCCTCAAAACGGGCAGCCTGTACATTGCAGTGATACTTTTACTATGCAGGTTACCAGTGCGGAATCAAATGTGGGAAGTATATCTTCCTTTTTGGGGCTTCCCGTAAAGATACTTACAAACTTCGTAAAAGGCAGTCCGATTGCTGATATGATCAAAAGCAACCTTAAATCCAGACACATGGATTTTGAAGGTAAAGATGTTCCTCAAGGCGGACCTTGGGGATATCGCCATCAATTTAATATAGCAGACAGCGGATACGGATCCAGAGGCCCAAGGGTACACAATGACCGTGCCGGTGAAGTTGGAAGACTCCTGAGTGTAGACGATTTTGATCTGGACAGAATTTTCGGCGAAGAAGGGGCTCAGATGGTTCACATGTCGGGGCTTATTGCCGCACTTTCTCCAGAAACAGGGAAGTTCTGTCTTGAGCTTGCAAGAGCGGCTAAGAAATACGGAACACGTATTTCATTTGACATGAATTACCGCGCAACCTTCTGGAAGGGAAGAGAAAAAGAATTAAGAGAAATTTTCTCTGAGATTGCAAGCATTGCCGATGTTCTGGAAGGTAACGAGGAAGACTTCCAGCTATGTCTTGGAATCGAAGGTCCTGAGGCTGGAGGAAAAGATATTGCAGCTAAAATTGAAAACTTCAAGGGTATGATCGGAAGAGTAAGAAGTGCATATCCGCACGCTTCTGTTTATGCTACAACTCTCCGTCAGGTTGTTGATGTAAACAATCACCTTTGGGGAGCAATTATGCTTGCAGGTGACACGTGGCATGTAGTTGAACCGCGTCCAATAGGTGTTCTGGATCGTATAGGCGGTGGAGACGGCTTTGTAGGCGGCTTATTATATGGTATTTTAAGAGACTGGGAGCCTGAAAAATGGCTGCAATTTGCATGGGCAACCGGAGCAATGGCTACAACATTCTTAACTGACTATGCACAGCCTGCAGACGAAGAACAGGTTTGGAGTATCTGGGAAGGTAATGCCAGGGTAAAACGCTAAGAAGTTCAATATTGTAAATATAAGGGGATGAATGGGAAATATTCATCCTCTTTTTTAATACTGAAAAATTTAAGATGGTTATTATTTACTAAGTTTATAGTTCTGAGGTCCTATTTTGCAGACTATATTTATGCAATAATTAAAAAAACTACTATAATACTGTTATAATATATCGTATCAGGGCAAATATAAAATTTAATGAGTTTTTTGCCAAATTAGTACAGTAATCCTACCATATATTTATTTGGCAGTTTATACCGGAGGAGATATGAAAAAAACGTGCAGTATCAGAGCTAAACTCTTAATCATGATTCTGTCTATTATAGCTCCCATTTTAATTATTAAGATTATATATTTAAATAAAGGCTTTCAAAGCATTGAAACAGCGCAGGGCTATTTATATAATCATTTCGTATTAAAAATGTATCGACGCAGTCTTTTCATGGAACTTTTGTTTACTGGTGTTATTATGCTGGGATTATTTATAATGTCATTTCTTGTCGAGAAATACATTATAAAGCCGCTTTCAGTATTGCAGACCGCGTCAAAGAAATTCATAGCAGGTGACTATTCTGCCAGAGTAAATATTAAAAGTAAGGACGAAATAGGATTGGTGGCTGCTTCTTTTAATACTATGGCAGATAACATTGAGAATCTAAGTAGAAGTAAACAGGGTTTTTTTACGCATATTTTACATGAGTTTAAGACACCTTTGAATGTTATATTTTCTTCTGTTCAGCTGGTTGATACTTATAAGAAAAATACAGACTGCGAGACATACAGGAAAAAGGCGTCGAAACAAATAAAAATTATTCAGCAAAATTGCTTAAGAATGATGCGGTTAACAACTAATCTTATTGATATAAACCGTCATGATAATGGTTTTCTGAAAATAAAGCTGGACAATTATGATATTGTAAAGCTGATAAGGGATATTACAAAATCAGTTAAACGTTATACAGAATCAAAGGGAATTAATCTGCTGTTCGAAACATCGGTCCAGTCCAGAATAACAGCCTGCGATCCGGATATGATAGAAAGAATAATACTTAACCTTATTTCAAATGCAATAAAATTTACAGATAAAAATGGAGTAATTACCGTTAAAATATCCGAGCTGGAAAAACATATTATGATTTCGGTTTCCGATACAGGCATAGGCATATCAGAAAAGAGATGCAACAGTATTTTTGAGTTATTTAACCGGGATGATGCGGACGGTATACGGAATAAAGAAGGAACCGGTATTGGCTTATATCTGGTCAAAGCTCTTGTTGAAGCGCATGATGGGGAAATAAAAGCTACAAGTGAAGTATCAAAAGGTACAACTTTTAATATTACTTTACCAGTACGGATATTAGAAAAAGGTGGATGTCCGTCCCCGGGCGAATCAGCGGAAAAATATCTGAAAAGTTCAGAATCGGAAAATTTAATAAGCAGGATTAATATAGAATTTTCCGATATATATTCCTGCTATGATGATGACAATGAAATATCATAAAATTATTATTACTATATAAGGTATAAAATAAGGTATAAAAAATTGATTCGAGGTAATATATCTGTTATAATACTTCTAAATTAATTTAAACGCAAAACTTTTATTTGTGGAAAATGCACATATACAACATAAAGGTTTGTACAGTTTAACCGAAGAGGGGGAATTTATATGAAAGACTATAGTTGTGAAAAAATACGCAACGTATGTCTGCTGGGTCATGGCAATGCGGGAAAGACAACGCTGGCCGAGGCAATGCTAAATATTACTGGAGCAACTGATCGTTTCGGGAGCGTTGTCGATGGAAATACCGTTATGGACTATGATCCTGAAGAAATCAAAAGGAAATTCTCAATTTCAACAGCTCTTGCACCCATTGAATGGAAAGACATAAAAATCAATCTTATTGATACTCCCGGATATTTTGACTTTGTGGGAGAAATGCTCGAGGGTCTTAGTGTAGCTGATGGTGCAGCTATATTAGTCGGTGGCAAGGACGGACTTCAAGTAGGTACTGAAAAAGCCTGGAAAGAGGTCAATGATAAAAAAATCCCAAGAATGTTTGTGATAAGCAAACTGGATGAAGAAAATGCCGATTTTACAAAAGTATATAATGATTTGAAGGATAAATTCGGGAATAGTGTTGTTGTAATTCAATTTCCGATTATTGAAGATGGCAAGGTTAAAGGAATTGTGGATGTTCCTCATATGAAAGCCATTTATTTTAATGGAAAGGAAATAACCGAAGGTGAAGTTCCTGCCAATTTATTAAGTGAAGCTGAAAGTTATAAAGAAGGCATAGCTGAAGCAGTGGCTGAGACCGATGAAGATCTTATGGAAAAATATTTTTCCGGGGAAGCCTTTACCGGGGATGAAATAAATAATGGTATTAAGAACGGTACCAAAGCAGGAGAGATTGCTCCGGTTCTTTGTATATCTTCCATACAAAAAGCAGGGATAAGTCTTTTCATGGATGCAATTTACAAGTATATGCCCGCACATTGTGAGCATGAAAGCTATAAGGTACTTAATGCATCAACTAAGGAACCTGTTGAGATAAAAATTGGAGAAAATGAACCGCTGGTTGTGCATGTATTTAAGACCATAGCAGACCCATTCGTCGGAAAAATATCTTTCTTAAAGGTTATATCAGGAACCCTGATGCCCGACAGTACTGTATATAATGTTAATAAGGAAAAAACAGAAAAAATCAGCAGCCTTTTTGCAATGAAAGGCAAGCAGCAGATTAATGTTAAAAAGCTTGTGGCAGGAGATATTGGCGCAGTTTCCAAACTTTCATCGACCGATACCAACGATACTCTTGCAACAAAGGAAAAACCTGTTTTAGTAGATCCTATCAAGTTCCCTGAACCAATGCTTGGGATGGCAATTGTTCCTAAGACAAAGGGTGACGAGGACAAAATCGGAAACGGCTTAAGCAGGATTTTAGAGGAAGACCCGACATTCAAAATGGTGCTAAACACAGAGACAAAGCAGACTGTTATTTATGGTGTAGGTGATCAGCATCTTGATATTCTGACAAATAAGTTGAAGAATAAATTTAAGGTTGATGTTGATCTTATTAATCCGATAGTGCCTTACCGTGAGACAATAAAGAAGAAGGTAAAGGTAGAAGGAAAGCATAAGAAACAGAGTGGCGGGCACGGACAATTCGGTGATGTTTGGATTGAGTTTGAGCCAGGACCAACAGAAGACCTTGTTTTCGAAGAGAAGATATTTGGCGGAGCTGTTCCAAAGCAGTATTTCCCAGCAGTCGAAAAGGGACTGAGAGAAAGCATGCAAAAGGGCGTACTGGCCGGATATCCTGTAGTTAATTTAAAAGCCACCCTGGTAGACGGTAAATATCATGATGTTGACTCATCGGAAATGGCCTTTAAAATTGCGGCAAGTCTTGCGTATAAAGAAGGAATGAAGCAGGCGGGGCCGGTTATCTTAGAGCCTATCTGCCGTGTTGAAGTATATATCCCCGACGATTATATGGGTGATATAATAGGCGACCTTAACAAACGCCGCGGACGTGTTCTGGGAATGAATCCTGCTGAACATGGAGTTCAACAGGTTGTTGCCGAGGTTCCACAGGCTGAGATGCTCCGTTATGCTACCGACCTTCGCTCAATTACTCAGGGAAGAGGATACTATACCATGAAATTTGAGCGTTATGAGGAAGCGCCTCCGATGGTAGCTGAAAAGGTTATTGCTGAAGCAGCACGCAATAATGAAGACGAGTAAAAAATAATATATTACACATAATATAAAAATCAAGCACCCTGTCTGACCAGCAGCAGGGTGCTTATTGCGTGAATAAAAAAAATAGTTTATAATAATAGTCAGAGATAGTCAAAATGTTGAGGTGATAATATGGCAAGATTAAGTGATATTATAGAAGAATTCTTAAAAGGATTAATAATAGAAGAAGAGGGAACTGTGGAAATACAGAGAAACGAGCTTGCAAACAGGTTCAATTGTGTTCCGTCACAGATTAACTATGTTATCTCCACACGTTTTACTGCCGAAAAGGGCTATTATGTGGAAAGCCGCCGGGGCGGAGGAGGATATATAAGCATTAAAAGGCTTAATGTTGATTCAGCAGGAGATTATTTAATGCATATTATAACCTCTATAGGGGACAGAATTTCACAGCTTACTTCAGAGGTATTTATAAATAACTTCGTTGATTATAATATTATAGAGGATCGTGAGGCTATGATAATGAAAGCAGCTACATCGGACAAAGTCCTTACCGATGTTCCCACAGATAAACGGGACGATGTCAGAGCTGCAATATTAAAGAACATGCTCATGAGTCTGACAGTTATTAAACGGAGGTGATATGCATGTCACTTTGCCAGATTTGCAAACAAAGGGAGGCCACCGTATACTTTACGCAGATTATTAACGGTGTAAAAACCAAAATGTCTGTTTGCAATAAGTGTGCAGGTACCGACGGGATAAAAATTGATCTTAATTCACTTATAGCAGGCCTTTTAAATATACAAAGCCAGGAGATAAAAACAGAGAACAAAGTACTGCAGTGTGACAGATGCGGATTAACCATAGATGAATTTAATAGTACAGGCAAGATGGGCTGCAGCAAATGTTATGAGGTTTTTTTTGAACCAATGCAACAGCTGCTGAACCGGATACACGGAAACACCCATCATCGGGGTAAAGTTCCGAAAAAACTACTTTCAAAGCAGTTGACCAATACTACCAATACTAAAATTGATGAACTGAGGCAGGAACTTGCGGAATGCATAAGAACGGAGGCTTATGAACGTGCCGCAGAATTACGTGACCGCATCAAGGAGCTTACTAATGAATCAGGAGGTCTTGTATGATGAGTAAATGGTATATAGATGCAGGACCTGATTCCGATATAGTCGTTTCCAGCAGAGTCAGACTGGCAAGAAACTTTGAGGAATATCCGTTTCCACAGAGAAGCTCAACAGAGGATCAGCAGAAAATAATTGACGAGACATGCCATGCATTGTTTACAGGGAATCCGGAACTTGAAAGAAGGCTTACCCTTATTCTTTTTAAGGAATTGCAGCCAATTCAGCGTCAAGTCCTGGTGGAAAAACACCTTGTCAGCAAGGAACTTGCCGAAAGCAGTCTTGAAACAGGAGCACTTATAAGTGACGACGAGCAAATAAGTATAATGATTAACGAAGAGGATCATTTAAGAATTCAGTGTCTGACGGCAGGAATGCAGCTTGATAAGGCTTTTGCGTTATGTAATTCTATAGATGACACTATCGCTGAAAAAATAGATTATGCTTTTCATGATAAAATAGGATACCTGACAAGCTGCCCGACAAATGTGGGGACAGCCATCAGAGTATCGATAATGCTGCATCTTCCGGCATTGACCATGACAGGCTATATCCGTGCGTTTCTGGAATCCTGCGGTAAGCTGGGGCTGGCTGTAAGAGGGCTTTACGGAGAAAACACCGAGGCTTACGGGAATATGTACCAGCTGTCTAATCAGGTTACCTTGGGGAAAAGCGAGAAAGATATTGTAGATAGTATAAAAAGCATCGGTTATCAGATTATTGAACAGGAAAGACTGTTAAGGCAGGAATTATTAAAGAAGAATGCCAGAAAGTTTGAGGACCGGATTATGCGTTCCTACGGAATACTTAAGTTTTCCAGAATTCTGACCTCTGAGGAGGCCCTTAAGAGGCTTTCGGATATACGTCTGGGTATTAATTTGGGAATAATAAAAGATATGACTGAAATGGATGTAAATGAAATGATACTTAATATTCAGCCGGGAAATCTTCAGCAATATGCAGGAAAGCTTTTAAATCCGGATAACAGAGACAGTGTCAGGGCTGAATATGTTAGAAATAAAATGGGAGAAAAATAGTACTATACAATCAAAATGACAGTAATTGCAAAAGTTTAGTTCAACCCGGCAAAACAAGGGTAAGTACTATACAAAAAATAAACGAAATCAATCTTGAGGTGATTATATGATATACGGAAAGTTTACAAAGAAAGCAGAAGCCGCATTAATTCTGGCGAAAGATTGTGCTGAGGCTTTTGGCCATTCTTATATAGGTACAGAGCATATTCTGTGGGGTCTTGCCAAGGAGGGCACAGGTATTGCCGCCAGTGTTCTTTCAGCCAACGGAGTAAATGACGAGCGAATAAAGCAGAAGATTTTTGAGCTTATTGGGAATGGAGACGGCTCCGCTTCAGCTTTGGCATATACTCCGAGAACCAAGCGGGTTCTGGAGCTGAGTTATGCTGAGGCAAGGCGCATGGGACAGAATTATATTGGCACAGAACATTTGCTCATTGCTATTTTACGTGAGGGAGAGAGTGTAGCTGTTAAGATTCTCATTGATTTGGGCGGTGATATAAGAAAGCTGTATGAGAATATTTTGTCTATGCTAAGTGAGGATACTCCTATGGCAGTCTCTCAGACCAAACCGCAGGCAACAGATGTGGATACCCCTACACTTGACCAATTTGGCCGTGATTTAACTGCTATGGTTCGTGAGGGTAAAATAGATCCTGTTATAGGGCGGGATAAAGAAATAGAGCGGGTAATTCAAATTCTAAGCCGAAGGACCAAGAACAACCCCTGCCTGATTGGTGAGCCCGGCGTTGGAAAAACGGCCATCAGTGAAGGTCTTGCTCATAAAATCGTTGAGGGAAATGTGCCGGAAACACTCAAAGATAAACGCGTTGTAACTCTTGATTTATCATCTATGGTTGCCGGGGCAAAATACAGAGGTGAATTTGAGGACAGGCTGAAAAAATCTATAGAAGAGATAAGAAATGCCGGAAATGTAGTACTCTTCATTGATGAATTGCACACCATCGTAGGTGCGGGTGCAGCAGAAGGGGCAATAGATGCGGCTAATATTTTAAAACCGCTTCTGGCCAGAGGAGAAATCCAGATAATCGGAGCTACAACCCTTGATGAATACCGCAAGCATATTGAAAAGGATGCTGCCCTGGAACGGCGTTTTCAGCCTATTACAGTTACTGAGCCAACCCAGGAGGAAGCGATACAGATTTTGTTGGGTATAAGGGATAAATATGAGGCTCATCACAATGTTAAAATCACAGACAAAGCAATTGATGCAGCAGTTAAAATGTCTTCAAGGTATATAAACGACAGGTATTTACCTGACAAGGCAATTGATCTGATCGACGAGGCATCCAGCAAGGTCAGATTAAGGAGTTTTACTGCACCGCCGGATCTGCAGGATCTGGAGCGCAGAATTGAAGATCTGCACAAAATGAAGGAAGATGCCATAGTAAGCCAGGAATTTGAAAAAGCGGCATCTATCCGGGATGAGGAAAACAAGCTTAAAGAAGAGCTGGCTGCCAAGAAAGAAGCCTGGCAAATGGAGAATTCCAAGAATACTCAGGTAGTTACTGAGGAAGAGATTGCTGAGATTATTGGTTCATGGACAGGTATACCTGTTAGCAGACTTGCACAGGAAGAAACCGAGCGCCTTAAGAATATGGAATCGATTCTTCATAAGAGAGTTATAGGTCAGGAGGATTCTGTGAGCGCGGTTGCAAGAGCCATAAGAAGAGGAAGGGTAGGACTGAAGGATCCTAAGCGTCCGGTGGGCTCATTCATTTTCTCAGGACCAACCGGCGTAGGTAAAACAGAACTTTCAAAAGCTCTTGCAGAAGCTCTTTTCGGTGATGAAAGCCTGATGATTCGTATTGATATGTCTGAGTATATGGAAAAACACAGCGTATCCAGGCTGGTAGGGTCACCTCCCGGTTATGTCGGCTATGACGAGGGAGGCCAGTTAACTGAAAAGGTTAGAAGGAAGCCTTATTCAGTGGTTCTTTTTGACGAAATTGAAAAGGCTCATCCCGATGTATTTAACATGCTTCTTCAGATTCTGGATGACGGAAGATTAACTGATTCCACCGGAAGGACGGTTGATTTCAGAAATACCGTAATCATCATGACATCCAATGTGGGAGCCCGTGATATTGTAGAACCAAAACGGTTGGGATTCAGTTCAATGGATGAGAACGCCAGCCAGGATTACGAAGACATGAAAAAGAATGTCATGACAGAGCTAAAAAAGACGTTCCGTCCCGAGTTTATAAACCGTGTTGACGAGATTATAGTATTCCATCCGCTTAGTCGTGAAGATATCAAGAAGATTTGCAGCCTTATGCTCAACGAGACCGCTAAGAGAATGGAGCAGAATAATATTAAAATAACATTTACAGAAGAGGTTAAAGAATTCCTTGCAGATAAAGGTTATGACAAGACTTATGGTGCAAGACCGCTTAAGCGTACCATTCAGGAACATATAGAAGATAAGCTTGCCGAGGCCATATTGGATGATAAGGTCAAGGAAGGCGACACTGTAACTATTTCCTATGAAGACGGGAAGATAACGATAAAGTAGGACGGCAGATGAAATAAAGAGAGAAAACGAGAAAAAAAGAGCAAACAAACGAGCTAGAGAGATGTATTTTGAATTTAACGGATTTTCGTCTTGACAGGAAAATAATTTCTGTATAAAATGAATAACGCTGCACTATGTGGCGTTATTTTATTGAATAAGACAGTTTATTGGGTTTATTCCCGTAAAGCATATTAAGGAGGTTACCTAATGAAGACGTTTATGGCTAAGGCACAGGAAGTCGATAAAAAATGGTATGTTATTGACGTTGAAGGTAAGGTTCTGGGTCGTGCGGCAAGTGAGGTTGCCAAAATACTTCGCGGCAAGAACAAACCTATCTATACACCTCATACTGATACAGGCGATTATGTTATTGTTGTTAATGCGGATAAAATTGTATTAACAGGAAATAAGCTTGATCAGAAGATGTACAGACGTCACACCGGCTGGATTGGACATTTGAAGGAAATCAAATACAAACATTTTCTTGAGAAACAACCCGAGAAAGTATTTGAGCTTGCTGTAAAGAGAATGCTTCCTAAAAACAGCTTAGGTCGTGCCATGTTTAAGAAGCTAAAGGTTTACGCAGGTCCGGAACATAATCATCAGGCTCAGAAGCCCGAAGTTCTTGAACTGAATATTTAGTGGAGGGGAGGATACGAAAATGGCAAAGGTACAGTATTACGGTACAGGTAGAAGAAAAAAATCAGTTGCAAGGTGCAGATTAGTACCCGGAAACGGTACTATAACAATAAATAACAGAACAATTGACGATTATTTTGGTCTGGAAACCCTGAAGGTTATCTGCAGGCAGCCTCTGGTTCTTACAGATACTCTTGGGAAGTTTAATGCAATTATTAGTGTAAAAGGCGGCGGTTTTACCGGTCAGGCAGGCGCAATTCGTCACGGTATTGCAAGAGCACTGTTAAAGGCTGATGAAACATACAGAACTCCTCTTAAGAAAGCGGGCTTCTTAACTCGTGATCCAAGAATGAAGGAAAGAAAGAAGTACGGCCTCAAAGCGGCAAGACGCGCTCCGCAGTTCAGCAAGAGATAAATTGCTGCACAAACCGCATCAAAACAGGTCAAAAACCCCGGAAAATCAAGGTTTTCCGGGGTTTTACTATATAAAATCCTTTGATTCGGTTTGTCGTTTTTTGTCCTGATTTATCCGGTTTTGATCCTGTTTTTTTGAGTTAAAATTGGGGGAAAACTCATTTTGGAGGTGGTTTTGAGTTAAAAAATGGGGGAAAATCGAGCCCATTTGGGCATGCAAAACGGAGCGGTGAACGGTGCTCGTTTGCCGTGTTTTCTTTTTCCGAAATCGTTTGACGGAGCTGTCTGAATTTGTCCTAATCTGGCACATCTGAATATGGTTTATCGTACATAGCGCGTCTGTTACCCAAAGTGACGCATTGGGTTGGCAGACGCGCTATTTTTTTGCCCAGACGCGGGCGGAAGGAGGTGCAAGCGTGAGAGCGTATGGCAAGTCGTGGGACTACAACGTATATGACTGCCGGTATTGTCTGTACTGGAAAGGCAGGAAAAAGGGCTGCGTCTACCCTGACGGCTGCTGCTGTCCGATAGATCAAAGGGATGCGGTTCAGTTCCGCGACGATGAAGATAAAGAGAATAACGCACCCGTTTCGGAGTGCAGGAATTGTCCCTACGGGCGTGATTCTCCCTGTATCGGGTGGTGTACCAAGGAGGTCATGCGCGCCGTGGGACTGCTGAAGGAGCGTGACGGCCCCGATGTATGACTACTTCTACGGCGCGGAGTCGGAACAGTTCTCTTTCTACCGCATCCCCAAGGTGCTGTTCACGGAGGAACGATTCAGGCATATCTCCGCGGAGGCCAAGGTGCTCTACGGTCTTCTGCTTGACCGCATGAGCCTATCGGCAAAGAACGGCTGGCAGGATAAAGAAAACCGGGTGTATATCATCTTCACCATCGAGGACATCATGGAGGCTATGGGCTGCGCCGACCAGAAAGCCGGAAAGCTCCTGCATGAGCTGGAAAGCAAATGCAGACTCATCGAGCGAAAACGGCAGGGTCTCGGCAAACCTAATCTCATCTATGTGAAGAACTTCGTTACCCCCTCGGAATCACGTTTCTTGAATCGTGAAAATCACGATTCTGGAGAAGTGAAAATCACGGATCAAGAACCGTTAAAATCACGATCTAATAATACTGAGTATAATAATACTGATATTAGTGATACTGATTCTTTTCCCTTCACTTCGTTCAGAGAGGATCACGGACGGGAAACGAAAAGAAGCGATGCAGATCAGAGAGAACGATACAGAGAAATCCTTTCGGGGAATATCTCGTATGAGATTCTCTTGCAGGACTATCCGCTTGACCGGGATATTCTCACGGAAATATTAGAGCTCATGGTGGATACGGTCTGTACAACCAGGAGCACCGTCCGTATCTCCGGGGATGACAAGCCCGCGGAGGTCGTAAAGAGTCAATTCCTGAAGCTGGACAGCGAGCATATCCGCTTTGTCATGGACGGTCTGAAGGACAACACCACCCGCATTCGCAACATGCGTCAGTATCTCTTAGCAACCCTGTATAACGCCCCTCTGACCATCGGGAACTACTACCGAAGTCTCGTCAGCCACGATATGTCGGAGGGCTTCATCTGAGCCGTAGGCAATGCCTGCGGCTTTTGTCATTTCAAGGAGGAGGTGAAAACAGTGCCAAAACAGGAACCCCGAGAACAGGTACAGCAGATACCGCTGTCGGAGATTCATCCGTTCAGAAACCACCCCTTCAAGGTGCTGGACGATGAGCTGATGCAGCAGACGATAGACAGCATCATGCAGGTGGGAATACTCAATCCCGCCATCATCCGTCCCGACCCGGAGGGCGGATATGAAATGGTGGCCGGACACAGGCGGCTTCACGCCGCAGACCTTGCAGGGCTGAAAACCATCCCGGCAATCGTCCGCAATCTTACCGACGACGAGGCGGTGATCCTTATGGTGGACAGCAACCTGCAACGTGAAACGATCAGCCCCATGGAACGGGCGCAGGCGTACAAGATGAAGCTGGAAGCGCTGAAGCATCAGGGGAAACGTGTGGATTTGGAGGACAAGTCCACTTCTACGCGAATTGCACAGAAGTTATCTGTCGAAAAAGTCGCGGAAGAAGCAGGGACAAGCAGAGACCAGGTGCGCCGCTATATCCGTCTCACCGAGCTTTTGCCCGAAGTACAGGAAAAGGTGGAAAGCAAGGAGATCGCGTTCAGCCCCGCCGTGGAGCTGTCATATCTCACCCATGACGAGCAGAGGCAGTTTCTTGACGCGATGGACTATTCGCAGAATACCCCCTCTCTCTCCCAGGCACAGCGGTTAAAGAAGCTCAGCCGCGAGGGTAAATGCACACAGGAGGCCATGTTCGCCATCATGTCCGAGGACAAAAAGGACGACCTGACGCGGATCACGCTAGACAACGATGTGCTTCGCAAATACTTCCCCCGAAATTACACGCCCCTGCAAATGCAGCAGACCATCATCAAGCTGCTGGAACAGTGGCAGAAAAAACGGCAGCGCCAGAACGAGCGCTGAGAAAGGCAAGGTGTCACATGAACGTAAATATCACAATCAACGGCAATATCCATATCCACTGCGGCTGTTGCGAGGACTGCGACTGCTTCTATGAAAGCGGCTTCGACGAAGCGTATGAAATGCCGGACGAGGATGAAGGTGAAATCACCGAGCTTCCCCCGGAGGAAGCCGAAGCCGTGCTGAAGGCGGTCGCGGAGCTCATCATTCCGCTTTTGCAGGAATGAGGTGCGGCGCATGAAGGAGTTTGATGTAACGATCACCGAAACGCTGAAGCTCACCGTGTCCGTGGAAGCCTCCTCCAAGGAGGAAGCCGAACAGATGGTAAACGACCAGTGGCGCGCCGGAGATCATGTGCTGGATGCAGACAACTTCGTGGATGTGGAGTTTGAGAGCAACGACGGCAAGGAAATCTCCGCTGAACGAGAGCCTGACAATACCATCGAAGTGCTTATGGTAGAGCCGGGACAGTATCCGCGCATGGAGCGGATCGGCGCTGATCTTCGCTCCTTACAGAAAGCCGTGGACGGAGATATTCAGGCGGTTTACCCGTATGACGACGCCGTGGCTTTGATCTGCGGTGAAGAAGCCAAGCTGGAGGGCAAGCCTTTGAACCGCGCTCTGCGGGATGAAAAAGGTGAAATCTATGATATTGTCGCCGGAAAGTTCTTCATCTGCGGTCTGGGAGAGGAAGACTTCGCTTCGCTCCCAAAGGAGCTGCAAAAGAAATATGAGGACAAGTTCCGTCAGCCGGAAGCCTTTTTGAAGATGGGCAGCAAGATCAAGGCAATCCCTACCGAGCCCGCAAAAGCCTCCGCCAAAGGCAAATCGGCACCGGCAGCGGAGCGATGACGATGCTTCTGTTAATTCGCATGAAGGGAGGGATGTCTCATGCAGGAGGAAGTTGAACACAGAGCCGTTACCCTGATGATCTCCGCCGCCAAGCTGACCGGCAGAGAGCTGAAAGCGGCAATCAGCAAATATCTTGCCAGCCGCAAGGCGCATAAACAAAACAAGGCGGAGGTCAAGCCCAGCGGCAGGCAGACGGTAAAACAGCTCGTCGGACAGAACCAGGGCGTGTCCAACATCGAAGTCACGGAAAGCAACATCAAGGGCTTTGACCGCGTGGCGCGAAAGTACGGTGTGGACTACGCCATCAAAAAGGACAAGTCCGGCGAGATTCCGAAGTACCTCGTCTTTTTCAAGGCGCGGGATGCGGATGCGCTTACCGCGGCATTTACCGAATACAGCGGCAAAAAGGCAAAGAACAAGGATAAGCCTTCCGTTATCAAGATGCTCAGAGCGCTCCGCGCGCCGGAGATCGCAAAGGATATTGCGAAGGTACGCAACAAGGACAAGGGGCTGGAGATATGAAGAAGCCGCTGAATATAAAGAAGATCGTGCTGCCCAATCTCCCGTATGCGTTCATCGCCCTCATAGCGACAAAGCTCGGACAGGCATGGCGGCTGGCAGAGGGCGCGGACGCATCCGCAAAGGTTCTCGGTTTCCTCACGCAAGGTCTCGGAGAAGCCTTTTCCTCGCCGCTGCCAAGCTTCCATCCAGTTGACCTGCTTGTGGGCGTCGTGATCGCGGGCATAATCCGGCTGGTCGTGTATGTCAAAGGGAAAAACGCAAAGAAATTTCGGAAAAATATGGAGTACGGCAGCGCCAGATGGGGAACGGCAGAAGATATTGCCCCCTACGCCGATCCGAAGTTCGAGAACAACGTCATTCTCACGCAGACGGAACGCCTGATGATGTCTAACCGCCCGAAAGACCCCAAGACGGCACGGAATAAAAACGTGATGATTATCGGCGGTTCGGGAAGCGGAAAGACGCGGTTCTGGCTCAAGCCCAACCTGATGCAATGCCATTCCTCATATGTGGTCACTGATCCAAAAGGCAGCATAGCGGTCGAGTGCGGACGGTTGATGCTCCGCAACGGGTACAAGGTCAAAATCTTCAATTCCATCAACTTCAAGAAGTCCATGCACTATAACCCCTTTGCGTATATCCACTCGGAGAAGGATATTCTGAAGCTGGTGACGACGCTCATTGCCAACACCAAGGGCGACGGCAAATCCGGGGACGATTTCTGGCAGAAGGCGGAAACGCTGCTCTATACGGCGCTTATCGGATATATCCACTATGAAGCGCCGGAGGAGGAACAAAACTTCGCAACGCTCATTGAGTTTATCAATGCCATGGAGGTGCGCGAAGATGATGAGACCTTCGAGAACAATGTGGATTTAGCCTTTAAGGAGCTGGAATCCAGAGAGCCGAACCACTTCGCCGTGCGGCAGTACAAAAAATATAAGCTCGCAGCGGGCAAGACAGCGAAGAGTATCAACATTTCCTGCGGCGCTCGCCTCGCCCCTTTCGATATCCAGGAGCTCCGTGAGATCACCATGTACGACGAGCTGGAGCTGGACACCCTCGGAGACAGAAAAACGGCGCTGTTTCTCATCATGAGCGATACGGACAGCACTTTCAATTTCCTGATCTCCATGATTTACAGCCAGCTCTTTAATCTCCTGTGCGAGAAAGCCGACGATGTGTACGGCGGCAGGCTGCCCGTCCATGTGCGGTGCCTCATCGACGAGTGCGCCAACATCGGGCAGATACCGAATCTGGAAAAGCTCATGGCGACCATACGAAGCCGCGAGATCTCCGCCTGTCTTGTGTTGCAGGCGCAATCTCAGCTAAAGGCTTTGTACAAGGACAATGCCGATACCATCATCGGCAACTGTGACAGCTCCATCTTTCTCGGAGGAAAGGAGCCGACGACACTCAAGGAGCTGTCGCAGTCGCTCGGCAAGGAGACGATAGACACCTACAATACCGGCGAGAGCCGCGGGCGTGAGACCTCTCACAGCCTTAATTACCAAAAGCTCGGCAAGGAGCTTGCCACCATAGACGAGCTGGCAGTGCTCGACGGCGGCAAGTGCATCTTGCAGCTTCGCGGTGTGCGTCCTTTCCTTTCGGATAAGTACGACATCACCAGACACCCCAACTACAAGTATCTTTCGGACGCGAACCCCAAGAACGCCTTTGATATAGAGAAGTTTCTCTCTACGAAGCTGGTTCCGAAAGCAGACGAAGCCTACGAGGTATTCGACGCAGGCCGAGTCTGAGCGCACAAGCCCGTCGCCGTAACAGCGGCGGCTTTTCATATATACCTACGATAAAAAGACACCTCCTCGCTTGCAGGGTCGGAACGGATCAATCAAATTAAAAAAATGAAAGGAGACGCCGGAATCGGGAGCTGCATCGCAGTTTTCGTTCCGGCTTTTGCAGTAAAAGCGAGACTTATCGACCAATCATCCCAAAGATTCCGGCAAACAATCATTATGGCATTTTTCAACAGTGCAGTCGGCGTACTCCAGACCCTCGTTATCGCCCTCGGTGCCGGTCTTGGCATCTGGGGAGCCATCAACCTGCTGGAGGGCTACGGCAACGACAACCCCGGCGCAAAGAGCCAGGGCATGAAGCAGCTCATGGCGGGGGGCGGCGTCGCTCTCATCGGCATCACCCTCGTTCCCCTGCTCACCGGTCTGTTCGGCTAATTCCACGCATAAATCCTGCGCGGCATCCGCCCTTCGGGGCGGGTGCTGCGGGAAAGGAGGGTAAAGCCCATTGGATTTGATATGGGGAAAATTTACGGAATGGCTGAAGGAAATGCTCGTCAGCGGCATCATGGATAACGTGGGTGGCATGTTCAACTATGTGAACGGCAGAGTGGCGGAGATCGCCGGACAGGTGGGCGCTACTCCTCAAGGCTGGAACAGCGGCATCTACAACATGATCCGAACGCTCTCGGACAACGTGATCCTGCCGATTGCCGGCGTTATCCTCGCCTTTGTCATGACACTGGAGCTCATTCAGCTCATAACGGAAAAGAACAATCTGCACGACGTGGACACATGGATGTTCTTCAAATGGATTTTCAAGACCGCCTGCGCCGTGCTCATCGTAACAAACACATGGAACATCGTGATGGGCGTATTTGAAGTCGCCCAAAGCGTGGTAAACAGCGCGTCAGGCATCATCATATCCGACACGTCGCTGGCGCTCTCGGACAACATCGCAAGCTTTGAAGCAAGGCTCATGGAAATGGAGCCCTGGCCGCTTCTGGGACTGTGGCTGCAATCCTTTATCGTGAGCCTCGGCATGTGGGTCATGGGTATCTGCATCTTCCTCATCTGCTACGGCAGAATGATCGAGATATACTGCGTGACCTCCATTGCGCCGATCCCCATGGCGACCATGGTAAACCGCGAATGGGGACAGACGGGTCAGAACTACCTGCGCAGCCTGTTCGCCCTCGGCTTTCAGGGCTTCCTCATCATCGTCTGCGTAGCGATCTACGCGGTGCTGGTTCAGAACATCGTGGCGGAGCCGGATATGACGGCGGCGATCTGGACTTGCATGGGCTATACGGTGCTGCTGTGCTTCACGCTGTTCAAAACGGGCAGTCTCGCAAAGAGCCTGTTCAATGCCCACTAAGGGAGGTGATGAAGTTTGGCATACGTTCCCGTACCCAAGGACTTGAACGCGGTGAAAACCAAGGTCATGTTCAACCTGACAAAAAGACAACTGCTGTGTTTCGGAGGCGGCGCGCTTGTGGGCGTACCGCTTTTCTTTTTACTCAAGGGCAGCGCCGGTTCCAGCGCGGCGGCGATCTGCATGATCCTCGTCATGCTCCCGTTCTTCCTGCTGGCCATGTATGAGAAAAACGGTCAGCCCCTTGAGAAGATCGTCGGGAATATCCTGAAGGTCTGTTTCCTGCGGCTGAAGCAGCGACCGTATATGACGAACAACTTTTACGACCTGCTGAAACGGCAGGAAAATCTGGATAAGGAGGTATACGCCATTGTCCACAAACAAAGCACCCGCAAGAAAGCTCACAAGAGCCGAGCGAAAGGAAATCGCAGCGGCGATTGCACGGGCAAAAAATCAGGATAAGAAGAAAAAGTCCGCACAGGACAGCATCCCCTTCCAGCGCATGTACCCGGACGGGGTCTGCCGTGTGACGGACAGCTACTACACCAAGACCGTACAGTTTCTGGACATCAACTACCAGCTCAATCAGAACGAGGACAAGACCGCGATCTTTGACGGCTGGTGCGATTTCCTCAACTACTTCGACAGCTCCATCAGCTTCCAGCTTTCGTTCATCAACATGTCCGCCACAAGGGATACCTATGCCGAGCGCATTGCTATCCCTTTGCAGGGCGACAGCTTCGATAAGCTCCGCTCCGAGTACACGGATATGCTTCAGGCCCAGCTTGCCAAGGGCAACAACGGGCTTATCAAGACGAAGTACCTGACCTTCGGCATCGAGGCGGACAATTTCAAGGCGGCAAAGCCGAGGCTGGAGCGCATCGAGACGGATATTCTCAACAACTTCAAAAAGCTCGGCGTATCGGCACAGCCCATGAACGGTATGGAACGCTTAAAGCTCATGCACGATATGCTCCACATGGACGAGCCGCAGCCCTTCCGCTTTTCGTGGGAATGGCTTGCCCCCTCCGGGCTTTCGGTCAAGGACTTCATCGCGCCGAGCTCCTTTGAGTTCAAGACCGGAAACAGCTTCGGCGTCGGCAGCAAGCTCGGCTGCGTGTCCTTCCTGCAAATCCTCGCGCCGGAGCTCAATGACCGTATGTTGGCGGACTTTCTGGATATGGAAAGCTCACTCATTGTGAGTATGCACATCCAGTCCGTGGATCAGGTGAAAGCTATCAAGACCATCAAGCGCAAGATCACCGACCTTGACCGCATGAAGATGGACGAGCAGAAAAAAGCCGTCCGCGCAGGCTACGATATGGATATTATCCCGTCCGACCTCGCCACTTTCGGAACCGAGGCAAAAAAGCTCTTGCAGGAGCTGCAAAGCCGCAATGAGCGCATGTTCCTTCTGACCTTCCTTGTGGTGAACGTGGCAGACAACAAGCAGCGGCTGGGCAACAACGTCTTTCAGGCAAGCTCCATCGCGCAGAAGTACAACTGTCAGCTCACCAAGCTGGACTTTCAGCAGGAGGAGGGCTTCATGTCCGCGCTCCCGCTGGGATATAACCAGATCGAGATCAGGCGCGGGCTTACCACGTCCAGCGTCGCCATCTTCGTACCGTTCACGACCCAGGAGCTTTTCCAGGACGGCAAGGAAGCCCTGTACTGCGGGCTCAACGCGCTTTCCAACAACCTCATCATGGTAGACCGCAAGCTCCTGAAAAACCCCAACGGTCTGATTCTGGGAACGCCCGGTTCCGGCAAGTCCTTCTCCGCAAAGCGCGAGATCGCAAACGTGTTCCTCGTCACCACGGACGATATTATCATCTGCGACCCCGAAGCGGAGTACGGGCCGCTGGTGGAGCACCTGCACGGTCAGGTGGTCAAAATCTCGCCCACTTCGACCGACTATCTGAACCCTATGGATTTGAACCTCAATTACAGCGACGATGAAAACCCGCTTTCTCTGAAATCTGACTTCATCCTGTCCCTGTGCGAGCTGATCGTGGGCGGCAAGGAGGGCTTGCAGCCGGTGGAAAAGACCATCATCGACCGCTGTGTGCGCACCGTTTACCGGGAGTATCTGAACGACCCCGTTCCGGAGAAGATGCCGATTTTGGAGGACTTGTACAACGAGCTTCGCAGGCAGGACGAAAAGGAAGCGCAGTATATCGCAACGGCGCTTGAAATCTACGTCACCGGCTCCCTCAACGTGTTCAACCACCGCAGCAACGTGAATATCGAAAACCGCGTGGTCAGTTTTGATATCAAGGAGCTCGGAAAGCAGCTCAAGAAGATCGGGATGCTGGTGGTGCAGGACGCGGTATGGAACCGCGTTACCGTCAACCGCGAACAGCGCAAGTCCACCCGGTACTATATCGACGAGATGCACCTGCTTCTCAAGGAGGAACAGACCGCCGCGTATACCGTAGAGATCTGGAAGAGATTCAGAAAATGGGGCGGTATCCCGACAGGGATCACCCAGAACGTCAAAGACCTGCTTTCCTCCCGCGAGGTGGAGAACATCTTTGAAAACTCCGACTATGTGTATATGCTCAACCAGGCGTCCGGCGACAGACAGATTCTTGCGAAGCAGCTCAATATCTCGCCCCATCAGCTCTCCTATGTGACGCAATCGGGCGAAGGCGAAGGACTGCTGTTCTATGGCAGTGTGATCCTGCCCTTTGTTGACCGCTTCCCGAAGGATATGGAGCTGTACAAGGTCATTACTACGAAGCTGTCTGAACAGACTGCCGGGAATTGAGGTGACTGCCTATGGCAAAGCGAACCCCAAGGCTGCACTTCACCGAAGAAGAACGCGCTGCTCCGGCGCTTGAAAAGGTCATCCGCAAGGCGGACAAGGCGGCGGATAAGCTGGAGAAAGCGGAAGCCAAAATCCCGAAAAAGACCGCAAAGGTGAAAGAACGCGTTGTGGACGCCGACACAGGCAAGGTCACGACGCGCCTTTTCTTTGAGGAAGTGGACAAGAAGCGTCCCCCCTCCAAGTTGTCCCATCTGACGGAAAAAGCGCCGCTGGATACCGTCCGGGGCGTGGTTCACCGCAAGCTCAGAGAGGATAACGACGGAAACTCCGGTACGGAGGCAGCAAATACGCTGTCCCAAACCGCAGAGGGCGGATACCGCATTGCGGAAACGGCGCATCGCTCTCATGCGGAGAAGCCCTACCGCAGAGCGGAAAAAGCGGAGGCGGCAGCGGATAAAGCGAACCTCCGAGCCCTGAACAGGCAGTACGAACAGGAATATGGGAAGGCTTCCAACCCGTATTCCAAATGGCAGCAGAAACGGGCGATCAAGAAAGAGTACGCCGCCGCGAAAGCCGGAAACGGCGCAAAGAATACCGCCAGAGCGTCCGAGGCGACGGCGAAAGCCGCAAGACGCGCCGCCGAGGACACGAAAAAGACAGGCTCCTTTATCGTGCGGCATAAAAAGGGCTTTCTCATTGTGGGCGGCATAGCCGCCGTGATCCTGCTCCTTATGACCGGCATATCCTCCTGCTCCACGCTCTTTCAGGGCGCGACCTCCGGCATCGTATCCTCCACCTATCCCTTGGAGGATGCGGATATGCTGGCGGCGGAGGCTGCCTACTGTGGCATGGAGGCGGAGCTGCAAAGCTATCTTGATGCCTACGAAAGCACCCACGACTATGACGAGTACCATTTCGACCTGGACGAAATCGAGCATGACCCCTATGTGCTGATCTCCATGATAACCGCTCTCAAAGGCGGCGAATGGAAGATAGACGAGGTGGGCGGCATTCTGGATATGCTCTTTGAAAGACAGTATATCCTCACCGAGCGCGTCACGACGGAGACAAGATACCGCACCGAGACCAGGATAGGCACCCGGTACGTCACAGACCCGGAGACCGGCGAGAGCTATCCGGAGGAATACGAATACGATGTGGAGGTTCCCTACACCTACTATATCTGCCATGTGGAGCTGGAAAACTTCAACCTCTCCCATGTGCCGATCCACATCATGTCCCACGATCAGCTCTCCATGTACGCCGTGTATATGAGCACTCTCGGCAACCGTCCAGACCTGTTTGCGGATTCCGCGTATGTGAACCGCTATTACCACACCGAGTACGAAAAGTACGAGATACCCCCGGAAGCGCTGGCGGATGAACAGTTCGCCGCCGTTATCGCGGAGGCGGAAAAGTATCTCGGCTTCCCCTATGTGTGGGGCGGCAGCTCTCCGTCTACGTCCTTTGACTGCTCCGGTTTTGTTTCGTATGTCTACAACAACTGCGGGCTGCACTGGGATTTCGGAAGGCTCGGCGCGGAGGGGCTCAGAAGCATGAGCGCCTATGTCTCCCCTGCAAACGCAAAGCCCGGTGATCTGATCTTCTTTGAAAAGACCTACGATACCAGCGGCGCGTCCCATGTGGGCATCTATGTGGGCAACAATATGATGCTCCACTGCGGAGACCCCATTCAGTACACGTCAATCGACACAAGCTACTGGAGAAGCCATTTCCTCCAGTTCGGCAGACTGCCTTAATCATGCAAAGAAGGAGGATGTTATGAACCCGAGACTTGAAAAGCTTCGTCTGGAGCGCGAGAAAGTGTCCGAAAAGCTCGCCGCCATGAGCGCAAGGCTCAAGGCGCTGGACGAACAGATTTTGAAGCTGGAAAACACGGATATTATCGGGATCGTCCGTGAGAACGGGCTGACCATAGAACAGCTCGCCAAGCTGATGGCGATGCTGGACAAAAAGCCAACGGCGTCGCTTCCCGATGAATACAGGAGAACGGAGGAAATTGAAGATGAGGAATAAACTGCGCTTTATGGTTTTGACGATCATCGTCGTGCTCTGCATGACGGCATTTACCGTTCCGGCCTTTGCCGGAGGCGGCGATTACACGGACACGCAGACGGAGGAACCCCACGTTGAGGAGGCGGCTGACAATACGCAGACCGTGACTGTAAATGTGGCGGAAAACGATGACGGAAGCCGCACCGTTACCATCGGGGATCAGAGCTGGACGCTTGCGGACGAGCCGGAAAAAAGCGGCAAGGTGGTCAACGTCAGTTCCTATCTCCATCTGCGCACCGGCCCCGGCACCGATTACAGCATCATCGGGCATCTCCTAAACGGCACGGAGGTTGAGGTGATCGGTGAGACGAACGGCTGGTATGAGGTCATTGTCCCGGAGAAAAGAGGCTATGTCTGCGGGAAATACCTTGAGGTTCTCGCCGCTGAGACGAACAGTACGGACGATATGGACGGGCTGCTGAAAATCCTGCTGCAATACTTTACTGCCGAAGGAACAGCCTCCCCGCCGCTGACCCCGGACGGCAATCTGACGCTGGTGGATGATATTGGCTCCGTAAAAGGCGCGGGCAAGCAGTTCATCACCGTGGTAAGCAAGGCGGGCAACACGTTCTATCTCATTATTGACCGCGACGATGACGGCAATGAAAACGTGCATTTTCTTAACCAGGTGGATGAAGCCGACCTGATGGCGCTCACCGAGGACGGCGACGCGATTGTTCCGACCTGTATCTGCACGGATAAATGCGAGGTTGGAGCCATCAATGCAAACTGCCCGGTCTGCCGTACCAATATGACGGAGTGCGGCGGCAAGGAAAAGGTCACGGAAAAGGAGCCCGATCCTGAGGCTGAGCCTTCCGAGGACAAGCCCGAAAAGAGCTCCGGCGGTTCCGGGCTTATCGTGGTGGTTCTCCTGCTCCTGCTTGGCGGCGGCGGTGCGCTCTACTGGTTCAAGTTCCGCAAGCCGAAGACCGATACCAGAGGCAGCGATGATCTGGATGATTACGACTACGGCGAGGACGACGATGAGGACGCGGACTATGAGTTCGAGACCGAGGATGAGGACGGCGATGCGGAGGCGACGGAAGAATGACGCAGGCGGTAAAACCGGAAGAGCCGGACAAGCTCTCTCCACGCGAAAGGCTTGTCCAGCTTATGCGGCGCGAACAGGCGCTTCTTGTAAAGCAGGTGCTTTCACAAAAACCCGAACACAGAGGCGGCAAGAAGGCGTTTGAATATTTCGTGCGGCAGAAAATCGTGGAGGTAGTCGAAAGGGGCTATGGGGATGCGGAGGTTTTGCTCCGCACCCCCAAGCCCGTCAAAGCCATCTACTATGAATTCAAATACTACTTTGACGAGTACGAGTATGAGGAAATTGATTTCTATGTCCGTAAGGCAATCGAGGACTGCGTGAACAACACGCTGCGCAAGGAGTTCCTGCGCGCAAAGGGCTGGAGCGCCCCGGACGAATTCGATATTCATGACGAAAAGGAGTAACAGAATATGAGCAATTACAGACTTGTGGTATGCGAAAAGCCCTCCGTGGCAAAGAGCATTGCAGCCGTCCTTGACGCAAAGAAGCGCGAGGACGGTTATCTTTTCGGAAACGGCTTCATCGTGTCCTGGTGCTTCGGGCATCTTGCGGAGCTTGCCGACGCGGACGCCTACGATGAAAAGTACGGCAAATGGAGGCGGGAGGATTTGCCCATCCTGCCCGAAGCGTGGCAGTACACCGTGGCACGGGACAAAAAGAAGCAGCTTGACCTTCTGCGCGTCCTTATGAACAGGGACGATGTTTCCGAGGTCATCAACGCCTGCGACGCGGGGCGCGAGGGCGAGTTGATCTTCCGCACGGTCTACTGTCTGAACAAGTGCCGCAAGCCCATGAAGCGGCTCTGGATTTCCTCCATGGAGGACGCGGCGGTCCTGTCCGGCTTTGAAAACCTGAAGGACGGCTCAGAATACGACAGTCTTTACGCCTCTGCGCTCTGCCGCAGTAAGGCGGACTGGCTGGTGGGCATCAACGCGACCCGCCTGTTCTCCGTGATGTATCACCGCACACTGAACGTGGGGCGCGTGGTATCCCCAACGCTGGCGCTGCTTGTACAGCGCGAGGCTGAGATCAGCGCGTTTCAGCCGGAGGCGTTCTACACCGTCCAGCTCGGCTTCGGGGACTTTTCCGCTGCCGGAGAGCGCATGAAGGACAAATCGGAGGCGCAGAAGCTTGCGGAAAGCTGCCAGGGGCAGAGCGCGGCGGTAACGTCTGTCACGGAGACGGAAAAGACGGAGAAAGCCCCTGCGCTCTACGACCTGACCACCCTTCAGAGGGACGCGAACCGTCTGCTGGGCTATACCGCGCAGCAGACGCTGGATTATCTCCAGAGCCTTTATGAAAAGAAGCTCTGCACCTATCCCCGTACCGACAGCCGCTATCTGACCGACGATATGGAGGACAGCGTAAATTCCCTTGTTCTCTTAGCTGCGGGCATCTGCGACACGGAGCCGCCGTCTGCGGTCATTTCTGCTCAGGTCTGCAACAGCAAAAAGGTCAGCGACCACCACGCCATTGTCCCTACCGTGGCAGGCGGCGAGGCAGATCTCAGCGCGCTCCCCGCAGGCGAGCGTGAAATTCTGCTCCTGCTCTCCCGTCAGGTGCTCATGGCAGTCTGCGAATCGTTCATCTACAAGGAAACCGTCGTAAAGCTGGACTGTGGCGGCATTGAGTTCACCGCCAAGGGCAAAGCCCTTGTCCGCATGGGCTGGAGAGCCTTTGCCGAAAAGGAAAAGCAGGATAAAACCATTCCGGCGCTCTCCGAAGGACAGGCTATTCCCGTATCCTCCTGTGAAGTAAAGGAGGGCAAGACTACGCCGCCCAAGCATTTCACGGAAGACCTGCTCCTGTCCGCTATGGAGACGGCGGGCAAAGAGGATATGCCGGAGGATGCGGAACGAAAGGGAATCGGCACACCCGCCACCCGCGCGGGAATCATTGAAAAGCTCATTTCCGCAGGCTTTGCGGAACGAAAGAGCGCAAAGAAAACCGTTCATCTGATCCCTTCCGCCGCAGGTGTGTCCCTTATCACCGTACTGCCCGAACAGCTCCAGTCTCCGCTGCTCACCGCTGAGTGGGAGCACCGGCTGAAAGAGATCGAGCGCGGCGAAACGGACGCGGATGCGTTCCTTGCCGGAATCGGAGAGCTGGTATCTTCCCTTGTGAGAGAGTGCGCGCCTGTGGAGGGCGCGGAAACGCTCTTTCCTTCGGGCAGACCCGTGGTCGGAAAATGCCCCCGCTGCGGCGCGGATGTCACGGAGAGCAAGAACGGCTACTTCTGCGAAAGAAGAAGCTGCAAGTTCGGCCTGTGGAGGGATAATCGCTTCCTCACCGCCAAGAAGATCAGCCTGACGAAAAAGATGGCGACTTCGCTCCTCACGGACGGGCGCACCTACGCCAGCGGTATCTACTCAGAAAAGACCGGCAAGACCTACGATGCTTTCATCGTATTGGAGGACGACGGCACGAAAAGCAGCTATCGCCTTGAGTTTGGCAAGTAAGACCGGCAAACCGGAGAAAGGAGCACGTTATGCCCGAAAAGCAAACAAACAAGGAACGATTGAAAGACATCACCGACAGCATAGAGACCGGCATAAAAGAGCTGTTTGAAAGCGACAAGTACAAGCAGTATCTCTCCACCATGAGCCGCTTTCATAAGTACAGCGTCAACAATCAGATGCTGATCTATATGCAGCGCCCCGACGCCACCCATGTGGCTGGCTTCAACAAGTGGCGCGACCAGTTCGGCAGAAACGTCATGAAGGGAGAAAAAGGCATCAAGATCATCGCGCCGACGCCCTTCAAAAAGAAGATCGAGCAGGAAAAGCTCGACCCGGATACCAAGCTTCCCGTGAGGGACGAAAACGGGAACGCCGTCATGGAGGAAAAAACAATACAAATCCCCATGTACAAGCCGGTTGTGGTATTCGATGTGAAGCAGACAGCCGGAAAGCCCTTGCCGCAGCTTACGGCAAACCTCACCGGAGATGTGCAGAACTACGAGGTGTTCATGGAGGCGCTGAAGCGCTCCGCGCCGGTTCCCATCGTCTTTGAGAAGATGGCGGAGAATATGGACGGCTACTTTTCCCTGGACGATCAGCGCATCGTTGTCCGCGAGGGCATGAGCGAGGTGCAGACCGTCTGCGCCGCTGTCCATGAGATCGCCCACTCAAAGCTCCACAACAAAGACGAGATCGGAGAGAAATATCAGGGTATCGAGCTGTTCGACAAACCCGCCCTGTTCTCAAACGGAAGGATCGACCGTGATAAGCTGCCGGAGGGACTGTACTGCTACGACCTGCGCGGCTCAGACGATGACCCCGGTATGCCCGTGACCATCGAGGAGCACGTCACGGTGAACCATGCGGCGTCTGTCATTACCGCAGAGCCCATTGATCTGACGGAGCAGGGTTTCCTTCATCTCGGAGAGGACGGCCTGAACTTCACGGGCGATGAAAAGACGGTCAAGGAGTTTCATCATGCGGCGTTCCCCGAAACGGCAAAGCGCTCCCGCGCCACCGAAGAGATACAGGCGGAGAGCATTTCCTTTGCCGTCTGCGCCTATTACGGCATCGAGACCGGAGAGAACAGCTTCGGGTATCTTGCGACCTGGGCAAAGGACAAGGAGCTGACAGAGCTTCGCGCCTCGCTGGAGACCATCAATAAGACAGCTTCTTCGCTCATAACGGATATTGACCGCAATTACGCGGAAATCATGAAGGAACGCGGACTGGACAAGGAAACGGAAAGTCTTGCCGCAGAACCCGTGCAGGAGATCACCGTACAGGAACCGGAGCCTGTCAAAGCCCCGGATAACGGGGATGTGCCCGATCCGGCAATTTCCGTGGAGAGCATGAACGCCTACGGCTATACCGACGCCAATATGCTTCCCTTGAGCAAGGAAAGAGCTTTGGAGCTTATGGAGCGTGATGTTACCGTGTATATGCTCCATACGGACAACACGGAGGCGATGGCGTTTGACGCGGATGAAATCCGCAGCTTTGACGGCATCTTCGGCATAGAAGCTTCCGAGTGGGATACGGTCAAAGACCGCTTTTCCCCCGCGCAGGACTATGAGACGGCGTTTCTCAGCAATCCCACCGATGCCTATGCCATCTATCAGCTCAAAGGCGGCGAGAATACGGCAATGCTCCGCTTTATGGACTCCGCGTATCTGGAGCAGAAAGGGCTTACCATCGAGCGCGACAACTACACGGCTGTCTACGCCGGAGAGCTGAAAACAACCGGCGATACGCAGGATAAACTGAACGGGCTCTATCAGACCTTCAACACCGACCACCCGGAGGACTTTCGCGGTCACAGCCTGTCCGTCAGCGACATCGTGGCGCTGCGTCAGGACGGCGTGGTATCCTGTCACTACGTTGATTCGCGGGGCTTCAAGGAACTGCCGGGATTTCTCCAGCCGGAGAACTACCTCAAGAACGCGGAAATGGCTGTGGAAGACGATTACGGCATGATCGACGGCATCGTGAATAATGGGCCGAAGCAGACCTCCGCAGAGATCGAAGCAGACGCCATGTCCGGAAAGCCGGTATCTCTTCTCTCCTATGTGGAGGCGGTACGGCGTGAACAGCAGGAACAGAAGGAAACGCCAAAGCCGGAAAAGAAACCGTCCGTTCTGGCAAAGCTCCAGGCTCCGGTCAGCGAACCGAAAAAAACAGCACGTTCAAAAAGTGCGGAAAGGGAGATATGATGATGGACTTTACCAACGATGAACTGAACCTCATGTGCATTTATCAGAGAGACACACGAAAGGAGCTGATAGCCGTCCTCACCGAGATGCGCGGCTATCTGGACGCGGATGAAGCGGAACTTCGGGAGCTGACCGACAGCGCCATCGGCAAGCTGGAAGCGATCACGGACGAACAGTTTGCGGAGCTGGAGCTTGTTCCGGACTTTGATCCGGACGCAGACGAATAAAAGGATTTGCGGCAACGGGAGCGGCCTTCGGGTCGCTCCCGTTGTAATCTCAACGCTTCTATTGGACAAAAATGCGGGTACACGCAAAAAAAGTCAATAGCCTATTGTAATCCCCTCTGTTTTCGGGTATAATGCTAATGAACAAAAATGCGGAAACCCGCAAAAACGTCCATTAGGAGGTGCGAAATATGGTTATCCAAAGAGATATCTACCTGAATAAGCTCATCAGCAAGAAGCACAACGGTCTGATCAAAGTTGTCACCGGCGTCCGCCGCTGCGGAAAATCCTATCTGCTTTTCCATCTTTTCAAGGATTATCTTCTCTCGGAAGGCGTGGACAAAGGGCACATCGTCGAGATTGCGTTTGATGCGTTTGAGAACAAGCGGTTGCAAGACCCTAATGTGCTGATGCCTTATCTGAAAGAGCAGATCGCGGACGGCGAAATGTACTACATTCTTCTCGACGAGATACAGCTCTTGGGCGAGTTTGAAGCTGTGCTTAACAGCCTCATCCGCATGGAGAATGTAGATGTGTATGTGACCGGCAGCAATGCCAGATTTCTGTCCAAGGATGTCATCACAGAGTTCCGCGGGCGAGGTGATGAGATTCATATGTATCCCCTCAGCTTTGCCGAGTTTATGACTGTCTATCCCGGTACAAAACAGGATGGCTGGAATGAATATATGCTCTACGGCGGACTGCCCCTTGTGCTCCGGTTTGATAAACCGGAAGAAAAAATCGCGTTTCTGAAATCTCTTTTTGAGGAAACCTACATTTCAGATATCGTAGGAAGGCACAGAATCCGCAACCGCGCCGAGCTGGAAGAGCTGCTGAACATCCTGTCCTCTGCCATCGGCTCTCTCACCAATCCCACCAAGCTGTCGGCTACTTTCAAAAGCGTTAAACAAAAGACCATCAGCAAAACGACCATTACCAGATATATTGACTATTTGTGCGATGCCTTCTTGATTGACAGAGCCGTGCGCTATGACATTAAGGGAAAGAAGTATATTGACACCCCTGTGAAATACTACTTCACGGATATCGGGCTTCGCAATGCTCGGCTGAACTTCCGCCAGTTAGAGGAAACCCATACCATGGAGAATATCATTTTCAATGAGCTGAAGATCAGGGGCTTCAATGTTGACGTTGGCGTGGTGGCGGTAAACGGCAACGATAAGGATGGGAGCAGCACCCGCCGTCAGCTTGAAATAGACTTCGTGTGCAATAAAGGCTCAAAACGCTACTATATCCAGTCCGCCTACGCCATGCCGGATCGGGCGAAAATGGAGCAGGAACAGCGTTCTTTGATGCTGACCGGCGACGGCTTCAAGAAAATCATCATTACCAAGGATGCCCCCGCTCCGTACTATAACGACAGCGGAGTGCTGATTATGAGCATCTTTGACTTTATGCTGAATCCTTCAAGTCTGGAACAGTAAGAGCTCAGAAACACGCAACACAGGAAAAAAACGGGCAGCCTGCTTTTCTGCATAGGCTGCGGTACATATCAAAAGCGGCTTTCTTACATAGAGCACCCAATCCCGGGTGCTCTAAATTTTTTATGAAGGAGGAAACCCATGCCAAGCAAATTGCAATCGTATATGCAGATGGCTGACGAAGCGCAGCGACAGATCACCGGAAGCTTACAGGGCTGGACGAGCTTTCTTTCCACCGCCGCACGGCTGTATAAGTACCCGTATGCCGAGCAGGTCATGATCCACGCTCAGCGTCCAGACGCCACTGCCTGCGCGGAGTATGACTTCTGGAACGAGAAAATGGGCAGATATGTCCGGCGCGGCTCCAAGGGCATCGCCCTTATCGACAACAGCGGCGAAAGACCGAGGCTGCGTTATGTGTTCGATGTGGCGGACACAGGACGAACCGAACGCGGAAGAAGCCCGTATCTCTGGGAGTTGCGCGAGGAGCACAAGGACGCGGTATCCGCCATGCTGGAAACCCGTTACGATGTGGACGGCGCGGACGGACTTGCCGATCAGCTTGAACGCATCGCCGCGCAGCTTGCGGATGAATATTGGAATGACTACCAGCGTGACATCCTCGCCATCGTTGACGATTCTTTTCTCTATGGCTATGATGATTTCAACGTAGGCGTCGCTTTTCGCAGCGCCGCCACCGTCAGCATCACCTATTCGCTCATGTCCCGATGCGGTCTTGACCCGGAGAGCCACTTTGAACACGAGGATTTCCTGAATATCTTCGACTTCAATACCCCGGAAGCCGCCGCCGAGCTGGGTACGGCGGTGAGCAGGATCAGCGGACAGGTGCTGCGTGAGATCGAAGTCACCATCAAAAATTATGAGCGCGAGAAAATCGCGGAAAGGAGCCAAAGCCATGACAGAACTGACCTACACGAAGAACGGGGATTACCTGATTCCCGACCTGACGCTGACCGAGACGGAGGAAGCGAGACCGCTGGGCAAGTACGGGAGACTGCGCAGGAGTTACCTTCAGGAGCACAGACCGGGGCTGTACAGCCGTCTGAGCCTATCGGAGAAGCTGTTCCCGCACCTGAGGGAGATCGACGAGACAGCGAACCGGAGACTGGAGCAGATGATGCCGGAGCTGATGAGGCTGAACGGCGTGACGGAAGAGCTGAAAGCCAGAGATCAGATGAAATGGGTGGGCCTGATGAACAACCTGAAAGCGCAGGCGGAGGAAACGATCCTGAACGAGCTGGTGTACAACTGACAGCGGACGCGCCGGAGGCAGAACCGGCGCAGGCACCGCAGGCATACCAAATGAGCCTGTTCCCCTCGGAGGATGAACAAATCGCATGGATCACGGAAGCGGAGAGCTACACGCCCTCCGCTTTTTCCACGTTTGTCATGCAGGAGGATGTTGACCATATCCTCCGCATGGAGGGCAACGCAGACCATGCCCGCATGATGATTGCAACTGAGTTCTCCAAGGGCAAAAGCACCGAGGAAATGGCGGAGTTCCTGAAAAACACCTTCCACGGCGGCAACGGCATTGTCACCGACAATGGGCGGTATTCCGTGTGGTATGCCGAGGACGGCATCCACATCGCCACCGGCGACGCTGCCCGCTATCTGTTCTATGCGAAGGTCGTTAGCTGGCAGGAAGCCGCAGAGCGTATCGGTCAGCTTTTGGCGCAGGGCAACTATGCCACCAACGTGGAGCTTGCCGAAGCGCCGGGGCATGAGCGCATGGAGCTTGCGAAGTCCCTTTGGTATCTGCGCGGCGATCTCAGTGAGGAAGCGAACAATCAGGGCTATCTCTCCTGTCTTAACGACTACCGAAGCGGCGGGTTTCCCGACGCCACTGCCCGTCTTGCGGAAGACTTGAAGGATGCGGCGTTCCAGCAGACGCTGAAGGATGAGTTTGCCGCGTTCTCCGCCGCCTATTCTCAGGATAAGAACCTCATGCGCTTCCGCTTCCATAATCAGGAGAAGATTTGGACGCAGCTCAGCGAGCTTCCGCTAAAACGGCAGGAATACCGTTCGGATATGGCGGAGATCCCATCTGTCGGGAGATTTATCACCGAAGATGAAATCTCCGCTTCTTTGACCCGTGGGAGCGGCATTGACGGCGGAAAAGGGCGTATCTACGCCTACTTCACAGAAAAGCACAGCTCCAAAGAGCAGGCGGACTTTCTGAAAAACGAATACGGCATCGGCGGCAGGTCTCACGCAGTTTCCGGCGCGACGCACAGCGGTGAGGATCACAGCGGAAAAGGCATCGTCCTGAAAAAGCAGGACTGCCCGGAGGTGCAGATGAACTGGGCGAATGTCGCCAAACGTATCTCCGAGCTGATCCGCAAAGACCGCTTTCTGACGCCGGAGGAAAAGACGCAGTACGAAGCGCTTCAGCGACAGAATACGGAGCGAAATGCAGGCTGGAACGAGTATAACGCCGTAAAGGAAGCGCACCCCGATGATATGGTGCTGTATCAGGTGGGCGATTTCTTTGAGATGTACGGCGAGGACGCAAGACAGGCGGCGGAGCTGCTTGATCTGCATCTGACCACCCGGAACATCCCGGACGCGGGGCGCGTAGTCATGTGCGGCATCCCTTCAAACCGTCTGGAGCAGTATGTGGAAGACCTGCGGGACAAATACGATGTGACCATCTCCGCAGTGGACGAAAGCAGCCATGAGCGCAGCACCTATACCATGCTCTCCATCGACCACGAAGCGGATCGGGCGACCGATGCGTATGAAGCGGAGTTCGGCGCGGACGGTTATCGCGCCTTCCCCGGAAACAGACCGGAGGAAGAATCGGATGTTCCCAATGTGCAGACGCAGCTTAATAAGTACCTCCCCATTGTGAAGGATGCTATTGAGCAGGATGCTCGTTACCGCAACGCCTGCGGCTATCCTGACCGGGAAAACGCAGCCATCGAGTGCAATGCCGCTGTTCGCCGCGCTGTTCTTAATTCCCATGATATGGAGCTGATCCGCGCATTCTCGGATATGCCGGAGTTTCGGGATAGGCTTCATCAGGAAGCCTTTGAAGGCACCTATGAACGCCTCTACGAGTTTCTGCGTCCGCTTTCTCAGGACGATATAGATGACGCGCTCCGTGCATGGAACGGAGATATTAAGAGCAAGCACGCGGTAGTCCGGTATATGCGGGATCACGCCCGCGACAAGGACACCGCCGCATGGCTCTCCCGCGAATACGGAGGGGATGAAAGCAAAAACCTCTTTATCAGCCGCGCCGGGAACCCGGATGTTGTGGAGCTGACGTGGGCAAAGGTGCAGAGGCGAATCTCTCAGCTCATTGAAGCGGACGATTTCTACACCGACCGGGAACGCGACAATCTGGATGACGTCGATCCCATCGCCATCCGTGAGGCGCTCGCCGAGCGCGGGATTGTGAACGGAGAGCTTGTCGATCCGGCAGCACTTGACCGCGACCCGTTCATTCAGCAGGTTACGGCTGACGCGGAGCGCATCGCGCACGAAGAACAGGAACCGGCGCTCGAACAGGCAAAAAGGCTCATAAACGACTTCTGCCAAAGCGAGTATGGGGACGACGCGGATTTCAGCGACCTTGCGAAGATCGGAGTAGCCTATACCACCGTCACAGACGATGAGATTCCCATTCAGGTGAATGTTGACCTTGTGAATTACCGTCTGGAACGGTATCTGGATGACGAGCATTTGGAAACACGGCAGTACGGCTCTATGGAGGAGCTCATCGCAAACGAGCTTGAAAGCCTGGATTTCAGCGATCTGATCTATGTTTCGGACGAAGAGGTTGAGCAGGACCGTTTCCATGAAGCGACTGCGGAGGAAGCCGCAGAGACACCCTTCCCGTATGCCGTGGGCGACACGGTATATCTGGAGGACGGCAAGCCGTTCATTATCGAGAGCATCGGAACCTTCGATATTTCCCTGCGTGACCCGACGCTTTTCTATCCCATCTTCCGTGCGGAGAGCAAGGAGAGCTTTGAACGGCTCATGGAACGCTTTCCCCAGCCGGAGAAAGCCGCGCAGGAACCTGTGACCGAGGAAGCGGAAACTGTTCCCGGCTACCACACCGAAACGGAGGCTGTCTATCCGGCAGAGGAAACCCGTCTCCCGTATGATGTGGTCATTCAGACGCTGCATATCGACGAGCCGGAACCGCCCTCTCTTGAAGAGGTCATGGACGGTAATCCCATTTCCATACAGGTAAACGGCGAGTGGCAGACCTTCCCCAACAGAGAAGCCGCCGAAAGCGCCATGTATGAGGAATACAAGGATAATCTCCGCAGAAATGCGCAAAACTTCCGTATCACAGACGATGATCTGGGCGTCGGGGGCGCGAAAGCCAAATTCCGCATGAATATGGACGCGATCAACCTCCTGAAAGAGCTGGAATTTGACGGCAGACAGGCGACGCCCGCGGAGCAGGAAGTGCTTTCCCGCTATGTGGGCTGGGGCGGTCTTGCAGACGCTTTCGATGAGACCAAGGAAAACTGGAAAAACGAGTTTGCCGAGCTGTATGCCACGCTCTCCCCGGAGGAATACGCCGCCGCAAGAGCCTCTACTCTAAACGCCCATTACACCAGCCCAACGGTCATTCGTGCCATCTATGACGCAGTGGAGAACATGGGCTTTCAGACGGGCAATATCTTAGAGCCGTCCATGGGCGTCGGCAACTTCTTCGGTATGCTCCCGGAGAGCATGGCTTCAAGCAAGCTCTACGGCGTGGAGCTGGACAGCCTGACAGGACGCATCGCAAAGCAGCTCTATCCCAAAGCCGACATCACCGTTGCGGGCTTTGAAACCACAGACAGAAAAGACTTCTTCGATCTTGCCGTCGGCAATGTGCCCTTCGGACAGTATCAGGTAAGTGACCGGGCTTTTGACAAGCTCGGTTTTTCCATTCATAACTACTTTTTTGCCAAAGCGCTGGATCAGGTGCGTCCGGGCGGTGTGGTGGCGTTCGTCACCTCCCGCTATACCATGGACGCAAAGGACAGCGCTGCAAGAAAGTATATTGCGCAGAGAGCGGACTTCCTCGGCGCGATCCGCCTTCCGAACAACGCTTTCAAGGCAAACGCGGGAACAGAGGTCGTCAGCGACATCATCTTCCTGCAAAAGCGTGACCGACCCATCGAGATCGAGCCCGATTGGGTACACCTCGGTGAGAATGCGGACGGCTTCGCCATCAACAGCTATTTCGTAGACCATCCGGAGATGGTGCTGGGACGTCAGACCTCGGAGAGTACGCAGTACGGCAAACAGGATTTCACTGTTGAGCCGTATGAAGGTCTTGACCTCGGAGAGCAGCTCAATAGCGCCATACAGAATATCCGAGGCACCTATACGGAGGCAGAGCTTCCTGATCTGGGCGAAGATGAAGCGATAGCAGAGTCCATCCCCGCAGACCCTGACGTGAAAAACTTCTCCTACACCATTGTGGACGGAGAGGTTTATTACCGTCAGAACAGCATTATGACAAAGCCGGACTTAAACGCCACCGCCAAGGAACGCGCAAAGGGCATGGTGGAGCTTCGGGACTGTGTGCAGAAGCTGATCGGTCAGCAGATGGACGGCTTTATTTCAGATGATGCGATACGGCAGACGCAGGCGGAGCTGAACGAGCTCTATGACAGCTTCACGGCAAAATACGGACTCATCAACTCCCGCGCCAACGCCCTCGCCTTTGCCGATGACAGCTCCTATTATCTTCTTTGCTCTCTGGAAGAGCTGGACGAAGACAAGAACTTAAAGCGCAAGGCGGATATGTTCACCAAACGCACCATCAAGGCGCATGAGGTCGTGACGAGCGTGGATACCGCTTCGGAGGCGCTGGCGCTCTCCATCTCCGAAAAAGCCGGTGTGGATATGGAATATATGTCGCAGCTCACCGGCAAAGACGAAGACACCCTTGCTTCCGAGCTTCGCGGCGTGATCTACAAGGACTATAACCGCCAACCGGATGGCAGCTACACATGGCGCACGGCAGATGATTTTCTTTCCGGCAATGTCCGCGAAAAGCTGGCCTACTATACCAACGCGCTGGAGCTTCTGGAAGGGACGGATAAATATGAAGCCGTCCGCGATAACGTGGAGGCGCTGAAAGCGGCACAGCCCAAGGATTTGGACGCTTCGGAGATCGAGATACGGCTCGGCGCAACTTGGATCGACCCGGAGTATATCCGAGAATTCATGTGGGAAACCTTTGAGACCCCTTTCTACCAGCGGCGCATGATCGACGTGAATTATTCCTCCTATACGGCGGAATGGAACATCAAGAACAAGAACGCGGTCAGCTATAACAACATCGCCGCGTATATGACCTACGGCACGGAACGGGCAAACGCCTACAAGATTTTGGAGGACACCCTGAACCTTCGGGACGTGCGTATCTATGATACCAAGTACGATGCGGACGGCAAGGAGCGCCGTGTACTGAACAGCAAGGAAACGACGCTCGCACAGCAGAAGCAGCAGGCCATCAAGGACGCCTTTCGTGACTGGATATGGAAAGACCCGGACAGGCGGCATACGCTGGTCACGCGCTACAACGAGCTGTTCAACTCCACCCGTCCCCGCGAGTATGACGGGAGCCATATCACCTTTACCGGCATGAATCCCGAAATCCGTCTGCGGGAGCATCAGCTAAACGCCGTCGCCCATGTTCTTTACGGCGGCAATACGCTCCTTGCACACGAAGTAGGCGCGGGCAAGACCTTTGAAATGGTCGCCGCCGCCATGGAATCCAAGCGTCTCGGTCTCTGTCATAAATCCCTCTTTGTCGTGCCGAACCACCTGACGGAACAGTGGTCGAGCGAGTTTCTGCGGCTGTATCCTTCCGCCAATATCCTCGTCGCCACGAAAAAGGACTTTGAGCCGAAGAACCGCAAGAAGTTCTGCGCCCGCATCGCTACAGGCGAATACGACGCCGTAATCATCGGACACAGCCAGTTTGAAAAGATACCCGTATCCGTGGAGCGGCAGCAGCGGCTTCTGGAAGAACAAATCAATGAGGTGGAGGAAAGTCTGCGCGAGCTGAAGGAGCAGCGGGCCGAGCGCTTCACGATCAAGTCTTTGGAGCGCACGAAGCGCGGGCTGGAAACAAAGCTCAAAAAACTTCAGGACAGCTCCCGCAAGGATGACGTCGTTACCTTTGAGCAGCTCGGCGTTGACCGCCTGTATGTGGACGAGGCGCATCATTACAAAAACCTTTTCCTCTATACCAAGATGCGGAACGTGGCGGGACTCTCCACTACCGACGCGCAGAAATCCTCGGATATGCTGCTCAAATGCCGGTATATCGACGAGATCACCGACAGCAAGGGCGTGGTCTTCGCTACCGGCACACCCGTCAGCAACAGCATGACGGAGCTCTACACCATGATGAGATACCTTCAGCATGATGATATCCGCAGAAAAGGGCTTGCCCACTTCGACTGCTGGGCTTCGACCTTCGGGGAGACGCAGACAGCCATTGAGCTTGCGCCGGAGGGCACCGGCTATCGCGCAAGGACGCGCTTCGCCAAGTTCTTTAATCTCCCGGAGCTGATGACCCTGTTCAAAGAGGTGGCGGATATCAAGACCTCCGATCAGCTCAATCTCCCCACGCCTACGCCCATCTACCACAATGAGGTGGCGCAGCCCACGGAAATCCAAAAGGAAATGGTGCAGGAGCTCTCGGAACGCGCTGCAAAGGTACACGCACAGCTTGTAGACCCCAGCACCGACAATATGCTGAAGATAACGTCGGACGGGCGCAAGCTGGGGCTTGACCAGCGCATCATAAACCCCGACCTGCCGGACGATCCGAACAGCAAGGTCAATATGTGCGTAAACAACATCGTGCAGATCTATGAGGACGGGAAAGCGGACAAGCTGACCCAGCTCGTGTTCTGCGACCTTTCCACGCCCAAAACCGCCCCTGCGCAGAGAGCCGCAAAGACGGCAGGCGGCAATCTGGACAGCCCTGAAATGAACGCTCTGGAGCGCCTCATCGACAGCGAGAACCCCGATGAGCCCGGCTTCACCGTCTATGACGATATTCGGGAAAAGCTGGTCGCCCGCGGTATTCCGAGAGAGGAAATCGCCTTTATCCATGAGGCAAACACCGAAGCGCGAAAGAAAGAGCTGTTTGCAAAGGTGCGGAACGGTCAGGTGCGTGTGCTCATGGGCTCCACCTTCAAAATGGGTGCAGGCATGAACGTACAGGACAGGCTTGTGGCACTCCATGACCTCGACTGCCCGTGGCGTCCCGGAGACCTGGAACAGCGCAGCGGCCGCATTATCCGGCAGGGCAATATGAATCCCGAGGTGCATATCTACCGCTATGTCACCGAATCCACCTTTGACGCCTACCTCTGGCAGACCGTGGAAAACAAGCAAAAATTCATCTCGCAGATCATGACCTCCAAATCCCCGGTGCGCTCCTGCGAGGATGTGGATGAGACTGCGCTTTCCTACGCGGAGATCAAGGCGCTCTGCGCCGGAGACGACCGGATAAAAGAGAAAATGGACTTGGACGTGGATGTGGCGCGTCTGAAGCTGATGAAGGCAAACCACCAGAGCCAACAGTTCCGTCTGGAGGACAATCTGCTCAAAGTCTTCCCCGAACAGATACGGCAGAACGAGAGCTTTATCGAGGGCTTTACCGCCGATCTGAAAACGCTCTCCGAGCATCCGCACCCCAAAGACGGCTTTGCCGGGATGGAGGTCAAGGGCGATCTGCTCACAGACAAGGACAACGCCGGAGCCGCTATTCTGGAAGCGTTCAAGGACGCAAAAGGCATGGAGCCCGTTCCCATCGGCAGCTATCGCGGCTTTGCCATGTCGCTGACCGTGGAAGACTTCGGGCGGGATTTTGTGCTCACGCTCAAAGGAAAGATGAACCATCGCGTGACGCTGGGCAAGGACGCCCGAGGCAATCTTACCCGTATCGAAAATGCGCTGAACGCCATACCGGAGCGTATGCAGGCGGTACAGGACAAGCTCGCAAATCTCCGGGAACAGGTGGAGACGGCAAAGGCGGAGCTGGGGAAACCCTTCCCCCAGGAAGAAGAGCTACGGACGAAATCCGCACGGCTTGCCGAGCTCAATGCCGAGCTGAACATCGACGACAGAACGCCGATGGAACAGATGGCGGAGGACGCCCCTTCTGCGGAGATTGCAAAGGCAAAACCGTCTGTATTAGAGAAGCTGAAAGCGCCGATCCCGCAAGCGCACTCCGAAGCGAAAACCAAGCATCGGGAGACGGACGCCCGATAAAAAAGGGCTGCGGCAAGGCAGACGCTTTGCCGCAGTTTTCCCATTACGAATCCAACGAAAGGACTGGTAAAACAACTTATGAAGGATATACCTGTTTACAGATTTCCCGCAGCCTATGCGCGGGAAAATAACGAACTGGAGCTCTACCGCGCCTCCGGCAAAGCGAACACCGCCTGCAAGGAGGCAATCGAGAAAGCAATCTCCGAGCATTATTACGATAATGTTCTGCACAAGGAGGCTGTCGCGCAGGTTGCAGAGAAGTTCGGGTATGAGCGCCCGCTGTATCTTTTGGCGATCACCATCCGGCAGAAGGATTGGGACGGACGATTCTCAAACGACAACAAGGCATGGGCGAAGTCCGTTCCCGTAACGGAAAACCCCGATGCCTGGGGTACGGATCGAAACTGCTATCTTGCGGTAAACAGTCACAGCGGACTGGTCGATCTGTTCACAAAACTGGCGCGTGAGGAAGCAAAAACCCATGAGCGCAAGCCGTCTGTTCTCGAAAAGCTTCAAAAGCCGCTTGCAGACCCGAAGCCGGTTTCCGAAAAAAGCAAAGGACGGGAGCTATGAGCGCGCAGTTCATGCGCCGGAATATCCGTATCTCCGTCCGTTTGACAGAGGAAGAACACCGGCTGCTGAAAGAAAAAATGGAACGCATCGGCGTGACGAATCAGGAGGCGTTTCTTCGCAAGATGGCGCTGGACGGTCTTGTGATAAAGCTGGACTTGCCGGAGCTGAAAGAAATGCTCTCGCTCCTGCGCTACACCAGCAATAACATCAATCAGATCGCCAAGCGGCTCAACGAAAGCGGTAGAGCCTACGAAACAGACTTCGCGGATATTCTGGAAAAGCAGGAACAGCTCTGGGGGCTTGCCAATGAAATCCTGATGAAGCTGTCCGCGATTCAGTGAGTGTGCAGGGGTGCCGGGAAAACTTCTTCCCGACATCCTTGCTCCGTTACATATCTTCCGATATGATGGACTCAGAAAGGACGGGATTGACAATGAAATATATTCTGAAAATTCTTCTTGCGCCGGTCATGCTGACCCTGTGGCTGATCGAGTGCCTGTGCAAGCTGGCGCTCAAGCTTTCCTCCATTATCTTTGTGCTGGCTTCTCTCCTGTTTGTCGCGGCAGGCATCTTCTACTTCACCCACGGCTCCGCGTTGAACGGCTGTATCGGACTGGTGATCGCGTTTCTGGTCTCGCCCTACGGATTGCCGATGCTGGCAGTAAAGCTCCTGGCGTGGTTTATCGCCATGCGGATGCTGCTGAAGGAGAGGATTTACGGATAAAGCGAAAACATAGGAAACACAAATCGGCGCAGGCTCGTCCTGCGTCTTTTCTTTTAGGAGGCAATATGGCAACTACACGAATTATCCCCATGCATCTGAACAAAGGGAAAACTCTGGCACAATGCCTGGCTGACCGGACGGAATACGGGATGAATCCGGACAAGACCGACGGCGGCGAGCTGATTTCTTCTTTTGCCTGCGAACCGGAGACCGTGGTTTCCGAATTTGCGCTTTCCAAGCGTGAGTACCGGGAGCTGACGGGACGGGTACAGGAAAGCGACATTATCGCGTACCAGATACGGCAATCCTTTAAGCCTGGAGAGGTTTCGCCGGAGGAAGCAAACCGTATCGGCTATGAATTTGCGGAACGCTTCCTGAAGGGCAATCACGCCTTTATCGTATGCACCCATACGGATAAATCCCATATCCACAATCATATCTACTGGAACTCCACGACGCTGGACTGCACACGGAAGTTTTCTAATTTCATCGGAAGCTACCGGGCAGTCCGCAAGCTCTCCGACCTGATCTGCGCGGAGCACCGGCTGTCGGTTATAGAGAACCCGCAGAAGCACGGGTTGAGCTACAACAAGTGGCTTGGCGGGCACGACAAGCTCACCAACCGTGATCTTCTCCGCATGGCGATAGACGCCGCGCTTGAGAAACAGCCAAAGGACTTCGACGCGCTTTTGGCGCTTTTGAAATCCTCCGGCTATACCGTTTCCAGAAAAGGCAGATTGTCGCTTCGGCATGAAAATCAGAAAAAGAGCATCCGCCTGGATTCCCTCGGTGAAGGATATTCCGAGCAGGAGCTACGAGCTGTTCTTGCAGGAGGCAAAACGCACAATCCCTTCGTCAAAAAGAAATACCCGAAACGAAAAGAGCGTACCACGCTGATCTCCGAAATCGAGGCAAAGCTCAATTCCGGAAAAGGCTACTGGTACGATCAGAAGATGAAGGTGGTCAAGCTCAAACAGATGGCGAAGACTTTTGTGTATCTGGAAGAACAGGGCTTTGCCGATTTTGCCGCACTTGCAAACGCCGCTTCCGCCGCCGAAGAAAGATTTAACGAGCTGAAGGCGTCAATCAAGGCGGCGGAAACGCGGATGAGCGAGATACAGACAATGCGGACGCACATCATCAACTACTCCAAGACCCGCGAGGTTTACGCCGGATACCGCAAAGCCGGATATTCCAAAAAGTATCTTTCGGAGCATGAGAGCGACATCATTCTTCACAAGGCTGCGAAGAAAGCCTTTGATGATTTCGGTCTCAAAAAGCTCCCCACGGTCAAGAGCCTGAACGAAGAATTTGCACGGCTGCTGACAGAGAAAAAGGCGGCATACGCCGACTACCACAAGACGCAGGAACAGATGCGTGAGCTTCTGATCCACAAGGCGAATGCCGCCTATCTGCTGGGGCTGGAGGAACGGAAACAGCAGATCATAGAGCGTCAGCGGGAGGAAAAATAGCGATGGCACATCGCGCAGCCACAGATGAAATCTGTGTCAAACGGGGTATGGGGAAACCCCCATCAAGCCGCAGGCGGGAGCTCGTCAGAGTTCCCGCCTGCTGTCTTTTGGCTCCAAAAGACCTTGCTTGCTACGACTGAATCTGAACATACATAGTCTCTTACCATGGTGGTCTAAATGGTTATATCGTTATTGAATACCTCCGGTAACTGTGAATTGAAATCAAGTGGCCAATTTGGACACTTGATTTTTGTATTGCCTATAGGCGCGCGACATGACAAGATCAGCGGCTTATTGTGAAACGCTAATCGTCAGTAAAAGATGGAGCGAGTCATTTTGTCCACCTCGAGACAAGATCTGTCACTTGATTATCCCACGGACAATGCAGACGTGGGATGAAATCAGTGGGCCATTTTGACCCACTGATTATCAATCAATGTGGAGTTGTTTACCCTAAATCAGTGAGGTGATTCATTTTGATCACCACCACTTTGCCTTATCCTCTGCATAGCTATCAGGAAAGCATTCTCCTGCAGTGCGCTGCCTTTGTTCTGCAAAAGTGGGGTGGGTCAAAATGACCCACCCCAAACCAATGCTTGTGGTCAGTATAAAAAGCTTTAAAAGCTTTATACAAAAACCACATAAGAACATCAGCCCTTCACTGTTCCACAAGCTTTTCTTTAATCAATGATTATGAGCGGCAAGATTCAGTTATCCCCTCGCCCAGTATTATAGCTCAATATCATGCTTGTGCGTGGGTTGTTTTCTGCAAGTTACAGTCCGTTGGATTTCCCTATTGCACTCACTGTAATTGTGTGATATAATACTATCGACAGGTTGTCGGTCGGGGGTGTATGAAAGAATGCGAGTCGTCAAAGAAGCTGAAATAAGAAAAAGCGAGATACTTGATACGGCGGAGAAACTATTCGCCAGCAAAGGCTTTGAGAATACCAGCACCACGGACATTCTCAACGAAGTCGGTATTGCCCGTGGAACGCTGTACTATCATTTCAAATCCAAAGAAGATATTCTCAGCGCTGTGATCGACCGCCAGGTTAGCTATATGGCCGCGAAGGCGAAAGCTATTGCGGAGAATAAAGAAATCCCTGCCCTCCAGAGAATCATCCTTGCTGTTTCTGCGATAAAAGCAGATGGCGAGCTCGGGAAGGAAATAACCGAGCAGATGCACAAACCGCAAAACGCCCTTATGCATCAAAAGACGCAGGACGCTCTTTTTTCAAAAATCAACCCGATCATAAGCGGGGTTTTAAAGGAAGCCATTGATGCCGGGATGTGTTCAACTGATTATCCCGACGAAGTGATTGATACCATCATGGTATATTCCAGCTATGCCTTTGACCACATACCCGAGATCACCAGCGATGAGCACAACAGAAAAATCAACGGCTTCATATACAATATCGAACGCCTTTTCTGTGTTGAGCAGGGAAGCCTTCGAGAGTTGATCCTACCTTTGTTTTCTCGCTAAAGCATAAAACAGGTTCACAACCTTCCTATAGTGATAGAACCGGTTCTGAACCTGTTATTTTTCCAAATGTATTCGACGGGCAGTCGGTCTAACATAGGGGAGAGTGATTCAGAATGACAAGAGGCACGAACTTCAGAAAATTTATTTTGCTTTGGCTGGGTGAGCTAATTTCTTCGGTAGGTGGCGGACTTACCAGTTTTGGGCTGGGCGTATATGTATTCCGTATGACCGGAAGCGCGGCGGATATGGCTATGATATCACTGTTGGCCTTTCTGCCTACTTTGCTTTTGAGCGTTCCTGCGGGTGTTCTGGCTGATCGTATGGATCGGCGACTGCTGATGATGCTGGGTGATGGCTGCTCGGCTCTGGGGCTCATCTACATCCTCATTTGTATGGCCGATGGAAACGCTGCTCTCTGGCAGATATATGTCGGCGTTACAATAAACGCGGTATTCTCATCGCTGCTTGATCCGGCATATAAAGCAACTATCTCCGAGCTCTTAACAAAAGAGGAATACGCAAAAGCCAGCGGTTTGGTGAGCCTCGCCGGAAGCGCGCGATACCTGATTTCCCCCATCATAGCGGGGATGCTGCTGACAATAACAGATATACGGCTCCTGCTGGTCATTGACATTCTGACTTTTCTGCTGACTGTCATTTGTACCGGCATTGTCAGAAAAGGCATCGAAAACCACAGCAAAAAAGAGATCAGGACCCCTTTCCTGCTCGAAATGAAGGAAGGCTGGCAGGCAATAACTGAAAAGAAAGGCGTTCTTGTGCTGGTAATCATGTCGTCCTTCATGACACTATCGATGGGTGCTCTCCAAGTGCTTTCAGAGCCTATGGTGCTTGACTTCGCAGACAGTGTGACCCTTGGCACCGCTGAAACGATTTGCGCCTGCGGAATGCTGGTATCCAGCATTCTGCTTGGAATTATGGGAATGAAAAAAGGCTATGTCAAGGTATTAGGTCTATCTCTCTGTTTTGCAGGAATCGCGATGGTCGTTTTCGGTGCGCGAGATAATATCGTGCAGATATGTATTGCGGGATTTGCGTTTTTTAGTATGCTTCCGATTGCGAACTGCTGTCTCGATTATCTCGTGCGCGTGAATATCCGGGAGGATCTGCAGGGCCGGGCCTGGGGCCTGATCGGATTTTTGTCGCAGATCGGCTATGTCGTTGCGTATGGAGCGGCGGGACTCGCCGCCGATTCCCTCGCAAGGAACCTGTCCATCAGCATCGGCAGAGGTAGCGGTTATATCGTCATGCTGTTTGGCGCGTTTCTCTCTGTGCTGGCGGTCGTTACCTGTTCCCTGCACAGCATCAGGCAGCTTGAAGGAGGAAAACCATGAACCGAAAGATATGGATAAACGATCTCGTTCATAACAAGCTTGCGAACTTTTCGGTATTTGCTTTTTTCGCGGTATCGAGTGTTCTGTTTGCGATAACCCTGTGTCTTACCGTGCAACTGACCGGCTCCGTATCCAGTCTCATGACGGAAGCTGTAACGCCGGATTATCTTCAAATGCACGCCGGAGATATCGACGAGGAGAAAATCGCGGAATTTGCCAATGCGCAGGAGGATGCCCGGGATTTCCAGATATGCAGATTTCTCAACATCGACAGCGGCGACATCTATCTGGCGGAATGTTCCTTGTCAGGCAGCACGCAGGATAACGGCGTATGCGTACAATCAGGGCGGTTCGATTTCCTCATAGACATGAATGACGGGATACCCACGCTAAAACGCGGTGAAATCGGCGTTCCGGTGTGCTATATGAGACAGTATGGCCTGAACATGGGGGACAGCGTGACCATCGGGTCTATGGAGTTTGAGATTGTTTGCTTCATAAGAGATTCGCAGATGAACTCCATGATGGCCTCATCCAAAAGATTCCTCGTTTGTCCAGAGGATTATCAGGCTCTTTTAGATATCGGCGAAGAGGAATATCTGATTGAGTTTCTGCTCTCCGATAATGCGAACACATCGGTTTTCTCCACCGAATACACAAAGGCAGGGCTGCCGCAGAACGGACCGGCCATCACCAAAAGCATGGTGCTGATGGTGAACGTCCTTTCGGACGGCATCATGATAGTGATCATCCTTTTTATCAGCATATTGGCGCTGCTGGTTACATTGCTTTGCATCCGGTTTATCGTTCTGACCAAACTGGGGCAGGACAAAAAAGAGATCGGAATGATGAAGGCGTTGGGAATATCCCGAAGGGAAATAAGAAAGCTGTATTTTTCAAAATATGCTGTGATCGCGGCGGCTTCCTCTATGGCGGCAGTATGTATCGCAATGGCGTTAAGCTCTCCGCTTAGCAGGCAGATAAGAGAACTGTACGGAAATAGCCAGCATGCCGCCATTATGGTGTGCATGGCGATGCTGGGATGTGGGATAGTTTCCGGCATAACCCTCTTGTCAATCTGGAGAATGCTCAAAAGAACAGAAAAGATGTCCGCCCTGCAAGCCCTTTTTGACATCAGCGAAAACCGAAAAAAGAAACGGGCAATAAAGTGGTATCTGCCAGCATTGCTCATCGCTGCCGCAGGTGCAATGCTGATGGTCGTTCCGCTAAACATTCACAGCACGATTTCTTCACCGGTATTTGTAACCTATATGGGGATCGGCAGCAGCGATATCAGAATTGATGTTCGTCAGTCTGAGGATATTGCCTTTGACGCCTATAAGCTGAGCGAAAAGCTGGAAAGCGACGAAAGCGTGTCCGGCTTTGTCCGGCTCGACACCGTATCTATAAAAGCGTTGACAGCGGGCAATGAAGAAATAAACCTCCTGGCAGAGTACGGAAATCATTCGTATTTCCCCGTCAGCTATTCCGAAGGAAACGCGCCTAATGGCAGTAATCAGGTCGCTCTTTCACTCCTCAATGCAAAGGAACTCGGCCTCTCTGTCGGCGATGAGATCAGAATTATCCGAGACGGCAAAGCGATCCCCTATGCTGTCTGTGGAATCTACTCCGATATTACCAACGGTGGGAAAACTGCAAAGATATACGATCCTGCTTTGTCCTCTAACGGTTCAGAGCGAGTCATGTGGAGTATCTTCTATGTCTCGCTAACAGACGGACAGAACCGTGAAAGTTGGATGGCAGAATACCAAACGTTTGGAGAAAAAACGTTTAGAGTTTCAGACATAGCTTTCTATGTGGCTTCCACCTTTGGGCAGACAATCTCGCAGATACGATTGGCTGCAGCCCTTTCAGTAATCTCATCCTCCATCATCCTGTTTGTTGTACTGCTTCTCTTTACCCGGCTGTATGTTCAAAGTGACCGGAAGGATATTTCTCTGAAAAAGGCATTGGGATTCCGGTGGAAAGCCGTGGCAAAAGCCTATATAGGTAAATACGCATTCTCCGTCCTGGCCGGTATAGCTGTCGGCGAAGCGCTCGGATTCCTATTGGGTGAATCTCTTACAGGACTTTTGCTTAAAAAACTTGGCGCGGACGCTTTCAGGTTTATACCGGATTGGCATAGCGTACTGGTAAAAGTACCGCTGCTTGTGTTTGCAGTATGTGCGGCGGCAGTATGCTGCGGCATTCACGAAGTAAAGCGGATAAGACCCGAAGAATGCGTAACGGGAAGAGAATAATACAAGGAGAGAAATGAAATGGAAAAAGTATTAGAGGTTCGCAATCTCGTCAGAAACGGAATCCTCAACGATGTTTCATTCGATGTGAAAAAAGGAGAGCTGCTTGCTATCATGGGTCCTTCCGGGTCGGGCAAATCGACGCTTCTTTATCATGTTTCCGGGCTGGAGCATATCGAAGAAGGTCAGGTCGTTTTGGGCGGTGAAAGCATCGGAGAAATGACAGAGGATGACCTTGCAGATTTTCGTCTGACAAAGACCGGCTTTGTCTTTCAGCAGATGAACATGATGGCAAGTCTGGATATTCTGGACAACATCCTGCTGCCTGCATATCACGCTTGTCATACAAAGACGGAAAAACGACAGAAAAAGGAGCGGGCTTTAGCCTTGATGAAAAAAATGCAGATTGATTCTCTTGCCGACAGAGAGATATCTAAGGTTTCCGGCGGACAACTTCAACGTGCGTGTATTTGCAGGAGTTTGATAAATGATCCGGAAATTCTGTTCGCGGACGAGCCCACCGGCGCACTTAGCAGAAGCAACGCAATGGATATCATGGCAGAGCTGCTAAGGCTTTCAGATGAGGGCACAACCATTCTCATGGTAACTCATGACAGCAAAGTGGCAAGTTTCTGTGATAGGGTGCTCTATCTGCTCGACGGAAGCATCAAAGGAGAACTGGCATTTTCTGGCTCGGAGAGACAGTCCGAAAAAGAAGAAAAAATCATTACATGGCTACAGGAACTGGGATGGTAATCCTCAAAGTGGAAAGGAGGAATAATAAGCATGGCAAGTTACAAATATAATCCGGCCACTGGGTTGTGCAATATGCACACCCATTTCAGGCGGACAGTATTATACCGTACCGTTTTAGGGAAAAATGGTACGGTTTTTTTCTGTCCTTTTGACCTCAAGAAGAATAATCGTCATTACGATTCGTGTAACTACTTGAAATTGCATGAAAAGTGTGCTATACTATAAAATAGATTTTCCTTTTACAATAGATTGGAGGAGCGCCAACATGCCTCACATTTCTGAGTACGATGTTGAGACCAAATTTATAGATCGGCTGGAGTCGATTGGCTATGAATATGTCGATTTAAAAAAATACGATGATGTGCTTGCTAACTTCCGCGCCCAGCTTGCCGCGTTCAATGCAGCCAAGTTGACGGAAACAAAAGGCACGGCATATTTTTCTGATGCCGAGTTTAACCGTATCATGATTCATCTGGATAACCACTCGGTATATGAATCCGCAAAACTCCTGCGGGATAAGTACATTTTGTCCCTGGATAATGGCAAGACCGTCTATCTGGATTTCTTTTCTTTTGACATCGACAGGAACATCTATCAGGTGGCTCACCAGATCACGATGGATCCAGCGCATAAGGACGATGTTTCCTATAAGAACCGCTACGATGTGACAGTCTTCATCAACGGGCTACCGCTGATACAGATCGAGCTGAAGCGTCCTGGCGTTGAGATTAATGAAGCCATCAACCAGATCAACAGATACCGCAAATTCTCCTTCAAGGGTCTATTTCGGTATCTTCAGCTGTTCGTCGTCTCCAATTCCGTGCAAACGAAGTATTTCTGTAACGAGAACGAGATGGAGAATGGCATGTACAATCCCATCCTGAAAAGCCTTGTGTTTTTCTGGACGGATGAGAAGAATAAGCGCATCAACACGCTGGAGGAGTTTACCTCTGAATTTTTCAGAAAAGCTGCTATCACCGAGATGATCGATAAGTTCATGGTCATCAAGTCCACCGAGCCGATCCTAATGGTGATGCGTCCTTATCAGATATTCGCTGTGAAGGCAGCGAAGAAGCGGGTTCTGGAGGCAAACCATAACGGATATGTCTTTGCCTGCACCGGTTCCGGCAAAACGCTGACTTCTTTTAAACTGGCACAGCTTCTTCGTGATGAGCCACGCATTGACAAGGTTGTGTTCCTTATAGACCGAAAAGACCTGGATGACCAGACGGTCGATGAATATAACTCTTTCGAGAAGGACTGCGTGGATAATTCCGACAGCACCCATGTGCTGGTGAAGCAGCTGCAGGATTCGGACCGCAAGCTGATCGTCACCACTATACAGAAGATGGCGAACGCTGTGAAGTCCAAACGCTACGAAAAGCTGATGGATGCGTATCACGATAAGAAGGTCGTTTTTATCATTGACGAGTGCCATCGCAGCCAGTTCGGTAAGATGCACGGCGACATCAAGCGGCACTTTGCAAGCGCCAATTATATCGGTTTTACAGGAACACCCATCTTTGAGGCTAACAAAGGCGCAGACGGACGCACGACGGCCGATGTCTTTAACGCAGGACTTCTCCCCAACGGTGAGAAAAGGGATTCCTGCCTCCATCGGTACATGATCAAGGATGCGATTGCTGACGGAAATGTGCTGCGTTTCTCCGTAGAGTATCAGCGCACACTGTTTGCCCACAATATCGCCATGAAAGGCATTGATCCGGAGCAGCTGGACGATCCGGAATACTGTAAACGGCACAACATCGATATTGATGGTCTTTACCATGATGAAGAGCGCATTCGGAAGATTGCGACACATATCTTTGAACACCATGAGCAGCATATTCATCCGCAGGGAAAGGATATCTATACGGCTCTATTTGCCGTGGATTCCATAAAGACTCTGGGGCAATACTACGACATATTCAAGGAACTAAACGCAACCCGTGATGAGGCTGACCGCTATAAGGTTGCCGCCATCTTCAGCTACGGCGCGAATGAGGATATGGACGGTAAAGGCGATGAACACTCGGCGGAACTTCTGTCCCGTATCATAGATGATTATAACGGCATCTTTGGGACTTCCTATTCTATTGAGACCTTCGATGCCTATCGGAAGGACATCACGAAGCGAATGAAGCAGAAAGATCTGCCGCAGGTAGATATCCTTCTGGTGGTCAATATGATGCTGACCGGCTTTGACGCCAAGCCGCTGAACACACTGTATCTTGATAAGAACCTCGTATGGCATACGTTGGTGCAGGCATACAGCCGGACGAACCGCGTGGACAAGGTGACCAAGCAGTTCGGGCAGATTGTCACTTATAGGAACATCAAGCAGTGGCAGGATGATGCCCTGCGGCTTTTCTCTGGCGATGGCGATCCTAATGAATATCTGCTGGAGAACTACGAGTATTACATTCAAAAGTGGATCAATCAGAACCCGGTGCTACGTAAGGTCGTACCGACCGTTGATGATGCAGGGCAGCTTACAAACGAAGATGAAATCCGTATGTTCATTATCGCGTTCCGTACGATGGTTGGGACGCTGGCTACACTGAAGACTTTCTCAAAGTTCGACTGGGCTGATCTGGCAGTGGTTATGGACGAGGAAGAGTATGAAGGTTATAAGTCCTGGTATCTGTATTACAAGGATCAGACGAGCAATCCGAATCCGAAAGTGCCGGTACCGGTGGACATTGATTTTGATGTGGAGCTTGTCCGTACTGACCGTATCAATGTGGTCTATATCCTGAACCTGCTGAAATCTGTCAATAAAGCAGGTAAGACTCCGGAGGAGCGTGAGGCTGACCTTGATCTGATTCTGCGTGAAATCGAACGTTCCGACAACGAATCACTGCGGGCGAAAAAGGACATCATGGCAGAGTTTGTGCGGACGCGGTTCTACGACTTGTCTGACGATGCCGATATCATGGCGGCTTTTGAGGCGTTTACCAGGGAGCATGAGAAAGCAGAAACGGAGTCCTTTGCCTATGAGCATGGCATTGATTACGCCGTTGTCCATGACATCATGGTGGAGTACATATTCAACGGGAGCATATCTGATGAAGCCATTCGTAAACGGCTGATGGCGTATCACCTGGGACTTCTGAAGATAACCAAGCTGACGAATGACATCAAATCCTTTGTCAGCACGACCTATATGAAATACAAAGCGGAGGGCGAATAAACTATGGCGATTGATTCAAATAAGCTGCAACAGCAGGCAGCCGATCTCTCTTCCCAGTTGTGGGCGATTGCGAACGATCTGCGCGGTGGTATGGATGCAAATGAGTTCAGGAACTATATCCTGGGCACGATTTTCTATCGTTACCTCTCTGAGCGTACGGAGATGTATATGCAGGATATTCTCAAGGAAGATGGGCTTTCCTATGAGCAGGCTTTCTCTGATGCGGATTTCAAGCCCATCGTGGAGCAGTGGTCGATAGAGCATTTGGGATACATCATCCGCCCGGAGAATCTGTTCCGTGAACTGAATCGGAAGATCATCAAGCCGAATGGCGATGCAGACAAGTTCTCCGTAGAGGACTACGAACGCGCCGTAAACGAACTGACCGGCTCCACGCTTGGGCATAAGTCCGAGAAGGCGTTTGAAGGGCTGTTCAATGATATGCGTCTGCAGGACACACGCCTCGGCGATACCGTGTCGGAGAGGACGGAGAAAATCGGAAAAGTTATCGCCAAGATCGGTGAGATCGATATGAACCTGCAGGATCAACAGTTTGATGTGCTGGGTACGGCATACATGATCCTGATCGGCCTGTTCCAGTCCGGCGCGGGCAAAAAGGGTGGCGAATTCTTTACGCCGACAGGCCCCTCCAAGCTGTGCGCCACACTTGCAACGCTGGGACTTGACGAAGCCAAGACTGTCGGCGATTGCACGTGCGGTTCCGGCTCCATGCTCCTGGAGACACAGAAACATCTTACCAAGCAAAAAGTCGGTCACTTTTATGGTCAAGAGAATAATCCAACGACCTACAACCTTGCCCGTATGAATATGCTCATGCACGGCGTGGACTATCAGAATTTTGATATTTACAAGGGTGATACGCTGACCAACGATATGTACGGTGATGATTTGAAACTGACCGTGCAGGTCTGCAATCCTCCTTATTCACTGAAATGGAGTGCGGACAGCAAGTATCTGGACGATCCACGCTATTCTGGCGTAGGTAAACTGGCTCCAAAGAGCCATGCGGATTTTGCTTTTCTACAACACATGGTCTACCACATGGATGAGACAGATGGGCGTATTGCTGTGCTTCTTCCTCATGGGGTGTTGTTTCGTGCAGGTGCTGAAGAGGAGATTCGTAAATATTTGATAAAGGACTTAAATAGACTGGATGCGGTCATCGGTCTTCCTGCAAACCTATTTCATGGCACCTCCATCCCCGTTGTTGTACTCGTTTTGAAAAGCAAGAGGAATGGAAATAGTGACAACATTATATTTATTGATGCGAGTGGTGAATTTGAACAGGGAACGAACCAAAATGAGCTAACTGATGCACACATTCAGAAAATAGTTAAAGCATATCAAGAACGTGTCGATGTGGAGCGTTATGCGCATGTCGCTACGATGGACGAAATCGTAGAGAACGGGTACAACTTGAATATTCCTCGTTATGTCGACACATCTGACGAAGAAGAGGAAGTAAACATCTCAGAAGTTAGAGAAGCACTCGTCGATATTACAGCTAAGAAACAGGCTGCAATTGATAAAGTAAACAGCACGATGAAGATGCTGGGATTGTGAGGTGATGCTTAATGGCAGATCCAAAGGTTAGATTTAGACAGAATGATGGAAGCAATTATCCGGCTTGGCGGACTGTTACGATTGGTGAGATTCTTGAAAAGGAATCTGTCCCGATTAGCGTGAAGAAAGATGAGTTGTATCGTGAAATTGGGATTCGATCTCATGGGAAGGGATTGTTTCATAAGGAACCAGTTCAAGGGATTGAACTTGGGAATAAGCGTGTCTTTGAGATCGTTCCGGATTGTTTGGTTGTCAATATTGTTTTTGCTTGGGAGAGGGCAGTTTCAAAGACAACGATTGACGAAGTGGGAATGATAGCATCTCACCGTTTCCCAATGTATAAACCCAAGAGTGGCATTCTTGATTTGGATTATATAGTTCGATATTTGATTACAGATAAAGGAAAGCAACTGTTAGAACTTGCTTCTCCAGGTGGAGCAGGTCGGAATAGAACCCTTGGGCAGAAGGAATTTGCAAATAGCAAATTACCATTACCTTGTCATGAAGAACAGATAAAAATCGCTACGCTGCTGACTGATATGGATGAAATCATTAATTCGACCGAGAATGAGATTTCAAACCTGGAAATGCAGAGAAAGTATGCTTTGAAGCGAATTTTCTCGCAGGAGGTGCGATTCAAAAATGATGAAGGGACAGATTTCCCAGATTGGCGTGAAGCAACCATTAGAGATTGTTTGAATTATGAGCAACCAGGGAAATATATTGTCCACTCTGACACATATGACAACCAATATATAACGCCGGTGTTAACAGCAAACAAGGGGTTTATTCTTGGCTATACAAATGAGACGGACGGACATTATACAAAAGGTGATGTTATCATCTATGATGATTTCACTATGGATATGAAGTATGTGAATTTTGAATTCAAAGTCAAATCGTCCGCTATTAAGATGCTAACGCCCAAAGATAACAGCATAAATCTGTATTTTATGTACGGATTACTTTGCGAGAAGGACTTGCACCAAGACACACATACAAGAAGTTACATTTCAATGGTCGAACCAATGACTGTTAGTATTCCGTGTACAGAAGAGCAACGCCTTATTGCCGACTTCCTCTCTGATTTCGATGTAGCAATCGCAGCGACGAAGCGTGAACTGGAACTGTGGAAAGAACTGAAGAAAGGTCTGCTTCAGCAGATGTTCGTATAAAGGGAGGTGGTCTGAAATGTCACGAGAAAAGAAAGACGCTAAAAATTTTGCCTGTAAATTCGACCGGGAGATTTTTGAGAAACTGGAGGAATTTTGCAAGCTCTCCGGACAGAACAAGACTGCCGTGGTCGAACGCGCCGTGGAGAAATACATCGAAGAAAACCTTGAGATGATCAAGGAAGTGGCAAAGAAACTGTAAAGCCATGATGCAGATAAAGGAGGTCGCAGGATGAAGCGTATATGTTTAGGAACCATGATTACGCTTTTATACCAGAGCCGCAAGCGCAGTGCTGACAAGATCAAAACTGTATGCGGAGGGATTTTTGCGGCCTTTGGGCTGGATATCGACAACTACAACAAGGAACTGCCGAGCCATTTAAAGAGTGGGCATGATCCTGTTCCCGGCGATCTGATTGATGCAGCCAGGACGCTTCCAATTGAAGACATTGACAGAGGCTTTGAGGCGTATGTGATACCGCTGATCCACAATGAAAAGCACGAAGCGGTTTTTCGTGCCATCAAAGATATTCTCCGTGATGACACAACGATTTTAGATACGACTGTTGTCGGAAAGAAGGTCGGTTTTGAAAAAGAGAGTATTTTGAAGCATGACTCTTTTGATGAATCCGCACTGCTTGCGAATGTTGTAACCTATGCAATCACAAGTACCGATAACGAGAAACTTGGTGCGAACATCAGGGAAATCGGAACGGGCTATGTGGATGGGTTTATTGGGAAGGGTGAGGATATATTCTTCATCAGCCCGCTTGTTGATCAGGATCAGGTCTCTCCGTTAAAACGAACGCTGAAAGACCCTATGTTTGACCACATCTTTCAAAAAGCAACAGATTTGACTATATCTGGGATGAGCAATCCTGCGAGGGCGTGTGTATTTTATATCGATCCCAACAACTGCAAGTTCCGATTCCGTGACCTTAAAGACTTTATCATCAACAATATCGGCAGTTATGTTTTCTCAAGGGCACAAACAAAGCGGATAACCGACAGAACCAAGAACAAGGCCGCCGTGGGATCGCAGGCCATGCTAAAGTTCATGCAGAAGTATGGTACCAATGCGGAAACCGTTCTCGGCGAGATTCTGCTTTACATATTTATGGAGCAGGAACTTGACGCTCCTAAGATCATGAGCAAGATCGAACTAGACGAGTACAATCGCGGTGTTGTCAGCAAAAGTGATGGCGTGCATCTCCTATCCCTGAATCGTACTGGGCAGCCCTTTCATCAGCTTGTTTTCGGTGCTTCGGATATTGTCGGTGATCTGTCGGCGGCAGTAGACCGAGCCTTCGATAAAATTATAAATATTGAGGCAAATGGCGATGACGAATTGCGGATGGTAGAAAGCACCACGCAGTGGACAATTTACGATCCCGATGCCACGCAATATATGGTTGAACTGATGCGTCCGCAGAGGGGCGGCTCTTATAAGCCGGACATGGCGTTTGGAGCGTTCCTCGGATATACCATTCAACTTGATACGCCGGAGACAGACAGTCAGAAATATAAAACCGCTGTCAAGGATCAGCTGATTAAGGATATTGCTGCGGTACAACCGCACATTACAGACCTTATCACAAGAAATGGCTTGAGCGGATACAGTTTCTATTTTTACGTGTTCCCGTTCAATGATGCGCCAAATGAAAAAGTCAGTATCATTAACGAGTTATTGACAGGGGGTGTCGTTTAAGTGATTCAAATTCCAAGAAATGCAACCCTTGCCGAAGCGCTATACCGTGATATTGACAAGGATGAATATCTCCAAGAGATATACGGGGATTTACTATATAACTACTCAATAAAGCTCTTCGGCTCCCAGCGGAGACCGAGGGAAATAAATATCAAGGATGCTTTGCGTTTTTCCGACTTGTTGTCAAAATCGGCGCATACGCCGACTGCCGATAGAGACAGGCTATGGGGACAGGAAATCGCTATATTGCTTCGCCTTTTATATCCCGAAGATGAAACCGTGAGATACTATCTCGGATCATCTCTTTCGGCTGTTGGCAATTTCAGAGGGCTTCGCTCAAAAGCGGTAGGTGAATATTCCAGTGCTGATTTACTCGACCAGATTTTTTATGAGTACGACATGGACGAGCATAGAATCCCTGGCAAGGAAGAGGAGTATTTCTTTCATGACCAGATGATTGTTTATCGTTGCATGGATAAGAAGTTTTTTAGTTATTCCGGTCCCACGTCAATGGGAAAGTCGTTTGTCGTACAAACGTATGTGCAGGAACAGGTAAAAAACGGCTCCACAGAGAATTACGCGATTCTTGTACCGACAAAGGCATTAATAAACGAAGTGAAAAGCAATCTGATAGGTGCGTTACAGGGAATTTTAAAGGAAAAAAATTACCGTGTTGTTACAGCCGCCGGAGATCTGGTTCTGCAGCAGGATCATCATTTTATTTTTGTAATGACACCAGAGCGTCTGCATCACATGATGATTGAGCGGGATAATATTCGTATTGACTTCCTGTTTATAGATGAAGCCCATAAGATATCTACCCGTGGCGGAAGAAGTACATATTACTTTAAGGTGATGACTCAGCTTCGGAAAATGCAGCAGCTCCCTACGATTGTGCTTGCTTCTCCGAATATCCCAAATCCAGAGGTCTATCTGAATATTATCCCTGGAGGCGAATATGGAGAGATGAATCGGTTGGCGTCCCGTTTTGCACCTGTTTGCCAGTTCAAGTATTACCTGGATATTCCGTCACGGAAGGGATATTTCTTTAATGATTACAAGAAAGATCGGGAGTTGTGCTATACAATTCCGGAGGGCAGCAAGCTCAGCGATATCGTTAGAATTGTAGGCAAAGATGAACAGAGCCTTGTATATTGCAGTTCAAGAAGGTCTGTCCTGGAAAATGCCGTCAGATATGCAAGCAACTTTACGCCAAAAAATGATGAGAAGTTGAATGCTTTAGCCGCCGAGATAAAAGCCGAGGTGCATGACGATTGTTACCTTGCGGATCTGATCGTGCGTGGCGTGGCTTACCATGTGGGCTATCTCCCGGCGAATATCAGGCTGCGCATAGAACGCAGTTTTGAAAACGGCGATTTGAGAACCATATTCTGCACGAGTACGCTGATTGAGGGAGTTAATCTTCCTGCGGACAATCTTTTCATTACCAGCTACCGCAACGGACCAAGCAACATGGATGAGGTGGAGTTCAAGAATCTCATTGGACGTGTCGGCAGAATAAAATATAATCTTTACGGCAATGTTGTTCTTGTGCGTGAGGATGATAAGCTGAAAGAGGATCAATATACAAAGCTACTGAAGTCAGATGTTCCCCCGCAGGAGCTGTCCATTGATATTAAATCAAATGCCAAATACATGGATGCGCTAATCCAGGATCTTGCGGACGGCGATATAGAGATGAGCACATGCCATAATGCGGCAACAGAAACCGATTTTGAGGCTCTGCGCAAATTCGGACTCATATATACACGAGATTTGGCAACGGGCGATGTTACGCCGGTAACAGAGACCTTTGAGAGATATGTTGATGATAAGCAGAAGAAGCGTATTATTGATAACTTTCCGATCGAGCGGACAAGTGATGACATTACCCTTTCCTACGACCAAGCAGAGAGTCTGCGCGATGCCATTGCAAGCGGGCTTTCCTACCCGGTATTGACAGGCGAGGATGACGAGGTCGACTTTGAAAATCTTGTCACGTTTATGATGAGACTGCGCAGCGTGTTCAAATGGGATATCTACGAAAAGCAAACCATCGGTAAACCGGGGACGCAAAGACTGGATTCCGTCATCAGATGGTATTCGACGATACTGCTTCGTTGGATTCGCGGCAATGGTCTGCGAGCTCTTGTTGGAAGTGCCGTGAGGTACAAAGAAAATAATCCGGAAACTGGTGTCTGGTCAGGGCAGTATAAGGTGGCGGATCGGTATGATCCCAAGTCAAAGTACCATAAGAATTTGGTGATTGCTGAATCTTTGAGCGTAATAGAAAATGTACTGCTGTTCAGTATCTCCAATTACTTCAGAAAAGTGTCGATGGAGTATAAGGCATATCATAATGTCGATCATTTTGATAACGACTGGTATGAATATGTTGAATACGGGACAACAAACCCGGATACAATTTTTCTCCAGCAGAATGGCTTTTCAAGGGAAGCATCTATCTTTATCCAGAAGCCGTCCAACTATAACAAGTATGTAACCGAGGTCGATGGCGAGAAGAAAATCAGGCGAAGTATTCTCGAATGTGGGAATATCGGTGTTGAAACCGAGGCACAAGATATACAATTCAATATCCCGGAACTGTTTGTGGATTAAAGCTACTCAACGGCCTCCTGCCATGTGCGGGAGGTCTTATTTTTTTCCCATTTTGAAGAAAAAAACATTTTCCCAACTCTCCCCCAAGTCCTCCCCAATTCCCTCCCAAGTGAGCATATTTCAGTCGTCACAGCCCTTGAGTAAAATGAAATTAGCCTTAAAACAAGGTGATTTCAAACGAAGGCGAGGTGATTGGTATGGCAAAGAACAGCAAGCAAACTTCAAAGTCTGTTGCTACGAAAGCGAGCAGAATTTTGAAGAACGGCCGCTACGGCAAAGACTCCAAGTCCGTTGCCGGAAGTGCCCTGGCTCAGACCAAGCCGGGTAAGAAAAAGTAAGGTCACCATTCGATGGGCGGTGACAGATTATTCAATCAGCTCGCCCATCCCTTTCAGGGGGGATTGCAAATCAAACCTCTTAGTCTGAACGGTCACATAAGGACGGAGGGTACATAAGAGTTCATCACAGCGATAATATCGACTTCGTTTAAAACGAACATGTTCCCACTGTAGAAAGAAACCGTCAGATTTTCCCTTCTCCCAAGGCTACCCGATAGGAGCTGGACAAACAAGGTAACAAGCGGACAGACCGCTTTTACATAACAAAATATCTCAATGCCTGATTACGTATAAGGGCAAAGGATACATATATCGGACAAGCTGCTGCGGCAGCGAAAGTGCGATATGGAGTACCCTTTCTTCCTTATACCCTTTTGCAGGTTGTAAGGTCGGAGCGGTTCCACAAGCACTCCGGCCTTTATCTGTATCTGATGCCCTTTTCCCGGAAATCAGGGGAAAGGACTTTTATGTTATACCGCTGGCTTTGCTATATCGCCAAATATCCGTAATCTCCGAATTTTTGACTTTCACCCAAATTCAAAAATTCAAAGGAGATTACGACATGAAAACATTACGCGAGTTCGACTACGACCTTTGGGCGGTCATGGATAACGGAAAGAAACGGTATTTTGCCAGAATCAAGGCAACCGGAGAAGAAACGGAAATCAGTCTTGAGGTGATGCGTCTGCTTCTCAATCAGGAAAAACAGATGCGCCGGGAATATGCAAAATTGAAGAACTTCGGAACGGTGCTGAGCCTCGACTATATTCGCAGCGAAGAGGATGTGGACGAGTCTGCGTGGCTGCTCGACCCTCGGCAGAATATCGAAAATGAGCTTTTCTGGGAAGATATGAAAGACGATTTCTGTAAACTGCTGACAGACAATCAGCTTTCAGTTTTTAACGAATGCCTTATCAATGGGAAAAGCCAGGCTGCGTATGCCGCAGCTCATGGCGTTACGTTCCAAATGGTCAGTAAGCACATCCAGGCAATCAGAAAAAAAGCAAAAAAATTTTTTGCTGAAGGTTGAGAAAGTTCAAAAAAATGTCCATTGAAAAGTGAGAGGACAATCTCACCGCAAGGGGATATGGAGATTCAGTTTTCTCAGAGCTACACAGCTCAGGGCACTTTGAAAACTGAATATCCAGGCATCAGGTACGTTCCTGTTGTTCACGAGCCACGGCAGGCGGAGCGCCACGACCTCTGTTTCAGAGCGAGCGATAAATCCGAATCCTGCGAGAGCCGGATTGCTCCCGGCTCGGCCATGACTGACACAGGGTTAATGATACTTCCGTAATTCGCGGCCCGGCCACAATGAAGGCGGGGAGGTTAGAGTCCTATGGAGCGGTGCAGCACACCGCCGCCTGATGTTCTCCCCCGGCTCTCGGGGTGTCGAGGACAAATAGAGAGCCGTACATACCCGAAATAACAAACAATTCAGATAGACAGGAGATCACAAAATGAACTACCAGGACAGATACAACAGTGAGCGGTATCTCGATATGACCGCTTATCTGGCTTTACGAAATATTGAACGAGAAGAACGGAGGCTTCGCATGAGAGAAGACTGGATTTACCGCAGAGGCGATGTGTACCTTGCCAACCTCGATCCCTTCATCGGCTCGGAGCAAGGCGGGACACGTCCGGTGGTTGTCTTGCAAAACAACACCGGAAACTTCTACTGCCCCACGCTCATCATCGCGCCTATCACTTCCAAAGGCAACAAAAAGAGATCGCTGCCCACCCATTACTACGCGGAATACATTCACGGTCTGGAGGTTCCGGGCATTGTGCTTTTGGAGCAGATCAAGACCATCGACAAGCGGCGCGTACAGAAATATATGGGAAGAATGTCCCGACAGCAGATGGACGAGATAGGAGAAGCCATTGAAGCGGCGCTCGGCTTATATGTCCCCGAAGAAATGGAGGCTCCATGATGAACCCTGTATTGACCATTGATCCGGAGTTTGAGGCGAAATGCCCGCCGCTGACTGAGGACGAGCTTTCGCAGCTCGAAGAAAACATTCTGGAGGAAGGGCTTGTGCTCATGCCCCTCATCGTGTGGAACAACACGATTGTGGACGGGCATAACCGCTACCGTATCGCACTGGAGCATCCGGGCATCGAGTTCCGCATCCACGAAAAGCACTTCAATAACAAATATGAAGCTCTTTCCTGGATTTGCAAGAACCAGCTCGGACGGCGAAATCTCACGCCCCAGCAGAAGAAATACCTGATTGGACAGCGGTATGATGCGGAGAAAAATGCCAACGGCGGAGACCGCAAAAGCGAGAACGTAAAATCAGTGGGCCAAAATGACCCACTGATTTCTCCCCACGTTACTCGCGCCAGAATCGCAGAAGAAACCAATACCAGTGAAAGCTATGTCAAGCGGGCAGATCAATACGCCAAGGGCATAGATGCGGCTGAAGAAGTCCTCCCCGGCATTAAGAACGACCTACTGCTGGGAAAATACAAACCTAAAGAAACCGATGTGGCGGCTATTGCCCGTGCATCTCCGGAGGAACGTCGGGAAAAGGCGGAACAGCTCAGGGTGATCCCGGAAAAGAAACCCAAAGCCGATAAGGAATCTACCCGGAGCGGTGCAAAGCGACAGCAAGAGGCTTATGCGACTATCGACAAAAGCTACGAGGATATGAAGGCCGCCAAGCGCGTCACAGAGGATTCAGCCTTGGAAAGCCTGAGTTACACGGCTCGTAACATGGTCGAAACCTGCGATGTACTTTTTGACAATTTCCCCGGTTTATTGACAAAGCCGGACTACAAGGCTCAGGTCATTGAAATCATGCAGGAGCCTAAACAATACATTCTCAAATTGGAGGGAGAAACAGACAATGAACAGTATTAAGACACTCTACAAGCTGATGAAAGTCAACAGCCGGGATCTGGAGATTCCCGATGCGTACCAGCGCAAGCTGAATACTGAGCGTGTGGCAAAGATCGTAGCCGGGTTTGACGAGCGTATCGCCAACGAGCCGAAGGTCAGCTTCCGTGACGGGCACTATTATGTGTTTGACGGGCAGCATACTATCATGGCGCGCAAGCACATGAACGGAGACAACGACCTGCTGATTCTCTGCAAAGTGTACTACGGTATGACAGAAACCGAAGAAGCTCTGCTGTTTGCCATGCAGACCGGGCACTCCGCGGCTCTGACACCCAGCGCAAAGCTCCGCGCAAACCTTCACGGCGAGGACAAGGCTTCGAGCGAGTTTTACGAAGCCACCGAGGACGCAGGGCTGCATGTGGGCTTTGAGCGCGGCGGAGGCGTCGGACGCATCGTCTGCATCAATACCGCCTTTGCGGAGTTCAAGCGCGTCGGCGCGGAGATTTACAAGGAAGCGCTGACCATCCTGCTGGAGGCATGGGGCGGCGATCCCGATTCCCTGAGAGCGGAGATCATTCAGGGCATTGTCCACTTCGTGGAGCTCTATCACGGCGAGTATGACCAGAACCGCCTGATCTACAGTCTCCGCAGCTATGAGCCCAATCTCATCTATGCGGCAGGCAAGGCGGAAAAGGAGCTGCGCGGCGTGAAGCGCTACATCAACATCTTCTACCGTGTCTACAACGGCAGGCGCAAACACGATATTCTTCCCATGAAGTTTTAAGGGAAGACTTTTTATACGATCAAGGTTGGAAACCATGGGGCTGTGCATCGTCACGGCCCTATTCTTCTGCCCTTGATCTTCCAGTTGGACATATAAACTATAAAAGCCTTGACCGGGCGGAAAGGAAACCGCAAATGGAAAAACTGATTACAAGAAAAGAAGCCGCGAACATTCTCGGCATCAGTCTTGCAACATTAGACATTGCCCGAGCAGAAGGATTGATCTCCTTCGTGCAGTACGTGAACAATGGCTGTGTTTATTTTACCGAAGCTGGGCTCCAGGAGTATATCGCCAGATCGACGCACAGAGCAAAACCGAAAGAAGTTAATAGCACTTATCGAAAACCGAGGAATGGTTCTCCACGCTAATCGACATCCTTGAAGTTTTTGTGCGAATCAGGAAAATGTAACAAGAAAAACAAACTCAGGAGGATGTCGAAAATGGCTGTAAAGAAAAGAATTCCCAAATACAGTATGGTAGAAATCAATGGAAGTCGTTATTACAAGACCTATGTTGAAGATGCCGACGGAAAGCGGGTCATACTGTATGGAAAAACAAGAGAAGAACTCTATGAAAAAGAAATCAAAGCACTTGATAATGCTAATCATTTATTACCCCACAGAGCATCACCGACAGTGGCGGAGTATTGCGAAAAATGGCTGCTGATGAAGTCTGCCAATGTGCGGGCCACGACGCTGATTGACTACACTTCTAAGGTAAGACGACATATCATCGCGCCATTGGGAGATTTGAGAATGTCTGATGTGACGACGGATGATATTAAGATGGCGCTTGTTCCGGTTGCGGAGAAATCGGCATCTGTCTTCAAGTCCGTTAATATCTTGTACAAGTGTATTTTTAACTCTGCGGAAGACAGTAAAATCATCTCTCACAATCCTACCAGGCACCTTTCGACAAAAGAAGGGGGCGTTCCGCAGAAGGATCGGGAAGCTCTGACGGACGAGCAGGCCGAACGGCTGATTAATACGGTTCGGGGACTGCCACCTTATGTGTTTGTTATGATAGGGCTCTATGCCGGTCTGCGTCGGGAGGAAATCCTTGCGCTTAAATGGGACTGCGTTTTTCTGGACACAGAAACGCCGTATTTGCTGGTTCGCAGGGCATGGCACACGGAGAGCAATAGACCTATCATTATGACCGAACTGAAAACCAAAGCTGCAAAGCGGGACATTCCTCTTCCGGATTGCCTCGCAGAATGCCTTCGAGAGGCAAAAGAACACTCGACCTCGGAATATGTGATCGCAAACAGCGATGGAGAGCCTCTTTCTTATACGCAGTTCAAACGTCTCTGGACCTACATCGTAACACGCACCGCTAAACCCAGGCAAGCAAAGAAATATGTCGGCGGGAAATATGTGAAGTATACCCTTTATCCAGCATTGGGAGAAAAGGCTCGGAATAATGGGCACGTCGTTTACAGTCTGGATTTTGAGGTGACGCCTCATCAGCTGCGGCACACTTATATCACGAATTTAATTCATGCAGGCGTTGATCCGAAGACGGTTCAGTATCTGGCCGGGCATGAGAGTAGCAAGATCACTATGGACATTTACGCAAAGGTGAAGTACAACAAGCCGGAGGAAATTGCCGGGGCACTTACGAACGCCTTTGCGCAATGGGAGAACTGAACAGATAAAATCATAGCGTGACTATTCAGGGCGGGGAGCACATCCTCGCCTTTTCCTTTTGCCGTCAGGCGACATCATGGACGATTGGTTAGGCCTGTGGGACAATGCAGATACCAAGATATTTATATAGAAACGGAGGATAACAACATGGCAAAAAAGAAAGCGGCACAGACGCCTGTGCCACACTATCCCACAGTCACCAAGAACGGAACGACTTACTTCCGCACCCGCCTTACCGATGCGGACGGGAAAAGATTTGATTTGTATGGCAATACTGAGGAAGAATTGTACCGGAAGGTCATGGAGGCGCAGCGCGAGATTGAGGACGCCAAATTCCGGCGCTTAAATCCCACGGTCGCTGAATACAGCGAAAAGTGGCTGCACATGCAGTCGGCACATATTCGTCAGAGCACTCTGACAGGCTACACGAGAACTGTCAATAAGTACATTATCGGCCCATTGGGAGATATGTACCTATCGGACGTAACGGCAGACGACATCAAGCTGGCCATGGTGCCCGTCTCAAAGAAATCATCGGGACTTTACAGCTTGGTGAACATGCTTATCAAGAGTATTTTTTACTCTGCGGAGTATAGCAATCTGATTGCAGATAATCCCGCAAAAAACCTGAATGCCAAAGGTGGAACACCCAAGAAAGATAAGAACACGCTCTCGGATGAGCAGGCGAAGTTCTTGTTGAATACTGTACGTGATCTGCCTCCGTATGTGTTTGTCATGATTGGGCTTTATGCCGGTCTGCGGCGAGAGGAAATCCTTGGTCTCCAGTGGGACTGTGTTTTCCTGGATGGAGCGGTTCCCTATATCTCTGTCAGGCGGGCATGGCGTTCTGAACACAACCGACCGGTAGTATCAACAGAGTTGAAGACCAAAGCGGCAAAGCGCGACGTTCCCATTCCGCAGTTCCTTGCCGATTGCCTGCGGGCAGAAAAAGAAAAGGCCGCTTCAGAATACGTCATCGCTGACAGTAATGGCGAACCGCTGGCCTATTCACAGTTTCAGCGCATTTGGAACTACATCAAAATCCGCAGCACCAAGGAGCGGACGATTTATCGGTATGTCAACGGACAAGCAATCAAAAAGCAGTTCAAACCTGAGCCGGGGCAGAAATGTGTCAACCGGGATCACATCACTTATTGCCTCGATTTCGATGTGACGCCTCATCTGTTGCGGCATACCTACATCACGAACCTGATTCATGCTGGTGTCGATCCGAAGACCGTTCAGTATCTGGCCGGACACGAAAACAGCAAAATAACTATGGACATCTATGCCAAGGTCAAGTATAATAAACCCGAACAGCTTTCCGCCGTTGTAAACGGCGCTCTGAGTCCCCTTCGAGCATAAAAGAGCTGCCAGATTTGCACCTTTTCAGTAGTTAAAAAGTGGGGGAAAGAAAAACGGAACAGCCAAAAACCCAGTAAAATCAAGGGCTGCGGCGTTCGATACCAATCAAGTACGGATTAAAGGGAGCACGTCGTGCACCTCAGTTCTCAAAGAGATAATATTTTTGTTTACTTACAATCGAATTTGTTTACAAGTTTATAAAACCGTCATTGGTTTAAATACCTTTGGCGGTTTTTTTGTGTAAAATTTGCAAAACTTTTGTGCAATGGGACTTTTTTTATCAAAAAATCCCAAAACGCATGAATTTACAAGATATGGATCACATGATAAAGGGGAACCTCTAATTAAGTATTGACTTAAGTAAAAAGTGAATATATGATTTAATTAAGCGCAAACTTAATTAAATGGGATGGAAGGTAATTATGGATATAACAAAGGTGCTCAAAGCAATAGCCGATAAAACGAGATTTGAAATGCTTAAATTACTTTTGCAGCATAATTATTGCGTAAGGGCATTATCAAGAAAACTTGAGTTGTCGGAACCGGCGATATCACAACATATTAAAGTTTTAAGGGAAGCAGGTCTGCTTATAGGAGTGAAAAAGGGTTATTATATTCATTATGATGTAGACCGGAGCACCCTGCATAAACTCGCTTCTAAAATTGAGGAACTTGCTTCAATTGAAAGGAAAGTTTGTAACCCTGAAAACGCAGGGTGCGAATCTGCTGAAAGGAAGATGTGTCATGTACAAAAGAGAAGTCATGAGTGTTCTAATGAAGTCAGCCCTAATATCATGCTGAAGATAGAGAGGAAGGATGTGTAGACAATCATGGGAATTGTCAATGTAACAAATCTTAAAAAGATGTACGATGAATTTCAGGCAGTTAACGAGATTTCTTTTAGTATTGAACAGGGCGAAATATTTGGATTGTTAGGTCCCAACGGGGCGGGAAAAACTTCAACCATCAATATGATGATTGGGCTATCCAGGCCTTCCGACGGTCACATTCTGATAGATGGAATTGATGCAGTAAAAGATATTAAAAAGGTCCAGAGGATCATAGGAATTATTCCTGACGAGAACAATTTATATAATGAAATGAATGGTTTTGATAATCTTTGTTTTTGCGCTTCATTATATGGAATGCGTAAAGCAGAACGTGAAAAAAGAGCAACGGAGCTGTTGGAACAATTTAACTTAACCTTTGCAGCAAAACGTCCTTTTAAAGCGTATTCAAAAGGAATGAAACGGAAACTTACAATAGCCGCTGGAATTATACATAATCCTAAAATCTTATTTTTAGATGAACCTACAACCGGCATAGATGTTGAAAGTGCAAGACAAATAAGAAAATTAATATTGGACTTAAAAAAACAAGGCAAAACTATTTTTATTACTACACATTATATTGAAGAGGCTGAACGAATCTGTGACAGGATTGCTTTTATTGTAAATGGCAGGATTGTAAAAACTGGTACGGTAACTGAATTGATGGAAAGCATAGAACGTGAACATAAAATCAAGTTGCAGCTTGACAGCAGCATAAAAGAGTTGAAGGAGGAACTAGAGCATAATTTTGTAAATTGCAGGATAGATATTTCAGACAAAAATTCCTGCCTGATTATTTCTAAAGAACGTATTGCTTTATCTCCTGTTTTACAACTGCTTGACAGTAAAGGAATTTCTGTTTACGAAGCAAAAGAAATAAAACCATCATTAGAAGATGTATTTGTTAAAATAACGGGTATTGAGGCCTCAAAACTGGAAATAGAAAAGGCGGGGAAATAGAATGCAAACTTTAATTGCATTTTGGAATGTCCTAAAAAAAGATATAAATAATTACTATTTAAAACCTCCTAATATCAGTTGGGGGATTATATTTCCACTTTCCTGGACTCTAATGCAACTTATTCGTTCACAAGGAGATATTGGAATTGCAGAATTGCTTCCAGGTTTAATGGCGATGAGCGTATTGTTCGGGACTACTTCCATGCTGGCTGTCACAATCACATTTGAGAGAAGAAGTCGATCGTTTGACAGATTGTTAGTTGCACCGATAAGTGTAAGTGCGTTAGTCATTGCTAAAATTCTAGGAGCAATCTTATTTGGAATTGTCAACGCATTTGTACCAGTTGTCTTTGCAGCATTCTTTATAGATTTAAGGGAAATTAACTGGGGGCTTACACTTGTTGCAGTAATTTTAATAGCAGTTACTTCTGCTTTATTGGGTTTGTTAATTGCTGTATCTGCCAAGGAAGTATTTGAAGCCCAAACATTTTCAAACTTTTTTAGATTTCCAATGTTATTTTTATGCGGTCTATTTATACCCATTGATAAGTTGCCAGTCATATTAAAACCAATATCATTTTGCTTACCTTTGACCTACGGAACGGATATACTTAATGGCATGATTACAGGTAGTTCCATCTTTACTGCTACATTTAGTATTTTTATCATGTTAGTTTTTATTTTATTATTATTTTATTTGTGCTTGAGAAATATTAATAAAAAATGGATTCATTAATTAGCTTTAGAAACTCATAGAAATAAGTCCTACTAAACCGTCATTGGTTAAATACCTTTGACGGTTTTTTGTGTGTAAAAATTGAAAAACTTTTGTGTAAATGGACTTTTTTGACCCCAAAAACTCCAAAATGTATGGCTTTATAACAGGGACAAGGATGAAAAAACATGTTTCATGCAGCGGATGGTTTTCATGGACCTATTCTTGATAATATCAAAGCATAGGAATTTACCCGATACGACTCCATAGAAAAATTTTACATTTATAGGGGGTACAGATATATGAAAAGAATACTCAGTATGTTTCTTGTGTTGTGCATGGTAATGACCATGCTGTCAATACCGGTCGCATTTGCGTCCGAAGAAGGAGTTATTGTTGAAGGAACTGGTTACACATATGACAGAGGCGAGAAGAAGGAACTGACAATTACCAGCAATGCTGGCGCTACGTATTCCTCTGGATGGCGGGATGATACTGTTTATACTATTGGTTCTGAGAATGTTACTATCAATATCCTTGAAGAGGTTAAATCAATTATAATAGGGGATGGGGTAACCCAAATTGGTGAAAATGTCATTTACAGTATTCCTAATCTGCCCAGCGTTTATCTCGGTAAAAATGTTGCCCAGGTTGCACCGGTAAATTTTAGTGTTTTTATTAGCTGTCCCAGTTTAGAGTCTGTGACAGTTGATAACCTTTTTTAAGGAGGGACTATATGTATTTATTGTTATGTACCATATTTTTGTTTATACTATTTATATAGAAAGACAAAGAATTAAATAGTATATCTAGGAGGGTTAATCATGAGTATACTTAGCAGACTTGGCAACTCAGGTGTGGTTCCTGTGGTTGTTATAGAAGATGCAAAAAATGCGGTGCCTACAGCAAAAGCAATGCTGGCAGGGGGCATTGATGTAATGGAAATCACAATGCGCACAGGTGCCGCATTGGATTCAATAAGATACGTATCAAAAGAATGCCCTGAAGTTTTAGTGGGTGCCGGAACAGTAATTACCCTGGAACAGTGTAAGGCTGCTGTGGAAGCAGGCGCGAAATTTATAGTTTCTCCGGGCTTTAACCAGCAGGTGGTGGAGTGGTGTGTAGAAAACGGCGTCGCTGTTACTCCCGGTTGTGTCACGCCTACTGAGATTACCATGGCGCTTCAATATAACATAAAAGTAGTTAAGTTTTTTCCCGCAAATGTATATGGTGGTCTGTCGGCAATGAAAGCATTATCGGGTCCTTTCGGTGATGTGAAATTCATCCCTACCGGCGGAGTGAACGGGCAGAATCTTTCTGAGTACATATCAGCTCCTTATGTTCATGCTGTAGGCGGAAGCTGGATTTGTTCAAAGGACGATATTTCCAAAGGTAATTTCGAAAAAATAACTGCATTATGTGCTGAAGCAAGAAAAACCGTTTTAAGTTTTGTTTAAAACTCTGCTGTTTGTAAGCATATAACCGTCAGGAAACTTTCCCTGGCGGTTTTTTTATTTTAAAAGATGACAAGTATAACAATAAAGATTTTATAGGAATAAACTGTCAAGGAATGGAGTGATATGGCAATAAGGCTTGATTTATGGGGGTATTATTGTTTATTATCTCATTAAGGGCAGTCTTTATCGGAGGAGAATATGAAGCGTGAGGGCATTTTTGTCAGACTGAAAAAAATAAGCAGATTTTTTCTGAATCTGAAGATACAGTCCAAAATGATACTACTATTTTCATCTGTTTTCGTCATTTCTATTGTTGCCGTTATTTATATTTTTTATGTCAATTGGAGTAACACATTAACAAAAGAAGTCATTGATTATTCATCACTCTACTTAAAGCAATTAAATGAAACAATTGACAAGTACTTTGATGATCTGGAACGTTTTACCCTTATGGCTCAGGCTGACAGTAATCTTCAGAAGATTCTCAGAGAAAACTTAACAAACTCTTCTGACATAGAGATGAAGAGCAAATCGGATTATGTAGAGAATTTTATGTTTAATATTTATACATTAAAGCCGGATATCACAAATATTGTTTTGCTTTCAGAAAATGGAATGCTAATAACGGAGGGAATAAGAAAATATTCTCTTTTTAATCAAAATCCCTGGGAGTACAAATGGTACATCGGAGCTGCATCAAGCCGGGGAAAGTCCATGATTTTTAAGAACATTGCAAATGAAGATCCTCTGGGGCAAATAAGCGATGAGCCGACAATTTCAGTAGCTCGTGTCATTACAGATAATACAAATAATGATGTGCTTGGTTGTATCCGGATAGATGTTGCTTATAACAAGGTGCAAAAAATTATTGAAAGCGTTGGGATGACAGCTTCTATGGAAATATTGGTCATTGCGGAGGATTATAGTGTAATTTTTGACCCGGAAAATGTTATTGGGCAAGCCAGTATACCGAGATTTGCAGAAGCATTTGAGAAGATTCTCAGCATGGACAGCGGAAGTTTGAGATCATCTTTAGGAGACGGAATTAGAACAATTGTATTCGATAATTCTGAATATACGGGATGGAGCACTATTGGAATTATCTCAGAGGAAAAGCTCTTGCAGGAAACCCGGGAAATTCGCAATTTGTCATTCATTATTTTAGCTGTTACTGTTTTAATTATCATAGTTTTTTGTGTCTTAATTGCGCTGGGGATTACAAAACCTTTAAAAAAGCTTAGTAAATCTATGAATTTGGTATCCGGCGGAGATTTTGATATAAAGGTTGATTTCGAATACAATGATGAGATTGGAGATATCGGCAGGAGCTTCGACATGATGACTCGTCGAATAAAAGAGCTTGTGGAAAGGGAATACGTGCAGGAAATCAAGCGGCAGGAAGTGGAGTTAAAGGCACTGATGGCACAAATAAACCCCCATTTTTTATACAACACTCTTGAAGCTCTCAGAATGAAAGCAGTTGTTAATAAGGATACCGATGTGGCCGGGATGATTAAAAAACTTTCACAGTTTCTCCGTATGAATATTATCGGTGCAAAAGATATAGTTGAAATCAGTGAAGAGCTTAATCATGTAGGATACTATATTGATATTATGAATATGAGGTATAACAATAGGTTTGAGCTAATCATTGATATCGACGATGATATTATTAATGCATTGATATTGAAGCTTACATTGCAACCCCTGATAGAAAACTCAATTTTTCATGGGTTTGAAACCAAGGAAGGGAGCTGCGTTATTATTATCAGAGGGAAAAAACTCGGAAACGATGTTCTGATCGAAGTTATTGATAATGGGACTGGAATGGAAGAGAAAACTTTATATGAAATCAGAGATGCATTGGACAATGCGACTGTTACCGATAAGGTGGGAATTGGTATCGTCAATGTCCATAAACGGTTGATGTATTTCTTTGGCAAGTCATATGGGATAGATATTTTTAGTACTTTACAAAAAGGTACGAGAATAGAGATTCGTATCCCGTACACAATTAAATCGGCAGGAAGTGAACAAAATGATTAAACTTTTACTTGTTGATGACGAACAGCCTATTCTGGATGGTTTAAAACATTTGATAGACTGGCCGCAAATAGGCGTAAGCAGTATTCAAACTGCAACAAACGGACGGGATGCCTTGGCAGTAATGAATAATTTTAAACCTGATGTTATTATTACTGACATAAAGATGCCTTTCATGAACGGTTTAGAATTAATACGTACAGTAAAAGAAGAGTTGCCTGATACAAAATGTATTGTTTTGTGCGGATATCAGGATTTTGAATATGCAAGGCAGGCAATGAAGTACGGAGCGGTCAGGTATCTGGTTAAACCGGTTGAAGAAGAGGAACTGATAGAAATCATTGATGATATACGCGAATCTATGCTTAACACAAACCAGGAAAAGGAGAGGCTTGAGGATCTTAACCGTAAACTTATTGAAAGTGAACCCTTTCTCAGAAACAAACTTTTATATGATATTGTAAGCGGTGACATAGCAGATGTTCAAGATGTGTCTGGTAAACTTAACAGATTTGGTATAGAGAAATTTCCACAGAAATTTGTCTGTGCGGTCCTGGAATTTGAGATCAATGATTCGCTGGAAGGCTTCACAGAAGAGGATTCAGAATTAGTCAGATTTGGAGTAGCAAATATTGCTGATGAGCTGATATGTTCAAAAACAAACGGACATGTATTCTATATGCTTGAGAAACAAGTTATTATGATTTTGGATGTATCAAATTCAAATCCTCATATATTAGAATCCTTACTAAGAGACATGATTTATCAGATATCAAGATATTTAAACATACTGGTTACAATAGGTGTAAGCAGTATACATAATAGTATTGAAGATACGCCCAAGGCTTTTAAAGAAGCAAAAAGTGCACTGCGGTATAAGCTGCTCATAGGCTGGGAGAAGGTCATTAACTATAATGATGTTGCAAGTGATATAAATAAAGGTATCATTATTCCGATTAGCGTGTGGAAGAAATTAGAAAACAGCATTATTACAGGAGACTCTGATAGTATACCCGACGTTGTTGCAGAGTTATTTAATGAACTCAGGAGTTTAAAAGGAGTTGATCCAACAGAACTGCTTGATAAATGCAGAAACGAGTTGCTGGTAATAAGAAGAAATATTGAGGTAATTGGTTTAGATGATAGTTTATTGAAAAGTTTTATTGATGAATTTGATCAAAAGATGTACATTGTAACTCTTGAGGAACTGGAAGTAAGATTTATTGAAGTTTTTCAGAGGCTTGCCAGAGAGATATGCCAGACCAATAATCTGGGAATAAAATCAGTGATTAATCATATCAAACAGTATATAGATCAGAATTATACCGATAATATAACCTTAAACACTCTGGCAGAAAAATTCTATGTTAATTCCAGCTATGTTAGCAGGCTTTTTAAAGAGGAGCTGGGTGAAAACTTTATAGACTATTTAACAGGAAAAAGAATGGAGGAAGCCATGAGACTTCTTCTAAGCACTGAGATGCATGTTTATGAGATTTCTGAAAAAATTGGCTATGGAAATCCTAAGTATTTCAGCCAGCTGTTCAAAAAATACACAGGTATGAGCCCAAGAGAATACAGGGATCAAAAGTAAAAAAAACATACCTTTTTTTAAAATCTACTTACTGTCATTAATTAATTTTAGACATTATAATGAACACAGGCTGTTTAATAAGTGTTCTACAGGGCGTCAAGAATTTACTTGTGAAAACAGAAGGAGAATTGAAATGCCGACTCGTCTTTCCGGAATACGGGTTATACTCATAGGGATTGTCGTTATGGCCGTTATTTTTGTCGGGTGCACTGCATATCAGAAATCTTCCGGCAATGTACCGATGCCCGCAGAGGATTCAGGATATGGATTAAACAGAACAACCTTAAAGTTTTGGATGAGAGCGGCGTCAAAAAACAGTGTTACCGGCAGATTGGTTGATCAGTACAATGCAGAGAATAGTGATAACGTTATCATAGAGTTTGAAGTTTTTGGCGAAAACTATAAAAACGTTATTCAAATGGCTTTGGCAGCTAAGCAGCCTCCCGATGTTTTTGAATTGAACGGAGGGCTTACTATAGCTCAACTGGCACAGTCGAGAAGCATACTGCCACTTGATGATTATATAACAGAGGATTTTAAGAATTCTTTTTATCCTGAGGTTTTTGCTCAAAATCAGTTCTATTATGAAGGAAAATTGTATACTATACCGGAAAGAGTATCCTTTTTCAGGCTCATATATAATACAGATTTATTTGCAGAAGCCGGATTGATTGGGCCTCCCGAAACATTGGAACAGATGAAGGAGTATGCACGAAAGATAACTGAAATGGGTAAAGGTGAGTATTACGGCTTTGTAATAGCGCTAAAAACATCATCCAGCTGGTATCGTTTTATAGACAATATATGTACAATATCAGGACAGCTTGGAGAAAGCGGTTTTGACTGGGAAACAGGAAAGTTTGATTTTTTAAAACAGAAAAAGGCGCTTGAGTATTTGATAAGTTTGGACAGAGAAGGGATTATGTCTCCCGATTCATTGCTTCTTGATATTGAAGTGTGCAGAGCCCAGTTTGGCCAAGGCAAATATGGCATGATGATAGATGGGAATTGGCAAGTTGCACAGTTTGGAAATAACGAGATTAAATGTGATATTAACTGGGATTCAGCACCGGTGCCAATTTTTGAGGGCGATAGAAGAGGCAAAAGCCATATGTTCTTTGATATGGGCAAGCTTATTGCCAAAGATACCAAATATCCTGATGAGGCATGGAATTTTATCAAATACTTATTTATGCATCAAAGTGAATTTGTCAAGAGTGGAGAACCACTTAGAACAACAATAAATGCAAATATTAAAGAAAATATTCCCCAGCACTACATGGGAATCAAAAATTTTACAGACATAGAGAATTCAGTAGTATTTCCATTACAGGTACATAATTCTTTAAGCAATCTGGAAGGGGAACCGGCGGAAGTTGTATATGAGTCAATATTTGCCGGGGAAATACCGATAGACGAAGGATTGGCCAGCTTGACCGACAGATATAACAAAGCGCTTCAGAGTGCTCTTTCAAATGGTTCTATAAGTGAAAAAGATATTATAATTCCGGGATTTAATTATTTTCATTATTACAACTTAACACAGTAACAGATTGCAAAACACACGATTGACAGATCTTTAAAGCAACAGAGAAAAATCTTTTTTTGCTCTGCTGATATTTTTGCGCGCATTTTTAAGGAAGACTTGCAGCAATTAACATAACTAAAGGGGGTAATGCCTTGGGTGAAGAGTTATTCAGGATGGAAGGAATCTCAAAGAGCTTTCCTGGTGTTAAAGCGTTGGATAATGTATCGTTTTCAGTTAATAAAGGAGAAGTTCACGGTTTAGTAGGCGAAAACGGTGCTGGTAAATCGACGCTGATGAAAATCATGTCGGGTGTATATAGTTGTGATGAAGGTAAGATTTTTATTGAAAATCAGGAAGTACGCATAGACTCAGTTTCAAAAGCACAGCAGCTTGGTGTCAGTATTATTTTCCAGGAACTGAATCTGGCCCCGCATATGTCTGTGGCAGATAACATCTTTATAGGTCGCCCAATAATGAAAAATGGGCTTATCGACGACAGAAGAATGTTTAAAGAAGCACAGAAAATATTAGATAAGCTTGGCATTGATATTAATGCTCACGCTATTGTAAGAACATTAAGTGTTGCACAGCAACAAATGGTGGAAATCGCCAAGGCAATATCAAGAGATTGCCGGATATTGGTGTTGGATGAGCCTACAGCAACGCTGACAGAGCGTGAGATTGACCAATTATTTGAGATAATTCGAAATCTTCAGGCTGATGGCATTGGGATGGTATATATATCTCACCGTATGGAAGAATTGAACCGTATTTGTGAACGTGCCAGTGTCCTTCGTGACGGCAAATATATCGGAACTGTCTATTTAAAGGAAGTTACGCTTGATAAACTTGTGAATATGATTGTAGGCCGGCCTTTAGAGGACAAGTTTCCAAAGTACGAGCGAAAAATCGGAGATATTGTGCTAGAAGCCCGTAACATTAAAAGAAAGAACATAGTTAATGTAGACCGGCTTTTTGTACGTAAAGGCGAGATTCTTGGAATATCAGGCCTTGTTGGTGCCGGACGTACTGAGATCATGAGATGTATATTTGGAGCTGATAAGGCTGAAAGCATGGAGATTTTTATGGATGGTAAGCCCATCAAAATTAAAAATGCCAGACAAGCTTTAGCTCATGGAATTGGTTATGCAACAGAGAATCGCAAATTTGACGGGTTAGCGCTGAGTCTTGATGTACAATATAACATCAATATGGCACATCTAAAGCAATTAAGTCGTTTTGGCTTTATTGATGATAAAGAAGGAATGCGAAATGCAGAGGAATACATAGACAAATTAAAGATAAAAACGCCGGGACTTCGACAAAAAGTCAGAAATCTGTCCGGAGGGAATCAACAGAAGATTGTACTATCCAAATGGCTCTGTAATGATGTAAGGGTTTTGATAGTGGATGAACCCACCCGTGGTATTGATGTAGGTGCTAAGTTTGAGGTTTATGAATTGTTTAATCGTTTAAGCGATCAAGGGGTAGCGATAATTATGATTTCTTCTGAGTTGCCTGAAATATTGGGTATGAGTGATCGTGTCCTGGTAATTCATAAGGGTACTATAAACGGTGAGCTTGATGCCAGGAAAACTACACAGGAAGAAATTCTCTATCTTGCGGCAGGCTACAACATAATGGAAGGAAAACCTGCTCCCAAACTAAGTATTCATTCTGACATGGAGGTAACCAGTCATGACTAATATAAAGATTTTCAGATCCAGGAAAAATGATGCAGACAAAAGCTTCAGCAATATGAGTACTGAATTCAAAAAGGCTATACTTTCAGGAACCGGATTAATATTAATGTTTATTTTGTTTGCATTGCTTAAACCAGAATTATTTTTGGCAAAAACAAACCTCATTAATATTACACAGCAAATTGTTACATACAGCATATTAGGTTACGGTTTGACATTCTGCCTTGTATGCGGCGGTACTGATTTATCGGCAGGTGCATCAATGGCATTGGCTGGAATTATTGTTGTTAAAATGCTTGTAGCCGGTGCACCGTTATGGTTGTCAATTATTACCGCTTTGCTTGTGGGCTTTGTATCAGGTGTTCTCAATGGCATTTCTATTGAAATCCTTGGTGTTGTCCCCTTTATTGCGACACTGGGTATGCAATGGGTTTATCGGGGTCTTGCAAATGTTTTGGTTAATGGTATGCCGGTCTATACCACGACCATACCTTCTGCAGAAATACAGGAACAGTTTTATGTTCTCGGTGGAGGACGCCTGCCTAATGGAATACCCTATAGTGTACTTATAACAGCTATTTACGGTATTATTCTTGCCGTTATATTGTCCAAGACGCGGATCGGACGCCAGATATATGCGTGCGGTTCAAACTTAGAGGCTGCCAAACTTTCTGGTATTAATGCTGTTGGCACACGTATTTTCGCATATAGTGTCAGTGGTTTTTCAGCGTCCATTTGCGGTATCTTAGTTGCATCGCGTTTGAGCTCTGCGCAACCTACTGCTGGAATGGGTTATGAAGCTGAGGCCATTGCCGCAGCAGTTCTTGGCGGCGTATCCAATACCGGAGGTGAAGGAAATATTCTCAATACAATTATTGGTGCCATGATGATGGGGATCCTCCGTAATGGACTGAATTTAAATGGAGTAAGCTCCTATTGGCAACAGGCAATCATTGGTTTCATCTTAGTGTCAGCCTGTGCAGTGGAGGCAAGACGGCATCGTCAAAGCGTATAATCTTGTTCTTTGCACTTGAGGGAAGAAATTCACAATATCTATCTAGTTTGTATTCTGTGATTTAATATGATGAACTCAAGGCTTGGCCTTGTATTCATAAAAATAAAAGAAGAGGAGAATAACTATGAAAAAGTATCTTGCATTCATCTTAGTTTTTGCTATGGTTCTTTCTTTAACTGCATGCGGTACTGAGGCAAATGCTCCTGCATCAAATGCCCCTGCAAGCAGCGCCCCTGCAGCTGATCCGGCATCTCCTGCTCCTGCGCAAACACCAAAGAAAATAGCCATGATCGTGAAAGTTATAGGTAACCAATATTGGGCTGTTCTTCAGGCCGGTGCTGAGCAAGCCGGTAAAGATCTCGGATGTGAAGTTATTGTTACCGGTGTTGGTGCGGAATCCGATATTGAAGGACAAATCACTTTATTGCAGAATGCTGTTTCTGCAAAAGTAGATGCTATCGTAATAGGTCCGGTAGACTCTACTTCTCTGGCAGCTCCTGTAAAGGAAGCTTATGAGTCAGGTATTCCTGTGGTGCTTGTTGATACGGTTGTTAATGGTGAAGATTACAGCGCAGCTTTGTTGACAGATAATGTTGAGGCTGGAAGAATGGCTGCTGAAGAAATGCTTAAGAAACTGCGTGAAACAGGCCTTTCTGAAGATAAAGAATCTGTTATAGCAGTTCAGGTTGGAGCAGCAGGCTCTCAAACCATTATTGACCGTCTAAAGGGTTTTAATGAATATTGGGATGCTAATGCTCCAAAGGCATGGAAGGTTCTTAATGATGATATAAAGGTAAATGAAGGTTCAATTGAAAAAGCTACAAGCTTCGGGCAAGACTTTTTGACAGCGTATCCAAATCTTGTTGGTATGTTTGGACCGAATAACGGTTCCACAGTCGGTTTCGTTACCAGCCTTACTGAAGCAGGCAGAAAAGACATAGTAATGATCGGTTTTGACTTCTCTGATGAAATTGCTAACATGATCAAATCTGGCGAATACATTTGTTCATCAGTTGTTCAGCGGCAATACTACATGGGCTATGATGGTGTTAAGCTGGCTCTTGACCTGGCTAATGGCGGCAATGTAACCGAAAAGACAATTGATACAGGAGTTTTGCTTGTTGATGCAAGCAATGTAAATACTGCTGAGGTTCAGAGTGTCATCAATCCTTAATTATGATTAAGTTATAAGGGGACTGTCTCTAAGTACGTAGCATGTCATTCTGAGGCCATATAATGGCCTCAGAATCTTCGAAATTAAGCTGCTATGAACAGATTTACCAAAGATCCTTTGATTCTCTCAGTTTGACTGTTATTTCAAGACTTCCCCTTAAGTTTTGGTAAAAGGTAAAAGAGTATATAGAAATTTAGGGGGGATATTATGTGGGATAAGCTTAAGGAAAATAAATCCGGTAAGAGGCCACTTTTTAACAGACACAGACAGACTCGCAACAGTGTTTCAAAAAATAATAGTTCTAATATGCCCTCAATGAATTGTAAAGACTCCTTTTCTTTTTTTAAACGTATCAAATTTCAATTATTAATTGGTTTTTCCGTCCCGGTCATATTTATGATTATTATTGGCGTACGTTCTTTTAATAGCGCTTCGGATGGATTAACGATGAGCTATGAACAATCTGCCACTGATACATTAGGTATGGTAACACAATATATTGACTTGATTAAAGATACTGTAGAATCCAAAATGATTGAACTAGTCATGAATACCGATATTACATCCTACGTATCCGGACGATACAATGATAATCCTGCAATTCTTCAGGATAAAAAAGCTGCCATCATCTCAACCTTAAGCACAGTTGTACATTCCGGTAATTATATAAAGAATATTTATATTATACCAGGCGATGGTGAAGTATTATCAACTATGGGATCAAAAGCTTCAGACTTTTATAATGAGTTTGAAAGTATAGATATAAAGAATATAGAAGCATCAGCCGGTGGGAAAATGGGCTGGGTGGGGGAACATAGCATTCTGGATGATTCTATGTCAATTGACATGGACAGCTATGCCTATTCCTACATCCGACAGTTTGGTACCGGAACAGGCTATATTGTCATGGACCTGGATAGAGAAAAAATCACTGAAATTCTAACGGCTTTAAATTTTGCAGAGGGACGTTATATCTCGTTTATAACTGAGGATAGAAGAGAAGTGAGCACGGCATCAGACGGATTCACTTTTATGTCTCAACCATGGTATCAAAATGCTATAAAGGGTTTGGAGGCCAATTATAGTGATTATATAATGCAC
>FZPS01000162.1_pt5 | contig 94617 bp, 86 predicted proteins | sample 1817821 | NCBI WGS metagenome assembly FZPS01 (sample SAMEA104158645, study PRJEB21678) | metagenome | place: Germany | collected 2015-04-21
TCTTAAGTTCAATCTTGACTTCACAACTCTTGCTGTCTTTTCGCGCTTAGTTGTGTCTGTTTCTCAAATTCATTGACAAGTTCTTTCCTTTAATTCTTGTCTGTTCTGTTTTTAAGGTGCGTTTTGCATAAGCTCAAACCGCTTAGCTTATATAGGATATATCAAACTAAAAATATTGTCAAGAATTTTTACGGGGTTTTTTTGGGGAATTTGAAGCGAACCCCTTATAACGCTTACTATTCAATGTTGACCTGATCTAAAACCTATAAAAAACAGACCATATTATATTTAGCTAATATGTCTTTTGACAAAGAAAACAGGCTGCCTAATTAAGAAAAAACAAAATCTTGGTGGAGGTGCGGGGAGTTGAACCCCGGTCCTTATGATATTTGAAATGATTTTCTACATACTTAGCTTTATTGGTTTGTTGTCGCTTGGGAAGGTCAATAAAGCAAGCCCTTCCGTCGCCAAGCCTTTGAAGCTGCGCGTCATACAAGGCTACTCTGACACGCCGTTCCCTACTTACGACGCCCCGCATCCATTCGTAGGCCTATGGAGGGGACGGCAGCCATTAAGCGGCTGCTAAGCTTAAACTTCTGTTATCAGCGTTTAATTTTAAGTTCCGTTTTTACGAAGCCGAGCCTTCGGTATGCTTGTCATTCCCGATATTCACAAGTCGAATCCAAAACACCCCCATATCGGACTTCTATTATAGTTTATTATATCCAAATTGTCAAAGCTTATGTTCGGCTTTTTTTATCATCTCCAAGCTCTTCTTAAGCCGTCTCAAACTCTCATCCTTGCCCAAAAGTTCCGCCATTTCTATGGCTCCGCCCGGCGTGGACGCCCTGCCCGTCAGAGCAACCCTTACCGAGTACATCGTTTGACCTTTCTTAACCCCCATTTTTTCACTGATTCTTGTCAAAGCGTCCATGATACTATCAGTGGTGAACTCTATCTCTTTCAAGGCTTTTAGGGCTTCCTCAATAAGCGGTTTGGCTGCCTTAAAGTCGGTTTTCATTCTCTTGTGATAATAAAGCCCCAAATCAAAATCCCCAAATTCCGTCAAAAAATCCACGCTATTATAAATATCCGAAAAAACTTCGCATCTTCCGTGCAAAAGTTGGGAAAGCTTCAAGGTATCGAATTTGTCTACAAGGTCCATTTTTTGATAATAACTTAAGGCGATATCGTGAAATTCCTCAAGCGTCAGCTCTCTTATATACTGGGCATTGAGCCACTTCATCTTCTGTTCGTCAAAGATGCTTGGGGATTTGGAAATACCGTCTATATCAAAAGCATCTATAAGCTCCTGCATGCTCAATTTTTCTTGATTGTCCTTGGGAGACCAGCCCAAGAGTGCGATATAGTTGACTATGGCATGGGGCAGATAGCCTTTATTCAAAAAGTCTTCAAAGTTGGCGTCGCCATAACGCTTGGAAAGCTTTCTCTTTTGGTCTTTCATAATTGGCGGCAGGTGCATATAATTGGGAGTCTGCCAGCCCATAGCCTCGTATATCAGATTGTACTTGGGAGTGCTGGACAGATATTCTGTGCCCCTTATCACATGGGTTATGCCCATAAGGTGGTCGTCCACCACATTGGCAAAATTATAAGTGGGCATGCCGTCGACTTTTATTAAAATATTATCTTCCAATTCGTCATTGGGGACGGTTATCTTGCCAAAAACCATATCCTCATAAGAACTCAAGCCCTCTGTGGGCATGTTCTGCCTTATCACAAACTCTTCCCCAGCGTCAAGCTTGTCCTGAACTTCTTTTTTGGACAGCTTTAAGCAATGCTTATCATATCTCTTGACGCCTTTCTCATCGGCAAGCGAGCCCAGTCTTTCTTTATCACAAAAACAATAATACGCCCCCCCTCTCTCAATTAGCTTCAAAGCGTATTCCATATATATATCCTTTCTTTGGCTTTGGATATACGGACCGTATCCTCCGCCCACATCCGGACCTTCGTCATGAAATATGCCCGCCTTTCTCAAAGTCGCATAAATGGCGTCCACCGCTCCTTCCACATACCTTTCCCTGTCTGTATCCTCTATCCTTAAAATGAACTTTCCCTTGTGTTTTTTTGCGAAAAGATAAGCGTACAGTGCAGTCCTCAAATTGCCGATGTGCATAAATCCGGTGGGACTGGGCGCGAATCTGGTTCTTATCATCTATATGCTCCTTTTGTTTTTCGTACCTTATAGTTTAACACATTTTTGTATATTAGTGTATAATAATTTATAGAAAGTTTTTTTGGAGGACAGATGACTTTTAGATATTATGATGCGATAATTACTCTTCAAGATATTTTGCAAATAAATTCGGTAGAAAGCGCCGCACTTACGGGCTATCCGTTTGGAAAAGGCGTGGGTAAGTGCTTGGAATATTGCCTTGACCTCTTCACAAGGTTAGGCTTTAAGACCAAAAATGTGGACGGATATTGCGGCTGGGCGGAGATAGGCGAAGGAGAGCTGTTTGGCATCCTTGTCCATTTGGATGTGGTGCCCGAAGGCGAGGGTTGGAGCTATCCGCCGTTCGGCGCGGTCATAGACAAAAACAGAATTTACGCACGGGGGGCGATAGACGACAAAGGTCCTTTTGTGGCTTGTCTGTATGCGGTTATGCAACTTATACAAAAGGGATATAAACCTAAGAAGAGGCTGAGGTTTATTTTGGGGTGCGACGAGGAAAGCGGCTGGGAGTGCATAAAGCGATATATGCAGACGGAGGAGATTCCCGCAAGCGGTTTTGCGCCTGACGCCGATTTCCCGGTCATAAATTGTGAAAAAGGCGTGGTGTACCACACCATTTCCTTTGAGCTTCCCAAGGGCATAGACGACATATACGGCGGAGACAGAGCAAATATCGTTCCAAACTCTGCTTATTGCAAGGTCAAGAGTTCGGACGAGATAGAACAAAGGGCGCGCGAAATGAATGTGGCTTATAGAAAGGAAAACGACAAGCTCCTGCTTTGCGCAAAAGGCATATCTGCGCACGGCAGCCGCCCCGAACAAGGCGAGAACGCACTCTATAAACTCTTCTATTGCCTTGGGGGGAAGTACCAGCAGTTTGAAAAGCTTTATCATGTATTCGCCAAAGACCCCGAGGGGGCGGAGCTTAACCTAAAAGACGAAAAGAGTGGCAAGCTTACCCACAATTTAGGCACCTGCCAAATAAAAAATAAAAAGATAGTTTGCGAGCTTGATATTAGATTTCCCATAAGCTATAATAAGGATGATATCACAAAAATCCTTAAGAAAGCTTTGGATTTTGAGATACAAAGAGGAATGTTCCACGACCCGCTCTATTTGGAAGAAGACCACCCTCTTGTGCAAACTCTGCTTCAAGCATACGATGAGGTTATGGGGAATAAAATTCCATCCAAACCCATAGCCATAGGCGGAGGCACATACGCCAGAGCTTTACCTGTGGGCGTCGCTTTTGGCCCTGTATTGCCCAACCAGCACGCTCCCTTGCACGAAAAAGACGAGTATATATCTTTGGAGCATTTTGATTTATTGACCAAGATATATTATAAAGCGATAAAGGAAATTTGTTTTTATGACGGATAAAGACACCAACACCATACAAGTCGGTGACATCACTTTGAGCTATTACCGCAAGGGCAACGGCAAAAAAGCCTTGCTCTTGCTCCACGGAAACGGCGAAGACGCCACCATTTTTTCCGAATACCTAACGACTGTAAGCAATGACTTCAAGACCTATGCCATAGATTTGAGGAGTCACGGCAAAAGCGAGTCAGGGGACAAGGACTTCTCCATAAAGACTATGGCTGTGGACATCATGCGGTTTATCCACCAAAAGCCGTTTGAAAAGGTCAGTCTTGTGGGCTATTCGGACGGAGCCAACATCGCCATGATGCTTGCCAAAATCGCCCCCGAACTCATTGAAAAAATGGTCTTGATTTCAGGAAACTTATATTCCAAGGCGCTCAGCAAGCCCTTCTATCATTCCATAAGACTAAAATTCAAGCTGTATGAGCCTTTGAGAAGAGTGAGCAAAAGAATGCGACTCAAAACCACCAAGCTTGCGCTTATGCTCAACAATATCGGCGTTTATCCCGAAGACCTTAACAAAATCGACTTCCCCACGCTGATTGTGGACGCCGAAAGGGATATTATCGACAAAGACCATACCGCTCTTATAGCAAGGAGCATTCCGGGGTCCAAACACATCACCATAAAGGACACCAACCATATGGATATCATAAAAAGCCCCGAACTCTTCAAAGCAATAAACGACTTTATCGCCTAAATGTAGTATAAGTCCTCAAAGCTGTTAAAGCCCGTAGTGTGCGATAAATAACCTATAATTCCGCTGGCTATCTGATACGCCAGTTTTTTTCTGTATTCGTCATCCTGCAAGAGCATATCTTCTTCGGGATTGGATAAGAATCCGCATTCCACTATCGCCGAAGGATACCTCGAACACTTTAATATGTAATATTCTCCTTTTAAGGGCTCAAAGGAACGCTTGGCGTATTCGTTGTTTAAGGTATTCAAGCTGTTTTGCAAAGCCGTCGCAAGCTCTTTGGACTGAACGCTCATCTGCTCAAAAAAGACCTGCGCACCGCGTCTGGTGGAATCGGTGGGGAATTTGTTCATATGTATGCTGACCACGGCTTGGGGCTTGGCTTGGTTTATTATCTCTTTTCTTTTCGCCATATCCGTTCGTTTGAAGTTGCTCTTTACATCTCCATATAGTCCGCCGTCGTCGGTTCTTGTCAAGACCACCCCTATCCCCGCTTTTTCCAAATATTCTTTTACATAATATGTGATTGCAAGGTTGATTACCTTCTCCTGCACTTTTGAGTCGACGCCCGTCACCCCCGCATCCCTTCCGCCATGCCCTGCGTCCAAGACCACTTTATAGTCCTTTTCGGCGTTGACGGCATGGCTATAGTTTATAGAAAGCAGTATAAAAACCAACAATAGCACTACGATTAAAAAAAGTATCAAAAGCGTTTTCTTCTTGACTACCAATATCATTTTTTTTCTCCCTTATTCTATTATATTTGACATATCCCGAAGGTATCCCTAATCTTATCAATTGGAGGCTAAAGAGCCTTGGCGATTTCCCTTTTCCCCATAATTATACATTTTTCGCAGAGTTGTCCACAGAGTTATCCACATAAAATATCAAAGTTTTTTATGTGATGAAATCACAGGTTTTCTTGACTTTTTAATTGTTTTTTAACATGTTTTTTGTTTGTTCTCTTTAATCTTTAGGTGTTTGAAGATAAAATTGTGGATAACTTTAGTTTTTCGACGCTTTAGCGTAAAGGGGGTTATATAACCTAAGTTTGGGTCTCTTTTTGCCGCTCAAAAGAACAACACAAAAGAAACAATAGACAAAATAAAGGTATATGCGGCAAAAGGTAACAACTTTCGGCTTTTTAGTGCCCTTAAGAACAGCTTTATGGCAAGCGCACCGCTTAGAAACGCCGCTATCATTCCTAAAATCAAAGGTCCGACATCCACTCGTTCAAAACCTTTGAATGCCACAAGCTCCACTACGGCGCTTCCTAATATAATAGGAATGCTCAACAAAAAGGCAAAGTCCCCCGCTTGTTCCTTGTCCTGCCCCATTATTATCTGTGTGCATATAGTCGAACCGCTTCGGCTTATTCCGCCGATTACCGCAAGCCCTTGCGCCACACCCGTCAATAAAGCTGTCGAATAGTCCATTTGCTTTTGCTTTTTCCAATTCAAAGAGCCAAATATTAAAAATACCGTGGTGACCATAAACCCAAAAGGCAGGATTCTTTCACTCATAATATCCACATACAACCTCATCAATAAGGCTATGACGATCGTTGGGAGCGTCGCCAGCAGTAAAAACCTAAGCTCCTTGCTCTTGGGGTTTTTTATTAAGTACAGAAGCTTTTTTCTATATACCAGACAGACGGCGAAAAGCGTAGCCACATGCAGCATAAGGTTGAATACCAAAGATTTTTCGCCCACCCCCAACTGCTGTATCAATACAAGGTGTCCGCTGGAGGACACGGGCAAAAATTCAGTCAAACCCTGAATTAAGCCCAATATCAACGCCTCTAAATACGCCAAAAAACCGCCCTCCTTGCTTTACTTCTTTGTTTTTATCTTGTATAATAAGTAAACTAAATTTTATTGATATAGTTATTATATTTATTAACGGAGTATTTTATGAAACTGGGAGTGGTGGGACTGCCCAATGTGGGCAAAAGCACCTTGTTTAATGCGCTAACTAACAATAAAGCACTTGCTGCGAATTATCCCTTTTGCACGATAGAGCCCAATGTTGGGGTGGTGCCAGTAAAAGACGAGCGCGTGGACGCCTTGGCGAAGATGTACGACAGCAAAAAAATAACCTACTCTACAGTGGAATTCGTGGATATCGCAGGGCTTGTAAAAGGTGCAAGCAAGGGAGAGGGGCTGGGCAACAAGTTCTTGTCCCATATCAGAGAAGTGGACGCCATAGTGCATGTGGTCAGATGCTTTAAGGACAACAATATCACGCATGTAAGCGGAGATGTGAATCCCGTCAGCGACATTGAAACCATTAATTTGGAGCTCATATTCGCAGACATTGAGACCCTAAACAGAAGAATTTCGAAAACCAAGACCGCATTGAAAAGCGGAGACAAAAAGTACCTTAAGGAGCTGGATATTTTAGAAAAGCTCTTGGCTTTTTTGGAAGAGGGAAAGCTCGTTCGAACAATGGAACTTGAAAAAGAAGAAAGAGAGTTTGTGGACTCTTTGTTACTCTTGACGGACAAAAAAGTCATCTATGCCGCCAATGTAGGGGAAGATATGGACCTTGATTTGGTTAAGCAAGTCAAGGAACATGCGAACAAAGAAAATAGCGGCGTTGTTGTGCTTTGCGCAAAGCTGGAAGAGGAGCTTGCGGCTTTGGAAGAGGATGAAAAGGCGGCGTTTATCGAAGAGCTGGGCTTGGAAAAAAGCGGTCTGGACAAGCTTGTGCAGGAAAGCTATTCTCTTTTGAACCTTATCAGCTTTCTTACCGCCGGTGAAAAGGAGAGCAGGGCTTGGCGGATACTAAGAGGAACAAAGGCGCCCCAAGCGGCGGGAAAAATCCATACCGACTTTGAGCGAGGGTTTATCCGCGCGGAAGTGATAGAATACCAAAAGCTTATGGAATGCGGGTCTCTTGCCGCCGCTAAAGCCAAAGGGCTGGTACGCAGCGAGGGCAAGGAATATGTGATAAAAGACGGCGATGTGGTGGAATTCCGTTTTAATGTATAAATTAGGAAAATATTGTCTATATGCCAAATATTCTTAAAATGGGACTTGCTATTTTGTATTAACAATTATATAATTATATTATCTATACACATTTTAGGAGAGCATAATGGCTGTAAAAGTTCAAAATGTATCTAACATCCGAAAATCAAAGAGATGGAATGAGAAAGACGACGCCGCCTTGGCGGAGCTTTTGAAGAAAAAAATAAAAGAAGTGGACTTGTCCATTAAAGCAGCTCCCTCTCCGTTTATGCGTTCCAAGCTTAAGGCAAGGAAAGCCCACTACAAGGATATGTATGTCAAGCTTGAAAACGGCACCTACAACGGCGATATTATATTCAGCGAAATGCAGGCAGCCGCTGCTCTTCGCACCAAGGACATCCTCAAGCAAGAAAGGTTTTCCGACCCCGCTCAAGGCAGAAAATATATCAATTCCTATGAGGACATGGACTTTGACTATGAGGCTTATTTCCGAAAGACAAGATATTATGGCGCTTTCTTGCCCATAATCATGACCATAATCACAATTATCTTAATAGCTTTCTTTCTTATCGGAGCGTTTTTGCCAAGAGACTTCAGCCATTCTTTCTATGACAGTTCGGGGCTTAAGATAGACACGCTTTTTTATTTCAAACTTGGACGCAATGAACTCGACTACCGCATAGACAACACGGGAGATTGGCCGGACGGCGACTGGCGGGTGCAAGACAAGAAGCAACAAAGGCTTACATACGGCGAACCTTATATCGACCCCGAAACCCAAGAAGCGCCCGAACATGTGTACTTGTATTCGGACCTTGGCTTAAGAACCATAAACATCAACACCTTCGACATCGTAAAGGCTTGGTTCTATACCAAAATGCTCGCTTCGGTCAGGCTTGACTTTTTGGAAGACCGTGCGCCTTTCCAAGGCATAAGCTGGTTCTATACCAAATACATGCACAGCGCCGAAGAAAACATAGCTTACTTAAGAAACGAAGACGGCTCTTTTGACTTTTCTATTTTAATAAAATACCTCGCCGGCTATGGCACGATATTAAGCGTTATTATAGCGTTTGTGCTCTTGGTGGTATGCTTGGTCATAAATATAGGGCGTATTTTCTCTTATACCTCCCGAAGACTGCATATCCTTCACTTCCTTTTGCTGTTCTTCAGCGTGCTTGCGGTAATTCTGCCGGCGTTTATGGCTATGGAGGGAACGGAGATAGGCCCTGCCTTAAAGAACTATTTTGTCTTTGACCATGTGGAATTTATGACCAAAGAGCAATATACTCTTATGCTCAGTCCACTTGCGTTTGTGCCCGCAGGCGGCGCATTTTTACTTCTGATTCTGCCCAAAATATTCAAAAACAGATTGAAGAGAAAGCCCACCTTTGTACCCAAAGGAAACCGCCCCAGAAGACATTTGGAACATAAAATGGACCAAATCGCATACGGTAATGTTAGAAGAGCGTACCAGTCGAGAAGATAATAAAAATTTATTTATAGACAATAATCTTTTAGGACACTGGTTGTTTTACAATCAGTGTTTCTATAAACGGGAGACTTATGTTTGAAAATATAAAAGCGGATTTACAGGCGGCTTTGGACAAAGACCCCGCAGCGAGAAACAAGTTAGAGGTCATCTTAACTTACAGCGGCTTCAAAGCGATAGTCAAATACAGAATAGCCCATTGGTTTCATAAGAAAGGCTGGTTTCTTTTAGCGCGGATTATCTCTCAGAGAGCCAAGAAAAAGACCGGCATAGAAATACACCCTGCCGCCAAAATAGGCAAGGGAATTTTTATTGACCACGGCAGCGGAGTGGTTATCGGCGAAACAACGGAAATCGGCGACAATGTGACCATTTATCAAGGGGTTACGCTTGGGGGTACGGGAAAGATAAGCGGAAAAAGACACCCTACCATAAAAGACAATGTCATGATAAGCGCGGGAGCCAAGGTCCTTGGACCTGTGGTTATCGGTGAATTCTCCAAAATAGGTGCGGGAAGCGTGGTCTTAAAAGATGTTCCTCCTTATTCCACAGTCGTGGGCGTGCCGGGACGGATAGTAAGGCTTTATGGCAAAAAATACAACGACCTTGACCAAAAACTGCCCGACCCGATTTTGGAAGAACTCAAAAGGCTCAACAATCGGATATCCAGACTTGAAGAGGAGTGCGGCATATTGTCGTGCAAATATTCTATTGCGAACGAAATCGAAGAAACAAAAGAAGGAAACGAGGCGAAATAATGCTGAGAATCTACAACACCTTAACCAGAAAAAAAGAGGAGTTTTCTCCAATTAAAGACAAGCTGGTCACCATGTATTCATGCGGACCTACCGTATATAACTATGCCCATATCGGAAATTTGAGGACATATATCTTTACCGATTTGGTAAGGCGTGTACTGCAATATAACGGCTATAAAATAAAAGGGGTCATGAACATAACCGATGTGGGACACCTTATGGAAGACAGCGACGACGGCGAAGACAAGATGATCAAGGCAAGCCGAGAACAAAAAAAGACGCCTTTAGAAATAGCAAAGTACTATACCTCTGTCTTTTTTGAGGACTTAAAAAAGCTTAACATCCAAAAGCCTGAAGTTATTCCCAAAGCCACCGAACATATATCCGATATGATAAAGTATGTAGAGGCTCTTATGGAACAAGGCTATGCTTATGAGACTTCGGATGGCATATACTTTGATATCTCCAAATTCCCCGAATACGGCAAGCTCTCCGGCATTAACCTTGAAGAGCAGCAGGCGGGCGCAAGGGTGGAAGTAAATTTGGAAAAGAAAAGCCCCTATGACTTCGCGCTTTGGAAAAAAGCCGAGCCCGGGCACATCATGCAATGGGAAAGCCCATGGGGCATGGGATACCCCGGCTGGCACATAGAGTGCAGCGTCATGAGCCAAAAGTATTTGGGAACTTATTTTGACATCCATTCAGGCGGCGTGGACCATATCCCAATCCACCACGAAAACGAAATTGCGCAGAACGAGGCTCTGACAAAAAAACCGTCCGTAAAGTACTGGATGCACGGCGAATTTATGCTTGTGGACAACGGCAAGATGAGCAAGAGTTTGGGAAATGTATATACAATAAGCCAGCTGGAAGAAAAAGGCTTTGAGCCGCTTGACTTTAGGTTTTTCTGCTTGAACGCCCATTATCGCAAAAAGCTGAACTTCACCTTTGACGGGCTTAAGGCGGCAAAGGTCTCCAGAGAAAGGCTTATCCAAAGCCTCTATCTCCACAAGACCTCTAACCAAAAAACAGCAGAGGAAAAGCTTGAAAAATACCGTGCGGAGTTTATGGACGCCATAAACGACGATATCAATATTCCCTTAGCTTTGGGTATCCTCTTTAGCATGGTTAAGGAGACTAAAAGCCAAGATATCTATAAGCTTGCCTTAGAGTTCGACAAGGTTTTGGGCCTGGATTTAGACAAGCTTCCACCTCCTAAGAATCAAACGGACATCCCTCAAGATATCCTTGACTTAGTAGAGAAGAGAACGGAAGCCAAAAAAAGAAAGGACTTTGCTCTTGCCGACAGCATCAGAGACCAAATTAATCAAAAAGGCTATTCTGTCGTCGATACCAGAGACGGCGTAGTGGTCAACAAGCTTGAAAGTTGATTCTTCAGGCTCTTTTTCCTTTTCTTCAGAGGGTATGATTTTTCTTCTGACAAGCTTGCCCCTTTGGGCAAGATATGTGTTTGTCCTTATTTTCTGGCTTGACACCAGCCTGCCCCCCTCATACACTTCCTTATAAGCGGCGCTTATAAGTCCGTTTTTGGGGTGAGCAAGAATCCTCACCGTCTCCCCCTCTTTCCAATCCACAGGTCTATCTATTTCGTCATATCCGTTGGAATAGATTATCTTTATTATTTGACTTTTCAATTCTATCCTTTGTTTCATTTCATATCCGTATATGATTACGTTTACACTGTCATTTTGGGTATAGGCTTTTATATACACATCATACGGGCTGTTGTTTTTCAATATCAAATCAGTGCGGCTACTGACCATAGCATCCATGGACGGAGGCACATAGGATACTTTTAGGGAATGGTTTTTGGCGTTTATGACCTCTAACCCCGCTCTCACCCATGCATTAAAAAGGGTGGTGGACACCTGACACACTCCGCCTCCCGTTCCGGTGATAAACGCCCCTCCGCTTATTATTTTGGACTGCAAAAAACCGTTCTCCGCCGTCCTTGGCCCGACAGCGTCATTAAAGGACAAAACTTCGTTAGGGGCTATTTTAAGCCCGTTCAACCTGTGCGTTGCCGTCTTTATGTTATGCTTTCTGTTTGCCGAAGAAGAACTAAAATAAGTAGAGAATCTGGCTCGTTCCATACATCTTTTTTTAAGCTCTTGCTTTGTCACCTGTTGGGGAATTTCCTCTGTTTCAAGCTCTATATTGATTTCTCTTCCAAAGTTCCTGTATAGGTTCTCAATAAGGCTGTTTCGGTTTACTATTCTGCCGTTTTTACCCTCAATTATCTCAAACTCCGCCTTATGTTTATCCCATATAAGACGGCTGTCTATACTGTCGTATTCCACCTGTTTTATCACTCTTTCAAGGTCGCTGTATATTTCTTCGTTTATACAGCTGAAGTCTCTTACATGGGGGTTGTCTTTATTGGCTGAATAAAATTTATTGAAGTTCGCTCGGTTTTTGAAAATCACTTTCATAAGGGTGGAGGTCTTTATCTTATAATCCTTTTCCAGTAAAATTTTCTTGTCAAAAAACACTTTGACACGCGCTTTTCCCGAAATCATGGTCGTTCCCGAAAACAGCCCAAACAAAACCAAAATCAAAACCACCAGCCCAAAAACCACTCGCTTTTTTCTCATGTAAATAGTATTGGATTATTAACAAATTATATTTAATACGCGCTAACAAATTCCTCTTCGTTGTTGCTGCTGACGAACTCTTAATGGGCTTAAGGGTTATTATTTAGGTTAGGTTTTTGGGTGTTTTTATTTGATAAATATCCTATGTTCCTTTGCGAAAGATAAAACCTCTTTGTTCCTACTGACAGGCTCTTAATGGGCTTAAGGTTTATTTCTCAGGTTAGGTTATTTGGGGTTTTTGTTTGATTAGTTTTCCTTTTGCAAAGACAAAATCTTTTTGTTTTTGTATTCATAATAAACTTGAACTTTATTTGATAAGGCATATGAAAAGCCCGCTTCCAAAAAGGAAGCGGAGCTTAAACCTCGTCGTATTCGGTATCTTCCTCTTGGGGAGCCAAAGCCATGGCGACGACCTTGCTGTCGTCTTTTAGTCTCATTATTATTACGCCTTGAGTGGCTCTGCCTATTGAGGACACTTGGCTTGCGCGGATTCTAATCATGGTGCCGTTGTCGGCGATGATTATTATATCCTCGTCGTCGCCCACAAGCTTCATATTGACCAGTTTTCCAGTTTTTTCATTAAAGTTTCCTGCCTTGATTCCCATGCCCCCTCTGCCTTGGGGTCTGAACTCCTCAACGGCAGTTCTCTTTCCATAGCCATTTTCGGAAATGGTGATTACTTCCTTTCCGTCCTTGACCACAGCCATATCCACAACATATTCGCCTTTCTTAAGGCTCATGCTCTTGACTCCTTGAGAGCCTCTGCCTGTCCTTCTGACCTCTTTTTCGGAGAATCTGATGCACTTGCCCGCAGAGGACGCCACCATGATATCGTCATTGCCTATAGTCAATTCCACGCCGATAAGCTCGTCGTCATCTTGAAGTGTTATAGCAATCTTTCCGTTGCTTCTGACGGACTCAAAATCCTTTAAGTCGCTTTTTCTGATAAGCCCGTTTCTGGTCGCCATGACGATATAGCCTTTTCCGTACTCTTGTATGGGCAAAAACGCCGTTATTTTCTCGCCCTCGTCCAAAGGCAGCACATTGACCATAGCTCGCCCTTTCGCGGTTCGGGACGCCTCGGGAATCTCAAAGACCTTTTTGACATATGCCTTGCCTTTATTGGAGAAAAACAGTAAGTCGTCATGGGTATTGGATACAAAGAGCGTCGCCAAGAAGTCCTCATCCTTGGTCGTGTGCGCTTTGACGCCCACGCCGCCCCTGCCTTGTGACCTATATTCGCATACGGGAATCCTCTTGATATAGCCCTGATAAGTCATTGTCACAACCACATCTTCTCTGTCTATAAGGTCGGCGTCACAGATGTCTAAGTCCTCGTCGCTGATTTCTGACTTTCTTTCGTCAGCAAACTGAGTTTTGATTTGGGTGAGTTCATCTTTTATGATTTGCTTTACTCTGTCGGGGTTGGCGATAATCTCTTTATATTCTTTTATTTGTCCTTCCAGCTCCGCAAGCTCTTCATGAAGCTTATGCACTTCAAGGCTGGTCAGCCTTGCAAGCCTCATATCCAATATGGCGTTCGCCTGCTTTTCAGTGAGCTCGAATTCTTGCATAAGGTTGGTCATGGCTTGATTCCTTTCGGCGGATGATTTGATAATCTCAATCACCCTGTCGATATTGGAAAGCGCTATGACAAGACCTCTGACTATATGCTCTCTTTCTTCCGCTTTTCTAAGGTTAAAGCGTGTTCTTCTCTCTATGACATCTATCTGATGCTTGATATAGTATTGCAAAAGCTCCTTAAGCGTGCATATCTTGGGCTTGCCTTCCACAAGCGCCAAAAGGCAGATGCCGTTTGAGACCTGCAAGGCGGTCTGCTTGTAGAGATTGTTGAGCACGACTTGGGCGTTGTGGTCTTTTTTAATCTCAATAACCACCCTCATTCCCAAACGGTCACTTTCTTCTTTGATGTCGCTTATGCCCTCTAATTTCTTGTCCTTTACCAAATCGGCTATATTCTTGATTAAATTGGCTTTATTGACTTGATAGGGTAACTCTTTAACCACAAGCCTTTGTCTGCCGTTTTCTTCCTCTATGTCCACACGCGCTCTAATCGTCACTCCGCCCCGTCCAGTCATATAAGCTTTTTTGACTGCGCTTCTGTTCAGCACAATAGCCCCTGTGGGATAGTCGGGGGCGGGAAGATACTGCATAAGGTCAAGCGTTTCCAAAGTCTCGTCTTCCATAAGCGCTATTACGGCGTCTATGACCTCTCCAAGGTTGTGTGGAGGTATATTGGTCGCCATGCCTACGGCTATGCCCTCGCTGCCGTTGACCAATAGGTTGGGGAACTTGGCGGGAAGCACTACGGGCTGCAAAAGGGTATCGTCAAAGTTGGGATAAAAGTCCACAGTCTCTTTTTCTATATCCTTGAGCATTTCGGAGGCGATTTTGCTTAGCCTCGCCTCTGTATACCTTTGCGCCGCGGGCGGGTCGCCGTCCACAGAGCCGAAGTTTCCATGTCCGTCTATCAGCGTGGCTCTTGCCGAAAAGTCCTGTGCCATTCTCACCAAGGCGTCATATACTGCGCTGTCTCCATGGGGATGATATTTTCCCAAAACCTCGCCCACAATCCTTGCGCACTTTTTATAGGGCTTGTCGTGGGTGTTGTTGAGGTCATGCATAGCGTAGAGTATTCTTCTGTGTACGGGCTTAAGTCCGTCTCTGACATCGGGAATGGCTCTGGAGACATTTACCGCCATAGCATAGCTGATAAATGACTTGCTCATCTCGTCCCTTATATTGATTGGGATTATTTTGGTTTGTTTTAATATCTCTTGAATGTCCTTTTGTTCTCTTTTTCCTGTTGCCATTTTTTACCCTCTATATATCCAATTCTTTGACCAAGGTCGCGTTCTCTTCTATAAACTGCCTTCTAAGCTCGGGTTGTTCTCCCATAAGCAATGTGAAAATCTCCTCCGCCTCTTCGGCATCTTCCATTTTTACTCTGATAAGAGCCCTTTTTTCGGGGTTCATAGTGGTTTCATAAAGCTGTTCGGCGTTCATCTCTCCCAGACCTTTATATCTTTGTAGCTCCACCTTGCCGTATTCTTCTTGGATAGCCTTAAGCTCTTCGTCAGAATAGCAGTACATTTCCTTTTTGCCTTTTGTGACCTTGTAGAGCGGGGGTCTGGCGATATAGACATGCCCGTTCTCTATAAGCGGTTTCATAAACCGATAGAAAAAGGTCAAAAGCAAAATTCTAATATGGCTGCCGTCCACATCGGCGTCAGTCATGCAAATAATTCTATCATACCTAAGCTTTGTGATATCAAATTCGTCCATATATCCGCATCCAAAAGCTTGTATCATAGACTTTATTTCCTCGTTGTCCAAGGCTCTGTTTAGGCGTGCCTTTTCCACATTGAGGATTTTTCCCCTAAGCGGCAGAATGGCTTGAAAACGCCTATCCCTGCCCATTCTTGCGGTACCGCCCGCAGAGTCTCCCTCCACAAGGTAGATTTCGCAATTCTTGGGGTCACGCTCGGTACAGTCCGAAAGCTTTCCGGGAAGCGTAGAGGTCTCAAAGACGCCCTTTCGTCTGATAAGCTCCCTGGTCGCTCTTGCCGCCTCTCTTGCCTTTTTGGCGTTATCGGCTTTTGCGATAATCTCTCGGGCTATTTTGGGATTCTCCTCAAAGAATTCGCCCAGCTTTTCCGTCAAAGCCTTGTTGACTTCCGTCCGCATTTCGCTGTTGCCCAGCTTGGTCTTGGTCTGCCCCTCAAACTGCGGGTCGGTCAGCTTTACGCTTATCACAGCGGTAAGCCCTTCTCTGACATCCTCGCCGCTCAATCTTTCGGTTTCTTTGAGGATTTTGAGCTTTTGTCCATAATCGTTAAAAACTTTGGTTAAAGCCGCCTTAAAGCCGTCCAAATGCGTTCCGCCCTCTTCAGTGAAGATATTGTTGGCATAAGCGTGGATACTTTCGGAAAAGCCATTGTTGTACTGAAGCGCAACTTCGATTTCCTTGTCCTCTTTGATAATTTCAAAATAAAAGACTTGGGGAATCAGCGTCTCCTTGTTTTTGTTCAAGTTCTCTACAAAATGAAGTATGCCGCCCTCGAACTGATAAGTTCTCTCTTGCTGTCTGCTCTCTCTCTCGTCGGATATGCTTATCTTTAAGCCCTTGTTGAGGTAGGCAAGCTCTTTCAAGCGCGTCTTTATTTTTTCAAAATCAAACTCCGTAGTCTCGAAAATCTCGTCATCTGGGAAAAAGACAATCTGCGTGCCCGTCTCGTTGGTTTGTCCTATTATTTCAAGCTCGGTCTGCGGCTTTCCCCTTTTGTAAAGCTGTCTATGGATAAAGCCGTTCTGATAAACCGTAATCTCCAAATAACGGCTGAGTGCGCTGACCACCGAAAGCCCGACGCCGTGAAGCCCTCCGCTTATCCTATATCCGCCGCCGCCGAACTTTCCGCCCGCATGCAGTTTGGTCATGACCACTTCCACCGCCGACTTATTCTCCTTGGGAATAATGCCCGTGGGAATGCCCCTGCCGTTGTCCCGCACTTTTACAGAATTATCTTTTTGGATAGTGACCTCTATATGTGTGCAGAATCCCGCCAAAGCCTCGTCAATGGAGTTGTCCACAATTTCCGTAACCAAGTGATGCAAGCCTCTCTCGTCTGTGGAGCCTATATACATTCCCGGTCTTTTTCTGACAGGCTCCAGCCCCTCCAAAACCTGAATGGTGTCTTGGTCATAGGCTTGATTAATCTTTTCGCTCATCTATGAAGTCTCCTTTATTTTTATAAAAAAAATATTATATTATATATTATAACAGTAAATATATATAATGTACAGCTTTTTAATCATTTTAATCATTATTATAAGAGTGTATACTTTTCTTTTTCCATATAAAAAAACGCCTCTAAAGCCTTGGGCTTTTGAAGCGTTAAGAGCTTTTCCAAAAACCTTTTGGCTATTTTAGGGAATTCATTATCTCATAAATTCTTTGCAAATCGTCTTTTGTGTAATAGTCGATGCTTATTCTGCCCTTTTCTTGGTTTCCCACAATCTTTACCTTAGTCATAAATAGTTTTTTCATATCGTCCACAAAGCCTTTCATCTCTTTTGTGAATCTTTTTTTGTCCTCGTCGCTCATTTTCTTGGGCTCTTTTTCGGGATATAAAAAGTATCTGACCCTTTTTTCCAAGTCCCTAACGCTCATTCCCTTGTTTATCGCCTCGTTTGCAAATCTAATCTGGTCCTCAGTTCGGGGAACCGAAAGCAAGGCTTTGGCATGCCCTGCGCTTAGTTTTCCGTCTCTTACCAGCTTTTGTACGCTCTTATCTAATTGTAAAAGCCTTATGGTGTTGGTGATAGAGGAGCGTGCCTTTCCTATCCTTTTGGCAAGCTCGTCTTGTGTGAGTTTATGTACGCTCATAAGCTCTTTAAGCGCTTGCGCCTCCTCAATGGCGTTCAAGTCCTCCCTTTGCAAGTTTTCTATCAAACTGACCTCTCGGCTTTTTTGTTCGCTTAGTTCTCTGATAATTACGGGGACTTCTGTCAAGCCCAGCATCATAGCCGCCCTATATCTTCTCTCGCCGGCGACGATTATCAGTTTGTCGTCTTTGTGGTTGACCACAATGGGCTGAATTATGCCGTGTTCGCGTATGGATTCGCATAGCTCAACCATTGCTTGTTCGTCAAAGCTCTTTCTGGGTTGATTGGGGTTTGGGTGCAAGGTGTCCAAAGGTGCTTTATAGATTCTTTCGCCTTGCTCGGTGAACTTTCTTTGGTCTTCCACATTTTGCAAAAGACGGCTTATGCCCTTGCCTATATTTGTCATAAAATCCTCCTTATAAGGGACGCTTTCTGGGTTTGTTGAGGGGTCTGGGATAGCCCTCATGCCCCTCATGCAAGCTCTTTATTGATATAATATACCTTTTTTCGCCATTTATTTGGTATTCCAGTTTGTCCTCAATTTCACCGCCCATAATTTTCAAGGCGTTTGTTGTCTCTTGAATTTCTTCAAAAAGCTTTTTTCCTTTATACGCTATCAGCTTTCCGCCCTTTTTCAAAAAAGGCAGGGCATATTCCACCAAGATGTTCAAGGGCGCTACCGCCCGCGCCAAGACCAAGTCGAACTTGTGCCTATATTCTTTTTTGTGTGCGGCATCCTCAATGCGGCTGTGAAGAGTTTGAATGTCCTCCAAGCCTAATTCTTGAATTGCCATGTTTAGGAAGCCTATCCGCTTGTTTAGGGAGTCTAAAAGCAGATATTTTCCACCGCTAACAATCTTAAGCGGTATGGCGGGAAAGCCCGCTCCGCTTCCTATATCCACGATTTTATACTGCTTGTTTATATACCTTAAGCCCTTTAAGCTGTCAATAAAATGTTTGTCTATAATCTCGTCTTGCTGAGTTAAAGCCGTAAGATTATATTTTTGGTTTTCTTCTATTAAGAGCTTGGCAAAGCTTTCAAGCTGCAAAGCTTGGCTTTCACTTAATTCGATATTGTGTTCTTTGGCTCGCTCTATCAGCTTCTTGTTCAAGCTCATTTGTTCTTTTCTATCCATATCATCAAGACCAAGATATCGGCGGGGTTGACTCCGCTGATTCTGCCCGCTTGCGCCAGCGTCAAAGGCTGTATTTTTTTTAATTTGTCCTTTGCCTCGATTCTGAGCCCTTTTATTTTATCATAATCTATGTCCTTGGGGATTTCTTTATTTTCCATTCTCTTTAGCTCTTTTATGGACTGCTCTTGTTTTTTCATATAGCCTTGGTATTTTATCTCGGTTTGGGCGTACAGCAAAATCTCCCTTTCTTCGTCTTTGAAGCTTGGGTCGATTGCTATAAGGTCGTCAATGTCCATACCCACCCTTTTTAAGATGTCCTTTGCTTTAACGCCGGCTTTGGGCGGGGGCTGGTTTTTTCTCTCAAAAACGCTGGTGACTTCTTTGGGGGAATAGCTTTTTTCAAGCCTATCCATTAACTTTTGGATTTTTTCTTTTTTCTCTTGATATCTTTTATATCTTTTTTCGTCGATAATACCTTGTTCCCAACCCTTTTGGGCAAGCCTTAGGTCGGCGTTGTCCTGCCTTAGGTAAAGGCGATATTCCGCCCTTGAAGTCATCATTCTGTAAGGTTCGTTGACGCCCTTGGTCACCAAGTCGTCAATCAGCACACCGATATAAGCCTCATCCCTTCTCAATATAAAGGGGGGCATTCCCTCTATATAGTTTACGGCGTTCACTCCCGCCATAAGCCCTTGCGCCGCGGCTTCTTCATAACCGCTGGAGCCGTTTATCTGCCCGGCGGAATATAGTCCCTCTATGCCCTTTATGCCCATAGTGGGAAGCAGGCATTCGGGGTCAAGGCAGTCATATTCTATGGCGTACCCGTACCGTGCGATACGCGCCCTTTCCAAGCCCCGTACCGTATGCATCATCTGTTCTTGAACATCAAAGGGCATGGATGTAGACAGCCCCTGAACATACATCTCCAAGGTGTCCTCTCCCTCGGGCTCTATAAAAATCTGGTGTTTATCCTTGTCGGGGAAGCGAAAAATCTTATCCTCAATAGACGGGCAGTACCTCGGACCTATCCCCTCGATAGAGCCGTTATAGAGCGGCGCTCGGTGTATGTTCTTTCTGATAATCTCATGGGTCTTTTCATTGGTATAAGTCAGATAGCATTTATGGGTATTTTTGATTTCAAAATCCGTCATAAGGGAAAACTTAGGCAAAAAGTCTTCGCCTCTTTGTTCCTGCATCTTATCAAAATCAATTGTCTTGGCAAGCACCCTTGGCGGAGTTCCCGTCTTAAAGCGTCTTATGGGAAGCCCAAGCTCCAAGAGGCTTTTTGTCAGCTTTTCACTTCTCGAAAAGCCCGATGGACCGCTGTTTTGGATATATTCGCCTATGATAATCCGTGCCCCCAAAAAAACGCCGGTGGTTAAAATCAACGCCTTGCAATAGTACTTGTCGCCCAGATTGGTCTTTATGCCCTTAACTTTGTTGTTTTCAACAATAATATCCGTGACATCGCTTTCAAGAAGGGTGATATTGTCTTTTTCTTCCAGCTTTTTTTTCATAATGATATGATACTTGTTTTTGTCCACTTGGGCTCTTAAGCTCTGCACGGCGGGACCGCTGGACGCATTGAGCATCCTTATCTGAATAGTCGCCTTGTCCGCCGCCTCGCCGATATATCCGCCCAAGGCGTCTATTTCTTTGACCAATTGGGCTTTCGCCGTTCCGCCGATATTGGGATTGCACGCCAAAAACCCAATTGAGTTCAAGCATAAAGTGACGACCAGCGTCTTTTTGCCCCGACGCGCCGCCGCCAGCGCCGCTTCTATGCCAGCGTGTCCCGCTCCCACTACGCAGAGATCAAAGTCTTTACTCAATTGTCCACCACCACCGTTACAGGACCGTCTGCGACAATTTCCAGCGTCATGTCGCCTCCAAATTCCCCTGTCTTTGTGGGAACTCTCTTATTAAGCTCCCTAACAAACATCTCATACATCGGCAAAGCCGTTTGAAAATTTGCTGATTTGGAAAAGTCGGGTCTTGTCCCATGCGCACAATTGCCGTACAGCGTAAAGTTAGAAACGACTAAGGCTTCGCCTTTTTCGTCCGATACCGAACGGTTAAGCTTGTGGTTTAAGTCCCTAAAAATCCTAAGCTTGGATATCCTCTCCGCCGCCCATTTAATCTTTTTCTCGTCGTCTCCCTCTCTGAAAGCGCACAGCACCAGTATTCCTCTTCCAATTGAGTTCTTAACTTCTGATCCGATCTGAACGGACGCTTTTTTTACCCTTTGAACAATCGCTCTCATACTCTCATTTTCCCACACAGAAAGTGGAAAAGACCTCCTTTGCAACGCTTTCGCTTATGTCATGACCGGTTATTTTCGCAAGCCAGCCATAAGCCTCTCTTAAGCCTACCAAATTGCATTCGGCACCCACTAAAGAAAACTCTTCAAGCGTGTTTTCCAAAAGCTCTTTTGCTTTTTTTAGGCAATGGATATGCCTTTGATTGGTGAAAATAATCTCGTTGGAAAATATCTTGTCCCTTTCCGCAAGCCTCAACAGCTCTTCTTTAACCGCTTGGATATCCCTTGGCGGATTGGCTTTTATATAAAGGCTTTGTTTTCTTGGATACTTCTCTATGTCCTTTTTGTTGGCAACCCGTATGACCTTTTTGTCCTTAATAAGCTTTTCTATCTCCCTTTCCTCTTTTGTCTCGGGTTGGGACAAGTCTGTGACAAAAATGACAATCTCCGCCGCCTTGATACTCTCTTTGGTGCGCTCAATGCCCATTCTCTCGATTTTGTCTCGGCTTTCTCTTATGCCGGCGGTGTCTAAGATATTTATTTTTATGCCGTCAAGCTCAATGGTATGGCTTATGACATCCCTTGTGGTGCCGGCTATATCCGTGACTATCGCCCTATCCTGCATAATAAGCCCGTTTAAGAGGCTGCTCTTGCCCACATTGGGAAGCCCGACGATTGCCACATCCACGCCCTCGTTTATGGTCTTTGCGTATTTGGCGTTTTTTAGAAGAATTTTTATTCTTTGTATTATGTCCTTTATTTCCTCTTGATACTCCAAATCGGGCTCGTCCTCGGTCTCTTCGGGATAGTCCAGCCTGACTTCCAAATTCGCCATAAGCCTTAAAAGCCTTTGTTCCATATCATATATTCCCTTGGAAACCTCGCCATGCATGAGCTTATAGCCTTGTATAAGCTGGCTTTGGTTGGTAGCGGAGATAATTTCCATAATCCCCTCCGCTTGGCTAAGGTCCAGCTTTCCGTTAAAAAATGCCCTTTGGGTGAACTCCCCCGCTTGGGCGGGACGGCAACCCTTTTCCAAGCACAGCTCCACTATGGCGTTGGCGACAAGCGCTCCCCCGTGGCAATGAAACTCTATGACATCTTCGCCGGTATATGATTTAGGCTTTTTGTAATATACACAAAAAGCCTTTTCTGTAAACTTATCGGTCTTTATGTTCCCCAAATACATATGATTGGGAGACATAACCTTGTTTTTTATGGATTTGCTCTCAAAGATTTGGTCGGCAATGGACTTTGCCTTTTCGCCAGACATTCTCACGATATTTATTCCCGCCATTGTGGCTGTGGAAGTGGATAAAGCGACAATTGTCCCGCTCATTTAGAATCTCTTTCTCTTATATCCGAATTTTTGGGTTTTTTTTGGTCCGGTCTTGCTGAAAGATGTGGGACCGTATTCCAAACGCATTTCTTCAAGAGGGGATATGACTATATGCCTGTCCTTTCCTTGTCCTTCGCTTCGGGTGGTGGCAAGCTTGTTCTTTTGAAGGGCGGTATGGATAATCCTTCTTTCAAAAGAGGTCATGGGCTCCAGCTCCACTTCGCTTCCCGTACTCGCCGCCTTTCTCGCCAGTCTTCTGGCAAGGTTCGTAAGTGTCTTTTCTCTTTTTTGACGGTAAAAGTCAGCATCCACAACCACTCTTTGGTATTTCTTGCCCTCGCTTAAAAGCTTGCTTGTCACAAGATATTGCAGGGCGTCCAAGGTTTCTCCCCTGTGCCCTATAATTCTGTTGGCGTCTTCGCCCTTGATGAAGAAGCTTATCTCCTCGCCTTTTTCCCTTTGCTCCACAGTGCAGTTAAGGTTCATATAGTTCAGGATATCCTCTATGAACTTCTTGCCCGAACTCTCTTCAGGATTTTCAATTTCTTCGTACTTCCTTTTTTCAATTTTTACTACCGCTTTTTTAAAAAGCCCTCCCTTGTGAAGCACTTCTATTTGGGCGTCTTCTCTTTCTATTCCCAGTTTCTTAAGCCCTTCTTCAATGGCTGCGTCTACGCTTGCGCCCTTAAATTCATTTGACATTTTTTCTTCTCCTCTATCTCTTCAGTGTTGTGGCAAGCCTATGTTCTCTTTCTTTGTCGTCCTTTTTCTTCGCCACAATATTATAAATCAAATTAAACAGCGTGGTTATAGCGGAATTCAAAAACATATACAGCGCAAAAGCCGTGGAATACAAAAAGGCAAACACCGCCATCATAATCGGCATCATATATGTCAGCATCTTTGTCTGCGCCTGCTGCGCCTTTATCTGTTCCTCGGTCTGTCCCGCCATTTGCGGCTGTTCTGGCGGTTTGTTGAGCTTTGAGCCGAACATATTGAGTATAAACGCCAAAATAGGCAACATCAGATACCCGTTCCACGCGCGCTTGCCTTTTTCGGTGACATTGTATTTTTCCATAAGGGGCTTCATAACCCGCTCATACTCGTTTTTGTCCACATCGGTAATCCCCAGCTTGCCTATTCCCGTGTTGCTGAAAACATCCACGGTGGGAATGGGGTTCGCCCATGTGTCGGGCATAAATATATTGGTGGTCAATAAAAACCTTTCGGGCTCATGCGCTTGGACCACCGCCGCTTCCGCATACTCTTCCATTTCTTTTCTTAATTGGCTTTCATTATATCCCTCGGCGGGGACAGGTCTTCCGTTTTCGTCCAAAACCGCCCGCCCCTCGTCAATAATCTCTTGCATCTTTTCATTAAAGCTGTCCGAATATACCTGACTTAGGTTTTGAAAGGTGGTATAGTTATGATATCTTACGGCGCTGTTAAAGCCGGTCAGCACCGTTATGAATATGGCAAGAGTGATTATCATGGGCAAACAGCTTGCAAAAGCGCTGTACTTATACTTTTTGTATATCGCCCTTTGCTTTTGCATAAGCAGTTCCCTGTTGTTGCCACATTGCTTGGTGACCTTGTCCAGCTCGGGCTTCATAACTTCCATTATCTTTTGGTTCTTTCGGGTGATTCTCTTTTGCCAAATATCAAAAGGCGATGTCGCCACCTTTAAGAATATGGTAAAAAGTATAACCGTGATGCTGAACGCACCAAAATAAGCGCTGCCGCCCCATTCGCTTACCCACGAATACAGCACATTATAAATTAATTTCCCAATCAGATTGAGCTGGGTTGCCATAAGTCCTACAATGTCCATTTCGCACTTCCTTTTAAGTTTTCTCTTACGGGGTCAAAACCGCCTTTTGCAAAGGGGTTGCAGCGAAGTATTCTTATCATTCCCATAAAAATCCCTCTTAATGCCCCGTATTTTTCAATGGCGTCCAGCGTATATATCGAACAAGTGGGGGTGTATCTGCACTTTGCCCCAAGCGAAGGAGAAATAAACCTCTTATAGAATAAGATCATCTTTTTACACACGGTCTTCATCTTTTACTCCTATTATGCCCTGTCCTTTCAAAAGATAAATCAACTCTTCCTTTATTTGATGAAAATCCGCATCTTTGCTGCTTGGGTGGGCCACCACTACAAAATTATAATCGCCCACTTGGTCAATCAATGATCTAAACGCCTCTTTAATAAGTCTTTTTACTCTGCTTCTGACAACGCTGTTGCCTACTTTTTTGCTTACGCTGACGCCTACTTTCTTGTTCGCCGCTTTCACATAGTACAGCGTCAAATATTCCTTGCGGCTTCTAAAACCGTTTCTGAATATATAACGAAAAGAGCTATTGTTTGTTAAGCGGTACTCTTTTTGCATGACCTTTTAGGCGCTGAGCCTGGCTCTTCCCTTTCTTCTTCTTCTTGCAAGCACATTTCTGCCCGACTGGGTCTTCATTCTCTTCCTAAAGCCGTGTACCTTGCTGTTCTGTCTCTTTTTTGGTTGATAGGTTCTCTTCATGTTGGTCTCCTCTATATAAATTATTATCTTTTTTACTTAATATAAGCTATGAAATTATACATTAAGAAAATCGCAATGTCAAGAAATAGAAAGGGGACGGATAAATAAAAAAATGTTCCACGTGGAACATTTTAACATCCTGAAAGGCTTGTTTTACGCCTTTTTTGGGTTTTTTCTATTCGGCATAAATTCTTTCGATTATCTTTTCAGGGATGTTCCCAAAGATTACCATAGGCATGATATTGGCGATTTCTTTCCATTTTCTAAGCTTTTTATACCTTTTCTCGCCTTTATTGAGCACTCCGCCTATCTCGGTAATCACCGTGTCCGTCCCTAAAAGCTTGGTTTTGTCTATATCTTTCTTTATGCGGTCAATATCCCGCCAGTTTTTCTCGTCCGTCATTAATACGCCGTACCTGACCGACCTTATCCCGTTGTTTCTGATAAGTAAAGTTCTGTTTGGATATTCATCCACAGCCTCTTTGATAAGCTTCTGCCAGATGATATGCCATACTTCGGAGTAGTCAAAGTCGGCATGGCTTGTTATATTCACCTTTTCTTTGTCAAAAACCGCTTTTTCGGCGATTATGCCCTTGACTCCTTTATCCAGCATCTCCCGTATCAAATTTCTTTGCCACTTCACCGCGGCTTTTTTTGATAAATCCACAGCATAATACTTCTTTTGGTTGATTTCTTGTATGTAAAGCCTGCCCTCATGGTCTTTAAGCATAAGCTCTTTTTTTTGCTCTTGATATTTTCTGTTTATGGGAATGTACGGCTTCATCTTTATATAGACTTCCAGTTTGTTCTTCTTGGCGTAGCTTATCGCGCGGTCTATCTCTTGCCTAATCTCGATATCGTCCAAAATTATGCCTTGGACGGGAAGGTGTGCTTCTCTTAACTTCTCTACCTTTTTTATATAGTTTTTTCGGCTGACGGTAAGGTACACTCCCTCTTTTTTGTCAAATTTCGGCATGATGATATTTTTTTCGGCTATATATTTCTTTACACCGTCATCCTTGTCGTCACATTTGATAAAAAGCAAGGTTGCTTTTTTTCCAAGCTCTATTTCGGCTTCTTTGTTCGTCCTATAAATATCCCACTCATAAAGCGTCTCTATGCTTAGCATAAGCTTTTCGTTAAGCATAAGGTTGGGTCTTTTGGTAGTAAAAAGCTCTTTTTGATAAGTTTTCTGCTCTTTTTTTTGACCTTTTTCTTTTGTTCCACGTGGAACATTTATCTTAACCGCCTGATTTGTGTTGTTGATAATGTCCATATAGAGAAAGCAGTCTTTTTCTTTAAGCTCTGTTTTTATGCTTATCGGCTCTTTATAAAAAGTGATTATATTCTTATCTTTGTCTATCTCCGCCATAGTCAAAGGCGTCCGTTTCCTGACGCATTGGGTTTTTCTTCCATATTTTACATTTTGACGACATTCGGCGGTTGCGAAAGGTTTATGTACTGAATGTTTTAATATTAATTGGTCATGAAAAAAAACACTTATTGCGTTTTTTTGTTCCTTCACAATAAGCGCTTTTCTTTGAGGCTTTATCATCCGATTTTCCAAATCAGGCTTTTTTCTCTTTTTCTTAAACATTCTTTCTATTTTTTTAGTCTTAGTTTCTCTAATTTTTTGTTTTTATAGTTAAGTCTTTAATCTTTTGTTTTTGCGTGAATTTTTATGCTTTCTTTCTTTTTATGGTTTCTTTTACCGCTTGAACAATGTCAGATATGGAGATATTGTATTCTTTTTCCAAAAAGTCCATTTTTCCAACCTGCCCAAAACGGTCTTTTATACCAATTCTTTTCATTGGGACGGGATAGTTCTCCACCAATACTTCGGCGACAGCACTTCCAAGTCCGTTATGGATATTGTGGTTTTCCGCGGTGACTATCGCTCCGCTCTCTTTGGCGCACTCAATCACCATTTCTTTATCTATGGGTTTCCAAGTCGCAGTGTTTAGTATCCCAATGTCGTATCCTTGTTGTTCAAGCTCTTTTTGTGCGTCAAGCGCTTTTTTGACCATTATGCCTGAACAAATAATAGTGCAGTCCTTTCCTTTTCTTATCTTTTTTGCTTTGAATAAATCAAAGGTGTCGCTTTCATCAAATATCTTATGTGCTTTTTTTCTAAACATTCGAACATATACCGCGCCCTTATAGTCCGCTATCTGCGGGACCAAGCTTTCCAACATGGCGGCGTCGGTGGGCTCCACGCACACCAAGTCGGGGATTGTTCTCATAATGCCCATATCCTCAAAGGGCATATGCGTTCCGCCATTGAGTTCGGCGGCTATTCCGGGATCTGTTCCTATTATTTTTACATTCTGTTGCGAATAGCATATTGAAATAAACACCTGATCATAACATCTTCTTGTGGCGAACGGAGCAAATGTGGCGCAAAAGGGTATCTTTCCGCATGCGGCAAGCCCTGCCGCCACCCCCATCATATTGGCTTCCGCCACCCCTACATCAAAAGACCTTTCCGGGTATTCCTTGAAAAACCTATCTGTCTTGGTGCTTTTCATAAGGTCGGCTTCCAATATAACTATATCTTTGTTTTGTTTGGCAAGTTCCAAGAGCTTATCGCAATACACATCTCTCATTTCTTTGTTATCGAGCATTTTTTTATTCCTCCTTACAACACGCATATTCCCGCCAATCGGTTTCGTCTATGGACATGTTGTGGCAAGCCGGTCCTTTTTCCTCCGCCAATTTGAACTTATAGCCTTTTATGGTGTCCAAAACTATAAAAGACGGTTTTTCCGTTTGAGCTTTTGCCTTTTTTATGGCGTCTAAAATCTGCTGTATATCATGTCCGTTCACTCTTTGAGTAAAATATCCAAACGCATCGGCTTTTTTGTCAATGGGCTCTATTTTATTGATGTCGTCGGTATAGCCGTCAATCTGCATTCTGTTATTGTCAATAAATACAATCAGATTGTTAAGCCTCTTGTGGGCGGCGAACATAAGCGCTTCATATATCTGTCCTTCCTGGCTTTCACCGTCGCCAATCAGGGCATATACATAATAATCCAGATTATCTAACCTTGCGGCAAGCGCCATGCCTACAGCGCAGCTTAAGCCCTGTCCCAAAGAACCAGCTGTCATATCCACTCCAGGGGTCTTGTTCATATCGCAATGGGAGGGTAGAATGGTATTGGGCAAGTTCAGCGTCTTCAAATGCTCTTTGTCAAAATAGCCTTTGTCCGCCAATACCGCGTACAGGGCAGGTCCGGCGTGGCCTTTGGACATAACAAACCTATCCCTTTCTTTCCATTTTGGGTTTTTGGGATCGATTTTCATTTCCTTATAATATAGGGCGGTCACAAGGTCCACAGCGGAAAGCGCTCCGCCTACATGCCCCACGCCCAGCCTGCCAATCATTTCCACAACCATTTTTCTGATTTGGTCGGCTTTTTTCTCCAATTCTCTTATTTGCATAACTCCTCCTATCCAATAAGCCTTAAGGGCAATACTATACATTTATATTCGTCTTCGTCCAGTTGTCTTATCAATATGGGTTTTGCGGGTCTTTCTATTATTATCTTCAAGAAGTCCTCTTTTATCTTGGAAACCGCCTCTTGCATAAAGCGGCAGTTAAGCCCTATCTTGATGTCGTCTCCTTTGTTGTGGCAGGCTATGTTTTCACTGATTACGCCTTTTTCGCTTTCGGTGTTTATTCTAATCAAGCCTTCTTCCACGGATACTATTATTTTGCTATAAGCTATATCCCTGCATATAACAGCCGCCCTTTCCAGACATTCTTCAAGCTCTTCTTTTTTGACCACAATTTCATTCTTGATGTCCTCGGGAAGGTTTAGCCTATAATTATAAAATTCACCATCCACGGTGTTGACTTTTATTTTGGTGTGGACTTTGTCAAAAAGCACCATATTTCCTTCCTTGCCTACTTTTACTATGGCGTCGCTATCTTCCAAGGTCTTTAATATATCCATAACTATTTTGCCATAGATAATAAATTTCATTTCGCCTGTCTGACTTAAGGTCTTTTTCTTGCTGACCGCTATCCTAAAGCCGTCCAAACACACCACTTCGACTTCGTTATCGGTTACGGTAAAGCTGCAGCTTTTGAGCATAACCCTATTGTTATTCAAGGACACACAGAATATAGCTCTATCAATAAGCTCTTTGAGGTCCTTTTCCTTTATTTCAAAATAATTCTCCATTTGGTACTTGCCTAAGTCGGGAAAGTTTTCCTTGTCGTAGCATTGAAGCTTAAATTCCGAATAACCGAATCTGATGCTTATCTTGTTTTCATCCGCTTTTTCTATCTCCACATCTTCCTTGGTGTGAATTTTACTGGTATAGTCATTGAAGAGCCTTCCCTCGACGATAAGCTCCCCTTCCAAAAGAACTTGGGCTGGGATACTCTTTTCGATATATATCTCTTGATTATAGACCGAAAAGGTCACTGTATTTTCTTGGGCTTTTATTTTTATGCCGTCAAGTACGGGGATATTGCTTTTTACGGACAATACTCTACTGACAAGATTTACCGCGCTTGATAAATTCTTTCCGTCACAAGTGAATTTCATCGTTTTTTCTCCTTATTGTATTGTTTTTTATTTTAATTTTACCGATTACTATTACTATTAGGTGTGTTGAAATGTGGATAGACCCTAAAACCAGCCGATAAAGTGAATAAAAGGTTAATAAACAAACAAAAAAAGGCTTGGTTTGTGTTGATAAGTTGTTGATAAGTTCAGCTTAGGTTGTCCACATATCCACATTTTAAGTTTACACATTGAGAAGACTTCTTATGTCTTTTATTTGCAGAGCAAGTCTTTGGTCGGTTTTTAGGGAGGAAAGTATCTTGTCGCGGGAGTGAATAATCGTGGTATGGTCGCGTCCGCCGAATATCTGCCCGATACTGACCAAAGGTATGCTCAAAAGGTCGCACACTAAATATATAGCCACCATTCTTGCATGAGCGATATCTTTTGTCTTTTTTTTGGAGAGGATATCGCTTTTGTTTATTCTAAAATAAGTACATACAGCGTTTACGATATCATTGGAATCAATCTCTTCTTTCTTGGGAGCGTCAGATACCCTCAACGCCTCTTTTGCGGTTTGGATGTCCGGACACGGCTTGTTTATAAGCTGGGCGTATAGGATAACTTTCAACAGCGCGCCCTCAAGCTCCCTAATATTGGTATCTATTTTCTCGGCAAGAAAGTAAACCACATCATCGCTTACCGCCACCTTTTCCATCATCATTTTTTTTCTTATGATGGCCACTCTCATATCTAAGTTGGGTATGCCGATATCCGCCAAAAGTCCGCCCTCAAACCTGGAGCAAAGCCTGTCCTCTATCGTTTCTATTTCCTTTGGAGGTCTATCTGAAGAAAGAATAATTTGCTTACCGCTTTGGTAAAGGGAATTAAATATATGGAATATCGCGTCTTGAAGTCCTATTTTTTTCTTTAAGAACTGCACATCATCAAACATCAACACATCTACCGAATTGTATTTGTCAATAAAGTTGCGGTAGGCGTTTTTGTCAGAAGAGGTTTTTTCTAATGCCGCAAAATATTCATTTGCAAGGTTCTCGGTAGGCATGTATACAATCTTTAAGGAAGGGAATTTCTTGGATATGTAGTTTCCGATAGAGTGTAGAAGGTGAGTCTTTCCCAGACCCACGCCCCCATAGATAAAAAGCGGATTTAAGTTCAGATAGCCGTCGCTTGAACCCGGCTTTTCAGCGACTGATTTTGCTGCATAAAAGGCAAGCTTGTTGGACTCTCCAACCACAAAATTATCAAAAGTATATCGTGCAATAAACGGCGAATCCACGGCGGTCTTTTTGTTGGAAGAGACCACAAATTCGTCCCCATGTGTGAAATCGCTGTCTTTGGAGATAAGCGCAAGCTCTTCATTTGTGATAACATCTATGTTGGATATGGTAGGTCTTACTCTCTTAACGCTGTCCTCAATATATGAAAAAAAGGATTTGTTAACGGTGTCCTTGGCGTTTTGGGAAGGAGCCAGCAAAACCAAAGCGTTGTTTTTCAAACATACGGGTTTTAAGTTTTCTATCCATATAGAATATGCAACGGCGTTTATGGACGGATTTTTGACAAGTTCGATCAAAGCGTCCTGCCATATATCTTGTAAATCAATCATATTTGAAATTATACCACAGGAAAAGTCTTTTTTCAACATAAAAAAGAGGGTGAAAAGACAAGAAAATAATTATAAAAAATAAAAAAACTAATAAAAGTGTTTGACAACGGGAGCTTAATATAATATCATTATTAGGCTAAAGAGGGATTTTTGGTGCAAGCCCCGTCATCAAGAACGCCTTATAAGAAAAAACGGAGGTAAAACCATGAAGACATATATGGCAAAACCCGCAGAGCTTAAAAAGAATTGGTATGTCGTGGATGCTGAAGGTATGCCGCTTGGCAGACTTGCCTCACAGGTCGCTTCAATTTTGAGAGGCAAGAATAAACCCGAATATACCCCGCATATAGATACCGGCGACTATGTGATTGTCATCAACTGCGAAAAAGTAGTTCTCACGGGAAAGAAAGTCGAAAAGAAATTTTATAAGCGTTATACCGGATATCCCGGAGGGCTTAAAGAAGTCAGATACGATAAACTTATGCAGACAAAACCCGAATTTGTCGTTCATAAAGCGGTAAAAGGCATGCTACCTAAGAATTCTTTGGGAAGAAAGATGATAAAGAAGCTTTTTACTTACAGAGGAAGTGAGCATAATCAGCAGGCGCAGCAGCCCGCTCCGCTCAGTTTTAAATATTAGGAGGACTTATGGCAGCTAAAAAAGTTCTAAAAAAGAAAATCCAGTTCTGGGGAACGGGCAGAAGAAAAAAGGCGATAGCCAGAGTTAGAATTATCCCCAACGGAGAGGGACAAATAATGATCAATAAAAGAAAGCTGGAAGAGTACTTCCCGTTGGAGACGCTTATTTATATAGTAAAACAGCCCCTTGAGCTCACCAACACGACCTCTAAATATGATGTAGCGGTGAATGTAAAGGGCGGCGGATTCACGGGTCAAGCGGGAGCGATAAGGCACGGAATAGCAAGAGCGCTTTGTGAGGCGGAAGAGGACCTAAGACCCGTTTTGAAACAAGCCGGCTTCTTAACTCGAGACCCGAGGATGAAAGAAAGAAAGAAATATGGACTGCACAAGGCAAGAAGAGCGCCTCAGTTCTCAAAGAGATAACAAAAAAAACCTCTTACAAAAAGAGGTTTTTTTATTGTATTGGTAAGGTGCCGCCCTTGACAAATTATTATATTAATAATATCATTTTGTTATGAGTAGAATTGTTGAACCTAGAAAATTAAGCCATAAGCTGAGCATCGTGATCGTTATGTTCTTTTATTTAGTCGCATACTTTAATCTTGTGGTATCTTTTACGATGAACAGCGGGCATGAAGATAAAAATAAATTAGCTGAAGCGTATGTGAAAGCCTATCAAGAGCGGGATATCCAAAAATTGGCTGCGCTTTATTATAGAAAGAATTCAAAAGAGTATAAGAATTTTATCCAAGAAAACTATAATATATTTGAGGAAAGAAAAAACGATGCCATGGACCACTCCCAAAGAGTGGAGACACATATTCTATGGTATAATAAAAAAGAGATTTGCGATAGGCTGGTTATATGGTATAAAAAACCCGCAATGCCTGAAGCAATATCCGTGTCCTTTCCCGTATATTTTACCAGAAGATTCGGAAAGCTTTATTTTTCAAGACTAATTGACGGCTGGACTGACCCGTATGGCGGGATAGGATATCCGCCTCAAGGAAGTCAAAAACTCAGTATTGACGACAAGAACATAATCCAAATAGACATCAAAGAAAATGAGTATATAGACCATGAGACCTTCAGAGGCTTAAAAAAGCTGGTAAAAGTCAGTTTTCCAAAAAAATATTACAGAATAGACCCCGAATGGTTTGCGGAAGTTCCAAACTTAGAGGCTGTGGAAGTGCATCCCGAAAACGAACTCTTCACTTCGAAGGACGGAATAGTATACACCAAGGATATGAAAGAGATTGTATATTATCCAAAAGGGAAGATTCAAGCTGAAGGTCATCCAATGGGAGAGTTCACCCTCCCCGATTCGGTCAAGATAATTGGCGAAAAGGCGTTTTTCCAAAATACCGGACTAAAGAAAATAACCCTGAAGTCCGTTCAAACGATAGAAAACCGCGCTTTTTATAGGGCTGAGAGAATAAGAGAGGTCATATTCAACAAAGGAATTAAGACCATAAGATCCGAAGCTTTTGTAGGATGCGTTAGCCTTGAAAAAGCAAATTTTCCGGACTCTTTGAAGACTATAGAAGACCGCGCCTTTATGGAATGTACAAAGATTTCGCAAATATACATAAGTTCCATAAGCTCTTTGAGCAAAATAGGCTGGGCGGCGTTTGAGAGATGTGAGAAACTTCAACAAATCTATCTGCCCGACGGCATTGAACAGATTGATAACTGGACCTTTGATAAGTGCTTTAACTTGCAAGAAATAAGACTTCCAGCACAGTTACAAAGAATAGGGGTGTACGCCTTTAGGGACTGTCAAAAACTTAAAAGCCTAAAGATAGCTAAGACCGTAACCACGATAGACAAGGGAGCTTTTTATAACTGTAAAAGCCTTTCTTTAACGATTGACCATACCCAAAAGCCCAAGGGCTGGAAAGAAGGATGGGACGCAGAGCTTTTAAAAAGCTATGAATGGTAGCCTAAACTATAATCTAACTGTATATAAAAGATAAAAAAAGCCCTTTCAGAGCTTTTGTTGAAGGGGTGGCGAAATAATGGGATATGAATTTCCCAAAAGACAATAAAATAAGGACCAAACGATTAGGAAGGAGAAATGAAAAAGGTTTTGAGAGCTTTTGTTTTAATTGTTTTTGTACTTTTAGTAATGGCGGCTTGTGAAAAGAACACCATTGAGCTTATGTTTAACACAAACGGCGGAGAAGCTGTTGAAAATATACAAATAGACGAAAAAGCCAAGTCCTTGGATTTGCCCACACCTAAGAAAGCGGGATATTCTTTTGAAGGCTGGTTTTTGGATAATGACTATGAACAGTGGGTGAATTTGGAGAATATTCTTTCCATGGGCAGAAAGAAAGTTGAACTTTTTGCCAAGTGGGCCAAGAATATAAATACCTTGACTTTTGACCCAAACGGCGGGCAAGGGCAAATGGAAGATATGGAAATCCCCACGGGAGAAAAGGCAAACCTTATCCCAAATAATTTTGAAAAAGAAGGCTATGCTTTTGCGGGCTGGGCGGAGGAAAAAGACGGAGATGTGGTCTATTTAGACGGCGATGAATACACTATGGGAACGGACGCCTCTTATACGCTTTATGCGGTTTGGATTGAAACCATATCCATTTCTTTTAATGCTAACGGCGGACAAGGGACGATGTCCAGCCAAACCGCAGGCAAGGGGCTTGAGTTTAAGCTCAAAGAGAGCGTTTTTTCCAAAAGCGGACATATATTTTATGGCTGGGCGCTCTCTCCCGACGGAGAAAAGCTCTATAACGACGAGGGCAAGGCGGTCTTTGAAAAAAATACCACCCTCTATGCCAAATGGCTGGAGGCATCTGAGCTTATTGAGATGATTGACGACACAAGCTTTTATTTGGGATATTATCCCCAAACTGTGGCAAGCGAGGAGATAGCCTCAAAAATGCCCTCTGAGCCCAACAACCAAGGGTATTATGTGTATGAGGGCGAAAGGTATGTCAAACAAATGGCACAACCAAGAAATACCATGGGCAGTACGGGAAGCCTTTTCGCAAGCGGAGAGGAGATACAATATGGCAGGGAGTATTTCTTTAAGGTTGAAAAGATAAAATGGATAATCCTTGAAGAAGACGACGACGGATATTTTGTGGTTTCGGATATGATACTTGACAAGAGCTATTTTGGAGAGGACAACAATTGGGAAAACAGCCTTATAAGAGAATGGCTTAATGGCGAATTCTTGGCAAGAGCGTTTGAGGACGGACTGTCCGCATTTATAAAAAAGCACGAATACACTACGCATTATTGGCTAGCCGAACGCCAGACAGTCTCAACCAGAGACAAGGTGGTCTTGCTCTCTAACGGCGAGATAAGAAACAAAGACTACGGCTTTGTGGACAACATGAGCAGAACCGCTTATGTAAGCGACTACGCCAAGGCGGTGGGCGTATGGACGGGAGCGGGAGAAATGCAAGACAATCCCGAATGGCAGATTCATACGGGGATGTATCTGCTTCGTTCTGCCGAGATCTATGCCCGCCAAGGAAGAGTGGATACCGTAAGGTATCATGGCGGCATTGAGGGGGCTGGGGCAATGGACGATAATTACGGAGTAAGACCCGCTATGATTATTAAAAAGGTGTAAAAAACCCTTTTTGTTTTGCGAAAGCGTAGAAAAGCTATTGACAGCCTTATAAGGTCAATAGCTTTTCAAAATATGGTTTTTTGCAAGGCAAAGAAAAAAGATATAAAAAAAATAAGAGAGTGAACGATATAGGCTATTATAATCTTTCAGTATTTAAGCTTGGCGGCAAGCTTTTAAGATTTTTCATAAAAAAATCAAAGGGTATAACTTAATTACTTTATCCTATTATAAAAGTTTTCAGAAAAAAGGAAAATGAATTCAATTCTTGATTAAAAAAAAGACACTACTCGATAGTGTCTTTGGTGGGAACAATAGGGCTCGAACCTATGACATCTTGCTTGTAAGGCAAGCGCTCTCCCAGCTGAGCTATGCTCCCTTATGGTGACCCCAAGGAGGTTCGAACTCCTGTTACCGCCGTGAAAGGGCGGTGTCTTAACCACTTGACCATGGGGCCGTGTTGGTTTTGGTAGCGGCGGTCAGATTCGAACCAACGACCTACCGGGTATGAACCGGTCGCTCTAACCAACTGAGCTACGCCGCCATTGGCTTTTTCTGAGAGTTTGGTTGCGGGGGTGGGATTTGAACCACACGACCTCCGGGTTATGAGCCCGACGAGCTACCGGACTGCTCCACCCCGCGACGATGCTTTACTATAATATAATATATTTTTTTTTCTGTCAACTGTTTACTGGCTTTTATTTTAATTGAAATCAAGCTTTTGATCGTTTATAATATCTTGATTCCATTCTATTATCTTAGTCTCTAACTTAGCGATTTCTTTATTCATGCTGTTTAAGACGATATCCCTGGCCACAAGCAGTTCTTCCATAATTTCGCCGAATTTGGTTTTCTTAATTTTGTCAGCATATTCTATAATATCCAAAAAAGGTGACTTGAACGCTTTATTGAAACAATATAGTATATAAATCATATCAACAAAAGGCATATTTAATTTTATAGCCGAAGTAAGGACATCCAAACAGCCTTTTTTATATTTTTTGTGAATCAAAGCGGCAAAATTAACCATAAAGAACCTTCCTTTTATCTTCCCAAACTAAGACTTATTATTAAAAATTAGAAGCCTTCCTTCTTATTATAACAAATATATAATCATTTCTAAGCCCCTTTTGAAATTTTTTTGTCAGAGAGCTTATGTATTGCCGAGTTTTGTCTTTTGATGTATAATTATGACATAATTTGTAAAATAATTTTGGGAGGAAATTATGGAATTTCTATTTAGAAAATGGTTTCTCCTCTTTATTTTTGTGTTTTTTGTGTCTGTTTTTACTTTTTCGATTTCGCCCGCTCCCGCTCTTGCCGTCGAGGGCATACTAAAATTCGAGGACGGTTTTTTGGGAGAATATCAACTTGGCACGGACTACTATATCGACCCGATAACAATTCCCGTTGACGGAGAGACGGCGGTTCTTTTACAGCCAGAACATTCTATTATCATATTGACTTTCAATCCCGCCCTAAGCTTTCAGATACAATTAGGGGATGGAGAGCCTTTTCAAGATGTGGCTTCAGGCGAATGGATTTATTTCAATATGCCTATAAATATCACAACCAGACCCAAGCAAGCGGAATTTAATGCCGTCTTTTTTGACTATGATATGACCATTTATTCCCAAGCAAGCGTGAGCAAAAACGCTTATCTAACCCCGCCGACTGAGCCCTTTCGGGACGGGTATATATTTCAGGGGTGGAGGCTTCAAGGGCAAGAGGAATATTTTGACTTTAATACTCCGATTATAGAAGATACTGCTCTTTATGCCCACTATGTAAGGTTATATAACATATCTTTTTATAATGGCGAAGATTTGATAAAAACAATCCAAGTTCCCGAAAACAGTTTGGCGTCGCCCCAAGACGCTCCGCAAAAAGAGGGATATAGCTTTCTATACTGGCAAGGCGATCAAGGAGAGTTTGACTTTGACACGCCAATAATAGAAGATACCGAGCTTTATGCATGCTATGAAATACAGCTTTTTAGGGTAGAATTTTATTTGAACAACGAGCTGTGGGAAAGCCAAACAGTGGCTTATATGCAAACGGCAGAAGAAATAGAGATAGAATGTGAATATTATATCATTACGCCTTTTCGATTAAAAGATTCTAATGAAGAGTATTCTTTTCCCACGCCCATAACCCAAGATATCAAGCTCTATGCCCAAAAGATAGAAAACTTTTATACCATTACTTTTATTGATAACGAAGTTATAACTACCCAAAAGGTAGAGAAAGGTTGCCCAATATGCAGTTTTCCTCCGCATCAAAGACAAGAGGATACTTTTATTGGCTGGCAAAAAGAAAAAGAGAATTTCAACACCTCAAAGGACTATGTGCCCAATGAAAATCTTACGCTTTATGCAATCTATGAAGAAGATTTGTTCACTGTCATATTCAATTTGGACGGCGGAAGCGGAGAGGGAGAGCTTGTGCAAAAAGTAAAAAGCGGCTTTGAGGCCACTCCCCCCGTCAATATCCAAAAAGACGGACATGCTTTTCTGGGCTGGGAGGGCGAATTTGAAAATATACAATCGGATACACAAATTATCGCCCGATACTCAATAAATACATATATCATAAATTTCTATCTTTACGGCGAAATGGTCTATCAAATAATAGATATCCCCTATTCCGCAACCTTAGATAGCATTCCCGAAATTTCGGGCATAAAAGACGGGGACGAGCTTTTGGGTTGGAAAAATGCCGAGGGCGGGGAGTTTGATATAACCGCTCCCATAACCCAAAACCTAGACCTATACGGAGTTGTGGATAAAATAGACTTGAAAGTCTATTTTCACTTCAAAGAAACCACCTTTTTTCAAACGGTGAAATACGGCGAAACAGCCATTCCGCCTGACCCGCCCCAACCAGACCAAGGGTATGATTTTGCAGGCTGGTATATAGACGAAGTCACGCCCTTTATCTTCTCTACTCCGATAACAGAGGAGCTTCATTTATACGGCAAACAGTCATTAAAGATTTTTGAGGTTGTCTTTTGCTATGTGATAGAAGAGCAAACCTATCAAAAAACGCAAAATGTGGAGTTCGGTCAAAAGGTGCAAGCCCAAGTGGAAGAGATAGGATATAGCTTTGAATGGTTTGAAGACGAATTTTTTACTGAGCCATTCGATTTCAATAAAGCGATAGTTTCGGATACCATAATATATGGCTTGGCCACCCCTAATGTCTATACTATTACAATTGTTTATCCCGATTATATTGACAGAGAACTTGAAGTTTTTGAAAGACACTATAAACAAGAGCTTAACTTGCCGTCCATGGAGATATACGGATATGAGCTTTTGGGACATGGAGAAGATTTTGAATTTATGCCCGCATATGATATAGTGCTCTATCCCCAGTTTCAAAAAAAGGTTTTTACTTTGGTTTTTGGCGATGTCTATCAAGTTCAAGCAGAGTACCTTAAAGAAATTACTCTCCCCGATTTTGAGCCGCCACAAGGCTATTGTTTTGACGGCTGGCGGGATGAGTTAGGAGCTTTTTTTCCAAAAGAACAACCGTATCTTGTTCAGGGGAATATGACTTTTGAAGAAAAACTGACCGAAATCAGAGAAATAATAATAAGCTATTTGAATTATTCTGAAGTCTATAACTACGGCGATGTAGTGGATATCTCTTCTCCTCAAAAAGACGGGCATATCTTTATCGGCTGGTATGCCGACGAGGAGCTTACCAAGCCTTTTGGGGGCAAGGCGGTTTCAGAGGAATATGAGATACATCTTTATCCCAAGTGGGCGAAAGAATACTATACCTTAAGCGTTTTTGGCGAAGAGCGCACATTTGTGATAGCTTATGGCGAGACCTCCCCCGCCGTTTCGCCAATGGCAAAAGAAGGACATACCTTTGAGGGTTGGTTTTTGGATGAGGAAGGTACAAACCCCTATCAAGAAGTTCTTATGGACAGGGATATTACCATTTATCCCAAATATCAAATAATGAGTTTCTCTGTGGTGTTTTTAGGGATTGAGCGAACGATTTGCTGTCAGAGTGTGAACTACGGCGAATCCGCCCAATACCCAGATTATAGGGATATCATGGAAGAGGGCTATAAGTTTTTGGGCTTTGATAAGGCTTTTGATAACATTTCTTGCGACTTGACGATTACCGCCGAATACGCCCCGTTGTATGCCAATATCTTTTATGACGACAACGGGCAAGAAATTAGCCCATTTTCCCCACCCCAAAAAGAGGGGTATGTCTTTGTCGGCTGGGAGACAGTATATGAGGACAACCTTTGTTTGCACTATCCCGTCTATTTGGCTTTGCCAAAAGAGGAGAACCAACCCCAAAAAGACAGCGACAACCAAGAAGATGCTGAGTCCCAAGAAGAAACCGATAAAGAAACAATCGTAGGTAGGATTATTATTAATGACCAAAAGCCCCCTTCTGCCATTGATTCCCCCGCCAAAAAGTCGTTTTCTGACAAAATCGCCAGTGTATTTACTATTGCTTTTATATTGGCACTAAGCACTTTTTGCCTTTACCTAAATATCAAGCTCCGTAAAAATAATCTTATTTAAGCGGTTTTCTTACCAAAAGCCTTAAATTGATAGGCTATAACTTATTTATAACAAGAACTCTTATCCAATACCTTATTTACATAATTATTTATTGTGTTATAATTATTTATAAGTCTATACTATTTAGTTAAGGAGAAATATATGTATCAAAACACCTTTGAAGACTGGCTAAAAAATGTCACACAAGAAGAAAGAGCCGAGCTTTTGGCAATAAAAGACAATTTGAAGGAAATCAAGGAAAGGTTCTCTCTGCCCTTGGCGTTTGGTACGGCAGGCATGCGCGGCGAAGTGGGAATGGGCACTTTTCGAATGAATGTGTACACAGTCAGAAAAGCCACATACGGGCTTGCCAAGCTCTTGACCGAAAAAGGTCCAGAGCTTATGGATAGAGGCGTGGTCATCTCTTATGACACAAGGCGTTTTTCTTATCAATTCGCTTTTGCGGCAGCGCAGGTTTTAAGCAAAGCCAAGATCAAGGTCTGGCTTTTTGAGGATGTCAGACCCGTGCCCATGTGTTCTTTTGCCATACGCTATTTGAGGGCGGCGGCGGGGATTATGATTACTGCCAGCCACAACCCCAAGGAATACAACGGCTATAAGGTATACGGCGACGACGGCGCGCAGATGTCGCCTGAAAACACCCAAAAAGTGGTCAAGTATATAGACGAGATAAAGGACTATTTCTCTATACCCTATGAAAATATCTATAAAGACAATATCAAGGGTTGGGACAATCAAAAGATAAACGATTTTATAACCGTTATCGGTCAAAGCGTCGACGAAAAGTATTATGAACAAATCTTAAAGCTTAGCTTGAGCCCCGATGCCATAAAAGCAATGGGCAAGGAATTAAAATTAGTGTACACCCCCATACACGGTTCGGGCTATAAGCCGGTTATGACGGTCTTTGAAAGAATGGGCATAAACGCCGCCTTAGTCCAAGAGCAGGCTCACCCCGACACCGAATTTTCCACAGTAGAGGTTCCCAATCCCGAGAATGAGGATGCCCTAAGAGCCGCTATCAGTCTTGGCGACAAGATAGGAGCAGATGTGGTCATAGGCACAGATCCCGACTGCGACAGAATGGGGCTTGCGGTTAGGGACAAAAAAACCAATAAGCTCAAGCTCTTAAACGGCAACCAAATCGGGATTCTACTCTTGGACTATATTTTAACAAGACTAAAAAGCCAAGGCAAACTCTCCCCCAAAGGTGCGGTGGTCAAGACGATAGTCACCACCTCCATGGTGGACGCGGTTGCGAAAGACTTTCAGGCGACGGTCTTTGATGTGCTGACCGGTTTTAAGTTTATTGGCGAGAAAATAAAGGAATGGGAAAAGAGCGGGGAATATGAGTATATTTTCGGCTTTGAGGAGAGCTATGGCTATTTGAGGGGAACTCACGCCCGAGACAAAGACGCTGTGGTGGCGTGCATGCTTACCGCGGAAATGGCTTGCTATTATCAGTTAGAGGGAAAAAACCTCTATGACAGACTTATGGAACTGTTTGAGAAATACGGGTATTATCATGAGCTCAACGACAGTATTGTATATAAGGGAGTAGAGGGAATGAGGGATATGGCTCTTGTCATGAAAAGCTTAAGGCAAAAGTCCATAACCCGCTTGGGATCAGACGAGGTTATATTCTTTGCGGACTATAAGACAGGGCAAAAAAGGTATATTCAGACCCAAAATACAGAAAAAATAGCCTTGCCTCAAACGGACGCCTTGTATTATGGCTTAAAAGACGGGCAGTTTGTATGCATAAGACCAAGCGGCACTGAGCCCAAATTGAAGATATATGTTCTCTGTCGTGCAAAAACCCTTGAAGAATCCGACCAAAAAGCTCAAAGCATTATGCGGGACATAAAAAAGGAATTATGAAAAGAACTCCCAAAACCATAATCAGAAAGCTTATTATCGTCGGGTCGCTTGCCTTGACTGCGGTGGTTCTAAGCTTATTAAAGCTTATTCCATATGTCAGCGAATATGTCTTTTCAAGAGGGATATCAAGAGCTTATGCCTATGTGGTAAGCGCTATCACTAAACACTTGCCCTTTTCTCTATATGAAGTTCTTTTGACGGCTTTGATATTGACTGCGGTCGTATTAATTCTTAAATGGGTATTCTTAATAAGCAAGAGACGGGATTTTTATTTTTTCAAAAGCGTCTTGAACACGCTTATTGTCGTTTTGACTTTATTTTGCGTCTATACCGCCACCGCCGGCATGGCGTATTATAGAGAGCCCTTGCCCATTCCTCAATACAGCGGAGAAGTGCTTGACGGCGCAGAATTTGAACAGATGATGTTATATTATTTGGAGGACTTTAGGTATGTGTCCGACATGGTGAAAAGGGACGAGAACGGTCTTGTAAAACAGCCCTTTGACTTCAACGGGCTTAACCAAAAGCTAAAAGAGGAATACAATAGGCTTGGGACTTTTGACGGATATCTGTCCTCTTTTACTCCCCCCGTGAAAAATATCTTTTTCTCTACATTTATGAGCTATCAGCGCATATCCGGCATAGCTGTGGCGTATACGGGAGAAGCCAATATCAACCGTCATATCCCTGCGAATAACAAAGTCCTCACCATGGCGCACGAACTTGCACATATAAAAGGCGTGATGAATGAAAACGAAGCGAATATGCTCTCTTATTATCTGACCATAACAAGCTCGGATATCTATATTCGATATGCGGGATATATGCGCACCATGCCCAGACTTATGAGTGCGGCGTATTACACAGTGGACAAAGAAACCTATAATCGCCTATATGACCTCTATCCCCAAGAGGCTATGGAAGAACTTAATGCGGAATACTCTTTTTGGGCAAAGTACGACAGCGTAATAGACAAAGTCAGCTCTTTCTTCAACGATATCTATCTAAAATTTTCCGGCGACCCAAGAGGGGTGGAGAGCTACCGCGATATAGGTCAAGTGGACAAACAAGTTGACCCCGAAAGCGGGGAAATTGAATATGCCATAATCGAATATTCTCCATTGCAAAAATTGTATATACAATTATACTGTGATGCGCTTTAACAAAATCTTTTGCCTTTTGGCTATATAATTACAATTAAAAAAACATCTTAAAAAAATTTTGTGAGCTTGAAACAAGCTTTTTAGCATCTTGTCATATAAAAAAATCAAGAACTTAAGCTATTAAGAGCTTGTCCCAGCAATAACAAAAAGATTTTATCTTTTGTAAAGCAAATAATTTGCTTTTAGAAAATATCAAATAGAATAACACATATCTTAAACATTCAGCTTAACAAAAGCTTGTTGGTTCTCGTGTTGTGAATTAAAATTAAGGTGTTTTCGCATAATAGAGATAGGAGGAAAAAAGATGATAGCTATTAGGGAATTTATGACAAGCGATATAAAAAGCGTGGACGCTGAGGATTCTATTTTTGAGGCGGCACAGATTATGAAAGAAAATGATATCGGCTTTTTACCGGTTATAGAAGAGGGAAAGCTTGTGGGAGTGGTGACGGATAGGGATTTGGCAATAAAGGGTATAGCCAAAAAATTGTCCATAAAAGCACCAATCAAAGAGGTCATGACCGCAAAGTGCATTTCCGTTGACAGCCAGACACCTATTCAAGATGCGTTGAAGATTATGTCAGACCACAAGATAAGAAGGCTTTGTATTGTGGAAAACGGACAGCTTGCGGGCATATGCGCCATAGGAGATATCGCAATAACCAGGCATTTTGAAAGGGACGCAGCCGAGGCTTTGAGTGAAATTTCATCGCCTATAAGAAGACAAATGGTGGAAAACTAAGCTCACGGACCACAAAAAAGTCAAAAATAGCTGAAAAAATAGCTGAGAAGCCTTAAAAAATAAGGATAAAAGGCTATTTTTTTATATTGGTATTGACAAAACTATATGGTGGATGTAAAATAAAAAAAAAGGCTTTTTGCCTAATTGGAGGAATTTTATATGAACAAGAAACAACTTATCGCCGCTATGGCAGAAAAGACAGGAATGACTTTGACTGATGCTGGAAAGGCGTTGAACGCTTTTGTTGAGGCAGTAGGCGAAGCGCTTCAAGCGGGCGACGGCGTTCAGCTTCCCGGATTTGGCTCCCTTAAGGTAAAAGAAAGAGCCGCCAGAGAAGGCATCAACCCCGCCACAAAAGAGAAAATCTGGATCGAAGCCAAGAAAACAATTAAGTTCAAAGCCGGCAAAGGTCTGGAAGAAAGCATTCAATAGTAACATTTTTTTTAGTTTTCCTTAAAAGAAGACCTTGCTTTTTTAAGCGGGGTCTTTTTTATTTTCAGTAAATCCGTAACAATAAAGCTATTTTGCGTTAGAGTTATTAATCTTTACTAAATGCCGAGATTCTCTAAAAAGTTTCCCAAAACAGTTTTTAATCTCTTTCATTTTTCTAATGGTAGGTGCAAGAGCCTATATATTTACCAATATATCAGTTGCCTTAAAGGGCTTATTTTGATATTATGTTATTATTAAAAAGAGGTGCAAATGAAATATATAATAGTATTGGGCGACGGAATGGCGGACTATCACAGAGGACCTTTGGGCAACGCCACCCCCCTTGAAAAGGCTTCAAAGCCCTATATGGATATGCTGGCGAAAAAGGGAATGACGGGATTGGTTCAGACTATTCCCGACGGCATGCAGCCCGCAAGCGATGTGGCGAACCTCTCTGTTATGGGGTATGACCCCAAAGCCTACTATTCGGGCAGGTCCCCTTTGGAGGCGTTGTCAATCGGAATAGATATGGACGAAAAGGATATCGCCATGAGGGTAAACCTTGTGACGCTGTCCGACGATAAGCTTGAGGACAGCGTTATGATAGATTATAGCGCAGGAGAAATCACCACTCAAGAAGCCGACATCTTGATAAAGGATTTAGAAAAAGAGCTTGGGAACCAAAGGTTTTCTTTTTATACGGGAACCAGCTATCGCCATTGCCTTATCGACAAAGAGGGCACACTTGAGACGCAGTTCACGCCCCCTCACGATATTATCGGAAAAAAAGTGGGAGAGTATCTTCCCAAGGGCAAGGACGCCGAGATATTTAGGGAGCTGATACAAAAATCCATACAAATCTTAAAAGACCACCCTGTGAACAAAAAGAGAAAGGAAAACGGCAAAAATCCCGCCACCGCTATTTGGTTTTGGGGGGCGGGCACAAAACCCAACCTTGCACCCTTTGAGGAAAAGTATTCGCTTAAAGGAGCGGTCATAAGCGCTGTCGACCTGATAAAAGGCATCGCTAGAGGCGCGGGTATGAAAGTATATGAAGTAGAGGGCGCAACCGGCAATATGGACACCAATTTCCTTGGTAAAGCTGAGGCTGCAATAAAGGCATTGAAAGAGGGCAGCGACTTTGTATATCTGCATATTGAAGCGCCCGACGAATGTTCGCATCAAGGCGACTATAAGAACAAAATACGCGCGATAGAAAAGGTGGACGAAGTGGTAGGCTTTATTTATGAAAGTCTGAAGAAAGAGAACGCCCGCTTTGTTATCGCCGTTCTGTGCGACCACGCCACGCCCCTTGTGTTGAGAACGCATACTTCCGACCCCGTGCCTTTTTTGATTTATTCAAGTGTAAAGGACTATAATTCGGGGCTGATATACACAGAAAGAGAGGTGAAAAAAGGGGTATTTTTTGATAAAGGAGAGAAAATAATAAAAACTATGCTCAAAGAGGTTAATAGATGAAAAAGCTGTCCAGCAAAGAACTAAGAAAAGAATACTTAGACTTTTTCAAGCAAAGAGGACACAAGGAGATTCCCTCCGCATCCTTGATCCCCGATAACGACCCCACCGTGCTTTTCACCACGGCGGGAATGCACCCTCTTGTGCCATATCTGCTTGGGGAAAGCCATCCCTTGGGGAAAAGGCTGACTAACTGCCAAAAATGCGTGAGAACGGGCGATATTGACAAGGTGGGAGACTCAAGCCACTGCACCTTTTTTGAGATGCTGGGCAATTGGTCTTTGGGGGACTATTTCAAAGAAGAGTCCATAAGTTATAGCTTTGAATTTTTGACAAAGGTATTGGAAATTCCCGTTGAAAAATTGGCGATAACCTGCTTTGAGGGTGACGAGAACGCGCCAAAAGACGAGATAAGCTATAACGCATGGCTTAAAAAGGGAATAAAAAAAGAAAATATCTATTTTCTATCAAAAGAACACAACTGGTGGGGCCCGGCAGGCAACGCCGGACCTTGCGGACCTGATACGGAGATTTTTATTATCGCAGACAAAGAGCCTTGTTCCAAAGAGTGTTCGCCTGCCTGCGATTGTGGAAGGTTTTTGGAGATTTGGAACAATGTTTTTATGGAGTACGACCAAAGCTCCGACGGCTCCTTAAAACCCTTAAAACAAAAAAATGTGGATACGGGAATGGGTTTGGAAAGGACGGTTGCGGTGCTCAATGGATATGATACGGTATACCAAATCGATGTTTTCAAAAAAGCTAAAGAAATACTTGACGCTAAGGAGAAAGAGGGAGAGAAGCAAAAGAGAATAATCTTAGACCATATGAGAACAGCGGTATTCTTGCTTGGAGATATTAAGGGAGTCACCCCGTCCAATGTCGACCAAGGCTATGTCTTAAGAAGACTTATCAGACGGGCGGTAAGGTTTGCAAGACTCATTGAGCTTGACAGCGAGGTCTTGTTGGAGATATGCCAAGCCTTTATTGACGAATACGGCGAGGTATATGAGGACATATCCCAAAACAGAGAAAAGATATTATCAGAGCTTGGAATGGAGATTCTGAGATTCAATAAGACCATAGAACAAGGGCTTAAGGAATTTGAAAAGCTTTTGAAATATATAAAAGACAACCGAATGAGCGGCAAGGCGGCATTCAGGCTTTATGACACATTCGGCTTCCCCATAGAGATGACCTTGGAGCTTGCCAAGGACCATGGAGTGAGTGTGGATATAGAGGGCTTTGAGCGTGCTTTTGAGGAACATCAAAGAAAGTCAAAAATCGGCTCCGAGCAAAAATTCAAGGGCGGGCTTGCCGAGAATACCGAACGGACCGCAAGGCTGCATACCGCAACGCATCTTTTGCTTTGTGCCTTAAAAAAGGTGCTTAATGACCAAAATATTCATCAAAAGGGCAGCAATATCACGGCGGAGAGATTGAGGTTTGATTTTAATTTTCCAAGAGCGTTGACCGAACAAGAAAAAAATATGGTGGAAGATTATATAAATGGTATAATAAAAGAAGGAGTGGATGTCACACAAGAGGAGATGAGCTTGAAAGAGGCTATGGACGCCGGCGCGGAGGGGGTGTTCGGCGACAGATACCAAGACAAAGTCAAGGTATATTCTATCGGCGACTATTCCAAGGAAATCTGCGGCGGTCCGCATATAAAAAACACTTCGGAGCTTGGCACCTTCAAGATAATAAAGGAACAATCCAGCTCCAGCGGCATAAGAAGAATTAGGGCGATTCTCGAATAAGGAGAAGAATATGAGCTACATAAAAAAAGTAATATGCATTGTCATAATCCTTAGCGTTTTGTGCGCTCTTTTTTGGGGGTGCAACAATAAAGAAAACAACAACCGCAAGGAAAAGCCTGATCTGCATGAGGTCATGCTTGCCTATCAGGCAAAAGACCAAAAGAAATCTTTGTTTGAGGCGGAGTTTAAGCTGACATTTTTTCAGAAAGAGGGCCAAGAAATCGTTCCTCAAAGCATAGCTCAAAAGCTCACGCTGGATAGAATTCAAAACCAAGACAAGATTTATATAGACGCCACCTTGGGGACATCTTTTGTCAGTGAAGGCTTTATGGGTTATTTGTCGGCGGTGGTATCAGTCCTATCTGTTCTGTCCGAAGAAGAAATGAGCTTGGATACCGAGTTTATGCGTTACCTAAGAGGCGAAACGCATTTTCGGGGAATCTTAGGCTATGACGGGAATAACTCCTATAACGCAAAAGGCGATTATGTGGAAAAGGGACAGACCCCCGACTATAAGGACAGTATGGGCAACCCTTATTGGGTAAGCATAGACGAAGTGTCCATTCTTAACCTTATGTATAACTTGGGCATAAGCGGAGATTTTTCGCCAAAGGACTTCTTGATGTTCTCCACTATGATTGACTTAAGCCCGTCTGCGGAGTGGGTGAGAAGAGATGACGCTGATAAGTTCTTCAGCGACGAAGAAGAGGCTTTTATGTACGCCATAACGACCTATGGCGCCAAGCTTAGAGAGCTGATTTTGCAAATTGCGGGGGAGACCGAGGACAGAATGGATCCCGACGAATATCAAGAGGAATTGGAAAGGTACGCCCAAATCTTTCCCACAGTGATGTCGTGGATATCCGTTCCCGACTCAAAAGTTGACGCCAAGGTCTCAAAGGACGAAGACTTGAAACAGCTTTCTTCATCTATAAGAGTGGATTTGAATATAAATGTAAAGGAACTGACGAATATCTTGTCTATGCTTATTGAGGACATTCCCGAAATCAATATAAGCCCTTTTATGCTTGGACTGGCGATAGCGGGAATGAACTCCATACTCTCTTCTTCGTTCGGACAGGATGGAATCTGGACCATACGCTTTGAGCTTTTTTTGAATGAAACTTTTTCTTATGACAGTAGCTCAATAGATTTAAGCAACAAAGACCAAGATATGTTTATTCCAAATTCGATAGACCAAGAAGGGCGGTATGAAATAATCATTGAGGCGGACGAGGAATAGATTTTTTATGAGAAATAGGCGGCTTTAACTTTTATTAAGACAAGCCTTAGGACGGGAAAAGCAATAGACAAAAAGAAGGCGTTTGAGACTATGTGCGTGACATAGAACCAAACGCCTCTTATATATATAGCAAAAAACAATCTAAAAAAGCCGACACCTGCGGAACTATAGGCAAAAAGAGTGTCCACAAGGCTTGTCAAAAAGCCAAACAGAGCGGTCATAACAACTCCCGTTATGATATAGACTATATTTTTCTTATAGCCCAGCCTGTTGAGTAAAGATACGATAAAGGTAAGCGTCGGCCAATAAATAAAGTAGGCGATAACCCAAGAATGAAACCCGAAGACAGACGCCTCTATAAGACAAAAAGCCAAGACGCCTAAAATCGAAAGATTGAAGCCGAAAGTCAGACTGAAAAGAATTATGAACAGAGTCACCACTTCAATATTGGGAAGAGCCGCAAGCGCAAGCTGTCCGCCCGTAAGCAAGGCGGCAAAGAGTCCGACAAGTGCTATTCTTTTGGCGTCCAAGCTCTTCATATTCAAAAAGAGACGATTTTGATAAGATAGCTTGCTCCGTCCACAAGCGGAGTGGAGTCTATGCCGTTGGCGGCGGAGAAAAAGCTTAATCCGTCATAGGTCAGAGCGTCTATTGTGTAGTCCCTTTGTTCGGGGGTGTCTATGGTGTGATAGATAGCGATAAATTCGTTCTTGCCCGAATCGGGGAAGAGTCCGATATTTTCTTTGATAGTCACGCTCTCCAAGAACTTGCCCGAAAAAATAGTCGTGTAAGAAAAATCAGAGTCTTGTTCTGCGATTGTCCCAAGTAAATCCGCTAAAGTGCCTTTAGCTTCTTTCTGATATCGGGCAAGCTCGTTCAGGTCCTTATCCGCAATCAGCAAAGTGACTTCCTTAAGTGAGGTCTCTTTTTCTTTACAGCCAAAAAAGCTCAAAGCAAAGCATATAATGAGTACGGCGACAAAAATTCTTTTCATATATCCTCCTAAAATAAAAACCGCCTCCCATAACGGAAAGCGCGAAAGTAAGGCAAAAACGGCGTTTTGCCAATACCTCGTCTCCCTCCGAAACGGGCTTTTTTTGGATTAAGGCAGGTCTCCTGACTCTGAAAGGAATCTCTTCCCGGCAAACCTTCCCTCAAAAGAAGTGGTCATAATTGCCTTAACATACAGTAGCGGGGGCTGTCAGCTTTTTAAGCTTGTTCCCTATTAAGCAATGCACCTTAATCCTATTTAATTATCTTTTTATTATAAGATTAATCCCCGAATAAGTCAACAAATATCTTTTGTTTATGGGGAAAATGTAATATAATAGCCTTATGGACAAGATATATATAAACGATAAAGAGTTTCTTTTACAAAAAAACACCCCCCTTAAGGGCATTCTTGAAAATGAGGGGCTTTATTTCCCATGCGGGGGAAAGGGAATTTGCGGCAGATGTCGGATAACTTGCAATGAGCTGGCAACAACCCAACTGGATAAAAAATTCTTAAGCCCTGCCGAAATTCAAAAGGGGGAGAGGCTCGCCTGCGATAAGCTCAGTAAAGACAATATAAAAATATACTTCAAAAAGAAAGAGTTCGTAAAACCTAAAAAATTGGAATATTGTAATATTTTAGTCGATATAGACTCCCAAAGGATAACAATAGGTATCCTGGAAGACGGTTTAGTGGAAACAGTAAAGGTCAAGAATACCGTTTTGAAAGCCGATAATCGCACCCATGAGTTAAGGTCGATAATTGCCAAAGAGGCGATAGAGCTTTTTGAAAAGTATTCGGTGGCGAAAGCGGACACCTTTGCGGTAAGCGCTTCAAGGGATTTTTTGAGTATTCTTTTGGGCACTCCCATAGAAAGAGGCGGGGAGATTTTGGGAGCTTTGGAGTATATGCTGCCTGGGGAAAGCCTTTATGTCATGCCTTTTGCGGACAATATCAGCGCCAAGATGTTTTCGCTTGGGTTGGGAAACGAACTTCCGCTTATCGTCATGGACTGCCAAAAAAGCTTTACGATAGCGCTTTTTGACGAGGAAGAGAACTTTGCCATACGGCATGAAAATGTGCAGTATCAAAAAGAGGAAGTTGTGGCGCTTAGAGCGACTTTGGACTTGTTGATGCAAAAGACACAAAGAGCGCCGATTATACACCTATATGGGGAATATGCCTTGGCTATGCAAAGTGTCTTGGACGACACAAGCTATGCGCCAGAGGAACAAGACGCTTTTGAGGTTTTGGCAAAGGCGGCGTTCAACAATAGACAAAGAGCCCGCCTTTATAGGCTGGTCAATAAGACTTCGGTATTGCATCCCGAACATACAGACGAATGGCAAAAACTCTTTTTATCTGCAAATAGAAGATATAATAGCCATTGAGCGGTTTTCCAAGATTAAGACATCCGTCAAGTCTTCTCTAAATTGAGACAGCCTATCCAAAAGCACAAAGACATCAATTTGCAAATCCACAAGCTTTATAAAAGAGTTTTGGAAGTTGAGAGTTCGTTCGGGATTTCTAAAAGAGGGGATATACTCTCCTCTGTCCATAAGACGGTTTATTTTTATGACGGAATTTGTCTTTAAGGTTTTCAAATAGTTCAAAATTTTGGAGCAATGTCGGGACTGAGGACAGCATAATAGAAAATTGATGATGTCAAGCTGGTTTTCAATGATGTTGATAAGCCGCTCAAGTATGTTCAAGGAAGAATCGGAGATATTAAAATTGGAAAGGGCTTGGTTGTATTCTCTCGCCATTCTCTCCACGGCATCGGTATCTAATTGCATATAAGACCTCGCTTTCAAGTCCAATATATGCATAAAGCCTTTTTTTGGTGAAGAGAAACTACTATTTTTTCGTTGTCAAAAGAAGGGCGGAATTCAATGCGACAAGTACGGATGAAACATTGTGTAACAGCGCTCCCCAGACTGCACTTAATAGCCCCGCGGCGCTAAGGGCGACGGTAACGGCATTGATAAACAAGCTGAGAAAGATATTAATATGAATGGTCTTGACTCCTCTTTTGGCTAAGGTCATAAACGACGGTATTTTGGAGATGTCGTCATTTAATAAGCTTATATCCCCCGCCTCTATCGCCGCCTCGCTGCCAATTGAGCCCATGGAAATAGAAGCGTCGCTTTGGGCAAGGGCTGGGGCGTCGTTGACGCCGTCGCCTACCATAAGCACCCTTTTTCCGCTTTTCCTTAAGCCAAGCACAAGCTCGGCTTTTTCCAGCGGCATTTTGTCATAATGGTACTTGTCAAAATCTAAGTTTTCAGCTGTCTCTTTGGCGGCGTATTGGTTGTCGCCGGTGATAAGTACGGTTTGATAGTTCATTTGCTTAAGGCTCTTTATGGTGTCATGAGCTTTTTCCTTAATTGTGTCCTTAAGGGTTATAGCGCCCTCTAATCTGCCGTCCACCGCTATGGCGACAACGCTTTTATGCCCTTGGAAGAATTCTTCATTCTGTATATAGTCTTCAAACTGGGCTGCTTGGGACGCCTTGACAAGCTCCACTTTTTTTCCGTCTATGACTGCTTCCACGCCTACGCCCGTTTTGATAAGGGTTTTTTGCGGAGTCTTAGGCGCTTTGCCATAAAAAGCCACGATAGCTTTTGCGATAGGGTGTTCGGACTGTGCCTCGGCGCTTGCGGCAAGAGAGAGAAGCTCCTCTTTGGTCATATTAAAGCTTGTGACTTCGTCTACCTCTATCTGTCCGGTGGTCAGAGTGCCGGTTTTGTCAAAAGCGATGGTATCGATTTTGGAAAGCACTTCCAAAGTTGCACCGTTTTTTATCAATATCCCCCGCCTTGATGCATTCCCTATGGTGGCGGATATCGCGGTGGGAGTGGCAAGCGCAAGCCCGCACGGACAGAACACCACAAGAATAGCCATGCCCCGTGCCAAGCCCTCCGTCACACTGATAGAGCCGGCTGTTATTGCAAACACAATCAGCGCCGTGACCAGCGCCAAGGGAACAAGCCTGGATGCAATTTTGTCCACGATGCGCGCTATCGGCGCTTTGTTCTTTATTGCGTTTTTGTAATATTCTATAAGCCGTGAAATAACGCTTTCATGGCTCTTTTTTGTGACCTTGACCTCTATGGGATGGGTAAGGTTCAAGGTAGAAGAGTATACCTCACCGCCCTCCTCTACCTCACGGGGCAAAGACTCTCCCGTCAAAGTAGATTGATTTATTGAGCTTTTGCCGCTAAAGACCACACCGTCAAGGGGTATCTTTTCATTGGGTCTGACAAGCACTATATCCCCTATTTCAATTTCTGAAACCGCCTTTTCGGTATACCCTTTGTTTGTCTTTAGGGTAGCCATACTTGGGGTTAGGGCAATAAGGCTTTGGATTGCGGAACGGCTTTTTGAGGAAGTCAAATCTTCAATATATTCCCCAAGAGCCATTAAGAAAGCAATTTCCGCCGCCACAAAGAAATAGTTCTCGTGAGAAGAAAAGCCCTCTAAGAAAATTGAGACAAAGCCCATGACTATGCTTGCGGTAAGAGCTAAGCTTATGAGCAAAGATGAGACGATTTTCTTTTCTTTAAGGGAGAGAAAAGCTTCCTTATAGATTGGGAGTCCGCATAGGAGTATGGCTATCCAGCCGATATCCAAAAAGGCAAATACGGTATCTGAGTACAGTTCAAGCTTAAAAAAGACATAGCTTAGTACCGCCGACACAAGGGAGACGGAAAGGATGACGAAGGTTGCTTTTTGGCTTTTTTTGTCAGTCTTGGGCAGGTGGCAAGCGCAATGCTCATCGTTAAAGCAGCAGCTTTTTTGATGTCTGTCATGGTTGTGAAGTCCGCATTCCTTATGCATATATACTATTTATCCTTTATTTTTATTTTTTTTCCTTTTTATAGATAATAAACGCCGCCGCGATAGACACCGCCATGCCTATGGGAATCATTGTGGACTGTCCGATATCTATATTTAAGGCGAAAGTAGTGATTGTTATTGCAAGACACACGATAAAGGGAATAATGGTGAGTTTTAGGTATCTGGACAAGAGCGCCACTCCCAGCCCTCCGAAAATTGCAGGAATCACATACGGGGAGACGGGCGCCAAGATAGTGACTATTTTGGTGGAAAAGATGCTTAAGGGTATAAGCCCGATGAGGATAATAAGCATTGTGACAATGGTCGATACGGCTACCGAAATGGTCGTGATGACCTCTTCTTCCTCGCTACCTTGTTTTGTCTTAAGGATAGTCTGGGTGTTGATAGCGCAAGGGAGCTTCAAGTTGGCGATGTTTCCTGTAATAAAGGTTTGGTACTGTCCGCCGCTGCCCAAAAGAGGGGCGTAGCTGACTGCTTCCACCAAGCCTATCGCCCAGTAGCCCAAAATAAACATAAAGGACTTTCCTAAAGCCGACCATTGCGGTTTTGCTCCTGTGACAAGGCAAAAGATTATGGGCACAAGCATGAACGCCGCTAAGGAAATCCATGTAAAAAGCCGTCCCGTTTTGTGCATTTCGTTGTTGTATGTCAGTCTGTCTTTCATCTTTTTACCTCTTAAAAAATCTGAATAAAGCCAAAAGCCGCCGCCATGGCTCCAAGTATGGTTATGGGAAGGGCGTAGTTCTCCAGCCACTTCCATTTTAAGAACTTGATAAGCAATCCGCACACTATCATAATGACAGCGCTTACGGCAAGCGTCAGCAAAGTGACCACGCCGTTTATGGGGATGCCGTCGCTTCCCGCTGCTGGTTGATAGTCAAAGAGTATTCCTGCAAAGCCCCCGGCGATAATATAAGAGCCCAGCCCCGCCAAGATACCGCCAAGCAATGCCCCAGTAATGGTGTTCAAGAGCTTTTGGTTGTTTTCTCTTAAGTCCGCCAGCTTGTGTTCGTACTTTTTGTAAAGCGTGGCGTTAAAGAGAGGTCCGGATATTATGCTTATGGTCATGATAATAAACGCGGTGGCTATGATATCCACGGTCATGCCCACGGGGTCGGTGACGCCCATGGTCTGGGTGACCTGATTCATGGCGATTATTTCATATTGCAAAGCGCCGATGACCGAAAGCCTTATCCAAGGTATGGCAAGCCCCAGCCAAGGCATCATAATCCCCACGCCTATGACTATGGGAATGGACGGTACTATGGAAAAGATAGCGCTTGACTTAATTGCAGTGATAATCTTGGACCTGTCCATGCCTATGGCTTTGGCTCTTTTTATGCCCTTGATTAAAAACATCGTCGACATCGCCAGTATAACTCCGACGATTATACCGCCGACCAGAAAAATAACCCATTCATTTGAATACAATCATAACCTCCCGATAACAACCCCTTGTCTAATAGAATAATTATATAGTAGCCCCACTCGATAGTCAAGGAGGAAGAAATGAGACGGTACTACAGAAATTGGATTACTTATGACCAAGCTTTTGGGAAAAGGGTATGCGTTCCGCACGCCAAAAAAGAAAAAGACTGCCTTTGTAGGGATATGATGAACCTATTGTGCAAACATTGTTTAATTAGACAAAGCCATAGATTCGCGCACTGCAATAGACCGAGGTGCGATAAATGTTGCTAAGGGTATATTTTTATGATATACTCTAAATTATAATAAATAAGGGAATCGATATGAAAAGATGTCTTTTGCTTATTAATAAAATAAGCGGAAACTGTTCAAGAGCAATGAACAACCCCGATGTCTACAATACTCTTAGGAAAGCCTATGATGTTGTGGACACGCTTTATATAGAAGAAAACAGCCCCGTGGACATCAAAAGAAACATTTCAGGATACGACGCCCTTGCCGTATGCGGCGGGGACGGCACTTTTAATAACGCCATAAACTCTATTCGGGATAAGAAACTTGACTTTATATATATCCCTTGCGGCACACTCAACGACACCGCAAAAACCTTGCAGCTGACATCCAAGCTGAGGGATGAAAACAGAAGTATAAGACGGGTAGACATAGGCGAAATAGGGGGAACTCTTTTTTCTTATGTGGCGGCGGCGGGCTCTTTCACCGCAATAGGCTATAAGACAAACATCAAGATGAAAAAAAAGATAAAGGTCTTGGCGTATCTTTTTGAAGTCTTAAGGGAGTATAAAGTCCACCACATAAAAGCAAAAATACAGACGGAAAACTCTTGTCACGAAGGGGTTTATACCCTTATTATGGCAATCAATTCCCAAAGGTGCTTTGGCTTTAATTTCAATAAGATGTACGACCATAGAAGCGGCAAGGCGCACCTGCTTTTGATAAAAGCGCCCAAGGGAAAAGGGCTTCTTTCCATGATAAAGATGTTCTTTCCTTTCTTTAGGGCGTTTTTTATCGGGTTCAAAAAACCGTATAAATCCAAAAATATCGTGTTTGAGGAATTTTCCCAAGCAAAAGTCAGCCTCGAAGATGTTCGGACCTTCACCATAGACGGTGAAAAGATAGATATGAAGGGAGAGTTCGACATCAATATCCACAAGCAAAAAATAAAGCTCTATGTATATTGAAGCATTTGCTGTTTTGTAAAAAAATTTTTTATAGAATTAAGGTGTATCCTAAAAAAGGGTATATTTTTACTTTACAAATATAAGAAAATAAATTATAATAAGAAAACATTTTGCTATTTTCAACAGCGAAAAGAAATCCTTGCTCTTTTTTTGACAAAAGAGCCGAATAAGACCAAAAGGAGGTATAAGGACATGAACGATTATCAAATGCTGTTTATTATCGACATCGACACCCCTGAAGACCAAAGACAGGCGATTGTTGACAAAATTGCCGCTCTTGTGGAGTCCAATCAAGGGGAGATAACGGCGGTAGAGAAATGGGGCGTGAAGAAATTCGCCTATCCCATTAACTACAAAAAAGAAGGCTATTATGTGCTGATGAAATTCACAGCCAATCCTGCCGCACCCGCTGAAATCGACCGTCAGATGAGATTTAACGAAAGTATTGTTCGTCAAATGATAAACAAGATATAAGGAGAAAATTATGAACAAGGTTATCTTAATAGGAAATCTTACCCGAGACCCAGAGCTCACAATGACCGCGAATAATATCGCTTTGTGCAAGTTTACGGTGGCGGTTTCCAGGCGGTATACAAACAGCGACGGCACAAGAGAGACTGACTTTCTGCCCGTTGTTTGCTGGAGGAGTCAAGCCGAGAATTGCGGAAGATACCTTCGTAAGGGCAGCAAGGTAGGCATATGCGGCTCCATACAGACCAGAAGCTATGAGGCAAGCGACGGCACAAGAAGATTTATCACAGAAATCAACGCCGACGAAGTGCAGTTTCTAAGTTCAAGGAGTGCGGACTTTGTTGATGTGCAGGAGCTTCCCGAAATTGAAGAGAGCAAGAAGCTCAGCGATTTGAAGCCCGTGGACGACGAACTTCCATTTTAAAGAATAAGGAGAGTAAAAGATGAAAGATAGAAAGAAAGTATATAAGAGATCACCCAGAAGAAAGGTTTGCAATTTTTGCGTAAATAAAGTAGAAGAGATCGATTATATCGAGCTTGTCAAAGAAATCGAAAAGACCAAAGACAAGAATTTTGATAAAAACGGCGAAAAAAGGACAAGATATATCGCCGAAAGCGGGAAGATAATCCCCAGAAGAACAAGCGGCGTGTGTGTAAAGCATCAAAGAATGTTGGCACAGGCAATAAAGAGAGCCCGAATAATGGCCCTGCTTCCTTTCAAAGCTGACTAAGAGCGACGGGCTGTCTCAAGGAGACAGCCTTTTTTCCAAGGCTGAAAAAGTATAAACAATGAGGTTTTTCTTGTTTTGAAAAAATAGGCTATTGATAAGCTCAAAAAGGTTGGAGATTTTGTCTTTTAATAAGGGAAGTTTGTAAGACGATTGATATTATTAGAGGATATTGAAAAGAATTTCTTTATGGAGAAAATAGTATATATAATAGAAATGTTATATAATCTTGCTTGGCAAAAAGAATATAATTTATAATACGAATAAATAGGGGAATATTTAAGTCATGTTTGGGAATATATATCTTGGCGAATTAAAAAAACTCATCAGACCAAAAGGTCTTATTATTTTAGCGGCAATAATTATCTTATTCTTAGTTCTATACGGCGTCACTTATGACTTTATGGTGCAAGTCTCTAAAGACATGGAGACTCCAGAGCAAGGGCAAGAGCCTTTTGATGTTTTCGGCTCCGTATATCAAAAACAAGTCTATACCCCAGAAATAGTTCAAACGCATATCGCCGGGACAAAACTTTTGATTAAAGAGGCAAAAGAGGCACAAGACAACGACGATATTCTTTCTCGATTGAACTATGACCAAATGTATGAGCTTGAAGGTTATCTCAAGGCTTTGGAGTATATTCAAGAAAATGAGCTTTATGGTCAAGAGATAGAGATATATTCCCCTAACGCTCTGTTCCAGACCCAGCTTTCAGCCCAAGCCTTTTTGGGCGGATTTGTTAACACCCTTTTATCCATTCTTTTGATATACGGCGTGGTGCTTGGATGTATAAGTTATGCCGAAGAGATGGATTCGGGCACGCTGAAGATGATATTTATGCGACCAGTGACCCGAAACAAGCTGACGACAGCTAAACTTCTTGCACTCTTTACCATAACCGGCGGGGTTTTTTTGATAAGCATTTTATTGGCGCATATCTATGGAGTCATAAGATATGGAGCATCCATAGATACACACGCTTTACTGATTGTGTTCAATGCTCAGAAAGTGTTTATGGGAACAAACTCCTTAGCGCTGTTCATTGTGATTTTTGCTTCGCTGATACAGCTTTTGGCGATGGTCATTTTAGGTTTTACGCTTGGCGTTTTGATTAGAAAAAAGACGGTCTCGATAATCATTGGCGTGATAATAAACATGGGGATTCTGACCACGATACTGTCTCTTTTGAAGATAGGAAGATTCTTGTTCACTTCGTCGTCCAATTTAGGGATTTATTTTGGCGTAACTTCTCTTGTCCCAGCAGGCGGGAATTTCTTCCTTGCCCTTGGGCTGCTTATCGGATATCTGGCTTTGTTTTTGGCTGCGACTTATGTTTCATTCAATAAAAGGGATATAGCCTAAGATGAAAAAAAGAGCTTTGAAATATATTGCACGAGCGGCGGCTATCGCCGCAATGTACGCGGTTATGACGCTTGCCATACCCGCGATATCATATGGACCTTTTCAGTTCAGGGCGGCGGAAAGCCTGACGCTTCTGCCTATACTCTTTTCGGAGGCGGTGGCGGGCTTGACCATAGGATGTTTGATTGCGAATGTTTTTTCGCCTTATGGATGGTATGACATGGTCTTTGGAACGGCGGCGACGCTTATCGCAGCGGTGCTGACCAGATTTATCGCCACACGAAAAAGACTTAAGGATATGGAAATCATGCCTGTTTTGGCAAGTTTTCCGCCTATATTCGTAAACGCCTTGGTCTTGCCGCTTATCTGGTTATGGTTCGCAGGGGACAAGGGCTATTTTCTAAATATGTGGACGATTATGGCGACACAGTCCGCGGTGATTTTTATTCTCGGACTGCCGCTGTACTTAGGTATAAAAAAGACGAAAATTCATTTGAGATAGTTTTTGGAGGTTAAAATTATGCAGCCAGTATTGCAGGTAAAAAATGTGACCAAGGTATATACAAGGTTTGGAAAGAGCAATATTAAAGCCGTAGACAACGCCTCTTTTGAGGTCTTTCCGGGCGAGATTGTGGGATTTTTGGGACCCAATGGAGCGGGGAAGAGTACAGCTATTAAGATGATATGCGGCATAGCCTCTCCCACTTCGGGGGATATCTATATCATGGGTTATAACATAAAAAAAGATAGAGAAAAGGCTATGAAATATGTGGGGGGAGTCATTGAGTCGCCAGATATGTACCTCAACTGGACGGGAGAGGAGAACTTAAGGTATTTTGCCAGCCTCCACCCAAGGGACACCATGGAAACGGTAGAAAACGGAACGAGCTCCCTTTCCAAAAAAGAGCTTGACAAAAAGAGGATAGCAGAGGTCTTGGAGTTTGTGGGAATGACGGCAAGAAAGGACGAAAATCTGAAGAAGTATTCCTTGGGAATGAAACAAAGGCTTGGTGTCTCACAAGCACTTTTGAATAAACCCAAGCTCTTGATTTTGGACGAACCTGCAAACGGTCTTGATCCTGCCGGCATAAAGGACATAAGGGATATGCTCAAGATGCTTGCCCATAAGCATAATATGGGGATTTTGGTCTCCTCTCATCAGCTTGCGGAAATGCAGCTTATGTGCGACAGGATCTTGATAATAAATAAGGGCAAGATTATCGCCGAAAGGAGTATAAATGAGCTTGCTTCTGAAAAACAAGGCAAAAAAATTCTTCTCTCAACTAACAAACCCGAGGAGGCAGCGGCATTATTAAAAGAAAAATTCAAAATAAGCGCTGAGGTCAACAACAAACAGTTGATAATCCAAACGGATATCCCCACAAACGATATCACCAGAGAACTTGTGCTTAACGGCATAGACATATACGGCGTGCAGACAAAAGAGACAAGCTTGGAAGAGATATTCATAAGTCTTACCGAGGGGGGGAGCATAGATGTTTAATCAGCTGTTTTTGGGCGAAATAAAAAAAATATTTCGGCCAAAATCCATAATCGCGCTGGTTCTTCTCTTTTTGGTCTTTTTTACACTCCAGGCAATAGGGTATGAGGAAACCAGAAAATTTATGGAGGAACTGGAAGATCAGCAAATAGAGAGGCCTCCACTTCAAAACCCCGACCACCCCGATATTGGCGCGGCTATTGACGGAATGGTGGAATATACCCCTGAGAATATAGACGAATACATAAGTCTTGCAAAGGCCCAATTAAAATCCGCCCAAGAGCAAAAACAATCCGAGTATTTTTATCGGATGTCGTCAGACCCCGTTTATCAGGCAAAAACCATGGTGGCGGTCTTTGAATATATCAAGGAAAAGAAAATATATAATCGGAAAATCCCCATATACAACGGATATCTGTACAACGATATAACCACGCAACACTTCGCCTTAAATTTCTTGGGGATTTTTTTCATGGTGATAATGATCTATGGTGTGGCCATAGGGGCGGGGAGCTATGCCAAAGAGCTGCAAGCTGGCAGCTTGAAAATGGTGCTTATGCGTCCGATAACCAGAAACAAATTGACAACGGCAAAGATCTTAGCGCTTTTTGTGTGTGTGGCGTCAGTCGTCGCGGGGGCGTCCCTTGTCGCCTTTCTTTATGGGCTTAGGTATCCTTTGGGCGGAACGCAAAAATTGCTGATAGTCTTCAACGCCTCAACAGTCTTTATCGGCACCAACACCCTTATGCTGTTTTTGAATGCCTTGTTTTCACTGATAAGGCTGTTCGCCTCTGTGCTGTTCGCTTTTACGCTGGGTACGGTGACCAAAAGCCGTGTCTTTGGCATAATGGTCGGCGTGCTGGTCGGTCTTGGCGCCTTGGCTCCTCTTTTAGAACTGTTGGGGATAGGGCGTTTTTTGTTTACCACAAACATAGACTTCAGCGTGTTTTTCGGCATATCCTATGGTGTAAAACCGGGCGGAAGTTTTCTTCTCTCCCTTGGAATGTTTGTAGCGTATATTTCAGCGTTCTTGGCGGCGTCTTATATTGTTTTTGATAAAAGGGATATAGCTTAATCTCAGTTTTCTATAAAAAACGAATAAAAAAAAGCGGTCTTTTGGACCGCTTTCTTTACTATTATCTGTTAGCCAGCGCTTTATATTTTGCCCGCCTTTCCTCGGCTTCCTTGCGGCTTTTATCAAAGATTTCTTGGGCGAATTCGGGATAGAGTTTCTTAAGGCTGGCATAGCGGTTTTCGGTAAGCAGGAACTCCTGATAGCCGATAGTGGGCTCTTTGCTGTCTAAGATAAAGGGGTTCTGTCCCTTTTCTTCAAGATCCGGATTATATCTATAACAAGTCCAGTATCCGCTCTCCACAGCTTTTTTCATGGTCTCTATGGTCTTTGACATATTTATGCCGTGGTTGATACAAGGAGTATAACAGATGACAAGCGAAGGTCCTTTATAGGCTTCCGCTTCGGTAAGAGCCTTGACCAGCTGATTCATGTTGGCGCCCATGCTCACTTGAGCCACATACACATAGCCATAGCTCATAGCCATCATGCCAAGGTCCTTTTTCTTTATTCTCTTGCCGCCTGCCGCGAACTTGGCAATTGCGCCCGTGGGGGTGGACTTGCTTGCCTGTCCGCCGGTGTTGGAATACACTTCGCTGTCCAGTACCAGCACATTCACATCTTCACCCATGGCTAACACATGGTCAAGACCGCCATAGCCGATGTCATAAGCCCAGCCGTCGCCGCCTATTATCCAAATGGATTGTTTTACCAGTACATCGGAATTTTCTTTTATGCTGTCCAAGGCTGCCTTTGTCTTTTCGGTGGGGGTCTCGGCTGCTAAGGCGTCCATGACTCTTTGACTATTTTCCTTTGTGCCCTTGGATTCGTCCATGGTCTCAATCCAATTTTTGAAAGCTTCCCTCAGGTTTTCGGAGACATTGTCCATAATGGAGAGCATATCTTCCTTTAATTTAAGTCTTCTTTGCTTGGTCGCAAGGTGCATGCCATATCCAAATTCCGCATTGTCCTCAAAGAGGGAATTCGCCCAAGCTGGTCCTCTGCCCTCGCTGTTTTTGGTGTACGGGCAGGTGGGAGCCGAACCGCCATATATAGAAGAACATCCCGTAGCGTTGGCTATTATCATCCTGTCTCCAAAAAGCTGTGTGACAAGCTTGATATAGGGTGTTTCTCCACAGCCTGCACAAGCTCCGCTGAATTCAAAAAGCGGTTTTTGGAACTGGCTGCCTTTAACTGTGTTGGGGTTGTAGATTTTGTCGTTTTCGTCTATTTTTTCAAAGAAATCCCAGTTGTCGGATTCTTCCCTTATGCCCTCGGCTATGGGTCTCATGACAAGAGCCTTTTCCTTTGCGGGGCATACATTGGCGCAAGAGCCGCAGCCCGTACAGTCATAAGGGCTGATTTGAATCCTGTACTCATATCCCTTAAAGCCTATCGCAGGTTTTGTGTCAAAGCCCTCGGGCTTATCCTTAAGCTTTTCGGATGTGGCGATCAAGGGGCGAATGACGGCGTGGGGGCATACAAAAGAGCATTGGTTGCACTGTATGCAGTTTTCTTTTATCCATTTGGGAACGGATACCGCAACGCCTCTTCTTTCATATTTTGCCGTGCCTGTGGGCACCGAACCGTCGGGATTAAACGCCGATACGGGAAGCTTATCGCCCTCTTGAATAAGGATAGGATGAATAAAGTTCTTATAATATTCGTTGTCCGCAACGCTTATTAAGGGAGCGCCCTCTTTGGTGTCCGCCCAGCTCTCGGGAACGGGAACTTCCTTAAGTTCGCTTATTGCATTGTCTATACCCGCTATGTTCATGTTGACAATCTTGTCGCCTTTTCTGCCATAGGTCTTTTTGACCGCTTCTTTCATATGCCTTTCGGCTTCCTCATAGGGCAGGATGTTCGCAAGCTTAAAGAATGCCGCTTGCATGATGACATTTATTCTGCCGCCAAGACCTACTTCAGACGCAATCTTGTGAGCGTTTATGGTATAGAATTTTATTTTCTTTTGGGCTATAATATTTTTAATCTTAGCGGGAAGTTCCTTGTCCATTTCTTCGGGAGACCATACGCTGTTGAGAAGGAAAGTTCCGCCGTCCTTAAGTCCAGAAAGCATGTCATAACGGAATACATAGCTTGGGGTATGGCAAGCGACAAAGTCCGCTTGGTCGATAAGATAAGCGCTCCTTATCGGCTCGTCGCCAAACCTCAAATGGCTTATAGTGATTCCGCCCGACTTCTTGCTGTCATAGTGAAAATAGCCTTGAACATATTTGTCGGTATTGTCGCCGATAATCTTAATGCTATTTTTGTTGGCGCCTACTGTGCCGTCAGAGCCCAGACCGTAGAACTTGCACCTTATGGCACTTTTGGGGGAGGCATTGATAAACTCAACGGGTTTGAGGGATGCGAAACTTACATCGTCTTCAATGCCTACGGAGAAATGGTTCTTGTTCTCTCCGCCCATGTTGGCGAATATGCTGGCAACCATTGTGGGTGTGAATTCTTTGGAGCCCATGCCGTATCTTCCGCCTAAAATCGTGATATCCTTGCCCTTAAGTGCGGCGATGACATCCAGATAAAGGGGTTCGCCGATAGCGCCCGGTTCTTTAGTGCGGTCCATGACCGAAATATATTTTACGCTTGGAGGTATCTTGGATAAGAATGATTTGACATCAAAAGGACGATAAAGCCTTACTTTGATAAGTCCGGTCTTATGTCCTCTTTGGTTGAGATAATCGACGGTCTCTTGAACGGTCTCCGCTCCGCTGCCCATGATGACGATTATCTTATCGGCGTCTTCAGCACCGCAATAATCGAATAGGTCATATTTTCTGCCCGTTAACTCGCCCACTTGTTTCATGCACTCTCTGACGATTTCGGGTGTCTTTTGATAGTAAGGATTACAAGCCTCTCTGTTTTGGAAATAGATATCGCCGTTTTGAGCGGTGCCCTTTTGTATGGGATGAGCGGAATTCAGCGCTCTGAACTTGAAGTCTTGGATATCTTTCATGTCCACAAGCTTTTTCATTTCGTCATATTCGATTCCGTCAATCTTGCTTATCTCGTGGCTGGTCCTGAATCCGTCAAAGAAGTGTAGGAAAGGAACCTTGGATTTGAGCGTCGCAAGGTGGGACACCAACCCCAAGTCCATAACTTCTTGTACTGAATTGGATGCGATCATGGCAAAGCCTGTCTGACGGCATGCCATGACATCGGCGTGGTCGCCGAAGATATTCAAGGCGTGCGCCGCCAAAGACCTTGCGGATACATGAAAAACGCAAGGCAAAAGCTCGCCCGCTATCTTATACATATTGGGAATCATTAAAAGCAGTCCTTGAGAAGCCGTAAAAGTTGTGGTCAAAGCCCCTGCGCAAAGAGAGCCATGAACGGCGCCCGCCGCTCCGCCCTCGGACTGCATTTCGGCAATTCTCAACTCCTGTCCGAACATGTTCTTTCTTCCTTGAGCCGCCCATTCGTCGGCGAATTCAGCCATTGGGGAAGAGGGCGTTATCGGATATATCGCCGCCACTTCACTAAAAGCGTAAGCCACATGAGCCGCCGCTGTGTTTCCGTCAATAGTCATTTTCTTACTCATCTGAACCTCCATATATTTTCTATTAAAATCATTTTTCAAACAACACTATTATACTCCTATTTAAGAAATAGTCAAATAAATTTGGCTTGAGTCTATTGTATATTGTTTTTTATTTATTAACCGTTTGAGTGCTGTTTTGGGTTTTTTCTGCCAATTTGTGACCGAATAAAACAAACTTTTTCCACCATAATAAAAGTTGCGGTCAGGAGGTGGATTTGTCAATAAAATTAGGGTTGCCCAGAGCTTTGTTGTATTACGAATATATGCCGTTATGGAAAACATTTTTTGAGAGTTTGGGAGCCCAAATAGTTGTTTCTCAAAAGACCAATAAGAGCATGTTCGACCAAGGGGCAAAGTACTGCGTAAACGAAGCGTGCCTGCCACTTAAGATATTTCACGCACATGCGGCGAGCTTGAGAGAAAAGGCGGACTTTATTTTTATACCCCGCTTGAGAAGCATTAAGAGGTATGAATATATCTGCCCCAAATTTACTGGGCTTCCCGACATGATAAGAAGTTCCATTCCCGACCTGCCGCCGATAATAGATACCGAGATAAATCTTCATAAGGATAAAAGTAAACTAATGGACGCCTTTTTTGAGGCGGGGAGTTTTTTCACGGCAGATAGGGGGGAGATAAAAAGCGCTTATCAAAAGGCGGTGGCTGAGCATAAGAGATACCTTGCCCAAATGCAAAAGGGCTCTTTGGTCAACGATATCCTTGAAAGAAAAGAGACGCCGCAGAACGGCGACTTGAAGATCGGGGTAATGGGTCATATGTATAATCTCTATGACGAATATGCGAATATCTCAGTAATGAAAAAACTTTTGCAAGAAAAGGTGAAAATAACCACCCCCGAGATGATAAGTCAAGAGATTATCGACAAAAAGGCTGAACAAATGCCCAAAAAGCTCTTTTGGAGCTTTGCAAGAAAGCTTATGGGGGCAGCTATTTATTTTACCGAAAAGAAAAATGTGGATGGAGTGATTTATCTGATGTCTTTTGGGTGCGGCATAGATTCTTTCATTGCCGAACTGTGCGAAAGGAGATTGAGAAAAAGCGGCATACCTTTTTGTCTGCTTGTGCTGGACGAGCATTCGGGGCAAGCGGGAGTCAATACCAGAATAGAGGCTTTTTTGGATATGTTGAGATGGAGGAGGGACGATGAAAGTTACTTTTCCCCATATGGGAAATATCTATGTCTTGGTAAAGACCCTGTTTGACGAACTGGGCATAGAGTATGTGATACCTCCCATGTGCAACAAAAGGACGCTTGAAATAGGCGCCAAATACGCCCCGGAAATGGCGTGCTTGCCCTTAAAAATCAATATCGGCAATTTTATTCAAGCCATGGAACAAGGCGCAGATACCATAGTCATAACGGGCGGGTGCGGTCCGTGCAGGTTCGGATATTATGCTGAAATGCATAGGGAGATATTGAGGGATTTGGGCTATGATATAGAAATAATCGCCTTGGAGCTCAACGACAAGGGGATAAAAGAGCTTTTGGAAAAGATGAAAAAGCTCTTTGGCGGCAAGATAGCTTCTTCCGCCATTCCGCTTTATAGGGCGTTAAAGGCGCTTATTCAAATGGACAAGCTGGAAGCTCTTTCCTATGTCGTAAGGGCGAGGGAAAAAGAAAAGGGCGCAACGGACAGAATAATTGACGAGTTTCATAAGAAAATCAAGAGCGTCTATGGCTGTAAGAATATAGTTAAGCTCATAGAGGATACAAAGCTCATGCTGTTAAGGCTGCCCTTGGATAGCGGACACAAACCCTTAAGGATTGGTCTGGTGGGAGAGATTTATACCTTAGTAGAGCCTTTTACTAACCTTGGCATAGATAGGCTGTTAGGCAATATGGGCGTGGAAGTCAACCGTTCGCTTTATTTAAGTGAATGGATAATAGAACATATAATAAAGGGCGGGCTTAAGATAAGGAAAAAACAGCTTTTCCAAACCGAAGCCGAACCCTATCTCAAAACCCCGATAGGCGGTCACGCCCAAGAGACGCTGGGGCACAGTGTGATATACGCTAAACAACATTATGACGGCATAATTCAGATTTATCCCCTGACATGCATGCCTGAAATTGTGGCGGACAGCATTCTGCCTCAAATAAGAAAGGACTTTAATATCCCTGTCATGACCTTGATTGTGGACGAAATGACGGGAGAGGCGGGCTATATGACAAGGATAGACGCTTTTGTGGATATGCTGTTAAGAAAGAACATGACAAAGGAGAAAGCAAGTGAAGCGTTGTTTTTTAGGAATTGATATTGGCTCCGTCAGCTCAAATTTTGTAGCGGTAGACGAGAGCTTGAATGTGATTGACAAGATATATTTAAGAACCCAAGGACAGCCCATAAATGTAATAAAAAAAGGGCTTTCTCTTATAAAAAACAGCTTGGTGGACTATAAGGTAAGCGGAGTTGCGACCACGGGCAGCGGGCGGGAGCTGGCGTCTTTGGTGGTGGGAGCGGATACCGTTAAAAATGAAATAACCGCTCACGCCGTAGCCGCACTTAAATGCTGTCCCGATGTAAGAACGGTCTTGGAGATAGGCGGTCAGGACTCCAAAATAATCATATTGAAAGATAAGATAGTCTATGATTTTGCAATGAATACCGTATGCGCCGCAGGTACAGGCTCTTTCTTGGACAGACAGGCGGCAAGGCTGGGGATACCGATTGAGGAATTTGGAAGCTATGCGGTAAAATCCAAAAACCCTGTGAGAATCGCGGGAAGATGCGCGGTGTTTGCAGAAAGCGACATGATACACAAACAGCAGACCGGACAATGTCTGGAAGATATTATATGCGGACTGTGCCAAGCTCTGGTTAGGAACTATCTCAACAATATAGCCAAGGGCAAGACGCTGGAAGAGCCTATAATCTTCCAAGGGGGAGTCGCCGCCAATATCGGCATAGTGGCGGCTTTTGAGAAAGAGCTCAACGCCAAGCTCATAGTGCCCGAACATTATGATGTCATGGGGGCTTTGGGTGCCGCGATAATCTCCAAAGGTCAATATGAAAAAAAAGGTTATACATCTTTTGCGGGATTTGATATAATTAATTATAGCTACTCTACCAAAAGTTTCCAATGTGAAAACTGCCCAAACTGCTGTGAGGTCATTGAGCTATGTTCCGAGGGAGAGGTTTCGGCAAGGTGGGGGGATAGGTGCGGCATGCATTCGCAAGTCAGGAAAAAGATAGACCAAGCCATATAAGGAGGGCAAAAATGAGAAATTCAAAGATAAAAGATATTTTTGCAATGGAGATATTAGATTCCAGAGGTATCCCCACCATAAAGACCACAGTCACATTAGAAAGCGGAGATAGGGCTTCTTGTTCGGTGCCTTCGGGAGCCTCAACGGGGCTTTATGAGGCAGTAGAATTGAGGGACAACGACTCCGAAAGGTATCTTGGGAAGGGCGTGACAAAGGCTTGTGAGAATGTAAATAAAATCATTAAAGAAGAGCTGGTGGGAATAAATGCGTTCAGACAAGAAGATATCGATAAGATAATGATAGACTTGGACGGCACGGAAAACAAATCCCGACTTGGGGCGAACGCTATATTGTCGGTGTCCTTGGCGGTAGTCAAGGCGGCGGCGAAAAACCAAGGCGTTCCGCTTTATAGGTATTTGGGCGAAGAAAAGACGAACACCTTGCCCGTTCCCATGTGCAATGTGATAAACGGCGGTGCCCATGCGTCCAATAATTTGGATATCCAAGAATTTATGATAGCCCCTACCGAATACAGCAGTTTTTCAGAGGGCTTAAGAAAGTGCGCGGAGGTCTTTCAGCATCTCAAAGCTATTTTGAAACAAAAAAATCTGTCGGTGGCGGTGGGCGACGAGGGCGGTTTCGCTCCCGACCTTGAAAGCGATGAAAGGGCTTTTGAACTGTTAAACCAAGCCTTGGAAAGAGCAGACGCCAAGGGGATAAAGTATACTATTGACGCCGCCGCAAGCGAATGGGAGCTTAAGGACGGCGTGTATAAAATGCCCAAAAGAGGGATTAGCCTAACAAGGGAGGAGCTTGCAGGGTATTGGAAGAATTTGATACAAAAGTATCCCATAATCTCCATTGAGGACGGAGCGAATGAGGATGACTGGACGGGCTGGCAGTTGTTAAAGAAAGAACTTGACATTCAGCTTGTGGGAGACGACCTTTTTGTTACCAACACCAAGAGATTGAAAAAGGGATTAGAGCTTTCGGCGGCGAATTCAATTTTGATAAAACCCAACCAAATCGGCACTTTGACGGAAACTATTCAGGCGATACAAATGGCTAAAATGGCGGGATTTTCTACCGTGATGTCTCACCGCTCGGGCGAAACCGAAGATACGACTATCGCCGACCTTGCGGTGGGGCTGGGTACAGACCAAATAAAGACCGGCTCTCTATCTCGAAGCGAAAGAACGGCAAAGTACAACAGGCTGTTGGAGATAGAAAGGGAGCTTGGACAAAAAGGCGTCTATCGAGGGCAAAGCGCTTTCAAATAACCTTGCCTTAAGGCTTGTATAATCGCTGATATGGTTGTATAATCTTTAGAGAAAGGGGAAGGTACGAATGAGCGACTCTAATCATTTGGGACATAGGGAAAGGGTAAAGAAAAAACTTTTGGAGATAGGCTTGGATAAATTCCATGAACATGAGATTCTGGAATTTTTGCTGTTTTTTGGAATACCTTATAAGAACACCAATATTATCGCTCATAATTTGATTAAAAAATTCGGCTCTTTCGCCGATGTCTTAGAGGCATCGGTAGAGGACTTAATCCAAATTCCCGGCATGACCCGAAATGCCGCTATCCTATTACATACTCTGCCCCAAGTTTTTAGGGAATATAGAAAAAGCAAGCTTGACACAAAAAATCCCATAATTAATATTGACGATATCCTGCCCCTTTTGGAAGCCAATCTGCAGTTTAGGGACATGGAAAGTTTGGTGGTGGTCTGTCTTAATGCCCGCCAGCGAATCACCGCAGTTGTGGAAATGGGGATATCTGAAATAAACTCCATTTTGTTGAGTCCAAGGAGCATTGTGGATATAGCCTTAAGATATAAGGCGGTAAACTTGATTATCGCACACAACCATCCTTCGGGGAACGCAATCCCAAGCGAATCGGATATCGCCATGACCATAGACATCAAGCATATGCTGAAGTGTATCGATGTGGAGCTGGTGGACCATATCATAATTGCGGACAATAAAGCATATAGTTTTTATTTGAAAAGAGAAATAAGAGAGAGCAAAGCTTGCAATATCAAACCTTACCACATGTCCAACCAAACGCCCAAAAGCTTGCCTCGCTCTACTGTGGTTAAGGTTGTAAAAAAAGAGGACGGAACTTTTCAAAGGCTTGTTTGATTCGTAAAAAAGCGATAAAACTAAGTTTTCGGCATTTTATTAGTCTATTAACTATAAAAACGGAATCTCTGGATTCCGTTTTTTGTAATGTTTATAGGGATTTTATGGTCTCAAATGAGAATATTTTGCTTATGCGTACTCCTCAAGCAGACCTTCATTGATTAAATAGATCTCGCCCTCAGTGGCGAAGTCTTGGTCCACGCCCTCGGAGATATCCGACGGTTGGGTGGCGACCTCTTCTTGGACGCTTACCGTTATTTCAAGCATTTCAATTTCTGTCATGATTTGAACTAATTTCTGATTTTCAATGTCGTATAACTGCATGGCGAAGTCTTGGTCGATAAGTTTTGTTTCAAAGGTGTATCTGGTCTCTTCTTCTGTCAAGTACGTCATACGATAAAACATATAATTTTGTTCTTCGTCGTATTCCAAATAGTGTTCGGTGTCATCTTGGGTGACAGTATATTTTCCTTCCTCGACTTTAGCGGTATAGTTCTTTTCCTCATAGGTGAAATAGTATGTGTCGCCTTGTTTGGTTATGCCTTTTTCTTCAAGAATGGGCATAGCAAACTGTTCTCCCCAGGAGCTTTCCAAGAAAGCTATGATAGTATCTAAATACGGCAGTAAAGGCACTATATACGCCAGCCTATCGATACCTAAGGATAGATATTCTTCGACTATTTGGGCTTCGTCTTCCCCCACAAGCTCCCCTACTTTATCCACCACTTCGCCTATGGGGATTTCGTCAATCAAATATATCAATGCCGATATGTAGCTTGACATATCGTCAATGTCTCCGATTTTGTCTAAGAGGTCTTCTATCAATTGGGAGTAGGGATTGGGCTCTCCATTATCGCCATTTTCGTTTGGGTCGCCGTTTTCGTTGGGGTCGCCGTTTTCGTTGGGGTCGCCGTTGCCGTTGGGGTCGTTGCCGTTGTCGTCGCCGTTGCCGTTGGGGTCGTTGCCGTTGTCGTCAGGCTCTTTTGGCGTAGGACCTAAAAGAGCGCATCCCGTTGTTATGACAATTAAAGAAAGCACCAGCAAAACCACGAGTGTAATTATCAACCATTTTTTCATGATAAAATCTCCTCATAACCCTCTTATAATTATAACATATGCTTAAATCCTTAATCAAGGCTTAAAAAATGTTGGGCTTGTGCGGGCGAATTTAAGGATAAAGCGCTAATTTAGAAAAATATTTGTTTATCATTGAATTCATATCAGAAGGATTCAAAGATTTTTGAGCCTATGATAAAATGGTATAAAAAATTTTAAGACTTAGTCTCCTGTATAGAAACCGTAACCGTGCACTTCCCGCGCGTTTGTGACATAAGAAAAGCTTTGGGGGTCGATTTCTTTTATTAATTTCTTTAAGGGGATGATTTCTTTTCTTTTTATGACGCAAATAAGGATTGGGCGTGCCTCGTTTGTGTACATGCCAGACCCTTGAAGAATGGTTGCTCCTCTTTGGATTTTGCCGATAATCGCCTCCCCCATTTCTTTGGGTTTTGCGGTGATGATGTTAAAGACGACAGAGGACTCCAGACCTACAAGTATGATATCTGCAACTTTACTGGATACAAACAAGGAAATAAAGGAATACAATACGGGAGACAAAACCTTTACTAAGATATCTTTGGCACCGTCGCCTTTGCCTATGTCGATAAAGCCCAAAACAGCGCTCAAAAAGACTACCGAACAGTCACATATAAAAATCAGCCAATGCACATTCAAAAAAGGTTTCTTTTTGTAGATAATTTTGGCGATAATGTCCGTTCCTCCCATACTCATATTGGTTCGGAGCATAAGCCCTAAAGCTATGCCGATAAGAGCTCCGCCCACAAGGGAGGCAAGCAGCATAATTCCGCTTTCATAAGAGCCCGCCCAGAATACGGGGAAATCTATTAGCGTGAAAAGCCCCATAAACAAGGAGAAAAAGACCACGCATAAAAAGGTGTTTATGGCAAAGTGCTTGTTAAGGAACTTAAACGCCAAAAAGAGTAAAGGTATATTGAAGACAAAGTTTGTCACTGCGGGGTTAAAGACGGTTTCCGCCAGTCTTTCATTAAAGGGAAGGACTATGTTGTAGATAAGCGAGGACAGACCGCTTACGCCGCCGGGGGCGAATCCGTTGGGTACAATGAAAGTATATGTTCCCACCGCTCTTATAAATGAAAACAAAACCAATGAGGCGTATAGAGCCGTCATGTTGAGTCTTTTTTTGTTCGCTTCTTTCATACCTATTCCCCTAAAATCTTTTTTTACGCGCTTATTATATTATATACGATATAAAAAGCAAGCGTTTTGTAAGAATTATTAACAAAAAAGAGTTTTTTTTCATAATCTAATATTATAATTTAAGTTTTTTAGGGGTAATTATGCAAATCTATGTTATAAGGCAAGGAGACAGCCTCTGGAATATTGCCAGAGCTTTTAACACAACGGTAGAAGAAATTCAGCGCGCAAACGAAATCCCCGACCCCGACCGTCTGGTGGCGGGGCAGGCTTTGGTCATACCCATAGAGGGGAGATACTATTGGGTGCAGCCCGGAGACAGCCTTTGGGCGATAGGCAGAAGGTTTGGGATAGATTATAGAGAGCTTGCACGAATCAACAACATCAATCCAAATGCGACTTTGCAGGTAGGGCTTAGGCTCTATATCCCGCCAAGAACAAAGATTAGGGCGGAAGTAAACGCTTACATAGAGCCCGTAGGCGATATGGTCAGCCCCTCGCTGCTGCTCGCCGCACAGCAAGCCGCACCCAACCTTACATATCTTGCGCCGTTTAGTTATCAAGTGACAAGGGACGGCGGACTAAACCCCATGCCCTTAAACGGTCTTCCGGAAATTGCCGAACGAAACAATACCACGCTTATGATGACCGTGACCAATATCGAAGAAGGCAGATTCAGCGAAGAGCTGGCAAGGGCGGTCTTGCAGGACGAAACTTCTCAGCAAACGCTCTTGGACAACATTGTCGCCGAAGCAAGGCGGGTGGGCGTGTTCAGCGACGCACATTTTGACTTTGAGTTTATACCCGTTGACTTAAGGCAGGCGTATACCGAATTCTTAAGGAGAGCCACAAAAAGGCTTAGGGGAGAGGGGCTTTTGGTGTCGGCGGCATTGGCGCCAAAGACAAGCGCCCAGCAGATGGGACAGTGGTATGAGGCACATGACTATCAGGCGATAGGAAGCATTGTGGACTTTGTGGTCATCATGACATACGAATGGGGTTTTTCAGGCGGTCCGCCCATGCCCGTATCGCCTATTGGGCCAGTAGAACAGGTGTTAAGATATGCCCTTAGCGAAATGCCTTCATATAAAATAATGATGGGACAAAATCTATATGGTTATGACTGGACGCTGCCCTTTGTCAGAGGTCAAACCTTTGCCACAGCGATAAGTCCTCAACAAGCTATACAAATCGCTATGGATAACAATGTGGCTATATCCTATGACTTTAGAGCGCAAGCGCCCTTTTTCAACTATACCGATGCAGAGGGCAATAGACATATCGTATGGTTTGAGGACGCAAGAAGCATACAAGCCAAAATAGACCTGCTCAAAAGGCTGGGTATCCGCGGTATAAGTTTTTGGAAGCTTAACTTTAATTTCCCACAAGCTTGGCTGCTTGTAGAAGATAATCTTAATGTAGTGAAAAGATAGGTTTGTTTTCGCAAAAAGACAAACCTACCGCTCAAAACAATTAATTAGGTTGTTTATAAGGTAGTTTTTTTTGCTTTCTTATAGCTAAAACAAAAAGGCTATGTTTTTGGTGAATTTTTTTGTTTTAATTTTTAACAATGAGATTAGCAAAAAAAAAGATATTGTTTTGTAAAGATAAATTTGTTAAGATATATTTATGAAAAAAGTAATAAAGATAGTAAGTATTGTTTTATTAAGTGTTTTGGGCGTTGTTTTGATAGGGTATGCGGCGTTGGCGATTGTTTTTTATCAGGACACAAAATATGAATATAAGGAGCAAAAAGAAAGGCTGGAAAAGCTTTTAGACGACCGTTATCTGCCGGTGGATGAGGTGTCTTTTGCCAATTTCGATATCTATAACAACGAATTAAGGCTAAATGAAATTCAAGTTTTGGCAACCCATAACAGCTATAAGAGGATGCCTTTTATGCCCTTTAGTAAATTTCTGCAATTTTTTGGAGGACAAAGGGTAAGGAATGGGCATTATGGTCTGCCTACCTTGACGGAGCAGTTGAACAGAGGTATAAGAGGCGTTGAGATTGATGTCGTCATTTACAAAAAGGAATTGAGGGTTATCCATGACCCCATTGCCGACTGGAGAACCAACGGTCCTGACTTCAAAAGAACTCTTCAAGAGATTAAGCTTTGGTCGGATATAAACCCCAACCATATCCCAATTAATATCATGCTGCAAGTTAGGAACAGTTTTTGTCCATATGACCATAAAATCGGAAAGTTCAAAAAAGAAGATATAAAGATGCTGGATGATACATTGGGAGAAATTTTTGGCGACGACAAAATTATTAAGCCTGCGGATGTCAAGGGCGAATATCCGTCTTTAAGAGAGGCAATTGAACAAAACGGCTGGCCAAAACTGTCGGATTGCCTTGGCAAGGTATATTTTTCGCTTTTAATAGACGACAAGCCCAATGAAGAGTATTATATTGATATAGACCCGTCATTTGAAAAGCAAAGGGGTTTCATATTCACAAGACCCGACGACGAAAAAAAGAGCTATACCGCAATTATTTTAGCGGACAGTCCGTTCACCGACGGTTTGCAAGAGCTAATAAACCAAAACTATATCTTACGGACAAGGATAGACGAACAGTTCGACTATACCAAAGAAAGATACGATGCCGCCATGACCTTAGGCTCTCAAATCTTGGCGACCGACCATTTGGAGGGAAATCTGCTCCATAAAGACTATGCGGTGAAATTAACTTCTGACAATAAAACGATAATTAAAAGAGCTATATGAAGTGTGCTTCTTTTTGCAAAGCTGATATTGCATATGGACTTTGTTGTGGATATTTTGGTATTATAAAAGAAAAAGGAGAAATTTTTATGAGAGACATAAGATTTTTTAGATGCGATATTTGCGGAAACATAGTGGGACTAATTGAGGATGCCGGCATTCCCGTTGTGTGCTGCGGACAGGATATGACCGAACTTGTCGCCAACACCTCCGAAGGAGCTTATGAAAAGCATCTTCCCGTTGTGGGAAAAGACGGCGATAAACTCACCGTAAAAGTGGGCAGCGCTCCCCACCCTATGATTCCTGAGCATTATATTCAATGGATATATCTGCAAACCAAAAAGGGCGGACAGAGAAAGGAGCTTCAACCCGGCGAAGAGCCCCAAGCCTCTTTTGCCTTGGTCGACGACGAGGCGGTGGCGGCTTTTGAGTACTGCAACCTCCACGGACTTTGGAAGACAGTCATTGATTAAGACGCAATTCTTAGAAAAGACGGCGATAGAACAGTTTTATCGCAGTTAAGAGCGTTTTTATCAGATAATGTCTGAATATTAGACTCCGAGGCTATGTTCGGGGTCTTTTTATTTTATTCTGGTGTGGTATATTAAGCTATAAATTTTTTTTTGGGACTTTTTTCCTTATTCAAGACACTTAGTATACAAGAGGGGTATGAGCGAGCTTATAACATCATATTTTAACCAAGTCTATGACCAAACTTATTCGGAGGTCATGGCTTATTTGATGACAAGGTGCCGTGATATAAACTATGTCGAGGATATCTTTTATTATGGGCGGAAAGAAGATTATATTCTAAGATAATAGATAGCAGAATGGGTGAAGAAGAAAAGCTCATTCCCGAAGAAAACCTTTATATCTATGACGATATAAATAACTTAAGCTATACGATTATGGGAAAAATCGACTTGAATCAGCCTGATAAGGAGTTCTTGCTCAAAGGATATTCAGGGCTGGGCGGAGAAGTCTATGTGTCCAAAGACAATATCTATGTCGCAACTTTTGATTCCTATGCCAATTATGAGACAAACTTATTGGGCTGGGCAAAGGTTTCAGAAAAGTATCTGCCTCAAACCAGAATAATAAAGTTCTCTCTTGACTCTCTTGAGCAAAAAGCCGCGGCAAGGGTGGACGGATAGGTATTGTATGGACGAATATGAGGGCTTTTTAAGAGTCGCCACCACGGTCAGCGACAGAGAGATTTATAACAATCTCTTTATATTGGACTCACAATTATCAAAAGGGGACTAAGGATAGGAAGCTATATCTATACTGTAAGCGATAAATATATCGTGTCATACGATTTGGAGAGCTTGAAAAAGTTTGAAAAACCGGATATTCCCTTAGGCGAATAAGAAAAAGCCTTTCCATGTAAAAGCGCTGTTTTCAAATTTGAAAACAGAGTTTTTTTGTTTTAGAGTAATTTTAATATTGTCATGGACGCACTGACGGATGTTCCCGGTTCGTTAGCCAGACCGTTTGCTAAGGTCACGCTTCCTCCACTTAAGTTCACAAGCTGAACGGCTGTTGGAGCGGTGGTTATTGCGACAATCAAATCTCCAGAAATCTGATTGTTTGCGCTTCTGGTCAAAAAAGTGCGCGACTGATCCGTCGCATCGTCTAAGGCTATGCCCCATACGCCTCCTCCTCCCGTTGATGCGGATACTTGAAAGTCAATCTTATAATAACCAGTTTCAGTTATCGTCACGATTGAACTCGGCGATGTGAAGAAAAAAGGTGCCCCGGTGGACGGAGAATTGAATACCGCCGGCTCGGTATCGTCAACCCTCTGTTCGGCGGTTGAATAATAGTAGCCAAACGCCGAAACTCCGGGCGGTCCGGGAGGTCCTTGCGGTCCAGTTTCTCCGGGAGGTCCTTGCGGTCCAGTTTCTCCGATAGGTCCTTGCGGTCCAGTTTCTCCGATAGGTCCTTGCGGTCCAGTTTCTCCGGTAGGTCCTTGCGGTCCAGTTTCTCCGGGAGGTCCTTGCGGTCCAGTTTCTCCGGGAGGTCCTTGCGGTCCAGTTTCTCCGATAGGTCCTTGCGGTCCTGTAAAACCTCTTGGTCCGGGCGGACCCTGCGGTCCGGTAAAGCCCCTTAATCCCATTGGTCCTTGAGGTCCCATTGGTCCTTGCGGTCCCTGCGGTCCCGGCGGTCCGGGCGGACATCTAAAACAACGACGGAGAGAGTTTGGACAAAAGCAGCATCTGTTATTACACATATTTTTTCCCCTTTGTTTTGTTTTTTATATATTAATTAACAAGCGCTAATACATCTTTATGTAAAAATTTATTAAAATGTCAAGCACAAGAATTTATTTGCCAAAAATTTTCAAAAACCTTGATAAGTTGCTTGACAATAATCATATATTTATGGTAATGTACATAGTAACAATACATATGTTGTAGTATAAGAGGAAAAAATGTATACGGCATTGGCTTTGATTAACATATTAATTAGCATTCTAGTACTAGTCGTCGTGGCGGGTGGTACAGATATGGTTTTGCCAAAAGTTGCTGATTAATGTTAAAAAGCTAATAAAAAAAATCACAACCTACGGCAAAACCGTAGGTTTTTTTATAACACAAGGAGGATAAAATGAAACTCACCGGAGCAAGAATAGTAATCGAGGTTCTTTTAGAGCAAGGCGTAGACACTATTTTCGGATATCCCGGCGGGACTGTGCTCAACATCTATGACGAGCTTTATAAGGCGAGCGACAAAATAAAGCACTATGTTTCCGCGCACGAGCAGGGCGCCGCCCATGCCGCAGACGGCTATGCCAGAGCCACGGGCAAGACGGGAGTGGTCATGGCTACTTCGGGTCCCGGTGCCACAAATTTAGTGACGGGTATTGCCACAGCTTATTTGGACAGCACTCCCCTAATCGCCATAACCGGCAATGTGGCGACACCGCTAATCGGCAGAGACAGCTTTCAAGAAGTGGATATCGCCGGAGTGACCATGCCCGTAACCAAGCATAACTATATAGTTAAGGATGTCAATAAGCTTGCGGATGTCATAAGAGAAGCTTTTATAATCGCCAACAGCGGAAGACCGGGTCCGGTGCTTATAGACATACCCAAAGATGTGCAGCTTGCTACCTGTGAATTTGAATATAAAAAGAAAGAAGTTAAGAAAAGGGAATATAAAAACGGTTCGGAGGCGTTTCAAAATGCGTTGGAGCTTATCTTAAAGTCCAAAAGACCCTTTATATACGCCGGCGGAGGCGTGGTTATATCCAATGCCACAAAGGAGCTGGAAGAGTTCAGCGAGCTGATAGACGCTCCTATTGGAACAAGTATGATGGGCTTGACGGCAGTCGACAGCGCAAACCCGAGGTTTCTTGGAATGACGGGCATGCACGGAAAGTTCGCCGCCAGTAAAGCCATGTTCTCAAGCGATTTGATTGTGGCGGTGGGAACAAGATTTTCAGACAGAGCCACGGGCAACAAACTTGAATTCTGTAACGGTAGAAAGGTCATTCACATAGACATAGACCCCGCCGAAATAGGTAAGAACATTCCCGCTTATGTCGCCCTTGTGGGAGATGTCAAAGATATGTTAAAGAAATTAAACAAGAACTTGACCAAGCAGCACAATCCCAAATGGATGACGGAAATTGAGTCGCTTAAAGCTTCTCCCGATGCGTGTCTGGATATGGACAAGTCAAGGCTAAACCCCCAAAGCATAATCGAATCCGTAAACAAGCACGCCCCCAAGTCCGCTATCATAGCCACAGATGTGGGACAGCATCAGATGTGGACGGCGCAATATTATAAATTCTCCAAGCCCAGAACTTTTATAACATCCGGGGGTTTGGGTACCATGGGGTTTGGTTTGGGAGCCGCAATTGGCGCTTGCGTGGGAACGGGGGAAAGGGTGGTTCTTTTTACAAGCGACGGCGGATTCCATATGAACATGAATGAAATGGCGACCGCTGTTTCATACAATCTTCCCATAACCGTTGTGGTTTTGAACAACAACGCTTTGGGTATGGTTAGGCAATGGCAGACGCTTTTCTTTGAAAAAAGGTATTCAAACACTACCTTGAACAGAAAGACGGACTATGTGGCGCTTGCCAAAGCTTTTGGAGCAGACGGCAAAAAAGTATGCGATATGAATATGCTGGATCAGGCGATAAAATGGGCGTTTGAGCAAAAAGGTCCGATTGTTATAGAGACCGCTATAGACTGCGACGAAAAAGTTTTGCCTATGATACCGCCAAACGGTACGATTAATGATATAATACTAAAGGGGTGACCAAAATGAAGAAAGAAAGATTTGTTTTGTCTTTGCTGGTAAGGAACGAATCGGGGGTGCTGACCCGAATCTCCGGGCTTTTCGCAAGAAGGGGCTTCAATATCGACAGCCTTTCGGTCGGAGAGACTTTGGACAAGGGCATTTCCAGAATGACGATAACGGCAGTAGGGGACGACTATATCCAAACTCAAATCACAAGACAGCTTGAAAAGCTTCACGATGTGCTTATTGTAGAGATTATGGACAGCAAAAACACCGTGGAAAGGGAGATTATGCTTATCAAAGTTAATGTGGCGCAAGGCTCAAGAACCGAGATTTTAGAGGCGATAAGCATATTTAGAGCCAAGGTCGTGGACTTCTCCCCTACCTCTCTTACTGTGGAAATTACGGGGGAAACCAGTAAATGCGAGGCGTTTGTGGAATATCTTAAGCCGTACGGCATCGCCGAACTTTGCAGAACGGGAATAACAGCCATTTCAAGAGGCTGTGAGACATTAAAAAATAAAATTAAAGGAGAGTAAACAAAATGGCAAAAATCTATTATGAAAAGGACTGTAATCTGGAGCTTTTGAAAGACAAAACAATCGCCGTTGTGGGATACGGCAGTCAAGGACATGCGCACGCTCTCAACCTAAAGGATAGCGGTCTGAATGTCATAGTCGGACTTTATGAGGGTTCCAAAAGCGCGGAAAAGGCGAAGAAAAGAGGTCTTAAGGTCATGAACACCGCCGATGCGGTAAAAGAAAGCGACTTTATCATCATGCTTGTCAATGACGAGAAAATGGCGAAAATTTATAAAGACGATGTTCAGCCCAATTTGAGAAAAGGGCATACCCTTGCTTTTGCTCATGGTTTTAATATCCATTATGGTCAAATCGTCCCTCCCGAATTTGTGGATGTGGTGATGATAGCACCCAAGGGACCCGGTCACACCGTCAGAAGTCAATACCTTGAAGGAAAGGGCGTTCCCTGTCTGGTAGCCGTGGAAAAAAACCCCGGCGGAAAGGCGCTTGAAAACGCCTTGGCGTATGCGGCGGGAATCGGCGGAGCGAGAGCTGGGATACTGGAGACCACTTTCAAAGAAGAGACCGAGACAGACCTTTTCGGAGAGCAAGCGGTGCTTTGCGGCGGGGTAAGCGCGCTTATGAAAGCGGGCTTTGAAACGCTTGTAGAAGCCGGCTATCAGCCTGAAAGCGCTTATTTTGAGTGTCTGCACGAGATGAAGCTTATCATAGACCTTGTTGTCGAGGGCGGGCTCTCCTTTATGAGATATTCTATCAGCGACACCGCTGAATACGGCGATTATACCACGGGCAAGAAGATAATTACAGAAGAGACCAAAAAGCAGATGAAACAGGTGCTTAAGGAAATCCAAGACGGCACTTTCGCCAGAAATTGGATTTTGGAAAACCAAGCGAACCGTCCCAACTTCAACGCCATGAGAAGAATGGAAAGAGAACATCTTATTGAAAAGACCGGCAAAGAGCTTAGGGAAAAGATGACTTGGAAAAAACACGACTATACCGAATAAAAAAAAAGAAGGTAAGAGATATGAATTCCTATAAAATTAAATCAGGCGAGGAAAGAGCGCCCCACCGCTCTTTGCTTAAAGCCTGCGGAATGTCCGACAGCGAACTTAAAAAGCCCCTCATAGGAGTGGTCAATTCCTTTAATGAGATAGTGCCCGGGCATATACATTTGAACACGATAGCACGTGCGGTAAAAGACGGCGTGCTTGCAGCTGGGGGGAAGCCGATAGAGTTCAATACCATAGCCGTTTGCGACGGTATAGCTATGGGGCACGAGGGTATGAAATATTCGCTTTGTACAAGGGAGATTATTGCCGACAGCGTGGAGTGCATGGCAAAGGCGCATTGTTTTGACGGATTGGTCTTTATTCCCAATTGCGACAAGGTCGTCCCCGGCATGCTTATGGCGGCGGTGAGGCTCAACCTGCCCAGTATCTTTATATGCGGGGGAGCTATGCTCTCAATCCAAGACAGAAGCGGGGAGTATCTGGACTTGAACAGTGCCTTTGAGGGCGTGGGCGGGCTTATGGCGGGCAATGTGAGCGGGGATAGGCTTTTGGAAATCGAGGACTCCGCTTGCCCAACATGCGGTTCTTGTTCGGGGATGTTTACCGCCAATTCCATGAACTGTCTGTCCGAGGCGATAGGAATAGCTCTTCCCAAAAACGGCACTACGCCGGCGGTGTATTCCGAGAGAATAAGGCTTGCCAAAGAAAGTGGGGAGAGAATAATGGAGCTTGTCAAGACCAAGGTCAGAGCAAGAGAGATCATTAATGAAAAATCCATTAAAAACGCTTTGGCGGTGGATATGGCTCTTGGCTGTTCTACAAACACCGTCCTACACCTTGCCGCCATTGCAAGGGAAGCTGGAATTGCTTTTGACTTGAAGCTGATAAATCAAATAAGTGCTGTGACGCCCAATTTATGCAAGCTTGCCCCCGCTGGACCCCACCATGTGCAAGACTTGCACCATGCTGGCGGAATACAGGCGGTTATGGCGGAGCTTGCCAAGAAAGGGCTTATCGATACCAGTTTGATGACGGTCAATGGAACTGTCGGGGAAAATATCTCTAAAGCAAAAAACACAAATCATGAGGTCATAAGAGATATAGAGAATCCATATTCGCCCAGCGGCGGACTTGCGGTGTTGTTCGGCAATCTTGCGCCCAACGGTGCTGTGGTTAAAAGAAGCGCTGTAAAGCCGAGCATGTTGCACTTTATCGGCAGGGCACGGGTGTTTGACAGTGAAGAGCTTGCCATAAAGGCGATTTATGGCGGGGAAATTCAAAAAGGCGATGTTGTGGTCATAAGATATGAAGGACCGTCGGGAGGTCCGGGCATGAGAGAGATGCTCTCCCCTACCTCCGCTATTGCGGGCATGGGGCTGGACGCCGATGTGGCGCTGATAACCGACGGAAGATTTTCGGGGGCAACAAGGGGCGCGGCTATAGGGCATGTGTCGCCTGAAGCCAGACTTGGCGGACCTATCGCCTATGTTTTGGACGGAGACCAAATAGAAATTGATATAGATAACTATTCAATCCAATTATTGGTTTCTGACAAAGAGCTTGAAAATAGAAAACGGACTATACCCTTGAAGCCAAAACCTCAACTTAGCGGATATCTCAAAAGGTATGTCGAGATTGTGGGTTCGGCGGATACGGGAGCGTCATTTATTTAATGGAGGAAAAAATGAAAACAGTAAAGATTTTTGATACCACTTTGAGGGACGGGGAACAAGCTCCAAGCTGTAGTATGCATTTGGATGAAAAAATAGAGGTGGCTTTGGCTTTGGAGAGATTAAAGGTGGATGTCATGGAAGCGGGCTTTGCAGTAATCTCCCAAGGCGACTTTGAGGCAGTAAAGACCATTGCGAACACCGTAAAAAACTCTTCGGTGGCAAGCTTAGCCAGAGCTGTAAAAAAGGACATTGAGTATGCCTATGAAGCGCTTAAGGGAGCCGTAAGTCCAAGAATTCATACATTTATTGCCACATCTCCCATTCATATGCAGTACAAGCTCAAGATGACTGAGGACGAGGTTCTGGAAAGGATAAAAGAGATGGTTTCTTATGCCAAAAGCTTCATAAGCGATATTGAGTTCTCCGCAGAGGACGCCACCAGAAGCGATAGGGAGTTTTTGAGAAAGGCGGTCTATACGGCAATCAAGGCGGGCGCTACTGTAGTGAACATACCTGACACTGTGGGATATACCACGCCTTATGAAATGTATGACCTCATAAGGTACTTAAAAGAAAATGTGGAGAACATCGACAAGGCGGATATTTCCGTACACTGCCACAATGACTTAGGAATGGCTGTCGCCAATTCTCTTGCCGCCGTAAGAGCGGGCGCCACTCAAGTGGAATGCACAATCAATGGCTTGGGAGAAAGAGCGGGCAACGCCGCTTTGGAAGAGATAGTCATGGGGCTTAATACAAGGAAAAATGTATATGGTGCACAAACAAGGGTGGATACCACCCAGATTTATAGAACAAGCAAACTTGTATACAATGTCTTAGGTCTGACGCCGCCGCTCAATAAGGCTATTGTGGGAGTCAACGCTTTTGCACATGAGGCAGGCATACATCAGCACGGTGTTATGGCGAAAAGGGAGACTTATGAGATAATGACCCCTGAATCCATTGGACTTCCCCAAAACAAAATGGTCTTTGGAAAGCATAGCGGCAAGCATGCTATTGAAAATAGGCTTAAGGAATTGGGGTACGAATTGAATAAGGAAGAAATGGAAAAGTTCTTCGCGCGCTTCAAGGCACTTGCGGATAAGAAAAAGTCCATAAACGACCTTGATTTGGAAGCCTTGGTGGGACATAAGGAAAAGGATATGCTTGCCAAGGGCTATAAGCTTGATAGGTTCACCGTCAACAGCGGAAACTATATCACCACAAACGCTGTGGTAAGGCTTACGGACGGCAAAAAGCTGTATGAGGAAGTCGCCATAGGGGAAGGTCCTATAGACGCCGCCTATAAGGCAATCGATAAGATAATAAAAGCACCCGAGCATTCGCTTGACGACTATGCAATACATTCGATATCTGAAGGCAAAGACGCTCTGGGCGAAGTTGTCGTCAGAATAAGATGCGGCGACGAGATAATAACAGGCAGAGGGCTTTCTACCGACATCATCGAAGCCAGCTTATTGGCTTACATCAACGGCATGAATAAGATAATTTAGAGGTGAACAATGAAAAAGCTGGAGATATTGGACAGCACTTTAAGGGACGGCGCTCAAAGCGAGGGAATCTCTTTTTCTGTTCAGGATAAGCTGAATATCCTCAAAGCGCTTGACGATTTTGGCGTAAAATACATAGAAGCAGGCAACCCCGGCTCAAATCCAAAGGATATTGAGTTCTTTGAAAAGGCGAAAAATATTAAATTAAAAAACGCCACGCTATGTGCTTTTGGAAGCACCAGAAGAAAGAATATCCCTGTGGACCAAGACCAAAATGTACTCTCTCTTCTCAAGGCAGACACAAAGACGGTGGTGATTTTCGGCAAGAACTGGGATTTACACATCAGAGAGATTTTGAACGCCAGCCTTGAAGAAAACTTGGAGCTGGTGTATGATACTTTGAAATTCTTTAAGGACAAGGGCAAGAAAGTCATATACGACGCTGAGCACTTTTTTGACGGCTATAAGGCAAACCCCGAATATTCCTTAAAGGTTTTGGAGGTTGCGAACAAGGCGGGTGCGGATACCTTGTGCCTTTGCGACACCAACGGGGGATGCTTTCCCAAAGAAATCTATGAGATTACAAAAGAGGTGGCGAAAAGACTGCCAGGAAGAAAGCTGGGAATACATTGTCATAATGATATAGGTTGTGCGGTAGCGAGCAGTATGAGTGCGGTAAATGCCGGCGTCACGCATATACAAGGCACTTTTATTGGAGTGGGAGAAAGGTGCGGCAATGCGGATTTGAGCGTAATTATTCCCAATCTGCAATTAAAGAAAGGCTTTCACCTTGTCGAGGGGGATATCACTACATTGTCGGAAACGGTGATTAAGATATATGAGATATCCAATTTGGTCATGCCCTCCAACAAGCCTTATACGGGCTCCAGCGCCTTTGCGCATAAAGGCGGAATGCACATAGACGGAGTCAATAAATGCGCTCATTCCTTTGAGCATATTCAGCCTGAAAAGGTGGGCAATAAGAGAAGATTTTTGATGAGCGAGGTTTCGGGAAGAACCACCGTTCTTGCCAAGCTGTCGGGAATGTTCCCAGAACTTACCAAAAAGTCTCCCAAAACCGCTGAAATAGTAGACCATATCAAGAGATTAGAGCATGAGGGATATCAGTTTGAGTCTGCGGACGCCAGTTTTGAATTGGTCGTCAGGGATATACTTGGCAAATCCAAGCCCCACTTTAAGCTGCATATGTATAAGACGGGCGGGGAGTTCCCGTGTCCGGACGGAGAGAGGAACGCCCATGCTATGATTATGATAGAGGTAGACGGCAAAAAAGAGACTGTTGCCTCCATGGGCAACGGTCCGGTAAACGCCTTGGACCTTGCCTTAAGAAAGGCGCTGTGCGTATTTTATCCCGAACTTAAGAAAGTGCATTTGACGGACTATAAGGTCAGAGTGCTTGCAGGAGATCAAGCAACTGCAGCCAAGGTCAGGGTTCTTATCGAGTCCACGGACGGCAAGGATGTATGGACGACGGTAGGGGTGAGTACCAACATAATTGAGGCAAGCTGGAAAGCCTTGGTGGATTCCATAGAATATATACTATATAAAAAAGAGGTGAAATAATGGCAATGACTATGACTCAAAAGATTCTTGCGGCGCATTGCGGCAAGGACGAGGTGAAAAAAGGGCAGCTTATTATGGCGGATTTGGACTTGGCGCTGGGAAATGATGTGACAAGCCCGGTAGCCATTAAGGAATTTGAAAAAGCCAAGCTCAGCAAGGTCTTTGACAATAAAAAAATTGCGCTGGTAATGGACCATTTTACGCCCAACAAGGATATCAAAAGTGCAGAACAGGTTAAGATTGTAAGAGAATTCGCAAATAAATATGATATCAAAAACTTTTATGATGTGGGAGAAATGGGCGTGGAACATGCGCTTTTGCCCGAAAAAGGGCTGGTGGTCAGCGGAGACCTTGTTATAGGCGCGGACAGCCATACTTGCACTTACGGCGCTTTGGGGGCATTTTCCACGGGAGTGGGCTCAACAGACCTCGCTGCGGGAATGGCCTACGGCAAGGCGTGGTTCAAAGTCCCAGCAGCGATTAAGTTCAATCTCTATGGAGAGCTTAAGAAATATGTGTCGGGCAAGGATGTCATTCTCCATATCATAGGGCTTATCGGCGTGGACGGCGCTCTTTATAAGTCAATGGAGTTTGTCGGCGAGGGCGTGAAGAGCTTAAGCATGGACGATAGGTTTACTATTTGCAATATGGCGATAGAGGCGGGGGCAAAAAACGGAATCTTCCCGGTGGATGAAAAGACATTGGAGTATGTAAAAGCCCACAGCGATAGGCGTCCAAGAATATTTGAAGCCGACGAAGACGCCGAATACGACTTGGTGATAGATATAAACCTGTCCCAAATAGAGCCGACGGTCGCATTTCCGCATCTTCCCTCTAATACAAGGACCTTTGACCAAATAGGGGATATTGAGATAGACCAAGTGGTCATAGGCTCATGCACAAATGGCAGGTATTCGGACTTTGAGATAGCGGCAAACATATTAAAAGGCAAAAAGGTCAAAAAAGGAGTCAGGGTGCTTATCATTCCCTCTACCCAAAAGATATACCTTGATATTCTAAAATCGGGCATGATAGAGGACTTTATTGAGGCGGGGTGCGTGGTTTCCACGCCCACATGCGGACCTTGTTTGGGCGGACATATGGGAATACTCGCAAAAGGCGAAAGGTGCGTTGCCACCACCAATAGAAATTTTGTGGGCAGAATGGGTCACCCCGAAAGCCAAGTTTATCTTGCAAGCCCTGCGGTGGCGGCGGCGTCTGCTATTGCGGGCAAGATAACAAGCCCTTATGAGATTATATAGAAAGGAGTCAAAAAATGAAAATTAAAGGAAAAGTCATAAAATACGGCGATAATATCGATACCGATGTGATAATACCCGCAAGATACCTGAACACTTCCGACCCCAAAGAACTTGCCCAACACTGCATGGTAGACTTGGACCCTACCTTTGTCAAAAGAGTACAGCAGGGCGATATCATGGTGGCGGGAGCGAATTTTGGCTGCGGCTCGTCCAGAGAACATGCCCCGATAGCCATAAAGGCGTCGAGAATAGCCTGTGTCATAGCCAAGAGTTTTGCACGGATTTTTTATAGGAATTCTATCAATACCGGGCTTCCGATAATAGAATATGACGGAGATATAGATGAGGCAGATGTTTTGGAAGTTGATTTTTCGCTGGGCATAATAAAGAACCTCACTAAAGGTAAAGAGGGCTCTTTCCCCCCATTCCCCGAATTCTTGCAAAACATAATCAATAAGGGCGGATTGCTGGGAGCTTTGAAGGAGGGCGTATAATGGACATAAAACTTGCGGTAATCCACGGTGACGGCATAGGCGTGGAGATAGTGGACGCCGCCTTAAAGGTATTGGACAAAGTAGCAAAAAAATATAAACATAGCTTTAGGTATGAGTATGTGACGGCGGGAGGGCGCGCGATAGACCAATTCGGCATTCCGCTCCCCGATGAAGAGCTTAAAAAGTGCCTTGACTCAGACAGCGTGCTGTTGGGAGCTGTGGGCGGGGAGAAATGGGACACTCTACCCGGGCATTTGAGACCCGAAAGGGCGCTTTTGGGAATCAGAAAGGAGCTTGGGCTTTTTGCCAATATAAGACCTGCAAAGCTTCTTCCCATATTAAAAGACGCCTGCCCCTTGAAAAGGGAAATCGCCGAAAAGGGCTTTGATATGGTTATTTTAAGAGAGCTCACCGGCGGGATTTATTACGGAGAGAGGGGAAGAAAGAACGGACCTTATGGACAAATAGCTTATGATACTATGGAATATAGCGAAAAGGAGATAGAAAGGATAGTGCGCATGGCGTACCAAATAGCCATGACCAGAAAAAAGCAGATAATAAGCATAGACAAGGCGAATGTTTTGGAAAGCTCGCGACTTTGGCGGGAAGTCACGCATAGACTGAACAAGGAATATCCCGAAGTCAAGGTCAGGGATATGCTGGTGGACAACGCCGCAATGCAGTTGATAAGATGCCCCGCCCAGTTTGATGTGGTGGTGACTTCGAATATGTTCGGAGATATACTCTCCGACGAAGCGTCGCAGATAACCGGCTCTATCGGGCTTTTGCCATCGGCTTCGCTGGGAGAGAGCGGCAGGGGTATGTATGAGCCCATTCATGGTTCAGCTCCCGATATTGCGGGCAAGGGGATAGCCAACCCCATAGCCACAATTTTGTCATTGGAGATGATGTTCAGATATTCATTTAAGCTGGAAAACGAGGCAGACGAAATAGAAAATGCGGTATACAGAACCTTGGAAGAAGGGCATAGGACGGTGGATATCTTGGATAACGGTACAAGACCGTTGGGCACCCAAGAGATGACCCAAAAGATATTGGAAAAGATAAGATAAAATATTCTTTTTGGATAAAGACGCCGTTTTCTTTGAGCGGCGTTTTTTCTTTTCTTCAGATAGGTAGGGGTGATAATTTTTTATAACCGCTTTCTTTTATTGATTTATTATTCTATTTATTGTAAACTAATTTATAACAGTCAATAATAATCAAGAGGTATCAGATGTTAGATTTAAGGTTTGTGGCAGACAATATTGAGCTTGTGCAAGAGAATTTGAAAAAGAGAAATTCGGATATCGACTTGACAGAGCTTAAGGAATTGTCTTGGAAAAGAAGAAAGACCATTCAGCTTTCAGAAAGCCTTAAGGCAGAAAAAAATAAGGTTTCTTCGGATATTGCTTTGTTGAAAAAGCAAAAGCAAAATGCCGATGATTTGATATTGAAAATGCGAGAAAAGGTTGCCCAAATAAAGGATTTGGATAGCCAATTGCAGCAAATCGAAGAAAAGATAACGGATTATCTTTATAATATTCCCAACATGCTTGACCAAAGCGTGCCCTACGGGACAGACGACAGCCATAATCAGGAGATTAGAAAATGGTCAAAGCCCAGAGAGTTTGACTTTGAGGTCAAGCCCCATTGGGAGATAGGCGAACAAAAGGGCATACTCAACTTTTCACAGTCTGCGAAAATATCGGGGGCAAGGTTTGCGGTGTATCACGGAGACGGAGCGCGGCTGGAAAGGGCGCTTGTCAATTTTATGCTGGATACGCACTTGGAAAACGGATATCAAGAAGTTTTTCCGCCTTTTATCGTCAACAAAGACAGCATGACGGGTACGGGACAACTCCCCAAGTTTGAGGACGGGGCATTTAAGATAAAGGATACCGACTATTATTTAATCCCCACTGCCGAAGTGCCGGTGACCAACCTTCATAGAAATGAAATCCTGCCTTTGGACAAGCTGCCTATAAAATACTGCGCCTATTCGGCTTGCTTCCGTTCGGAGGCGGGAAGTGCGGGCAGGGACACAAGGGGGCTGATAAGGCTGCACCAATTCAATAAGGTGGAGCTTGTCAAATTTAGCCGTCCCGAGACAAGTTATGAGGAGCTTGAAAGTCTGACGCAAGACGCCGAGAGGATACTTCAAAGGCTTGAACTTCCTTATCGAGTGGTGGCTCTATGTTCCGGGGATGTGGGCTTTTCTTCGGCTAAGACCTATGACCTTGAGGTGTACATGCCTTCTTATGGAAGGTATGTGGAGATATCTTCATGTTCTAATTTTACAGACTATCAGGCAAGGCGGGCGAATATCAAATATAAGGATGAATCGGGCAAGAACAAGTTTGCGCATACCTTAAACGGCAGCGGGCTTGCCGTGGGCAGGACTGTCGCCGCCATATTGGAAAACTATCAGCAAAAAGACGGTCGCGTAACTATACCGCAAGCGCTTGTGAAGTATATGGGATGCGACAGCATATAAGAGGGTGTTTTGAGTAGAAAATCAGGATGCGCCGCAGGGCTGATACTCGGCTCGGCGCTCAGATTGTTGGCTTTAATACTGGAGTTCTTTATTAGGCTAATAGCTAATTTATTGGTGTTCTTTGGGCTATGGGTGCCTTTCTTGTATTCTATTCTGGGGCTTTGTCTGTATTTCTTCCTTGATTTTAATCCCCTTGATTGGGACCTGGAGGGGCAGCTTTATTTCGCAGGACTTGCGGTGTGCTTGGTGTGCAGTGTAGTGATAACTATAAGAAACCTTGTGCTTAAGCCTGCGAAGTCGGTGGTCAAAGGCTATAAAGAGCCGTTATGGAAAAAGGATAGAGAAAAAAAGGTTAAAAAAGATATGAGAGCCTATCCCTCTGAGACTTTAAGGGAAGAGATTGAGGAAAGACCCAATATATACTATTCCGCCATAGAGGAAGACACTCTTATTCACGAATATTCGGATAGGTTTGAGATATTCCGTTTGCATGACAACCGCGCCAAGCTTGACCGCATAGAATACAAGGATAACTATGAGAAGTAAAGTCAAAAAGCATAGAATTTGGGAGTTGGATTTTTTTAGGGGGTTCGCTATCCTCATGGTGGTGTGGGACCACCTTATGGTGGACTTTACGCTCTTTGGGAACTCTTGGATGAGCGTGGATTGGCTAAACCGACTTTCAATCTTCGGCTGGGACTATGTCGGTTCTGATTTGAGGATTTTTTGGCGCCCCGTATTCTTGTTTATCTTTTTCACGGTTTCGGGTCTTTGCACTGCTTTTTCAAAAAACAACCTTTGGCGGGGGATAAAGCTGGCGCTGGTCTCCATCGGACTTTCGATTTTTACCTATTTATTCAGTCTCTTTTCGGGAGAAGATTATTTTATTTTGTTCGGGGTTCTGCACTGCATGGCAGCAATAATAATAATCTATGCACTTCTTAGGCTCGCTTGGGAGGGAATGTTTAAGCTCGTGGAATTTTTTAGAAAGAAAGAAATTTCGCCCATAGTTAAAAAACTGGCATTTTGTTTTGTCTGCCTTGCCTTAAGTGCGGTGTTCTTTTGGATTCACTCAGAATACAACGCCAGCGTTTATGCCACTGGAAAAGCAAAATTCATTGATTACGACAAGGCTGTTATGGGCATTTTCTTCTATACTCGACAGCTTCAGACGGCGGACTATTTCCCGCTGTTTCCGTATATAAGCTATTTCTTCCTTGGCGCAGGGCTGAGCGGTTTCCTTTATCCCCAAAAAAAATCTTTGTTCCCAATGCTGGACGGCAAATGGAACAAAGCTTTTACAATACCCGGAAGGTATTCTTTGATTATCTATTTGTCCACCCAGCTTGTGCTGTTTTTGGTATTATCGGTTATTACATTCTTTGAGACGGGACGGTTCCCATTCTTGTGAAAAAGGTGAAGTTAACTTTTATAAACAGCTTGGAATGGGCTTTTTGTTTTTTATATATTGAATTCAAATAAGGTATCTGTTATAATAGCTTAAGAGGTGGCTTTTTGGAAAGTTTTATTAGACAGATTGAGAACTATTTTAAGGAAAGTTGGAAAAAAGTGTTTGAGAGGGCTGAAAATTATAGGCTTACACCTGCTCAAATAATTGAGATAGTACACTATTATCAAATATATAAAAACAAGAAATCCGATAGAGACGATATTATGTACAAAATGAGCGACATCAGCATGCATGATATGATACAATATTTAATGAAAATCAAAAGAGAGGCCTTGGAGCTTTTGTCATAAAAACCCATTATTGTAGACATATCGCAAAATTCGACACGAAAAATTAAATTTCTCCATTATTGTACAAATTTATTTGCATTAACCTATTGACTATTAAAAAATCTTTGATATAATTGACTTATATACAAAAAAATTCATCAAATAGGAGTATAATTATGGACAAACTGAATGTCGCATTGGCTGACAGCAATACATCCTTATTGCTTGATGCAAAAAACTTTTTTACAGAAGATAGTGAGATTAACCTTATCGCGACCATTTCCGACACAGGGGAACTAAGGGCACTCAACTTGATTGATGTGCTCATTTTTGACCTGGCGATGTCTAACGGAATGAATCTGGAAGATTGTTTTAGACATTTCAGCAGAAGACCTATTTTGGTTGTGACTATCGAAGACGGCAATGCGTTCTATGACGGAAGCCGTTATGGAGCGGAATGCGTTATTAAAAAACCTTTCAGCATGGAGCATCTTAGGAACAAGCTTTTGAACCTAAGACCCGCGTCTAATTCGATAAGAGTAAGAATAGCCGAAAATAAAGTCCTTGATGAAAAATTGTCCAATATCTTTATTCGCGCGGGGATTCCTCCGCATATCAAAGGGTATCAATTTTTGAGAGAAGCGGTAAAACTATCAGTGAGCAAGCCCGATATGATAAACAACATCACCAAAAAACTCTATCCCTCGATAGCCGAAAGCTTCAATACCACCGCAAGCAAAGTCGAAAGGGCAATCAGGCATGCTATAGAAGTGGCTTGGAACAGGGGCAAGATTGAAAATATCAATACCATATTCGGAATAAAAATATACGCCAAAGGCGAAAAGCCCACAAATGGGGAGCTGATTGCACTTATTGCCGATAAATTGATGATAGAGTGCGGATAAAAAAACAGAAAGAATAGAAATGAAACCGAATAATAGAATATTGCCTTCCTGCATAGGGAGGCTTTTTTTTGAATTTGCCTTTTATAAAAACGCTTGAAGAAGGTATTCTTATATGATATACTTTAATTTGCTTTATAGTATATAATAATAATAAAAAGGTCGAGATGAAAAAGAGAATATATTTGGCTTCGCCGCATATGAGCGGAAGGGAAATGGACTTCGTCCAAGAAGCCTTTGACACGAACTGGATAGCGCCGCTTGGGAAGAATGTGGACTTGTTTGAAAAAGAAATAGCCCAAAGAGTAGATAGAAAATACGCTGCGGCGTTAGTAAGCGGCACGGCGGCAATTCATCTGGGTCTCAAATGGCTGGGGGTAGGGCAAGGGGACTTAGTTTTTTGTTCCTCTTTGACCTTTTCGGGAAGCTGCAACAGCGTGATGTATGAAAAGGCAATACCTGTTTTTATCGATTCTGAATATGAGAGCTGGAATATCAGCCCCGCCGCTCTTGAAAAGGCTTTTGAATGGGCGAAGAAAAACAATAAAATGCCTAAAGCCGTGATAACCGTCAATCTTTATGGACAAGCCTGTGACTATGACGCTGTTTGTGAAATTTGTGACAGACACCATACCCCGATACTTGAAGACGCCGCAGAGAGTTTGGGCGCGAAATATAAGAATAGACCCACGGGGTCTTTTGGTAAGCTTTCCGCTCTTTCTTTTAATGGCAATAAAATAATAACCACCTCGGGTGGCGGAATGCTTTTATCCGATGACGAAAAAGCAATTAAGAAAGTGAAATTCTGGGCGACGCAGGCAAGGGATAATTACCCGTATTATCATCATACGGAATTGGGATATAACTATCGCTTAAGCAATGTATCCGCGGGCATAGGCAGAGGCCAGCTTACCGTTTTGGATGAAAGGGTAAAGCAAAAGAAAGCCATATATCATAGATACAAAGAGGCCTTCGCGGATATTGACGACATAGAAATGATGCCCGTGCCCGAATGGAGCGCGCCCAACTATTGGCTTACAACATTGACCTTGAAAGAAACAAGCAAGGTTAAGCCAATGGATATAATAGATAATTTAGCAGAAAATAATGTAGAGGCAAGACCTATTTGGAAACCCATGCACACGCAGCCGTATTATGAGAAATATCCGTTTTTCACTACGAAAGAAAGCGGCAGCGTAGCGGAGGACATCTTCAATCGTGGCCTTTGCCTTCCCAGCGATACCAAAATGACAACCGAAGAGCAAGATTATGTAATAGGACTTGTAAAGGAGCTTTTTTGATGTATAGAAAGTTTTTTAAGAGGGTGATAGATATCTTAGGCAGCGGGTTTGGAATACTATTTCTATTTCCTTTTTTTGTGATACTAGCTTTAGCCATTAAACTTGACTCAAAAGGTCCTGTTTTTTTTAAGCAAGAAAGATTGGGAAAGAGAGGCAAAGTATTTAAGATTATAAAGTTTAGAACAATGGTTGTCAATGCCGAAAATATGGGCGAGGGCTTACATGTTAGTGGGGATGACGACCCCAGAATAACCAAGGTCGGCAGATTCTTAAGAAAAACCAGCCTAGATGAACTCCCCCAGCTCTTTAATGTTTTTGCTGGTTCAATGAGTTTAGTAGGTCCAAGACCTCCTGCCACATATCATCCATATAAATTTGAAGAATATGACGAAGAGAAAAAAAGAAGGTTTGATGTAAAACCCGGAATAACTGGTCTTGCTCAGGTTACCGTAAGAAATTCAGCTTCATGGGATGATAGAATAGCTCTTGATGTGAAGTATGTTGAAAAGATAACTTTCTTCAAAGATATGAAAATACTTTTTAAGACCTTCTTTAAGGTATTGAAAAAAGATAGTATATATGCACCTACTCAAGAAGAAAAAAGAGAAGAAGATGGGGCGGAAAATGAATGAAAAAGTTTCATTAAGACCTTTTGAAAAAGAGGATATACCATTAAAAGTTAAATGGGTAAATGATAGTGAAAACAATGAGTTTTTGCATTATGATATTCCTTTGACTGTAGAAAAAACTCAAAAATGGTGGGAAGGGGTAAAGGATAGAGAAGACAGAAAGGATTTTATAATTCTATATAATGAAATCCCAGTAGGTTTGACTGGATTATTGAATATAGACAAGAAGAATAGCAATGCCGAACTACATATAATAT
>FZPS01000153.1_pt28 | contig 94239 bp, 92 predicted proteins | sample 1817821 | NCBI WGS metagenome assembly FZPS01 (sample SAMEA104158645, study PRJEB21678) | metagenome | place: Germany | collected 2015-04-21
ACGACCTATTAATATCTAGACATATTCAATCATCACCTGAATTTATAATCATAGTATCAAAGAAGCATATTATTGCCAATTTTGGATTAGGTGTTATCTATATTATACAAATAAAGTTGGTAGGTTTCTTTTTCTTGTTTTATAGCCTAGGGCATAATATAATCTAATTAAGATATTCATCTTTTTATTAAGAAAGTAATATTATATAAAGTAACCATTACTTGCTCATCTGGGCTCAAGGGGGTTAGATAATGGGAACAGATAGGACCGATATAAAGAATATTATGGGACTAGCCATTCAACCTACTAATAAGCTCTCCATTAGGTCTATTACCAGGGAGAATTCAGCCTATTTTTGGGGACTGATTGCTGTCTCCATATGGATTTATGCATATTTTCTTCCCATGGGAGGCTTTGCACTTAAAGTGAGCCTATTTGAAGCGATAGTTGGAGATACCAGCCTATATTTTTTTGTCATGCTGATTACCGGTAGCCTGATTCCCCTTCTCTTTCAGGGTGAAAGATTCGTCCCTGCCTCATTTTACAGCGTGATCATTTCTTTAGCATGTTTTATAGCTGTCCTATTCCTAGGACCAACCCCTGCATCTAAGATAATAATGCTAATAGCTGTACCGTGTATAGCCCACATCTTTATCTCACATGTTTATGCTTTTTTTATGGTTCTAAATAATTCTGAGAAATTCTACTCCATGATTCTTGTTGTCCTACTCCCAAAGGTCTTGATGTTTCTAAAACCTCTACTAGATAGAATTCAGTTTATTTTTTATCTGGTAATTGCAATTATTTTTCTCATAATGATTTTTTTGGCCTTTTCTACATATTACATAAAGACCCATGCTGATACTGTGCCTTCCTTCAAAAAAACTAGGGCTCCTATTAAAGCCTATTCCTTAATGCCTGTTATAGCTATAGTATTTACCTTAAATGATGTTGTGGCTCCAGCAGTACTAGGACAGATGAGTGGTTATATGAATAATCAGATAGAAGCTTTCTACTTTATAGGAATTATCCTAGGTATTGCAGTGATAATCATTCTGCAGGGTCGCTTTTCCATGAATATTTGCATAATGTTAAACCTAGCCTTTGCCTTTTTAGCTATAGGTTTTGTAGTGGATATAGCCAGATTCCAGCATCCAGAATTAATCCTTCTATCTGCCCTTTGTTTTGGGATAGCTTATTCAATTGGCATGGTTAATGTATATTATCTAGCTGGTTTTATGATAAAGAAATTTCAGAGCCTGTATTTTTATCGTACTGGATTTTTATTATCAACTGCCTGTTATCTCTTGGCATCCATTTTTGTTAAAGTATTTGGCCAGGATGGAGTATTCTTTACCCCTATAATGATGGCAGTTATGTCAATTCTTATGGTTATCATATATTTTTTCCTATCTCCCTTTTTTATCAAGATGCTCTATTCAGGCGAATGGATAGATGATACTTATAGGGAAGATATTAGCCAAACCTCTAGGCTGGATGCCAGGCTTAAGGACTATGGGCTAACCCCTGCGGAAATAGAGGTGTGTAAGCTCCTCCTTGATGGTTATACTCTAAGGCAGATATCAGGTATCCTATCTAAATCCTACTCCACCATCAATACCTACTGTACATCCATCTACCGAAAATTAAATATAAACAGTCGTGTAGAACTCCTGCTCATGCTACAGGAATACAAGAGCTAGAATTCAATATCTACACCCCATCTCATTAGAACTAATGAGATGGGGTTTTTTCATGTCTCATGTGAACTACTGAGGTGACTGCCTATGACTATCAAGATATATTTAAAGTACCATAGAAAAGCCCGGAGGTGATCTAAATGGGGTTGATGGCCAAGATGAAAAAAAGAATAAAAAAGCCAAAATCTAGACCAGCAAAAAAACAGGAGGAATCCCAGTTCAGTAGTAGGGAAACTCCTTACGGAAAAATGTTGGACCTTAGCTCCGAGGAAAAATTAGAACTGGTTGAGAGTTTGACACCTAGAGAAAAAGAGACCTTCTGCATTCTCCTAGGAGGCTATAGTCTCAAGGAGACAGCCAAACAACTTAATATCGGATATTCAACCGCAAATACCTATCAAACATCCATTTACAAAAAATTGCATGTAAACTCACGGGCGGAACTGATTATTAATTACCGAGATTTATGTGATATAAAGGAGGAATGATAAGGAAAATTACACAGCTTAAGATTAATAGGTGGAAACTCAAGTATGAAATTATAATGGAGGGATTAAAATGGTAGAGGAAAAAAATATGGAACAGGAAGTTGTTGAGGAAGAAGTCTTTACCCCAGAAGATATTGAAAAGAACAAGACCATGGCAGGACTTGCATATTTACTCTTCTTCCTGCCGCTGATTTCTTGCCCAGAATCTAGATATGCTAAATTCCACGCCAACCAAGGCTTGATACTTCTGATTACAGGTGTAGCTGGTAGTATGATTCTAGGATTTATTCCAATCTTTGGATGGATGCTTATACCCTTCTTTAGCCTTGGCATATTGATACTTGGAATTATAGGATTGGTGAATGGATTTGGAGGCAAGGCAAAGAGATTACCTCTCATAGGTAAATTTACCCTTCTAAAGTAAGGTAAGTTACTATCTCAAATATTTATGGAAATCCTAGGAGGTGTTTGTGTGAAAAAAATATTAATACTTCTTTTGAGTCTGGCCTTGATACTATCCCTAGTTGCATGTGGTGGAAATGATAATGATATAGATAATCCTCCAGATGAGACTCAAGATCAAGGTGAGCTTCCTGATGAAGATCTTAATGGTGAAGATGATGAAGATGATGAAGAAGATGATGATGGTAGCATCGGTTCATCTGGATATAACCCTGGTGATCATGAGAGCTATGTAACCTTTTCGGATGCCTACTATGAATTTACAGGTAATATTACTGATAATGCTTCTAAATCGGATGAGGTCTTATATGGTCAAGTACTAGTACTAAGTCCTGAGATGCATGTCTTTGATTATTTGCTTCCATTAATGCTCTTTGGTGAGACCTTAGAGGATATGGAAATACAAGTACAGGATGAAGTTCTTAAACTATTTATAGGAGAGGGAAAGACTCTTGTAAGTGCTGAGGCTGAGAGGATAAGCGATAACAAGTATGTTATGACAACGGCTAGGAAAGATGGAAAAGAATTTATTGGTGAGGTGGAGTACTTCCCCAATATAGACGCTACCCGGCTTATAACAACAGAAGATGGTGAGATGGCCATGCTTTTTGAATATACTAAGAACAAGGATGGTTATGCAGCCCAATACTATTTTAATCAACCTATGGGTGGCAGCTACGGTCAAGAGCCCATTAAGAAGTGGTGTGTATATAGGTATATGTTCTCTGGGCTTGAAGGATCCTGTGCCCGCTTCGATGACGTAGGAGAACCTGCAACAATAATAGGAGATGTACCTGGAGAAGAGGAGTTTATAGATGGGGCAACCCATTGGGTTACGATAACGAATGATGAGTTTACAGGGGAACTTGATGGGGTTTCATTTTAGGTAGAGCTTTACTGGTTTAGTTAGGTATATTATAGGGGAAAAAAGAAATGGCAACTTGGCCTGGCTACTTGCCTTTGAATTGTGGAATCAGGATACTTGTAGTGCCTACTATTAGATAGGGTTCCATTGGCAGGTGCCAGGCCAGAATATGAATAATCAATTGAAGTATCTTTAGGTCTCCAAAGGAATGGGCCTTAGCTATCTTTACTAAAAATTTGAGATGTTTTGGAATAAAGGGGCATAATTATCTGATAGGCGGGTCTATGGTCTAATATCAGATAGTTTTGTGTTATAATCAAGATGATAATCATATATAATATATGCCAAAGGAAGCTTATTCCTTTTCTGAGCAGAGAGGAGATCTGTTGAGATATGATAGCCAAGTTCATTAAGAATCTTTTAAAATTTTCTAAACCAGAGCAAGAAATAAAGGATGAGATATACCTTATAAATATCAATAGGGTATTTTATTTGTCATTGGCATCTATACCCATGAGGATATTCTCCATCCTTATCTTTATGAATAGATCACCAGCTGTGAATGAAAGGGAGGCCTTCTGGCAGAGGGGAATCATATCCAGTCATACTAGCTATCTTGTCTTGCTGCTAATTCTTCTAGGCTTATCCAATAAATATAGGAAACTTGACAAACCAAATTTATTGATGATTGGGACAGTGCATGTTGCTGTTGCTGCTTCACTCTTGTTTGGTGTAATTATTACCTTGGTAGACCAGTTAGCCATGCCAAGTATAACCCCATATGTAATAGCCAATGTGGCAGTTGGGGTAATATTTTTAATCAATCCCTTACATACTCTAAATATATATATAGTTGGCTATCTTATCTACTATTTTGGAATGGGTATCCTACAACCTGATGCTTCCATATTACTGTCAAATAGGATTAATGGCATCACTACAACTGTTTTAGGAATCTTACTTGCCATTATCCTATGGAGCTCAAATGTAAAAAATCTCAAGCAGAAAAATTTTATCATCTGCCAGCAAAAGGAACTAGAAAAAATAAATGATGAACTTCAATACCTAGCTTCTCATGACTCTCTAACGGGGCTATTGAATAGAAGGTGCTTTGAGGACAAGGTGTCCAGTGAAATATTGCGTATACAAAGATATGGGCAGGAGTCAGCCTTACTTATACTGGATATAGATAATTTTAAAGAAATCAATGATAAATATGGTCACCCTGTAGGAGATAGTATTTTACAAGGATTTTCATCTCTTATTAAGGCAGAATTAAGGGAAACAGATGTCTTTGCCAGGATTGGGGGAGAAGAATTTGCAATCCTATTGATTAATACAGATGTAGAAGCAGGAAGGCGTGTGGCGGAGAAGATTAGAGGTCTTATAGAGAAGGAGACCTTTGTAATAGATAATCAAGAAGTCCACCTAACTGTAAGTATTGGGGTAACCTCTATGGATGATGGTACTGAAAATTATGCTGAAATATATAGGTTTGCAGACAGGGCCCTATACAGGGCTAAAACCCAGGGAAAAAATAAAATTGATATTGTTACAAAATCTGATAAAAATGCAGAGGAGGTCCGGCTTACATAATTGTAGGCCGAATTTTTTTAAAGATTTCCAATAAAAATACCTTGAAATCCGTCATAGATAATGAAGGGAGGAAGCAGAGTGAATAATCATGATTTGAAACTAAAAATTGAGAAATTTAGGGATGGGGATATGGATGCATTTTCTGAAATCTATGAGGAACTTAAGATCCCTGTCTATACCATCATTTATCGAATATTATATGATAGGATGCTGGCTGAAGATGTGATGCAGGATATCTTTGTACGCCTATATAAAGCACCGCCTTCCCTTCAAATAGATAAACCTCGGGCATATATTTTCCAGATGGCGCGCAATCTGGCACTTGATAGCAAGAGGAAGATAAAGGTAAGTGAACCCCTAGCAGATAGGGGAGAGCCCAACAACCCATCCATGGAATTTCTAGTCAGTACCAGGCTTGATATTGAGTCTGCTTTGAAGAATCTAGAACTTGAAGATAGGGAAATAGTAACTATGAGAATAAATGCTAATATGAAGTTTCGAGAGATTGCAGAGCTCACTAAAAAGCCCTTGGGAACCGTGCTGTGGAGATACCAGAGGGCTATAGGACGATTACGTGAGATATTATCTGGAGGTGAAAGTTAATGAAGAAGTTTAGGATTATAGGATTTGCTTTATTGTTAGTCATGGCCCTGTCCTCTTATAGCTTTGCTCAAAGAGTTGATAGTGGTGATGGAGTCGTAGGGGATATGGCTCCCGAGGTGGAAATGAGGGACTTGTTTAGCCAATGGGAAATGAATGGTTATCCTGATTATGTTGGCTATGTGATTTATGATAATAATCTTAACAAACATGTTATTGGTCTTGTTGAAGGTAACCAGGCTGGGAAAGATGAAATACTTTCACAGTTCTCAAACCCTGAGGGTATAAGTTTTGGCAGCTCAAAATATTCCTATAATGAACTTCTGGAAGTTCAGAATGAAATATCCAAGGATGCGCAGAATAAGGAAGGTATCTATGGAGTTGGTGTTGGTTGGACTACAGAAAATGGTAAAGTTAAAGGATTTGGTGAGAGTGGTCAGGAGTTTCGAGTTGTAGTAACCCTTGATGAGGCAGTATATGATGAGTATGCATCCAAGTACCAAGCAGAATATGGAGATATGGTATATTTGGAAAAGGGTAGCCAGGCAGTTCCAGTGGAAGACAGTGTAGGACGTGGAGCTGAGATAGGAACTATGGATGCAATTGAAGACAAATCTAACACTGGTTTCTATGCAAGTATTTTTGTAGCCATGCTGGCCCTAGTATCAGCGGGTATCCTTATCAATCGTAGGAGGACTGCCCTGGTTAAACAGGCAGCCAATGGAGAACAGGTTACTGAGTCAAGGCCCTTAACAAGGGGAGAAGTAGTATCAGCAGTTAAGGAAAGTGAAATAAAGCCAGGAGACGATCTTTATGATGATATCCTGGATAAGATAAAAAAATAAGAGACTATTAGATAGGAAAATGCCAGAGAAATTTATCTCTGGCATTTTTTATCTTTCGCTAATCTCTATAAACCTTTCAATATCCTTTTCTATAAGCTTTAGTGAATTTCTAAAGAAGTCAGGATTGGAAACATCTATGCCCACCATGGCTGCCACATCCTTGATGCTGTTCTTGCCGGTGGCATTTAGCAATTTGTCATATTCGGGTACAAAATCCTTGCCCCTATTTAGATACTCTGCATAGATTCCCTTGGCGAAGAGTAGACCAAAGGCATAGGGGAAGTTATAGAAGTTTCTACCGGCTGAATAATAGTGGCCCTTATTTATCCACATATATGGGTGGAGATAGTCATGGTCCAGTCCGTCACCATAGGCTTCTTTTTGGGCTTCCACCATTAAATTTTTAAGCTCATCCACTGAAAGTGGGTGGTCTTTTCTTATTTCGAAGAGCCTGGTTTCAAAGAGATACCTGCTAAAGATATCCACTATCACCTGACCAGCCCCGGAGATTGAAGATTCTAAGATTCCTAGGACTTCTTCATCAGTTGACTTTTCTAATTGGGCATTTTCCACTATGGTTTCACAGAAGATAGAGGCGGTTTCAGCTATGGGCATGGGGTATCTACTATTTAGGATGGATTCATCTTTTAGGTTTAAACCATGATAACCATGGCCTAGCTCATGGGCCAGGGTAGTCATATTTGAAAAGCTACCTTCAAAATTTGCCATTATCCTACTCTCTCCAATGGGATGAATATTGGAGCAAAAAGCTCCTCCCCGCTTACCTTCCCTTGGCTCGACATCCAGCCAATTATTCTCATAGGCATTTTGGGCATAGTCTGCCAGTCTATCACTAAAGGTCCTGAAGTTCTCCACTACAAACTCCATAGCCTCATCATAGGTAAAGGTCAAATCTAGACTACCTACAGGGGCAAACATGTCATAGAAGGGGAGACCATTTTTATGGCCTAGGATTTTGCCTTTCTGTCTATAATACTTATGGAATACTGGTAGGTACTCCATGATGGCTGTGAACATGGCATCCAGGGTTTCCCTATCCATACGGGATTGTAGTAGGACCTCTTCTAGAGGACTATAGCCCCTTAGGTCAGCAAGGGTAATAACCTCACCCTTGATACCATTTAAGGCTGCAGCAGAAGCTTCCTCTACCTTCTTATAGGATTCTAGTTCAGCCTCATATGCAGTTTTTCTTACATGGGCATCCTTATGATAGGCCATGTTCCTAACCACAGGAAGGGGTAGGCTCTTCTTTTCCCCATCTAAGACTATATCTACCAGGAGGTTGGAAACAATCTTGTTTTGTAGATTGGTCCAGGCCCTAGAGCCAGTATTCCTCATCTTGGATATTAAAACCTCTTCCTTCTCGCTTAGCATGTACTTTGAGGCTTTCTTGATTTCCATTAGAAAGAATTCGTGCTCAGTTAAGATTTCAGAACTTGCTATTATATCATCTAGACCATCCAAGTCCTTGATAAACTTTTGAAAACTAACCTGGGGTTTTGTAAGCTCAGTAGCTAAAACAGATAATTGATCTGAATACATCAGGGCCTCTTCATTGTTGACATCTACACTGGATGTTAACATAGCAAAGGTCATCAGCTTGGTTAGGCTTGTAGAAATTTCTTTTGAAAATTCAATATAGCCTTCTAACTTCTGCCTGGCCTGGTCCCTCTTATCTAAGTTCTCATCACCCCATTTATTGAACTTACCTATTAATTCTTTTAAATTAGCCAAATCTTTTTGATATTCATCCGAGCTAAAGCCTGAGTATAGCTCATCTAAACTCCACCTCATATTGATACACCTCTCTATAAATATTTCGACACACTAACATTATAGCATAATTTATGATAGCTATTATAAATAAATACCCTGCCAGTATAATCTTACTTATTCTTAGGAATATAGATTTAATTTATGCAATATATTCATATAAGAGGTGATTTGATGAGAGTCTACTGGATTAGGAAAAGAAGCCTGTACTTAGGCCTTGCAATATTAATAATTGTATTAATTTTGATAAGGCTAGTCTATTATAGATTTGCTGCTAAGGAGACCTTTTATATGCCTATTACCAACAGGATAATTGGAGTTGACCCTGGACATGGTGGAGTTGATCCGGGAGCAGTGGGTAAGAGTGGGGTCTTAGAGGATGAGATAAACTTAGCTATAGGGCTGAAGCTAAAAAGACTAATTGAACAGAGTGGTGGAATAGTCGTTATGACTAGGGAGGATGGCAGTGGTCTATATACAGATAAGTCTACAACCCTGAGAGAAATGAAGACGGAGGATTTAATGAATCGAAGGGAATTAATAGAAAAGGCAGGATGTGAATTATTCGTCAGTATACATATGAATAGCTTTACCAATAGCAAATATTCAGGGGCACAGACTTTTTACTATGATGGTTATCCGGAAAATGAAAGATTAGCAGCCATTATTCAGGAAGAATTAAGGGATGTCTTAGACAAGGACAATAAAAGGGCTGCAGCTATTAGGGATGATGTATATCTTATAAGGGAGCTTAAGATACCTTCGGTGCTGGTGGAGGCAGGTTTTTTATCCAATCCAGAAGAGGAGAGGAAGCTACAGACTGAGGAATACCAGGAAAAAATAGCCTGGGCTATATATATAGGGATAATGAAGTATTTTAATGAGTTAGACCAGGGTGGATAATTATGTTAACTTATCCACCGCTGCCTGTGGATAGTGTTGATAAGGTGGATAATTTGTACAAGCCTACTTGGACAGGACCCTATCAGCATCTTTTAGATGGGAGATTATCCTCAACTGTTGTGGACAAAGTTGTTCACATTCTCCACATTCTATACATTGACTACTGTCCTTACCCTCATTTTTATACTTATTGTATACAAACCTAGACCGCTTTTTATCACCAAAAACATAATAGTCATTATATCTAGAGAAGATTCCTGGTATGGCTACACCCTGTGGACAAGGGAGGCAATAGTTACAGGAGGTACAGCCGACCTTGATTTTTTGCTTATATAAATCAATAACTCTTTGGATAAGCCTATGCTCATCTTCGGTTAGGGACTTGGCTAGACTATTCTTGGTCAAGGCTAGATTTTCCTTAACCTGGTCTAGGGTGGACATACCACTTAGGACAACAGCCACCTCTTCAAAATCATAAACCCACTTTAAGGCCCATTCTGCAGGACTTCTTTTTTCGACAGCCTGGTCCCAGATTGCCTGGATGTCCTTTGGGGCGGATGCCAATTTTCCCCCCTTAATGGGTTCCATTATTGCCAGGGAAATACCTTTTTCGGCAGCATATTTTAAACCCTCTACTCCTGCCTGATATTGTATATCCATGTAGTTTAATTGAATCTGACAAAAATCCCATGGATAAGAGTCGATGATTTCCCTAAAGAGTGGAAGCTCATCATGGAAGGAAAACCCTGCATATCTTATCTTGCCCTTGGCCTTGGCCTGGTCTAAGAACTTAAATACATTTAACTCCTTAGATCTTGTCCAGGTTTTCTTATGCAAGGCATGCAAAAGATAGAAGTCGATATAGTCCGTCTTTAGCTTTTCTAACTGTTCATCCAGATATTTTTCAAAATCTTCATAGGATTTAACCAGCCAGACAGGTAGTTTAGTAGCCAGGTAGATCTTCTCCCTATATCCATCATGGAGGAAGCTGCCTAGGAAGCTCTCGGAGTTTCCATCATGATAGTTGTAGGCTGTGTCTATGTAGTTGACTCCATTTTCAATGGCGAGTTTCAGCATCTCCGAGGCTTTTTCCTCATCTATCTGGGCAGGGTCATCATTTAGTACTGGAAACCTCATACATCCAAATCCCAAAAGTGAGACATCTAGATTATCCCTGGTAAACTTCCGGTATTGCATAAATCTTCATCCTCCTTCATATAGCTTAAGTGTTAATCTTCCTTAATCTTCGCTACTAAATCATGAGTTTAGCTAAAATTTAATCGGGTACAATTATTATAGTATGTAAGTATTATATCATATGATGTAAGGAGTGGTTCAATGGATGGAAAAAGGACACCGCTTTATGAAGAACACAAGTCATTAAAGGGAAAGATTGTCAATTATGCTGGATGGTTACTGCCAGTCCAATATGAGGGTTTGATTCCTGAGCATAATGCCGTAAGAAATGCTGCAGGAATTTTTGACGTATCTCATATGGGTACCATTTTTGTAAGTGGTAAGGATTCAAAGGCCTATCTTGATTATCTAATGACTAATGACATTAGTAAACTAAAGCTCAACCAAATTGTCTATACTTTCATGTGCTATCCAGATGGGGGAGTAGTAGACGACCTACTTGTCTATAAATATGATGAAGACAGGTATTTCTTAGTGGTGAATGCTGCAAACCTAGATAAGGACTACCAATGGATCTTGGACAATATGGGTACTTATGAAGTAGAGCTAGATAATGCATCTGACAGGATATGTATACTTGCCTTACAGGGCCCATCTGCTGAAAGGATTTTACAGAGTCTAACGGATTATGATTTGTCCCAGCTAAAATTCTTCTACTTCGATGAAAAAATCCAGGTTGACGGTATAGAAGTCATGATTTCTAGGACTGGATATACAGGAGAAGATGGATTTGAAATCTTTGTTGACAATGAAAATGTAGTTAAACTTTGGAAAAGGATTTTAAAAGTAGGTGGAGACTTGGGTCTTAAACCTGCAGGATTAGGCTGTAGGGATACATTGAGATTTGAGGCAGCCCTACCTTTATATGGTAATGAATTATCTAAGGATATAACTCCATTGGAAGCAGGCTTTAAGTTCTTTGTTAAACTTAAGAAGGAAAGTGACTTTATAGGTAAGGATATCCTAAATAAACAGTGGGAGGATGGTCTAGAAAGGACCCTGGTAGGTTTCGAACTTCTTGAAAGAGGTATACCTAGGGAAGGATATGAAATCTATAAGGGAGAGGAAAAAATCGGCCATGTGACCACAGGCTATATGAGTCCAACCCTTAATAAGAGTATAGGAAATGCTTTGATTGCTAGCAAGTATGCAGAATTAGGTAATGATATCGAAGTTTTAATTAGGAAGAAGAAGGTAAAGGCTAAGATTATAAATAAAAACTTTTTAAAAAATAGATAATTGAAGGAGGAATAAAAATGAACGTATTAAAAGACTTATTTTACACAGAGGACCATGAGTGGCTAAAAGTTGAGGGAGACGAAGCCTATGTAGGAATCACTGATTTTGCCCAAGATCAATTGGGAGATATCGTCTATGTTGAACTTCCAGAGATAGATGACGAGTTTGAAAAAGAAGAAGCATTTTCTGCTGTAGAATCCGTAAAGGCAGCTTCAGATATCTACATGCCTGTAGATGGCGTGATTCTGGAAGTTAATGATGAGCTTTTAGACGCTCCAGAATTACTTAATACAGACGCTTATGAGAACTGGATAGTAAAGATAAAGCTAACAGATCCTTCTCAATTAGAAGAATTATTAACAAGTGGAGAGTACGAAGAGTTTATTGCTGAGGAGGTATAAGATGTATCCTTATATTAGCCATACACCCGATGATGAACAGAAGATGCTTGAGGCCATTGGAGTATCTTCCATAGATGAGTTATTTGAAGATATTCCAGACGAGGTTGCATTTAAAAGGGAGTTTAAACTAGATAAGGCTAAGTCTGAGTTGGAGGTTAGGTCCTATATGACAGAGCTTTCTAAGAAGAACTGCTCCTTGGATGACCTAACATGCTTCTTAGGAGCAGGAGCCTATGACCATTATATTCCATCAATTGTGGACCATATAATTTCCAGGAGTGAATTCTACACCTCCTATACCCCCTATCAACCAGAGATTAGCCAGGGTACCTTACAGTATCTATTTGAATACCAAACCCTGATATGTAACCTAACTGGCATGGATGTATCCAATGCATCCCTTTATGATGGTGGAACGGCAATAGCTGAGGCTGCCCTTATGTCCACATCTGTAACAAGAAAAGAAGAAATCATTATCTCCAAAACTGTTAGGCCAGAGGCAAGGAGGATTCTCAAAACCTATGCCCATATCCAGGGCTTAAAGGTTATAGAAGTAGACATGAAGGATGGGGTGACTGATTTAGAGCAATTGGACTCCCTAGTAAGTGATAATACTTCTAGTGTCATCATCCAAAGTCCTAACTTCTTTGGCATCATAGAAGATATAGAAGAAACAGCCAGGATAACCCATAAGGCGAAAAGGGCCCTCCTTATAACATCAGTAGACCCCATATCCCTAGGAATCCTAAGAAGGCCAGGGGATTTAGGGGCAGATATAGTTGTAGGAGAGGCACAAGGAATGGGAATCCCACTATCCTTTGGTGGACCTTATCTAGGCTTTATAGCAGCAAGGCAATCCCATGTGAGAAAATTGCCTGGTAGGATTGTTGGAGAGACTATTGACTTAGATGGCAAGAGGTCCTATGTCTTGACCCTATCGGCTAGGGAGCAACACATTAGAAGGGAAAAGGCAACCTCTAATATATGCTCCAACCAGGGTTTAAATACTTTGGCTGCAACTGTCTACATGGTAACCATGGGTAAGGAAGGGCTAAGGGAGGTTGCAGAACAGAGTACCAAGAAGGCCCACTATGCCCTGAAAAAACTAACCCAATCAGGTAAGTATAAACCCCTATTCAACCAGCCCTTCTTCAAGGAATTTGCCCTTACATCAGACTTAGATCCAGAGCTAATCTCTTCTAAACTAAGGGATGCCGATATAATAGGTGGTTATGATTTAGGTCAAGATTATCCCCAATATAAAAATGCAGTTTTATATGCAGTGACTGAAAAGAGGACCAAGGCAGAGATTGATAAATTAAGTAGCGTATTGGAGGGGATATAGATGAGGGATTATGATAAGTTGATATTTGAGATTTCAAAACCTGGAAGGAAGGCCTATAGGCTTCCACCTTTAGATGTAGAAGATATGGACTTAGAAGAGCATATTCCTGAAAAGTTCCTGAGTAAGGAAGAATTGAACTTTCCAGAAGTGAATGAAGTAGATGTAATAAGACACTATACTAATCTATCGGATAAGAATTATGGCCTAGATACAGGCTTCTATCCACTGGGCTCATGTACCATGAAATATAACCCCAAGATTAATGAGGATATGGCTAGGTTAAGTGGTTTTGCTAATGTCCATCCCCTGCAAAGGGAAGACTGTATCCAAGGTTCCCTGCAACTGCTCTATGAGTTAGACAAGGCCCTATGTGAAATAGCAGGAATGGATAGGATGACCCTTCAACCTGCTGCAGGAGCCCATGGAGAGCTAACCGGTTTGATGCTTATCAAGGCCTACCATGAAAAGAGAGGGGACACCAAGAGGGATAAGATTATCGTACCTGATTCTGCCCACGGAACCAATCCTGCGACAGCTTCCATGGCTGGCTATAAGGCGGTTGAAGTTAAATCAACAGATGATGGTATAGTAGACGTAGAAGATTTAAAGAAGGTAATAGGAGATGGAGATGATATAGCAGGCCTCATGTTGACCAATCCAAACACCCTTGGCCTATTTGAGAAACACATAGTCGAGATGGCTGAGCTTATACATGATGCTGGAGGTCTCTTATACTATGATGGGGCTAATGCTAACGCCATAATGGGCCATGCAAGACCTGGAGATATGGGATTTGACGTGGTACACTTCAATATTCACAAGACCTTCTCAACTCCCCATGGTGGAGGAGGACCTGGGGCAGGCCCTGTAGGAGTTAAGGAACACTTGGTAGAATTTCTACCAACACCACTGGTGGAAAAGGATGGAGAGAGGTACTTCTTAGACTATGATTATCCAAACTCCATTGGCAAGGTCAAGGATTTTTATGGCCACTTTGGTATCTTGGTTAGGGCCTATACCTACATCCTAACAATGGGTAGGGATGGGTTAAAGAAGGCATCTGAAATGGCAGTACTGAATGCAAATTACCTACTGAGCCAGTTGAAGGATGATTACTACCTGCCAATAGATACCATATACAAGCATGAGTTTGTACTGGGTGGACTAAAGGGAGAGCAGCTAGAAGTCAGGACCTTGGATATAGCCAAGAGACTTCTAGATTTTGGCTTCCATCCACCTACAGTCTACTTCCCCTTGATAATTAGGGAGGCTCTGATGATTGAGCCAACTGAAACCGAAAGCAAGGAAACCCTAGATGAATTTGCCAAGGCCATGAAACAGATTGCTGAGGAGGCCAGAAGAGATCCTGAGATTCTGAAGGAAGCACCTCACGATACAATCGTAAGAAGGCCAGATGAGGTAAGGGCAGCCAGGAATCCAGTGCTTAAATACGAAGGGTAGGTGTAGCACTTGACAAAAAGAATTGGAATTATAGGTGCAGGCCCAGGTGGCTATGTAGCAGCCATTAGGGCAGCCCAATTAGATGCAGAAGTATATTTGATTGAAAATAGAGATATAGGGGGTACATGCCTCAACAGGGGCTGTATCCCTACTAAAACATATTTTAAGAATGCCCAGATTATGAATTCCTTTAAAAGAGCCAATGAATTTGGTATAGAAGTAGATGGCTATAGGTTAGACGCCAAAGCCCTCCTTGAGAGGAAGAACAAGGTGGTAGAGACCTTGGTAACGGGGATTGAGAAGCTTATATCCTCCTATAAGAATATAGAGTTTGTCCCTGGTCGGGGCTATATTAAGGATAAAGACACAATTGGTGTGGACCTCCTTGAAGGAGGAGCTAGGGACATAGAGGTGGACAATATAATCATAGCTACAGGCTCTAAACCACAGCTGACTGAGACCAAGGGTATAGATCTAGAAGGAGTCATTACCTCGGATGATATTTTGGAAATGGATGAGATTCCAGAGACCCTAATCGTAGTCGGTGGTGGTGTAATAGGGCTTGAGTTTGCCAGTATATATCAGGAACTGGGTTCGCAAGTAATACTTCTGGCCTCTAGGATTCTCAAAAATGCTGATAAGGAAGTTTCTAGAAGGCTGACCCCCTTATTGAAAAAGCAGGGTATAGAGGTATATGTTGATGTAAGGGCCAGTGAAATTATTGAATATGATGGCAAACTAAAAGTACGAGCTAAGTACAAGGCCAAGGATGAGGAGATAGAGGTAGTAGGGGACAAGGTTCTTATGGCAGCAGGCAGGACTCCCTTGGTTGAAGGACTTAATTTAGATGGTGTTGGCATAGTTTACGATAGAAGAGGAATCCAAGTTGATGATGATTTTGAAACCACTGCCCAAGGGATATATGCCATAGGGGATGTAAATAGCAAGGGGATACAGTTGGCCCATGTGGCATCTAGTCAGGGTATATATGTGGTTGAGAAGATCATGGGATTAGAACCTGATATTGAATTTGAATATTATCCAGCCTGTGTATTTACCATGACTGAGGTTGCCCAGGTAGGCTATACGGAAGAGCAATTAAAGGAAAAGGGAATTGATTACAAGTCAAGCAAGTTCATGTTTGGAGCCAATAGTAAGTCCCTATCAGCTGGGGAGACTGATGGATTTATCAAGATTTTAGCCTCTAAAGAGGATAGCAAGATTCTAGGTGTCCATATCCTAGGCCCCCATGCCAATGATTTAATTCAAGAGGGAACCCTAGCCCTAGCAAACAAACTCGATGCAAGTAATATAACCAAGGCTATCCATGCCCATCCGACACTAGGAGAATCATTCTTTGAAGCAACCTTGGGCTTGGATGAAAAATCTATTCATACAGCACCAAAGAGAAAGAGGGGGACAAGGAGGTCATAGCCTTCTTGTCTCCTTAATATAACATAAGGAGTAGATTATGAAGAATAAGAGACATACTATACTTATCTGCCTACTTTTAATCCTTTTCTTAACCATAGGGTATATGGTAAGGAATTCAGCTGAAGGAATCTGGTTTGATGAACCCTTGATGGAGGCCATACATAATAATACCAATCCCTTGGTTCTAAATGTCATGAGGTTTATATCCTTTATAGGGTCAGAGAAGTTCTTATTTCCAGCAGTTGGCCTAGTAATTATAGTTTCAATAATAAACAGGAGATATTTTATTTCCAAATTCCTCCTCTTTAATACCTTGGGAAGTTTTCTTTTCAATCACTTGTTAAAGCAGATTTTTCAAAGAACAAGGCCCTTTGAGTTTGCCCTGGTTGAGCAGGGAGGCTTGAGCTATCCCAGCGGCCACTCCATGGTGGTCATGAGTATGTATTTAGCCATAGCCTACTTATTAACAAGAAAGGTAAGAGATTCTAGGAAAAAGAAAAGGGTCTATCTAGTTACTAGTTTTTTCATCCTTCTAATGGGCATTAGTAGGATCTATCTAGGAGTGCACTGGCCTACCGATATCATAGGTGGATTTATCATGGGCTATGTATTTTACAGCTTAGGTAGGTATTTTATAAGGGAGTGAATTGTTACCTTGATTTAATTGTCTGGGAATAGTCTATCCTTGACATAGCCAGATTTAAGTGGTATTCTTATTTAAATAATTGAATAAAATCCTCATCCTTTTGGGTGGGGTAGAGGCGCAGTGTCTAAGAGTATCTATATCGAGGTCAGAAGCCGGTGACGTATAGTGAAAGGAGCCATTGCCGAAGTAATAGACACTAAAGTCTATTGCTGGGCCTGGTATCGAATAGAGCCAGGACTGTCATTGATGTAGGTGAGAGTTACATTGATGTTGAGCTATCTAAAAGGAGGGGGATGTATTTATATTGCCATAGGCATATATACACCTGATAATCCTATCAGGTGTTTTTTTAGGCAGATAGGCTGTTAAGAATAATATTTTTGTATCTTGAATACCTATAGAACTAAGAAAAATGATTGTTGGTTTATATCTATGAAAGGGCTTTATTAGCGGCCATAAGCTGTATTAATAAAATAAATGAAAAGAGGGATTAATATGAGTGAAAGAACCAAGAGTATTTGGGAATCCTACCGCTTTCCAATTATACTTATCATTGGAATTGCCATTGGTAGTGCTATTGGGCTTATAATGGGTGAGAAGGCAGTTGTCCTAAAACCCTTGGGGGATATCTTCCTTAACCTGATGTTTACTGTAGTTGTTCCAGTGGTATTTTTAAGTATATCCAGTGCAGTTGCAAATATGAGCAATATGAGGAGACTAGGAAGCATACTTAAAAATCTTTTGTTAGTTTTTATAATAACAGGACTTATTGCATCCGTTGTTATGATATTCTTTGTAACTGTATTTCCGCCTGCCAAGGGGGTTTCCTTGACTGTAGAAGCAACTGAGGAGCTAAATGAAATAAGTCTGGGCGACCAGATTGTTAAGGCAGTTACTGTTAGTGATTTTACAGAGTTGATTTCTAGAAGAAACATGCTACCCCTTATTGTGTTTTCAGTCTTCTTTGGCTTCTGTGTTATATCAATAGGGGAGTCAGGCAAAAAAGTTGCTAGTGCCTTGGAGACCTTGTCCAATGTTATGATGAAAATGGTAGGTTACATAATGTACTATGCACCTATAGGGTTAGGAGCTTATTTTGCTGCCCTAGTTGGTGAATTTGGACCAGCCTTGCTACAGGATTATGCTAGGGCTATGGCAGTATACTATCCAGTGACCTTTGCATATTTCTTTATAGCCTTCTTTGCATACTCTCATTATGCAGGGGGAATGGATGGTGTAAAAAGGTTCTTTAGATTTATTATTTCTCCAGCAGTTACGAGCTTAGCCACACAATCCAGTATAGCAACCCTGCCAGTTAACCTTGAAGCCTCTAGGCGCATAGGGGTACCAAAGGATATCAGGGAGATTGTGCTACCTATGGGGGCAACCATGCACATGGATGGCTCTTGCTTATCCGCAATACTTAAGATATCCTTCTTGTTTGGAATATTTGGCAAGGACTTCACTGGAATTGGAACCTTTGCTACAGCCATACTGATATCTATTATGAGTGGAGTAGTTATGTCTGGTGTACCTGGTGGAGGTCTAATAGGCGAGATGCTTATAGTCAATCTATATGGATTCCCAGCAGAGGCCTTCCCTATAGTAGCGACTATTGGATTCTTGGTTGACCCACCTGCTACCCTGGTAAATGCAACAGGTGATACTGTAGCGGCCATGATGGTTACTAGACTAGTTGAAGGTAAGGATTGGCTAAAGAAGGTAATGGACAATGAAGTAGAAGGGCAGTATGTAGAATAGACACTTGCTAATCAAGGAGCGATTAGATGGAATTTTATAAGTATACTGGACTAGGCAATGACTTTATAATAATGGACAATATTAATAATGATGTAGAGATGGATGGAGAATTGGCAAAAAAATTATGTGATAGGCATTTTGGCATAGGGGCAGATGGGCTAGTATTAGCCTCACCTAGCAAGACCTGTGACATAAGGATGGAGATCTATAACTCCGATGGCAGTATAGCTGAAATGTGCGGAAATGCTTCCCGATGTTTTGCCAAGTTTGTCTATGAAAAGAAGCTGGTAACTAAGGAAAAGTTCAATATAGAGACCCTGGCGGGAGTGATAGAGCCTAGTTTACAGATAGAAGATGGTCAAGTGAAGTATGTAACAGTGGATATGGGTGAACCAAGGTTTCATAGTAGGGAGATACCCTTTAGCCTTGACATGGATAGGGTTGTGGATTACCCCATCCATGTAGATGGAAAAGAGTACAGGATTACTTCCATGTTTATGGGGGTCCCCCACACTGTAATATTTACTGACCAGATTTCTGATGAATATGTAAAAGAAATAGGAAGAAAGATAGAAATAAGTGACCATTTTCCAAGGAAGACCAATGTCAATTTTGTATCAGTACTAAGTAGGAAGGAAATTATCATCAGGACCTGGGAGAGGGGCGCTGGATATACCCTGGCCTGTGGTACAGGCAGCTGTGCCTCAGTAGTTGCGGGAATCCTCACCGACAGGTTAGATGAAAATGTATTGGTGCATCTTCGTGGAGGAGATTTAAATATTGAGTGGAAGGGCGATAATGTCCTTATGACTGGAGAAGCCCTGGAAGTATTTAAGGGTAATATTAGTTAGGTAAAAGGATACTGTAATCTTACAGTATCCTTTTTTATCCCAAATAAAATACCTACCCACCTATTACTCACCATAATATCCTTGTCGGCATATTGTAAAGTACGATTACAATTTAGGAGGGATATTATGAAGGTGGAACTTAGCTCGCTACACTATATCTTTATGATATTTACATTACTGATCCTAGTAATGATGGTAAGGAAGAGGGATACCAGCCTAGTCTGTATACTAGGGATTTTTATGCTAGCCCTATTTGCCACATCTTCCTTATCAGCAAGCATAATGACCGTATTCAACAGTTTTATTTATGCTATTGTTGAATTGATGGGTACTATCCTGATTATTTCAGTTATAGTGGCCATGAGTAAGATCCTAATGGAAACGGGAATAAATGAGATTATGGTCTCACCCTTTACTAAGTTAATCAAGACACCAACCTTAGCCTATTGGATTATTGGTGTCTTGATGATGATTATATCATTCTTCTTCTGGCCTTCCCCTGCTGTAGCCCTAATAGGGGCTGTTATGCTGCCTGTAGCTGTCAAAGTAGGGTTGCCAGCCCTAGCAGTTGCCATGATAATGAATATATTTGGTCATGGGATAGCACTGTCGGGGGATTTTATTATTCAAGGAGCCCCAAAACTAACCGCTGATGCAGCAGGTTTACCTGTGGGAGAGGTTATTTCAGCCAGTGTGCCCTTAGTCATCGTGATGGGGCTGGTCACCACCATTGTTGCATTTATATTCTTAAAAAGGGATTTAAAAAGCGGTAAGTTAACAGTGGGTAAGGAAGATACTAAAAAGACCCAAAAGAATGATGAAGGAAAGTATAAGGATGTTTTAAGCAAGAAGACTAAGAATGTATTGGCCTTGGTTATACCCCTACTCTTCCTAATAGATGTTATTATAATGTTGGTGGCCAACTTGCAGGGGGGAGATGCAACTGCCTTAATTGGAGGAACTGCTGTATTTATCTTGATAGTGGTGTCTTTGATGGTTCATAAGAATAAGGGTCTAGAAGAGATTACCAGGTATTTGGTTTCAGGATTTAAATTTGGCTTTGAGATATTTGGACCGGTTATCCCTATAGCTGCCTTCTTCTATCTAGGTGATGCGGGCTTCCTCTCGGTGATAGGAGATTACTTGCCGGAGGCATCCCAGGGGTTAGTTAATGATTTAGGCTTGGCCTTGGCCAATTCTGTTCCTTTAAATGAAGGTATAGGGGCAGTGACCCTTACCAGCGTAGGGGCTATTACAGGGCTAGATGGCTCAGGCTTCTCAGGTATATCCTTGGCAGGCTCAGTAGCTAGGTTATTCGGTGTAGCCCTGGGTAAGGGAGTGGCAACCTTGACAGCCCTGGGCCAAATTGCGGCAATTTGGGTTGGAGGCGGTACCTTGATTCCCTGGGCAGTAATACCAGCAGCAGCCATCTGTGGGGTTGACCCCTTTGAGTTGACAAGGAGGAATTTCAAACCAGTAGTCATAGGTTTGGTAGTTACAACTATTGTAGGTATGTTTTTAATCTAGAAGGCAGCCCTTGGCTGCCTTATTTTGTTGGCTTCGGATCTTATTGGGTATAATCTAAATAAGAAAGTGAGGAGGTCAACATGATGAAAATAGATATATGGTCTGATTTTGCCTGTCCCTTTTGTTATATAGGCAAGAGAAACTTAGAATCCGCCCTAAAGGAATTTGATTCGCAAGACGTGGTTGAGCTTGTCTTTCATAGTTATCAGCTGGACCCCAATGCTAAAAAAGGTGGTCAGATAAATCCAGTTGATGAATTGGCTAAGAAATATGGTACTAGTAGGGAGCGGGCCCAGGAGATGATAGATAGGGTAGTAAATATGGCTAAGGATGTAGGTCTAAATTATAACTATGACAAGCTAATAAGTACCAATACCCTGGATGCCCATAGGCTTAGCCACTATGCTAAGAAAGAGAATAAGGATAGGGAGCTGGTGGAGGAGTTGTTCAAGGCCCATTTTATTGAGGGACTTGATATAGGAGATTTGGAGGTATTAGCCGAACTGGGAGCTAGAGTTGAATTAGATAGGGAAGAAATAAAAAGTATCTTAAAGTCAGAAGAATATTATTCTGAGGTGGACCTGGATAAGTACACTGCTTCCCAATACCAAATCAGGAGTGTACCATTTTTCATATTCAATAATAGATATGCAGTATCAGGAGCCCAGCCAGTTGAGGCATTCTTAGAGACCTTAACAAAAGCAAGTCAATAGACTTTTAAGATATTTAATACTACCAAGGTAGACATGAACTCTACCTTGGTTTTTATAAAAAGAAAATACATGAACAAATATTATTAGAAATATGCTAATATTAGACTAGGGAGCTGGTGACATGGATTTTTTAATTGATTTTTTTCAAGATGTTGTACTAGAGTTTATTTTAACTTTCTTAACCCCAGAGGGTGTGGCTAGAAAGGTTGTTGATGAGAAAACAAGCAAGGCCGCAAAAATTACCTATGTTGTCCTATTTTCAATTGTATATATATTAGCCATTATGCTATCTGCCTATGCTTACATAAGTTTAACGGATACCTTGTTTAGAAGTTTTATGGGAATAATCTCCTTTTTATTATTAATGTTTTTATTAAGATTCTACTATAAAATTATTAAACATTATGAGTAAAGGGCAGTAGGCAAATAATTATATTCCAATAAAGGGGTTGATATAGGTGTTTGGATTATTATTTGGTACGACCTTACTGGTTCCAGCTACCATGATTGGGTTTGGTTTGCTATGGAAGAAGCATCCACCCAAGGACGTAAATACCATCTATGGTTATAGAACCCCCATGTCAATGAAAAATGATGAGACATGGAGGTTTGCCCACCAATATCATGCTAAAATCTGGCTTTGGATTGGACTTATAGTATTAGTTCTTTCAATGATATTTGCCTATGTCTTTAGAGGTAATTATGAGGTGTCCTACTTATGGATTATATCAATCCAAACCTTCATTATGCTGCTAAGCTTGATTCCAACTGAAAAGGCCTTAAAAAAGAAGTTTGATAGTGATGGAAGACCAAAATAATCAACTTATAATAAAATGCAATTCGAGAGTATCCTCGAATTGCATTTTTACTTTTATACCAAGCTAGTTAAAAACCTGATTTGTGATAATCTTGCTTTCTTCTCTGATAAATTGGTTCTTATATAAATCATAGTAATAGCCCTTGCTTAGAATTAATTCCCTATGATTTCCTGCCTCTATTATCCTACCATCCTTGATGACCAGAATCCTATCAGCATTTTTGATGGTGGATAATCTATGGGCTATTACAAAACTTGTTCTTCCTTCCAGTACATTTTGGATGGCATCCTGGATGATCCTTTCTGTTTCTGTATCTATGCTGGCAGTTGCTTCGTCTAATACAAATAGTCTTGGATTTCTAACTATGGCCCTGGCAAAGGATAGGAGTTGTTTTTGTCCAGTGGATAAGAGATTACCACCTTCCCCTACCTCTGTGTCATATCCCTTTTCCATAGCCATGATGAAATCATGGGCATTTACCAGCTTACAGGCCTTGATGATATCTTCATCACTAGCATCCAAGTTACCATATCGTATATTATCCCTGATAGATCCGCTAAAGAGGTGGGGGGATTGGAGGACATATCCTAGGCTTTCATGTATCCATTTCTGGGGCATTTCCTTGTAGTTTATCCCATCTATAAGGATTTCACCCTCTGTTGGCTCATAAAACCTGCAGAAGAGGTTTACTATAGTGGATTTACCTGCCCCGGTTTCACCTACTAGGGCAATGGTCTCTCCTGGATGTACATGAAGATTAAAGTCTCTTACAATCTCCTCCCCATCCTTATAGGAAAAGGATACATTTCTAAATTCCACATCACCTATAATTTCAGGCCACTTCTCCTTCTTGGGGTTAAAGATATCCCCATATTTCTCTATAACCTCTTGGCTGTCAATTATTTCGGGTTCTTCCTTGAGGAGGGAAAAAACCCTTTCTGCTGATGCTTGGGCTGTTTGAACCTCTGCAAAGATTACAGCCATCTGCCTGATAGGCTCAAATAATTGGGTGGTGTAGGATATAAAGGCTACCAGGGTTCCGTAGCTTATAATATCTCTTATTACATAATTTCCACCAAAGTTAATGGCTAGGGCTGTACCTATACTTCCCAGAAGTAATACTAAGGGAAGGTAGATAGAGGATAGGACTGTCGCCTTGATAGCATTTTTCTTCATATTTGACGTTAATTCCGAAAACTCTTTTAAGTTTATATCCTCCCTAACTAGGGTCTTGGTAGTCTTGGCCCCTTGGATATCCTCGTTAAAGGCAGCTGTAATTTGTGAGTTATTCTTCCTTACTACCCTTTGGGCATTTAGGATTCGTTTCTGGAAGTAGATGCTAATAAGGGCGACAAAGGGCACTACTATTAAGGTTATTAGGGCCAGTTGCCAGTTAAGGATTAGCATGGCTATAGTCACTCCCAGCATCATGGTTATTCCCCAAGAGAAGTCTACCAATCCCCATGATATAGTCTCACTAAGTTTTTGAATATCAGAGGTCATCCTAGACATTAACCAGCCTACAGCCTTATTATCATAATAAGATAGGGATAGTGTTTGTAGCTTCTCAAACCCAAGCTTCCTAATATCATAGGCCATTTGTGTTTCTAGTTTTCCAGCTAGTGCAATAAATAGATAGATACTTATGGAAAAAGTTAAAGCTGCAATTAAAAATATCAGTCCAAAGGATAAAAGCCCTTCGAGTTTAGATTTTTCTACAAAATTGTCGATGGCATATTTAGACAGGAGGGGGAATATTGCATCCATTGCACCGACAAAGACCATCATACCTACAATTTTTAAGAATTGAATCTTATAAGGTCTTAATATTTCAAAAAAATCCTTCCAAATGCTTAAGTTTAATCTTTCTTTTGTTATATCTTCCTTATCCATATATACCTCCTAATGATTGTCTAAAGATCCTCGTAGGAGGATTGAATTGTGTAAACCCTCTTATATAGGCCTTCTTCATTGATGAGCTGCTCATGATTTCCGCTCTGAACTATTTTACCCTTATCCAAGACATATATCTTATCTGCTCCTGCTACGGTAGAAATCCTATGGGAAATAATTATGGTAGTGGATTTATTCCTCCTTGTCTTTAAGGCTTCACGGATTTCAATATCCGTAGAAGTATCTACCGCAGATAAGGAATCATCGAATATAACAATAGGGTAATCATTGATTATGGTTCTAGCAATGGCCATCCTTTGTTTCTGCCCTCCTGATAAGGAGACTCCACGCTCACCCACCATGGTTTCATATTTGTCTTCAAAGGAGTTGATATCATCGTGGATTGATGCAGTTTTTGCTGCATCATATACCCTCTTATCCGGGTAGCTAGGATTAGATAGCCTGATATTTTCCTTAATGGTTTTGGCATATAGGAAGGGTTCCTGTAAGACTAGGCCTACATTTTTCCTAACCCAATGCCTATCGATACTCTTAAGCTCATGTCCATCTAGCTTAATGCTACCTTTCGTATAATCATAAAGCCTAGGTAGTAGGTGGACTAGGGAGCTTTTACCTGAACCAGTTGGACCTATAAAGGCTATAGTTTCACCAGCTTTTACTTTAAAAGAGATGTCCTTTAGGACAGGTCTGTCTTTTTCATATTCAAAGTAGACATTCATGAATTCTATGTCACCAGAAATAGGAGGCTCCTCACCATTTTCTATCAAGACCTCTATAGGCTCTAAAAAGATTTCATCGATTCTTTTTAGGGAAACAAAGGCCTTTCCCATGTCAGTTAGAGTACGTCCCATCTGCCTAACTGGCCAGACCAACATGCCAATATAGCTGGTGAAGGCTATCAGGGTTCCCAGGCTAATGTATCCCTTGACAGCCTGGTAGCTTCCTAGGACGATTACCAGTCCTATTTGGCTAAAACTTATAAAATCTGCAATGGCCCAGTAACTAGCCAGATTTATTATCAATTTGGTGTTTAGTCTTTTATGCTCTGAGTTTTTCTTATCAAAATTCTCAATCTCATACCCTTCTCTGGCAAAGGCCTTTACAACCCTTATACCTGTCAGGTTTTCTTGCAGGGTTGTTGATAGTCGGGCTTCTGCTTCGTCAGCCTCCTTGAAGTCCTTCTTTACTCTTTTAAAGAAGATATAGGCAAAGGCAAAACTCAGGGGCAGCATGGAGATGGATATAAGGGCCATTCTAGGGCTGAGGCTGACCATAATACCTATGGTAAATACTAGCATGAAGAAGGAGCCCACAACTTCCATCAATTGGATAGCTAAAAACCTTCTAATGGTATCCACATCGGAGGTACATCTCTGGATCAACTCCCCAGTTTCTGCAGATACATGATATTCGTAAGGGAGCTTTTGAATATGGTCGTATAGTTGGTTTTTAATTTTTTCAGCGATGTTTTCTGCTGACTTGCTTGACATGGTATTTTTTAGATAGAGAAATATCCCCCTTAATAGGGTTATAAATATGATAATGATTCCAATAATCCACAAGTTCTCTCTTAAACCTGCTCTACCTCCCAGTAGCCCAACGAAATAGGCTACTCTTTTATTCTCAATAATGGATGAGCCAATGATTGAATCAATGGTGGTTCTTATAACTAGGGGGCTTAATAGGGTTACGCCCTGTGATAGGATTATAGAGACTATACCTATGGAATACATGAGTCCATAACCCCTGGTGAATTTAAGTAATTTTTTAATCTCAGTCAAATGTTTCCCTCCCTTGGCAAAATAAAAGACCATAGGAGAGCCTATGGTCTAAAAATGCACACAAAAACCTTATATGAAGACACAAAAGCCATAGGCAGAGACCTATGGCAAAATACTCTTAACTCTGGATTTTATGCATAGGTCGTGCAGATAAATTTAATTTTGTTAAATCTTTCATATTCAATCTAAGTTTTAACATCTTCACGACCTCCTTATACCTTTTTTTATAATTATAATTATATCCTAAAGTCTTGAAAAATCAACACTTATTTACAATAAGGAATCTTCTAATTTTCTAATATCCAAGATTTTTATCTTGTTCTTATAGAAATCTATGATGCCCTCCTCCCTCATATTGACAAGTTCTCTAGAAAGGGAGGGTCTTGGTATATTGAGTATCTCCGCCATCTTTTTCCTACTATAGGGGAGGATTATATTAGGAGATCTTTGCCTTTTATACTCATTGAGGAGGATACTGGATATTTTCTTTCTTAAGGAATCATAGGAGAGATTTGTTATCCTATCGTTTAACATCAAGATTCTATTGGATAGGACTCCCATAAAGTTTTTGATTATCTTAGGGTTATGGGTCATCATCTTGACTATATCTTCCCTTTTTATATACATGATTTTTGACTTATTGCTGGATATTATGGTGGCTGGATACCTGTGCCTTTCAGAAAAGACTAGGGCTTCACCAAATACATTTCCTGCTGAAAAGTGATTGATTGTTACCACTTTTCCTGATGGGAAGGGTTTGTGGATTTCAACATTTCCAGATAGGATTACACCTAAACTATCACAATCATCATTTTCGATAGCTATTACCTCATCCTTGTCATAGGATTTTATAGTATAAACCAAGGAATTAATAATCTCCTCAATTTCGGCCTCTTCCATATTTCTAAATAGGACACATTTTGATAAGGGTTTGATGTAGTCAATCATTAAATCCACTCCTAAATTTTCTTAAGTATAAGATTATCATATTTTAGAAGTTTCTACAATTTAAATATGAGAGTTTGGCCTTTAAGGAAATTCTATAGCTAAAAAATCCAAGGCAGCATATAAATATTTTAGAGGGGTGGTAGCTATGAAATTTAAACTTAGACTTCCTACTTGGTTTTTAATGTTATTTTCCATACTACTATTGCTTATTTTTCTAAAGATAAACTTGTTTGGCCCAGGCTTTGATCTCTTGAACACATCATCCAAGGGCAAGAAAAGCAAATTCACCATTCTAATTGAAGTTGACAAGAAGCGCCTATCCCTAATTGATAGGGAAAATGAAAAGGTATTGGATACATATGCAGTTGCTACCGGCAAGTCATCTTCACCAACTCCTTTAGGCAGTTTTAAAGTTATTGAAAAGGCTCAATGGGGAGAGGGATTTGGCTCGAGGTGGATTGGCTTAGATGTACCCTGGGGGATATATGGAATACATGGAACCAATCAACCTGGATCCATAGGAGGAAATGTTTCGGCGGGATGTATTAGAATGAGAAATATGGATGTGGAAGATTTATATGATAAAATTTCCATCAATACGCCTGTACTTATTACCAATGGGGATTATGGACCCTTTGGTTCAGGATTTAGGACTTTAAAACCTGGTGACAGGGGGGCAGATGTTTTGGAAGTGCAAAAGCGCTTGTGGAAACTGGGATACTATGATTCAGAATTGGATGGTATCTATGGAGACGGGATGAAGAAGGGTTTAGTAGATTTTTTAAGAAGTAAAAACTTGGAGTTAACTGATAGGATAGATGAAGCTATCTATAGGGAGTTAGGAATAATTTTGATGGATTAATTCATATCTATGCAGAAATAAAAGATAGGTCAATGGACCTATCTTATTATTTTACCCTATTGATTTATACCACTTGGTGGTTGTTGGCCTCCAGCCATACTTTGTTGGGCCATTCTAACTAGGTTTTTGGTCATATATCCACCTACGTAACCATTTTGTCTAGATGGAAGGTTACCCTTGTCTAATGTATCATAGTTTGCCATACCTAGTTCGTTAGCTATCTCTAATTTCATTTGGTTTAGGGCTTGACGAGCTTCTGGAACTACTATCTTATTACTTGTATTATTATTTTGATTGTTAGCCATTTCTTTCTCCTTTCAAATTTATTTTGTTAATAATTTTGTCTACTAGTATTATGTGTAAAGATTTTTTTAATAGTCATGTAAAAAAATCTATTACTTACAATAGCTGATATTTTAACCATAAAATTGAATTTTTCTTAAAAGCATAAATAAATACACCCTTTTGAAGGCTTTAACGTATTATGTTAGAGAAAGGAGTTTAGGAGGGAGAAAAATGAATAGAAATTACGATAATGAAAGATCTTGTAATAGGGAATTAGCTCGATGCTATGTACCTATCCAAGTCATGTCTGAGGTCTTTAGTAGCAGGGAGGCATTAAGAAAAGGGACCCTTTTCCCTGAATTATATAGACCATATTTTCCAAGTGACAAAGGTGAAAGGAGAGGGAAATATTATGGATAGAGAGCAAATGAATTTGCTAGTAGAAATTATGGAAGAAAATTTTGTTGTACTAGAGACGGCCCTATACCTGGATACCCATCCATATGATGAAGCAGCCTTGAGATTGCATAATAGCAGCTCCCAGAGGTATCATCAATTGGTAGATATGTATGAATCCAGGTATGGTCCTTTGAGAAATACCAGTATGAGTGGACATCCCTGGGCTTATATTGATGAGCCGTGGCCCTGGGATATAAACTTTGCAAACTTATAAGACCAGCTATTAAAAGTCAAGAGATAAATTAATTTATTTTGCCTTTGTGATTATAGAATTTCTGTCAGAACCCGTCAAGGGGAAAAACATCCCTTGACAGAACCTGCCATAAATACTTATGTAAAATTAGGCAAAACAAATAGACCTAAATATAGAGAAAAAATTTAGGTTCGAAAAGTAGGTTAGTTTTTGTTAATCCTACTTAATATTAGGCACATAGGGTTTGTTATCACGTAGAACAGCAAAAATAATATTACACATTTTTCTAGCGACAGCCCCAATAGCAGTTAAATGATGTTTCCCTCTTGCCCTAAGTGATTGATAATAGACTGACAAAGCTGGATCTTTAAAGGCTGCAACAGTAGCAGCTAACCAAATTGCTCTACGAAGATATGGAGAACCACGTTTAGAAATTTTAGTCTGTGTTCCCACAAAATCACCAGATTGTTTTACGGCTACATCAAGACCTGCATAGGCAACAAGTTGGGGTGCAGCTTCAAAACGGGAAATATCACCAATTTCTCCGATAATAATAGCACCAAGAACATCACCAATACCTGTAATAGTAGTAATAACTGAATTGGTTTGGTGAAGGAGTGTAGAAATTTCAGTTTCAAGTTCTTTTAGCTGTTCTTCGATAAAATTAATTTGGGCAATAATTTGCTTAATTTGAAATGCAAATGCATCTTTTGCAAAGTTAATACCAAAAGTATTAGTAGCAGACTCTTGTATTTCAGAAGCTTTTGAAATACCAAAACGTCCTCTACTAGCTTCGGATAGAAGTTTGGAAAGAGTCCCTGTATCTATGGATAACATATCCTCTGGAGTAGGATATTTAGAGAGTAGCTCTCTAGAAGTTACTCCAAAGGTATCAGAAAAAAGCTTAGAGTATTCAGGGAAAACTTGATCCAAAAGAGCAATACACTTGCGTTTCCAATCAGAGCATTCATCTACTAAAGCGAGACGGTATCTGGATAATTGGCGTAAGGCCATAATGTCCTCATCAGCTAAAGAAGTAGTGGAAAATTCACCGAAACGCATAATTTGAGCAATGATAAAGGAATCCTTAGAGTCATTTTTAGTTTGCCTAATATACATTTTTCGAAATGCATCTGATTGAATGGGGTTAATAACATTTACAGAAAACCCAAGATCCAATAGATAAGAATAAAGGCTAACCCAATAATGACCAGTAGCTTCCATACCAATAACAGTGTTGGAAGTATCAGCTTCAAATCTTTCAAGCAAGGCAATTAATTTATCGCAACCTACTTGAGAATTTGAAAAGGATATACTTTTATCAAGAAGCTTACCATTAGAATCAATAATAGAAGCTTCGTGGTTTTGTTTAGCAATATCAATACCAACATAAAACATAAAATCACCAGCTTTTAATATATTTACAGATAAAGTCTAGGACCTCTCTACTTTACAACAATACAACCTCGTTAGATATTCAGTAACTAGGTACTATCCAGCTCATTCGCATATGGATGTAAAGAAGAGGCGTAACCCTTAAAAAGGAAGACTAGGCTTCAAGGAGGTGATCTACGACCTCTATCTGTACAATTATTATCTCACAAGAATAGTGAGATAGAAAAGAAAATATAGTTTTTAAACTATAACATTATTATACGAGGAGGTGTAACCATGTCGGAAAGATATATCTCCATCGTTGGTATAGACTATTATTTCGGACCTGATGTTTTCTCCATCGGACAAAAGCTTACAATAAAGAAGGATTACGATAACAAATATGATGGTGAAGCCATTGTAGTTGAGTTAGATAGTGTCGGTAAGGTAGGATACGTTGCCAATAGTACACATACAGTAGCTAGAGGAACCCATAGTGCTGGGAGGATTTACGATACCTTTGAAGATACTACAAGCTGTGAAGTCCTATTCATCCTAAAGGACACGGTAATTGCCAAACTACTAGATTAGTATCAAGTAATGTAGAGGTGTATATTCTAGGCTAGCAAAAAATAATTATTAATACTAAGGTTTATAAATTTACAGATAGGTTATGAATTCCAAAGCCTGTCTGTTTTTCTTTATCTATTTTACTTATATTTTACATACATTTTAATTACTCCTAGTGTATTTGGTATATATTGGGTAAAAATAGTAATCATATTAATAGTCAATTGCTTAGAATTTACTATTACTTAATTAAGATAGATTTTACTTGTGTGTACCATTAATAGGGGGAAAAAGATGAAGTGGTTTGGTAAATTGCAAAAAGGTACAAAAGTTGTTTTGATTATTGCAGCCATAGTAGTATTAATTAGCGGAATCGCTGCAATTTATTCAAGCACAAAGGGTGAGGATAGGCTGGAGACTTTAAGGAAAACATCCCATTTGGCCTTTGTGTCTGTAGATGAATTTAGAACTTTTATGGCAGAAAAAGAAGTGACAGCCTTGTTCTATGATATTGAAAATGACTACCTTGTAGGTAGCCTAATAGATGAAGCCAAGATGAAATACGGCATAGGTGGTAGTGGTAGGGTAGCCTTAGGAAACATCTCCAAGTTAGTTGAAGATGAGCAAATTACAAATGAAGTCGTATTAGAAACCATAAAAGATACTCAGGATGTCTACCTTTCTGAACCCATAAATAGGTTCATATCTGTGGTAGTAGTGGTCATACTTTTGTCAATGGTTTACTTTGGCTTTATACTTCCAAGAAGAAATAAGGCCGATGAAAAAACACCAACTCAACACAATAAGGCACACAATGTCCAAGAGACTAAAGAAGAAGTCAAGCCAGAGGTAGAATTAGTCAAGTTGGATGATGTAAAGGGACATGATGAGATAAAAGAAGACCTAGAGTTCTTGATCAAGTTCTTAAAGAATCCTAAAAGATATGAAAAGTTGGGTGCCAAAGCTCCAAAAGGAGTCTTGTTATTTGGACCTCCTGGTACAGGTAAGACCATGATAGCCAAGGCCATGGCCAATGAAGTAGGTATCCCCTTCATAGCTACAGGTGGTAGTGACTTTGTTGAAAAATATGTAGGTGTTGGTGCCAAGCGGGTTAGGGAAATCTTTGAGGAAGCTAAGGGACATGAAAAGGCTATAATCTATATAGATGAGATAGATGCTATTGGTAAAAAACGGGGTGGCGAATATGATAATGACGAGAGAATAAATACCCTAAATGCCCTCTTGATAGAGATGGACGGCTTTAAGGATTCCAGTGGTATCATGGTCATAGCATCTACCAATAGGCTGGATATATTGGACGAAGCCTTAATGCGTCCCGGAAGGTTTGATAAGCATATAGCAGTTAATCCACCAGATTACCAAGGTAGACTGGATATTTTAAAACTATATGCCAAGGATAAGAAATTGGATAAGGAAGTACGCTTGGATAAGGTTGCCACCATTACAAGAGGATTTAGCGGTGCTGATTTAGCCAACCTCTTAAATGAGGCTGCTATGATAACAGCTTTTAGGGATAAGGACAAAACAACAATGCAGGAGATAGATGATGCATTGTTCAGGATTCTAACCAAGGGAGACAAGAAGAAATCCTTTGAACGCTCACATGATGATACTGAGTTAACAGCCTGGCATGAGGCAGGACATGCTATAGTTTCAAAGCTTATCGCCAATCAAAAGGTAAACAAGGTCACCATCATACCCTCAACTAGTGGCGCAGGTGGGGTCACCTTTATGGAACCTAAGGAAGGAAACTATTATTCCAAGGAAGACCTAGAAAACATGGTAAAGGTTAGCTATGGAGGTAGGGCGGCTGAGTATATCCTATTAAGGGATGAAAACAAGATCACTACAGGTGCCTCCAATGATATTGAAAAGGCAACCAATATAATCATGGCCATGCTAGGAAGTTATGGCATGAGTGAAAAGTTTGGTTTATTAAATTTACAAAACATGAGAGGTTTAAATCAAGAATATATCTTAACCGAAGCCAAGGATATTTCCAATAAATTATATAGGGAGACCATAGATTACCTAGAAGAGCATTATGACTTATTAGAAGAGATGTCCAATTTATTAATAGAAAAGGAAACCTTAGATGAGGAAGAAGTAGATGCCTTGATCCTTAAGCATACATCAGGTGAAGAAGTAAAAACTAATATAATAGTGCCTAATTTCAAGGATAACAATGAAGAATCTAAGAATAGTAAAAGGATAGGCCTTCCTAAACTAATACCAGAAAGACTAATACCTGACCTAATGAAGAGTGATAATTTAGCCAAGAATGAGGAAGATTAATAAAAACAGGGTCTACAACTTTGTGTTGTAGACCCTTGTGTATTTCTAGACTTCAAATGTAAATTCTGGGTTATCCTGATCTATCCATCCTACTTGTACCTTGCAGTTGAAGTGTTTTTTAAGTAAATCTGCTAATTCGTCTCTAGCTTTTAAGAGCTCCTCCTTATTTTCTGTAAAACCATCGATGGGGAACATGACCCTGGTGGTCTCCTTACCTATCTTACCTAGCTCACTCTGCCTCCATATCCACCTTCTGGTCCTGATTTTGTCACCTGTAGCATATACAATTTCATCCTCTTCTACAGCTTCTTCTTCCTTGCTGCCAAATGGGATAAATGTATCATCTGGCCTGGCATATCTCACATAGAAGTCCTCATTTGTGCTATCTAAGTCATGGGCTCCAATGGGCAGCCTGTACTTAAGTGAAACTGCATTACCTAAATCTACTATGGGATTGATGGAAGGCATCCCCTTCTTCTTAGAGATTCTGGTAAGAAGGGCTTCTATAGATGACATAAACTTGTTTGGATTAATCTTCATCTTCCTAAAGGCATCCCTATAGTAGCTGACCTCCTGGCTCTCCTTTACCTTTTTTCCTTCAAAGTAGGCCTCACATTCCTTGACGTTAGCTTCTAAGAGGGCCTTGATTTCCGGTATCTCCTGTCTGTTATCGATATTTGATGCAGCCACCATGGCAAAGCATACCCCTTCTAGGGTTTTAAACACCCTGTCTTCAACAATAAACTTCATATAATCTCTCCTCTCATGTATCTACCCCTCATAATTATCAATATTATACAATATTTACTAGGAATTAACAGCTGCTTATTTGAAAATCTATTAGTTTGTTAATCCCTCTAAGCGTGATGATCACAGGCTTTAAATATTTTTGCAGTTTTCTCACTTTTATGATATACTAGCTTAGTTAAGTTTATAACATTTTTGGAGGTTGATGTAATGGTAGAAAGAAGATCCCTTCAAGGTTATCTTCTTATTTTTATGTCTGGAGTTTTTTGGGGTGTCGGTGGATACTTCATAACCAAGATGAGTAATATGGGTGTATCCTCCATGATGACCGCATTTTCCGGACACTTCTTTTCCCTTGTACCCTTAGCTATTTACCTATTAGCAAGGAAGGGTATCAATGGATTAAAACTATCTAAGAAGGGTTTCATATACAGTATTCTGTTAGGAGCCATGACCAAGGGTATTTTTAAACTGGTCTACGACACTACCATAACTACGGTAGGAGTAGCCACAGCAGCAATTCTTTTATATCTGGCACCGGCCTTTACGGCCATAATGTCTATGGTGCTTTTCAAGGAAAAACTTCGTAAAAGTCAGCATCTAGCTCTTATCTTAAATCTAGTAGGATGTAGCCTGATGGTTACAGGAGGGAATTTTGCAGAATTAAATATTTCAGGACTAGGCCTTACCCTAGGAGTTCTGTCAGGTTTCCTATATGCCCTAAATACCATCATAGCTAAGCTTGCCACAAGTGAAGACGACCCTGAGACGATGACATTTTATATGCTATTATTTTCTGCTACAATCATGGCTGTATTTGCCAAACCATGGGAGCATGTTGAGCTGTTCTTTAATGCTGAGTTCCTAGTATGGGCAACAATTAATTCTTTAGCTATAGGTATGATAGCAAATCTATTTTACTTAAAGGGCCTATCCATGAAGGTGGATGCATCCAAGGCAACTATTATAGCTTCATCTGAAGTTGTGGTAGCTACACTTTCTGGAATATTCCTTTTAAATGAAAAGACCAATCTAGTTGGAGTTTTTGGTATTGTTATGATGTTGGTATCCATAGTTCTTATGAACATCCAATTACCAGTCAAATCCAAGGAGGCTAGAAAAAATAGCGAGATTCCAACTCTAGATTCCCAATAAAATAATAGTTCTTTAGGAGGTTGAAATGAAGAAGTTTATAAATGCAGTTATTTACAGGCATGCAGATGCCAATGAAATCTTAATAGATAATGGAGTTATCAAGGCCATAGGCAAGGACTTGGGCCCAGCAGATGAGGTTATCGATTTAGGTGGTAAGCTGGTCATAGCCCCCTATGTTGACCCCCATCTACACTTGGACTATGTCTATACCCTATCAGAGCTGGGTAGGCAAGGGGCTGGCTCAGGTACCCTATTTGAGGCAATTGAAATGTGGCCTAAATTCAAGGAGAATTTGACTATAGATAGCGTCAAGAAGCTTGCCCTTAAGGGGATTTACGATGAGGTTTCCCAAGGGGTCCAATTCATCCGTACCCATATAGATGTTACTGATCCCAAGTTCACAGCCCTAAAGGCCATGTTAGAGCTGAGGGAGGAGTTAAAGGACAAGGTGGAAATCCAAATCGTAGCCTTCCCCCAAGAAGGTATGTATACCTACAGGGGTGGTCGTGATTTAGTAGAAGAGGCCCTTAAGATGGGTGCTGACGTGGTTGGAGGTATCCCCCATTATGAGCCAGCTAGGGAGTTCGGGGAAAAATCAGTCCATGATACAGTTAAGTTAGCCTTAAAGTATGACAAGCTAATCGATGTTCATTGTGATGAGACAGACGATACCCATTCTCGCTTCTTGGAGCTATTAAATGCCTTGGTTCTCATGGAGGACTATGGTAGAAGGACTACTGCTAGTCATACCTGCTCCTTCGGTTCTGCGGATAATTCCTATGCCTTTAGGATGATGGATTTATTCAAGAAGAGCAAGATCAACTTCATCTCCTGTCCAACAGAAAATGCCTACCTACAAGGCCGTCAAGATACCTATCCAAAACGTCGTGGCCTAACTAGGGTTAAGGAATTTATGGAGGCAGGGATCAATGTTGCCTTTGCCCAAGACTCCATCAATGACCCCTGGTATCCAATGGGTAATGGAAATATGATGAATATCCTGGACAACGGAATCCATCTAGCTCAGATCATGTCACCGGAAGAGATAGAGGTGGACTTGGACTTGATTACCTATAATGGGGCCCGTTGCCTCAACATCCAGGACAGGTATGGTCTGGAAGTAGGTAAGGATGCTAACTTCATCGTTCTAGATGGGGATAGTCCCTTTGATGTTATAAGAAATCGTGCCAGGGTGCTAGCTTCCATAAGGAAGGGAGACTACCTCTTCAAGGAAAGACCAAGAGAGTATGATGTTAAACTAGATTTAGGTCTAGATTATTAAGATTAAATCCACCAGTTTTCTGGTGGATTTTTCTTATTATGGGTAATAGCTATTTAAGGAGACTACAATCGTTGAATATGGAGGTAACTAGATGAAAAGAAGAATTAAGGAGAAGATTACTGGATTTAGAACCAAGGATGGGGCAGGGGTAAGCCTGGTAAGGGTGCTGGGACATAATACTGTGGAGTCCTTTGATCCCATCTTGATGTTGGATTCCTTTGATAGCAGAAACCCAGAGGAATACATAGCTGGTTTTCCCTTACATCCCCATAGGGGGATAGAGACTGTTAGCCTGATTTCTACTGGCAATATGGTCCATAGGGATAGTTTGGGCAATCAGGATGCCATTAGCGATGGAGAGGTCCAGTGGATGACAGCTGGTTCAGGGATTCTCCATGAGGAGATGTTACCGGCCTCTGACAGGCTTTTAGGGGTCCAGCTCTGGTTGAATATGCCAGCCAAGGATAAGATGGCACCCCCAGAGTACCATAGTATCAAGAGGGATGAGATAGAGGAGATTCCCATTGAAGGAGGGACCTTGAGGCTGATAAGTGGAGAATATAAGGGACACAAGGGGTTTTCTGGGAAATACCTACCCTTGGACTATTACCATATCCTTCTAGAGGCAAATCAGGGACTAACCCTTGAAATGGAGATGGACAAGTCGGTAATGGTATTCTTACTCCTGGGAGATGCCAGGGTGGCAGGTGAGGTAGTTAAGGAGAAGACTGCTGTTAAGCTAACTCCAGGGACCAGCCTGGATATAGAGTCCCTGGATGAGGATATCCAGATTCTCTTTATTAGCTCAGACATGTTGAAGGAGCCGGTGGCCTGGGGTGGGCCAATAGTTATGAATACCAGGGAGGAGTTATTATTTGCCTTCCGTGAATTAAGGGAGGGGACCTTCTTAAAGGAAGAGGTCCATTACTGAGTAATCTTCTCATAATCCTCTAGGGTGTCAATATCCAATAAGATACCAGGGTCTGCAACTTCAAGGTTTGCAGACCCTTTTATCTTTATAAAGTCCCTAAGAGAGTTAAGGCTTTCATTAGCTAAGATTTCATTGATTAAATGACTTTTCATAAGTACAGGATGTCCATTTTTACCCCTATAGCTAGGAAGAACTATATCTTCACTGACTTCTAACATGTATCCGCAGGTGGATTTATCTATCATGGGATAATCACCTGGGGTTAAGAAGAACTTATCCCCTTTTAAGGCCCTAAGTCCACATTTTACAGAGACAAACATCCCCAAGTGGTAATCCTTATTATATATTAAATCCACCTTGGGATATTCTCTTAAGGGTTCATAAAGGTCTTCTATCCTGTGGCCTCCTACGACTATTATTCTGGAGCAGTAGTCATACATACTGAGTAGGCATCTTTCTATTACAGTAAGTCCTTCAATTTCCAAGATTAGTTTGTTGCTGCCAAACCTGGAGGAGTGGCCAGCTGCTAAGATTATAGCTTCTATCTTCATCCTTGGTAAAATCATCTCCTATTATATGATCCATTGGACGATTAGGGCTGTAAGGTATAGGGATGCTGCCAATACGGTATTATACCTAATATTCGACTCTTTATTATAGCTTAAGTTTATTTCATAAGCATAGATCAACAAACTATTTACAGTGGAGTTGATAAGAAAGAACCTAATAAAATGGTCTAGGTTTATTATGGATTGAGGGTCCATCATTTTAAGGGGGATAAATATAGCAAAACACATAAGATAATATCCTATTCTCCAAAATATGCTCATGGCTAATCCATAAGCAAGCTTAAATCCATGGCTTATCTTGATTAGGTATTTAAATACTAGGACCACTCCTAGTCCCTCAAGGAGGATGCAGGCTGCAGGATTTAGTACTCTTATGCTTGGGATTATGGGACTAAAGAGATTGATTAGCTTAATGGATGCAGCTATGACAGAAGTATAGAATATGGATACTAGATGGCCTGTTTCCTTGTAGGATTTTTGCATAAAGTAATAACCAAGGGGAAAGAGTATAGCCCCAGTGGGTATTACCCTGATGGCATGGAGAATTAGCCCTAGACTTGCCTCAACTATTCCCCAAATGGAACCCCAAAATAGAGTAATGGTAAAGATTCTCCGTCTACGACTCTGCATATAATTTAAAGATGTATTATCTATCATTAGATCCCTCCAAATGATTCATATTTCCTTATTGAGTATGGCCTTTACAGCTATTTCAATTTCTTCATAGCCAGTACACCTGCATATATTTGATTGGAGCCATTCCTGTATGGTACGATTATCTGCATTGGGCTTGAGTTGGGCTAGGGAATGACACACCATGATAAAGCCTGATGTGCAATAACCACATTGAAAGCCGAAGTTTTCTACAAAGGCCTTCTGAATAGGAGCCTTATCCAAGCCTTCCACGGTGATGATTTTCTTACCTATACATTCTACTGTAAGCATGAGGCAGGACTTGATGGGCCAGTCGTCTACTAGGACTGTGCATGAACCACAATCTCCATTTTCACAGCCAGGTTTCGCCCCTGTTAGACCTAATTCATTACGCAGGGTATCTAGAAGGGTATCCGAAGGCTTGACAACTACCTCTAAATCCTCCCCATTTATATTTAACTTAAGCATGGTTTTTCCTTTGATTTCTAGCATCAACTATCTCCTTCCAGGTTTTCCAGGGTCTCATATAACATCTTATGAAGGACAAATCTTTTATATTCTGCTGAGCCATGTAAATCTTCTAATATGAAGGAATTAAGGCTGCTTATAGCCAGTTTGATTCTTTCATCCCTACTTTTATTATCATTATTATGGTTTAATATGTTTTCAAGGGGTTTATGTCTAAAGGGGTAATCACAGAGACCGCTAAAGGCAAAATTTATATTCTGATTTTTCTTAAGGGCTACCAGGGTTATCAAGGGATAATCTATTTTTTCATACTTAGTCCTTTTTACATGTATAGAGGGCAAGTCTAAATAGTCTCTTTTAATTATGATTTGGCAGATTAGCTCACCCTTATCTAGCTTGATTCTTTTATCAAAAACATCCATCAAGGGCAATCTGCTAAGTCCATCCCTGCTTGCTATTACTATGTAAGCATTTGCTACCATAAGGGTAGGACTGATTCGCGAAAAATAATAGTACCAGCTATGTTTCCTCCTAGGGTGATTTTATCCTGGATGGTATGGTCTGCTATCCTTCTAACTGTCAGGCTAAGTAGGGGAAATAAGTCTTCCTCAGCAATCCTTGTTAGACTGAGGGCAGCCCCAATAATCAATTCGTCATCATTTATTTCATAGATATTTAATTCCGGGATTGCCTTTACATCTATGATGGCTCCGCTATAGACGTTATGCATCCTGGCCATACTTATAAACTCAGTACCTCCACTATAATAGAGGGGTTGTTTGTTTAGCGAATCTAGCTCATGAAATAGCTGGATGGAATCAGCCAGGGTGCTGGGCTTATAGTATTCAAAATCAAATGGTATCATATTTCCCTCCTGTTTTAGCCCTCCATATGGTTTCTGGACTTATGGGTATTTTATGAAATTCAGTATCTGCAGCCAATGATACGGCATTGGCAAAGGCGGAAGGGATTCCTAAAATTCCATGTTCACCAATTCCCCTTGCTCCAAAGGGACCATCCTTTTGGGGTGTTTCAATAAAATCTACTAGGTACTTGGGCTGCTCTCCAAAGTGCATGACCTTGTAGGTTCTAAGGGATGTATTTTCTAACTCTCCACTATCAGAAAAGATGAATTCCTCCCTAGTAGCTAATCCTAGGCCCATGGATATACCGCCCATTATGACGCCTCTTGCCGCCTTGGGATTGATTAACCTTCCTAGGTCTAGTACAGTTGCAGCCCTTAGCAATTTATATGAATACTTATTAGGGTCATACTCAATTTCAACAGCTTGGGCCCCCACAGTCCAGGAAACCCCAATCTTACCCCGACCTGTTTCCTTATCCATTATATTTAAGTCATCCATAAAATAGCTACCCTGACCTATGATTTGCTTGCCAAATGCAAATCCTTGGGGATCCTTATAGCCATGGACTATGTCCTTGAAGTCTAAGAAGACCTTGGGATTATCCTTCAGATAGACCCTTTGATTTTCTATTTCAAGTTTTTCAGGGGCAGATTTGAGCACTTTGGCAGCTATCAAACGGATTTGATGAATTAAATCATCTGCAGCAGCTAAAACTGCATTGCCAGCCATAAAGGTAGACATACTTGCTACTGTTTTCCAATGTACTGGATTGACTTCAGTATCTACCTCTAGTTGTACATGGATTTTATCTACATCCATTTTCATCTTTTCTGCCAGGATCTGGGCCAGGATGGTCTTTGTACCAGGTCCTATTTCAACTACTGAGCAATTAAGGTTGATTTCACCTGTAGAAGTAAAGGTTAGTATGGCTGCTGATGAGGCATCTGGGTAGGTCTCCAGTATTGCTAAGACTGATTTTGGTTTGGGTTGGTGAAAGGTTGTTGGGAGATAGGGAATTATTGATTCTCAAATCTAAGGGGTCCATCTTTAGTTTCTTAGCAAGCATATCCAAGATTCTCTCTATACAAAAAGTAAGGGCAGTATGACCAAATCCCCTAAAGGATGTAGTATAGGGGTGATTGGTATAGACTGTAAGAGAATCACAAGAGATATTCTCTATGTGATAGGGTCCACTGCATTCCGCAGCAATAGCCCTAGCCATCCTAGGTCCCGTGTCCGAATAGGCCCCACAACTAACATAGTATCTGGCTTCTAGTGCTTTTATGATTCCATCTTTAGTTGCCCCTATCTTTAATCTCGCTTCAACTTCTATCTTACTGGGAGCAGACATGATATCCTCTTCCCTGGTATTACTTATCCTAACCATTCTACCCTTAACTGCCTTGGAAGCGATATAGGCCAGGTATTCCAAATGAGTATTGGCTTTTCCACCAAAGCCACCCCCAACCAAGGGGACCTTGATAACAATGTCAGATTCCTGGATATTGAAGGCCATGCTCAGATCTTTTTGTACCGATGATGGTGCCTGGCTAGAAGTATAGATAAGCACTTTACCACTTGGAAGAATTTGTGCCATGGCATTTCTAACCTCCATGGCAATATGGTCAGAATGGGGAAGCTTGAACTCAGCCTCCAGAATAAGATCACTTTCTGAAAAACCTAATGCTAGATTACCCTTTCTTATTTTAACCTCATCTGCAATATTGGTATGGGCCTTGGGAAAGACATCCTCAGTAGCACAAACATAATTTCCTAGTTCTTCATGGATTAATGGGGTATCTGGTTTTATGGCTTCACTGATGGAATTTACTAGAGGAAGGGGCTTATATTTAACCTTAATTAATGTGATAGCCCTGGCAGCCTCTTCTTTGCTATTGGCAACTACAATTGCTATTGGCTCACCAAAATATCTTACCTTTTCCCTTGCCAATGGTGGCCTGTCTTGGATAAGGGGACCGGTGAGAATTGGTACTTGCTCACCTGTTATTATTTTTTGAACCCCCTGGGATTTTTCAGCCTCCTTAGTATCAATTGATTGGATTATGGCGTGGGCCTTGGTGCTGGTGAGGATTCTAGCATGAAGGGTACTTCTGGGGATTCTATCACCATTATATTTTGCTGCACCTGTAACCTTATCCCAGGCTTCTTTTCTTAGGGTGCTGACTCCAATTTGAGACTTAGTTGGCATAGGGCCTCCTCCTTTACGAACTGATAAATCTCTAGCTAGTTTTTCCATATATATGCAATAATATACTCTTTTGGTTTCTGTCTCAAAATGTCGAATATGGTAGAAAGAAATTTATGGAAGAGAAAAAGCTGATAAAATTAAGATAAATTAAGACTTGGGGCTGCCTTTCTTGTTGAATTTAGAGCCTATAAATGATAAAATCAAATTATTGAATTATTGGGAAATTATCCTATTAGGCGGGTGATTTTATTGTCAATAGATACTGTTAAAAGGGATTATGAGTCGATGGAGAGGGATATAGAGCGATTAGACTCTATTATGTCCTGTAAGTTTGTGGTGGATGGAGATGAGGTAAAGGAAATCCATATAGTCTCCAATGGGACAAGGCCACCTAAGCAAATCTCCAGAGATGTTCAATCTGTCCTAATAGCTACATATGAATCATATATAGACCACAAGATTATCAGTATAGCCGAGCTTCCAGGCGGAGAGCTTTCTAAGAGGACATCCCGGCTAAAGATAGAGAGGATTTCCTATGAGGAAAGGGGCAAGAAGACCAGTGTTGAGGTAGCCCTGGCTGACGAATCCAAAATCTACGAGTCATCCACAACAGGTATTAATACCAATAGGAATGTAGAGAGGATGCTGGTGAAGACTGTCCTTGAGAATGTTGAAAAATCCCTGGGCATCCAGGATAGGTTCATCCTGGAGGAGGTTAAGACCGTAGATTTATCATCTTCTAATGGTGTGGTAATTGTCGTATTAGTATATATAACTGAGGAGCAGGAAAAACGTTTATGTGGCTCCAGCTTGATAGAGGGAGACTACAGGAGGGCCGTTGTAAAGGCAACCCTAGATGCCTTAAACCGAATTATCATTAGATGATTATAGGTCCGGCTCAAGGATTTTAAGCGAAGCGAATATAGCATGCTGTAATAGCGAATCAGCATAGCATCCGATAAAGGGGGCTATATTCGATGAAAAGAGCTTATATGATATTACTTAGCTTACTTGCACTGGTACTTTCAGCAGGTGCCAACTTCTCATGGGTTAAATGGTAATAATATAAGACTTGAGCCGGCTTATAGTTTAGGAGGAAGGACAGTGAAATTAGACAAAAAAACCAGTATCTACATAGGTGGTCTAAGCTTATTGGCCATCATCATGCTAATCTATTTGTTTCAGAATTTCGATATGCCTAGCTGGCATATGCTGCTTTTTTGGTCAGGCTTGACCATAGCTGCGGAGACCCTGCTGATCATGTTGCCAAATAATTCCGTTGGGGTATCGGTGGGCTCAGCTATAAATCTCGCAGCCATAATAGTGGGAGGTCCCATACTGGGTACTGTTTCTGCAGGCCTGGGATTTCTACTTAGGTACCCATATGTCCCTGGTGAAGGACGGGTCCATCTTTTCAATACACCCTTTTACATAACCACATTTAATGTAGCCCAGAGCGTTTTGGGCACAGGTATCATATCCTTAGTATACCTATATACTGGAGGCCAAGTCGGTGCCTTCCATTTTCCACAGGCCGTCCTGATTCTTTTATTGGGGATGGTTATCAACTCTTTTATTGTCTCTGTTCTAATGTCAATCTTAAAAAAGCTAGAATTCTCCAAGGTTTGGATTTCAAATATGAGGGGGCTTATCTTAAATGCCCTGGCAGTAGGGATTTTAGGTATTATCATTGCCCTAGCCTATCTAGGTTATGGATATTGGGCAGTCCTACTCTTCTCAGGTCCCCTACTCTTAGCCAGATTTTCCTTTAAGCTATATATGGATATGAAGAATATCCACTTATCAACCATAGAAACCCTGAGCAAGACCATAGAGGCTAAGGACCCCTACACAAGTGGACATGCCAATAGGGTTATGGAGTACTCCGTCCTTTTGGCAGAGGAATATGGCCTGTCTGAAAGCAAGATTCAGAAAATCAGGACAGCAGCTGTCCTACATGATATAGGGAAAATAGCCATTAACGATAATATCTTAAACAAAGCAACTGGACTAACCAGTGAGGAATATGCTGAGATAAAGAAGCACCCCAGTGTAGGGGCAGATATAATCAGCAATATGGACCTCTTTAAGGATATAAAGGGAATAGTAAAGTACCACCATGAAAGATATGATGGTAAGGGGTATCCAGATGGGCTCAAGGGAGAGGAAATACCCATAGAAGCCTGTATCCTGACAATAGCTGATTCCTATGATGCTATGACCACCGATAGGCCCTATAGGAAGGCCTTAGACAAGGAAGTTGCCTTGGAAGAGATCTTAAGCAATGCCGGGACCCAGTTTCATCCTGAATTAGCCAGGATCTTTGTTAAGAAAATAAGGGAGCAGGAGGTATGATTCCTTGGTTATAGAGCCTGTGCTGCTTTCCATAATTGTGGGAAAGCTTAGAAAGGGTAAATTCAATAATCTAGAGAAAATATACTTAAGAGGCTGGTACCTACTCTTGATAGCTGCCCTTACGCAATTTTTATCCTCCCTCATGAAGGGTTATGGAATCAGGATAGGGGGCTTGGAATTTGAGGATTATTTTTACTATATCCACATAGCGTCCTACCTCCTTATGCTAGTCTGTATAGTATTGAACCTAAAGAAGAAATCCATGAAGCTCTTCCTTATTGGCCTAATCTTGAACTTCATCGTCATCTTTGCCAATGGGGGTAAGATGCCAGTGTCCTTGACGGGGATTAAGGGCATCAAGGAGGAAGTTGCAGTGGAATTACCCATGAGCGATTTTGATATTAAGCACCAGGCGGTTACCCCTGATACCAAGTTTGTCTATTTGGCGGATATTATCTTGATACCTGAGCCTTATCCTTTACCTAAGATACTCAGTCTTGGGGATATATTCATAATGGGTGGCCTCTTTGTCTTCCTGCAGGAGGCAATGCTGATGGAGAAGGATGAGCTGGGGAAAATTAAGTATAGGTTTAAAAATTAGAGCTATTTCATACTAGCCTATGAAATAGCTCTTTCTTGATATAAGTAATCTTTCTTACCTTACCTGTATTAGAGACTTAGGCTAGGGCAAGAATTATATAAGATATATTTATTCTTAGATAATATAAATCAAACTCAGCTGATGGAAAAGTCTAGGAGGGATAGATTTGGACCTGTATCAATTAATCAAAACAGTAGATGTAGTGGATACTAGATACCTGAAGGATGAGATAGAAATCGCAGGCATAGCCAACCATACGGACAAGATCAAGGAGGGTTACCTCTATGTAGCCATCAAGGGATACCTGGATGATGGACATGACTTCATAAAAAAGGCCCTTGACAAGGGGGCTGTAGCAGTTGTTGTGGAGGACTTTAGGGAGGATGTTTACCTACCTCAGTTTAAGGTGGATAATTCCAGAATAGCTTTATCAACCCTAAGTGCAGCCTTTTACCAGCATCCTTCCAAGGATATGAGAATGATAGGGGTTACTGCTACCAATGGCAAGACTACCACCACCTATATGCTAAGCAAGATCTTTGAAGTTGGAGGATTAAGGCATGGCCTAATTGGTAGCGTAGTAAACAAGATAGATGATGAGATGATTCCTGCCAGTTTGACCACGCCGGAAAGTGTTGACTTACAGGGTTACCTTGCTGCCATGAGGGATAAGGGCCTTATCAAGGTAGCTATGGAGGTTTCATCTTCAGCCCTAGAACTACATAGGGTCAGGGATATAGACTATGATATCCAGGCCTTCAATAACTTTAGCCGGGAGCATATAGACCAGCATGGGAGCTTTGAAAAATATTGGCAGGCCAAGTCCAGTTTTATTAGGAATGCCAAGGAGGACTCCTTTGTCGTCCTAAGTCTGGATGATGATTATGTTAGTAGCCTGATAGATAAGACTAGGGCCAGGGTGGTTACCTATTCCCTGAAAGAAAGGAAGGGGAATATCTACTGTAAGGATTTGGAGCTCCTTAAGGGGAGGGCTAGGTTTACCGTCTCCATCAATGAGCCCTTCGAAACCATAAGTGGTAGGCTGATTAAGGATGATTTTCAGGTGGAATTGGGGGTACCGGGCTATCATTCAGCGGCCAATGCCATGGCTGCAATAGCTATAGCCCTGATAGATGATAATCCACCGGAGCTAATCTCCACTGCCCTCAAGGACTTTAGAGGGGTGGAGAGGCGATTCCAATACATATATGAGGGAGATTTTACAATCATAGATGACCACTTTGCCAATAGGGGAAACATCAATGTTACCCTAGAAACCCTAAAGTTTATGGACTACAAAAACTTCCTCCTGGTATATGCCATCAGGGGCAACCGGGGGACCACTGTCAACAGGGAGAATGCTAAGACCATAGGGGAGTGGAAGGAAAGGTTAGGCCTAGAGGAGATAATAGTCACTAAGAGTATAGGTCATGTAGGTCCAAAGGATACTGTAACCCAGGAGGAAGAAGAGGTGCTTTTAGAGGTTATGGAGTCCTATGGTATCAAGGTCCACCTGTATGACAGGCTGGAAATGGCTTTAAGAGAAGCCCTAAATAGGGTAGGGAAGGGAGATATTGTCATGCTGGGAGGGGCCCAGGGGATGGACCCTGGTGCCAAACTAATCCTAGAAATGCTTAAGGAATAGATGGATAATCTCTTAAATACAGGGTTTGGTAGATTTTGGTTAGGTGGATATTTTGCATTAAATATAGTAAATTATTCACAAAGATATTGTCTAATTATAGTCAATGTGTTATAATGATTAAGTTGAAAAAAATATAATATTAATGGAGGTTATTTTTAAATGAAAAGATTAGTGTCACTTTTATTAGTGCTAGTTCTAATCGCTGCTGTTTTCACTGGTTGTAGTAAACCTGGAGATGAAGAAGATCCACAAGATACTCCACCAGTAGAAGAACCAGATGGCGAAGATGAAGAGCCAGCAGATGATCCAGCTGAAGGTAAGATTGTTAAGCTTGGTTTAGGTCAAAACATTAAAATCAGTAGCTCAAAGGAAAAGACTGATGAGCAAAACGCTCAATCACAAGCTGATGTAACTATGGCTGCAGTGGGTTTTGATGCTGAAGGTAAAGTAGTAAGCGTTACTATAGACACTGTTCAAGCTAAGGTAGCATTTGATGAAGAAATGAATATAGACTCTGACATTGACGCAGAAGTTAAGACCAAGAAAGACCTTAAAGATGACTATGGTATGAAACCGGTTTCAGAACAAATGGGAATTGGTAAAGAATGGTATGAGCAAATGGCTGCATTTGAAGAGTGGATGATTGGTAAGACTGTGGAAGAAATCGTAAACCTACCAGTTAAGGAAAGAGACGAAAACCATAAGCATGTACCAGATGTTCCAGAATTAACTTCAAGCGTTACAATAACTGTTGAAGGCTACATAGCAGCTGTTGAAGAAGCTTGGGAAAATGCTGTAGATGTTGAAGGTGGAGAAACTGTAGGACTTGGAGTTCTTGCAAAATTCAACAAAGGTAACACTACTGGCCTAACTGAAAAAGATGGTGAAGAAGTATTACCTAAGACTCAAGCAGATGTTTACATGTCAGCAACTGCTTTTGATGCAGATGGTAAGGTAGTTGGAACTATCATAGATACAGCTCAAGTTAAGGTTGAATTCGATGCTGATGGTAAGATAACTTCTGACAAGAATGCAGAATTCAAGACTAAACACGAACTTAAAGATGACTATAATATGAAACCGGTATCAGAACAAATGGGAATTGGTAAAGAATGGTATGAGCAAATGGAAGCCTTCCAAGAGTGGATGGTTGGCAAGACTGTGGAAGAAATCGTAAACCTACCAGTTAAGGAAAGAGACGAAAACCATAAGCATGTACCAGATGTTCCAGAATTGACTTCAAGCGTTACAATAACTGTTGAAGGCTACCTAGCAGTAGTTGAAGAAGCAGCTGCTAACGCTAGATAATTCAATAGCAAGTAAACTCTCCCCTTGAGGGAGAGTTTTTTATTGTTACTGGTAGATATATTTGATATTATATACTAGGGTGATGAGATGAAAAGAACCATAGCCATTATATTAACCATACTATTGTTAATTGGCTCTTTAACAGCATGTAGCAATAAAGATAAATATGAGAAGTATGATTACACCTTTTATGGGGCCTTCGATACGGTTATCCAAATTATTGGATATACGGAGGACCAGGAGGAATTTAACGCCTATATGGCTGAGATAGAGGCCAGGTTTAATGAGCTTCACAAGCTCTATGATAGGTTTAATGATTATGAGGGTATCAATAATATCAAGACCATCAATGACAAGGCAGGGATAGAGCCTGTCAAGGTTGAGAAGGAGATCATTGATTTAATTCTATTCTCCAAGGATCTCTTTGATAAGACTGGTAATCTTACCAATATAGCCATGGGGGCGGTGACAGACATATGGTCTGACTATAGGGATGAAGGTATCAATAATCCCATGGAAGCCAAGCTTCCTCCCATGGAGCGCCTGGAAGAGGCAGGTAGGCATACAGATATGGACAAAATCATAGTCAATGAGGAAGAGGGCACTGTTTATATAGAGGACCCTGACTTGGTTCTAGATGTGGGGGCAGTAGCCAAGGGATACGCCACAGAGCTTGTAGCCAGGGAGATAGAGGAGAAGGGACTTAAGTCTGCACTGATAAGTGCTGGTGGCAACATTAGAGGTATAGGTAAGCCCCTAGATGGTATTAGGGAGAGATGGGGTGTAGGCATCCAGAACCCAGATGCTTCACTTTTTGATGTGGGTAGGGTCCTGGAGACGGTCTTTATCAATGATGAGTCAGTTGTCAGCAGTGGGGACTACCAAAGATACTATATAGTTGATGGGGAAGTTTACCATCACTTAATCCATCCTGAGACCCTGATGCCAGCTAACTATTATAGGCAGGTATCAGTAGTTACGCCTGATTCAGGACTTGCAGACTTCTATTCAACAGCCCTGTATCTCCTTCCCTTTGAGGAGAGCAAGGCTTTGGCGGAATCCATGGAGGATTTTGAAGCAATGTGGGTATTCCCAGATGGTACCATAGAGGCAACAGAGGGAATGAAGGAAATCATGTTAAGCCATGGGGCCACTGGAGGCAAGAAGAAGTAGGATAATAAAGGGGGACTAAAAAATGGGTAAAAAGCTTGGAATTCTTGGTGGCATGGGACCTCTAGCCACGGTAAAATTATTTGAGATGATAGTCTTGTTGACCAAGGCTAACTCTGATCAGGAGCATATACCTATCTTGATTGATAACAATACATCTATACCTGATAGGACCAACTATCTCTTAAATGGCACAGGGGAGGACCCTAGGGTTCAATTGATTAAATCAGCCAAGGGGCTGGAAGAGTTGGGGGCGGACTTCTTGATTATGCCATGCAACACTGCCCATGCCTTTTATGAGGATATAGTCAAGGAAATAGATATTCCCTTTATCAACATGATAGAAGAGACTGCCAAGTATATTAGGGACAAATACCCCGATGCTAAAAAGGTGGGGCTCTTAGCTACTGAAGGCACCATCAAGGCCAGGGTTTATCATAAGGTCTTTGAAAATTATGGGATTGAGATCTTAAGTCCATCCAAGGAAAAGCAGACTCATGTTACAGACCTTATCTACAATATTAAGAAGGACATAAAAATAGAGAGTTTAGACGATTTTTATTCTACTATGGATGAGCTTAGATCCCATGGAGCTCATGTCTTTATAGCTGGCTGTACGGAGATTTCTGTGGCCATTGATTTATATAAGCTAGAAGGTGAAATTGTGGATGCCATGAAGGCCTTGGCCATAAGGGCTATTAAGTATGCTGGCAAGGAGCCCAAGGAGGATTAAGCCAAGACTATTTAGACTATGAGAATAGGATTATGAAGATATGAGAGGGCAAGATGAAGAATCATCTTGTCTTTTTCATATTTTACACAATTTTTACATAAATTTATAAAATTTATCATAAAACCCCTCGTTAATTGTTTGACATTTTAATATCATGACTATATAATATATCTGTATTGCAAAAAAATCTAATTTGCATAAGGAGGAGTAGTAAATTGGCTGAAAAACAAATTTCAAGGAAGGATTTCCTATATTAGAATAGCCCTGGTTTGTGGCTTTATCCTGGCAGCCCCTATTATCTTGAGTCAGATATGGCTATTTGTAAGTCCAGGATTAGAGGACAAGCAGAAGAAATATGTCTTAATAGCCTTCTTGCTAGGAGGTGCCTTCTTTGTCTTGGGCACCATTATGGCTTATCTGGTGGTAATGCCCTTGATTATGAAGTTTTTATTGGAATTTCAAATACCAGAGATTCAGGCCAATATTAGCTTTTCAAGTTTTCTAAACTTTGTTTTAAGCACCCTGTTGGCCTTCGGGACAATCTTTGAATTACCCATAGTTATGTTTCTTTTAACTAAATTTGGCATAGTAAGGTCTAGTTTTTATACCAAGTATAGGAAATATATGATCTTAATAATATTCATAGTGGCTGCAATACTTACACCACCTGACGTGGTTTCCCAGGTATTGATGGCCCTACCTATGTTACTACTTTATGAGATAGGTATAGTATTTTCAAAGTTTGGACAAAAAAAGAAGGAAAATATATAGATAAATCAACCCCCGTTTTAAAAACGGGGGTTTTATAATGGAAGTTACTATTTTGCACCTTCTAGGGCATTGTCTACTGCCTTCTTGATGGCATTACTTGTAACAGTTGCTCCTGAAACTGTATCTACCTCTGTTGAATTTTTTTCAACTATAGCACCTGGAATTTGCTCTATAGCAGGTTCGCAGAATCCTTCGGTTTCATTGTGTTCTACAACTTCAACCTTTGAGATCTTGCCATCTGCAACAGTTACTTCAACTTTTACAGTATCCATACCTGTAGCTTGTCCAGTGTATGTACCATCCTTTAATCCAGCATCCTTGCTTCCACAACCTACCAATGCTGTTGCTAAAAGAAGTACAAGTAGAATTAATGAGATATTTTTTTCATCGATTTTCTCCTTTCAATAAATACTCAAAGACCATTATATAACTTTAACAAAAATTTATCAAGGATTTTCCATCAAAATTATTACATATTTGGAATATGGTGTATAATATAATAAGACAAAAGCTGGAAGGAGAGTGTTTATGAAAAAGTATAGCAGTGAAGAATTAACCCAGGCATCTGTTCAGTTATTGGAACAAAGGGGTGTAACCCTTGAGGATATAGGAGAGTTAGTCATGATGTTACAGGCTGGCTACTATGAAGACTTGACCTTGGAATTTTGTATAGAGAATGTCAAGTCTGTGCTTAAGAAGAGGGAGATCTGTCATGCCATCCTGACTGGGGTTGCCCTAGACCAGATGGCTGAGAGGGGTCTCTTAGATGAACCTCTTCAAAGTATAATAGCCTCAGATGAGGGTTTATACGGTATAGATGAGATAATACCCCTATCCATAGTTAATGTCTATGGGACCATAGGGATGACCAACTTTGGCTACCTGGACAAGGAAAAATTAGGGATTATAAAGGAATTGGATACCAAGAAGGGAAAACAAATCAATACCTTTTTGGACGATTTAGTAGCTGCCTTAGCTGCCGCAGCTGCCAGTAGGATAGCTCATTCTGCAGCTGATTAGTATTTATGGGCTGTTATTTACGGATTAGATAAATTGTGATGGGGTGTTAGGATGAGTAAGTTTTATTATGCAGTAAGGAAGGGGAGAAGGCCAGGTATTTATAATAGCTGGGCGGAATGTGAAAAAGAGGTAAAAGGCTTCAAGGAGGCTCAGTATAAGAAATTTAAAAGCTTTGAGGAGGCCCTTGCCTTTATAGAAGATGAGGGGAATCTAATTGGAGGTCAGGGCAGTAATGCCAATGAGGATATAGGCCTCAAGGATCCTAATGAGCTTAAGGACAATGAGCTGATTGCCTATGTAGATGGAAGCTTTTCCTTGGCTACTAGGACATATTCCTATGGGATGGTGGCCTTAACCAAGGAAGGCAAGGAGGTCTATAGCGGTAAGGATGATGATGAGGACCTGGCAGATATGAGGAATGTGGCTGGGGAGCTCATGGGGGCTGTGGAAGCCATGAGGTTAGCCTTAGATAAGGGCAAGGATACCCTTTATCTCCATTATGACTACCAGGGGATAGAGGCCTGGGCTAGGGGTACTTGGAAGACCAATAAGCCTGGTACCAGGGCCTATAAGGAATTTTATGATTCCATCAAGGATAGGTTGGATGTAAGGTTTATAAAGGTGCTGGCCCATTCAGGGGTTGAGTATAATGAAGAGGCTGACAGCCTAGCAAAGAAAGAACTCTCTTAATAAGAGAGTTTTTCAAAACCAACCTTGTTTTCTTTTAGTAATTCAACTGCATATTCATCTACCCTATAATCATGCTTGTAATAGATTTGTTTTATACCAGCCTGGATCAAGGCCTTGGTACAGTTTAGGCAGGGGAAGTGGGTTATGTAGGCTGTACAGTTCTTTACGGAAATTCCTTCCTTGGCGCAATAGATTAGGGCATTTATTTCAGCATGGATAGTGGCTATACAGTGGCCGTCCCTCATGGTATGTCCTATTTCATCACAATGGGGCATGCCTGATATGGAGCCATTATATCCACTGGAAACTATCCTATTATCATCATTGACCAGGAGACAGCCTACAAAGGCCCTGTCACAGGTGGACCTACTGGCTACCAGGTCTGTAATCTCCATGAAGTATTCATTCCAACTCTTTCTATTAGACATAAATAAACCTCCCTTTTGACTAAAGATAAATTATATCCTATTATAGCACAGTTTCAGCTTAATATATTGAGAAACTTACTAAGCTGCCTACAAGTTAGTAATTAGGGATTCTGGGTATAATTTATCCATAGAAAGGGGAGATGGATATGTTCAAGGAATTTAAGGAATTTGCTGTGAAGGGTAATGTAATGGATATGGCGGTTGGGGTTATCATAGGTGGGGCCTTTGGTAAGATAGTGACCTCCCTGGTAAATGACATTATTATGCCTCTTGTTGGCGTATTTGCTGGAGGTCTGGATTTTACCAACAAATTTATCAGTCTAGATGGTAATACTTATCTGACCCTGGCGGAAGCCCAGGAGGCAGGAGCGGCTACCTTGAATTATGGGGCCTTTATAACTACCATTATAGACTTCCTGATTATAGCCTTTTCAATCTTTATTGCCATTAGGCAGATAACAAGGTTTAAGAAGAAGGAAGAGCCGGTTAAGGAGGAGCCAACTACCAAGACCTGCCCCTACTGTAAAACAGAGATTTCTATAGAAGCTAGTAGATGTCCAAATTGTACATCGGTTTTAGAGTTAGAGGAAGCAAATTAAGTTTAGATAGATAGGTGGGGTATATGATAGGATTAGTCTTAGAAGGAGGAGGAGCACGGGGTTCCTACCATATAGGGGCCTATAGGGCCATTATGGAGGAAGGAATTGAGATAAATGGTATAACTGGTACCTCAATAGGGGCCTTAAATGGGGCCATGATAGTCCAGGATGATTTTGAAACCTGTGCAGAGCTTTGGGAGAATGTAACCTATTCCATGGTAATCAATGCCAACGATGAGGAGATACAAAGACTAACTCAGCTAAGGTTAAATAGGGAGGACATAAGGACCCTGATAGAGACCTTAAGGCTGATTATTGATGGAAGGGGTTTTGATATCACCCCCTTTAAGGAGCTTTTGGATACCTATATAGATGAGGATAAGATTAGGAAGTCCCCCATGGACTTTGGGGTGGTTACAGTAAGCCTGTCAGATTTTAAGGCCTATGAGGTCTTCAAGGAGGATATCCCCCAGGGGGAGTTAAAGAATTATCTATTGGCATCAGCCTATCTTCCTGTCTTTAAGTCTGAAAAGCTGGGTGGCAAGATCTTCTTAGACGGGGGATTTTATGACAATCTACCCTTTAAGATGTTGCAGAACAAGGGCTACGATAAGTTGATTTTAGTCAGAACCCACGCCCGGGGACTTACCAGGAGGATAGATAGGGATGATGATAATATTATTGTCATTAGGCCATCAGAGGACTTAGGCAATACCTATATCCTGGAGGCTGATACCTGTAAGAGGAATATGCAGTTGGGATACTATGATGCCCTGAAGGTTTTTAGGAAGCTAAAGGGGCAGAGGTATTATGTAAATTCCCTTGATGATGAGGACTATTACTTTAATCTACTATTGAATCTGGAAGAGGACAAGATAGATAAAATAAGGAGGCTGCTTCATATAACCGATACTGGACCAGGTAGAAGAGTCCTCTTTGAGCTTATAGTACCCAAGCTAGGTTCCATGCTGGGCTTGAATAAGGATTTTACCTATGAGGACCTCCTGGTAGGCCTGCTGGAAAGAAAGGCTGAAGAACATGATGTGGAGAGGTTTGAGGTTTATGGCTTTGAAGGACTGCTTGAATCTGTATTGACCAGCCAGCCTCCCATTAAGCCCAAGACCCATGGTAGGTTATCGCCTATAGAGAGGATAATTGAGCGGGTGGATTTGGCGGCCATATTTAATAAGGATGAGGTTCTACTAAAGGTGGCAGACCTTATTTTTAGTAGATGATAAATATATTCTGGAGGTTATTACTTGTTAGACTTAGGTTTAATTACTGAAAAGTTGAGACAGAGGGTTCCTAGACCCTTAGAGAAGATGGCCAAGTGCGCTGTCCTTATTCCCCTGATAGAAAATCAGGGTCAGTGGGAGGTAATCTATGAGCTTAGGGCCATGGATATGAAAACCCAGCCTGGAGAAGTATCCTTCCCAGGAGGAGGGCTTGAGCCCAAGGAGACCTTTATGAAGGCAGCCATCAGGGAGACAGTGGAAGAGTTAAATATCAAGGAGGATAATATAGAGGTCTTGGGGGAGTTGGACTATATAATTTCCCCTGCCCATATGGAGATTCGTTGTTTTTTGGGTAGGATTATGGGGATAGATGTGGATAAGATCAAGCCTAATCCCAAGGAAGTGGACCACATATTCACAGTGCCCTTGGATTTTATCCTGAATACTGAGCCCAAGGGATATGTTTTGGAAAGCCATCCTAGATACAATGAAGAATTCCCCTATAATTTAATACCTGGTGGGAAGGACTATAAGTTTAGGCAGGCCAAACGCACCATTTATTTTTATCAGTATAAGGACTACACCATATGGGGCTTTACCGCCTCCATGACCAAGCATCTAGGAGAAATAATAAAGGACCTATAAAATAGGTCCTTTATCATTATATTAGTCTGTGAACATTTGGGTCCAGTAGATGGAACCTCCGCTTGCCTTATATGCTCCAACGCCAATTGTTCCAAAGCTTGGGTTTAGGATATTTGCCCTGTGGCCTGGTGAATTCATCCAGCCATTTACTACAGATTGGGCTGATTGGTATCCCATGGCTATGTTCTCGCCAGCTGTCCTATAGCTGATACCGAACTCCCTCATCATTTCGAAGGGACTTCCATAAGTAGGTGATGTATGACTGAAATAATTATTTATGGCCATGTCCTTTGATTTTTCCCTGGCCACATTAGATAATTTATCACTGGCGACTAGGGGGTTGAGTCCTGCCTTGGTCCTCTCTATGTTAACCAGTCTAACAACCTCTTGTTCTTGTTGAGATAGGTTGCTTGATTGTCCAGGTGTTTCAGGTTTACTTGGAGTTTGAGGTTTTTCAGGCTTAGACTCTTCTGGTTTCTTTGGGGGCTCAGTTGTTTCTGGAGCCTCAGGTTTTTCTTCGGTTTCTGGTGCTTCAGGAGTCTCTGTTTCTTCTTCAGTTTCTGGAGTCTTAGGCTCTTCTTCATTTCCAGGTGTCTCTGGTCTTTCAATTGGTTCTTGAGTCTTTGGCTTTTCTGGAGCCTTTGGTGTTTCTGGAACTTCAGGTGTCTCTTGGTTTCCTGGAGTTTCTGGAGTTTCAGGCACTTCAGGTGTTTCATTTTCCTCTGGAAGCTCAGATACTTCTGGCTCTTCTATTTCACCAGGAGTTTCAGGCTTATTAGGTATATTTATGATATTCTTGAATAGGTCCTCATAAATCCTAAGGCTAAGGGGCAGCTTGACTATTTCCCAATTCTTGAATTGGATAGTATCATAATTAAAACATCTATTTAGAACTGATTGTATGCTATAGCTCCTATTATAAGATCTTGCTGGGTTACCATAGCCTGCAGCTTCTACCATCGGTGAGCTTGATAAGATGATTACCAAGGCTAGTGTAGTTACTAGTATCTTCCTTGTCTTCTTGAACATTTTACTTCCTCCCTTTGATTTTTGAGTATTAGGTTTATCCCCAATCTCATTTGTAACTATTTTGTAACTTTTATCAGTATAGCATTAATTATTCCTTCTTAAAACCATCAAAAGATGGTGGACCTAGATAAATATGGTATCATAGTATATTTTAGCATAAAAAGCCCCCAATAACTGGGGGCTAGGGGGAATAGAACCTGTTCTCCATAAGGGAGATCAAGGAAGTTATATTCTAACCTGGTGGTAGACCTTTTTCCCCTTTCTTATCATCATCTTGCCTTCCTTAAAATCATCCAGGGTGATTATCTTTTGGATGCTATCCACCTTTACATCATCTATGCTTATCCCGCCTTGTTGGACTAATCTCCTACCTTCACTATTGGACTTGGTAAGGCCTAGACTAGTTAATAAATCAAGGATACCTATTCCTTCTTCAAAGATGGATTTGTCCATTTGAGTATAAGGGATACTGCCTTCTTCCTTGGAACCTGAGAATAAGGCCCTGGCAGCTTTTTGGGATTTTGTGGCTTCTTCTTCACCATGGACTAGTTTGGTTACTTCAAAGGCTAGGATTTCCTTGGCGGTGTTAATCTCGGAGCCTTCTAATGAGCCCAGTCTCCTTACCTCATCCATAGGCAGGAAGGTAAGCAGGGCTAGGAATTTCTCAACGTCTCTATCGTCCACATTTCTCAAGTACTGGTATAATTCATATGGTGGTGTCTTTTCTGCATCCAGCCAGATGGTTCCTTTTTCAGTCTTACCCATCTTAACTCCGGAAGCTGTGGTTAAAAGCTTAAAGGTCATGGCATAGGATTTGCCGTTTTCCAACTTCCTAATCAATTCATAGCCACCTAGGATATTGGACCATTGGTCACTGCCTCCTAGTTGGAGCTGGCAGTTGTACCTTCTATATAACTCCAGGAAGTCATAGGATTGTAGGAGAAGATAGCCAAATTCAAAGAAGGTCAGACCCTTTTCCAGCCTGTTCTTGTAGCTGTCCATGGTCAACATCCTGTTAACTGAGAAGTGGACTCCAATCTCCCTCATAAATGCCAAGTAGTTTAAATCCAAAAGCCAGTCTGCATTGTTGACCATGATGGCCTTGTCATCGCTAAAATCTAGGAAACGCTCAAATTGGGCCTTAAACCTTTTAGCATTATTGTCTATAAACTCCTTGGTCATGACCTGCCTCATATCGGTCCTTCCTGATGGGTCCCCAATCATGGTAGTTCCTCCACCTAGTAGGGCTATGGGCCTGTGGCCGGCTCTCTGCATGTGCATCATGGCCATGAGTTGGACCCAGTGTCCCAGGGTCAAGCTATCTGCAGTAGCATCAAAACCGATATAGAAAGTTACTGATTCCTTGCCTAACAGCTCTCTTAATTCATCTTCAAAAGTTACCTGATCTATAAAACCTCTCTCAGATAAAGTATCAAATACGTTTGTCATTCAACTTCCCTCCCAAATTATTTTGTCGGTATCAATATCAATTACTTCTTATTTTTAAGATTTTACCTTATTGTTTATTGAGATAAATCATAGAAAAGGGTTTCTTTCGTCTGTAAAGGACGAGAGAAACCCGTGGTACCACCTTAATTCGCATAAAGCCTCTTTAGCGTAACGTGCATGGACGTAATAGTTTCCTATTAGGCTCCGGATGCGTAATTCATTGATTTGTCTTATAGACTTTCCACCACCCAGTCTATTCTCTACTATTTAAGGCAAACCAACTACTAAAATCCTTCAAAGCCGATGATATTAAAGCCGATGATATTTTTATATGTATATTATTATATTAAAATTGTCTTGTCAAGGGAAAAAGTCAAGGATTTTACTCCTCGACTTTTAGTTCTTGACTATTCTCCCATAGGCCATGTATATTGCAATAGCTTGATGCTAAAATAGTACCGGATTTATTGGCTTTGAACCTAGCAACACCAAAGGGTGCTGTAAATATGTCTGACTCACCATGGGCTGCAAAATCATAAGTAGCTATTTCGATAGGGAACTTGGCCCCTTCTGGATGGAAGTAGATCTTTATCCATGAAATATAATGCTCAAAGGTATTTGGGTGGGGAATCTCCTCTCCTATAAGTACCTTAACTTCAACTTCCTCCCCAGCCTTGGCTGATTCTGGTGCATGGATTACCGGTACATGCTTTTCACCCTTCCAGTCACCGCTTTGATAAAGTCCGTTTAATGTTTTCAATTATACAACCTCCCCTTCACTCATAATAGAAGCTCAATAATTTGTATACCCATAATAACAGGTTAATACACAAATTTCTTTAGTATATAGCCCTTTAATAAGGTATAATATTATTATAAGAGTAAGGAGAGATATTGATGGGAAGTTTAAAATTGATTGCCACAACCAGCTTTGGCTTGGAGGCTATAGCTAAAAGAGAATTAATGGACCTTGGCTATGAGGATTTAAGGGTAGAAAATGGTCGGGTAATTTTTACAGGGACTGAAGAGGACATAGCTAGGACCAATATATGGCTGAGGACAGCCGACAGGGTCTTATTGCTGATGGGAGAATTCAAGGCTCTTACCTTTGATGAGTTATTCGAGAAGACCAAGGCCCTCCCCTGGGATGAATGGATTACCGAGGATGGGAACTTTGTAATTGAGGGTAAGAGTGTCAACTCTAAGCTATATAGTATTTCTGACTGTCAAAGAATTGTAGAGAAGGCGGTAGTAGAGAAACTGAAAACCAAGTACAAGCTGGACTGGTTTGAAAAGACTGGACCCAAGTACACCATAGAAGTATCTCTACTCAAGGATATAGCTAGCTTAACCATAGATACATCAGGTGAAGCCCTCCATAAGAGGGGGTATAGGGATAGGGCTGGAGATGCCCCCATCAAGGAGACCCTGGCAGCTGCCATGGTCCTTCTAAGCTACTGGAACAAGGATAGGGTCCTCTATGATCCGTTTTGTGGCTCAGGTACCATTCCTATAGAGGCAGCCATGATAGGTAAAAATATTGCCCCTGGCCTGGATAGAAGCTTTGCTGCAGAAGCATGGCCTAGGATTGATAAGGAAGCTTGGACCAAGGTCAGGAGGGAGGCCTTGGCAGCTATAGACAATGATACCCGGCTGGAGATTCTGGGCTCTGATATTGACAAAAGGTCTATTCTTAGGGCAAGGGACAATGCAGCCAACCTAGGCCTTGAAGATGATATAGCCTTCTTTATGAAGGATATGAGGGATGTGGACTTGGAGGATAATTATGGTGTAGTTATCACTAATCCTCCCTATGGGGAAAGGATGGGGGAACTGAAAGAGGTTCACCAGCTCTATAGGGATTTGGGGAAGAAGTTTGATGGGTTTAAGACCTGGTCCATTTATGTCATAACTGCAGAAGAAGACTTTGAAAAACTCTACGGGAAAAAGGCGGATAGGAAGAGGAAGCTTTACAATGGTAGGATAAAGGTTGATTACTACCAGTATTATGGTCCGAGACCACCTAAAAATTAGGAAGGGGAGGTAGCCTATGAATATCTATACCAAGACCGGAGACAAGGGTCAGACATCCTTATTTGATGGCAAGAGGGTATCCAAGGATGATATCAGGGTAGAGAGCTATGGCACTATTGATGAGCTTGGGGCCTGGATAGGCTTGGCCAAGAATTATGTTGAAAAAGGATCCATGTATGATGAGCTAGAAGGGATACAGAACAAGCTTTTTACTGTAGCTGCAGTTTTGGCAACTGAAGACTCAGTCAAGATAGAACATCAGATAGTAGAAGATGATATCTTGTATTTAGAGGGGCTGGTAGATTATTATATGGGGCAACTTAATAATCCAAAGGGTTTCATAATAAACGGTTCGAGTAAGCCAGCAGCCTACTTGCACCTAGCAAGGACGGTTTGCAGGAGAGGTGAAAGAAGGATTATTACCCTATCCAGACATGCAGATATCAACCCCCTGGTAACTAAGTATGTCAATAGACTTTCAGATGTGCTCTACGCCATGGCCAGGTATTCGGAAGCGGACCAAATAGAGGTTAAATATTAATTATAAAGAAGATGTAATAAAAATCTTGTGGATTAAATCCAGATTTTACTATACAATATAATTAACAAGTTAAATTGGTAAAATGACGAAAAATAGGACGTTATCTATAATATTAGAACCATATAAAATAAAAGGTGATAATATGATGAAAAAGGAAGAAGTGGCCCTAAAAGGAGACTTTAAGGATTATGGAATTTTAAATTATCACGTATTAGAGGGAATAGCAGATTGGGTTAGGGTTATTAACAAGGAAGGTATAATAATCTATGCTAATAAGTCCATGAAGGAAGACCTAGGAGAAGAAATTGTCGGAATTGCCTGTGAAGAGGCCCATTGTGGCTTGAACAATTGTAATTTCTGCATTACCAAGAGGAGCATGGCCACCGGTGAGGTTATACAAAAGGAAGAGATAATAGGTGGGAGGCATTATTCCATCAAGAGTTCTCCAGTCAAGGATTCCAATGGTGAAATATACGCGGCTGTGGAAGTCTTCAGGGATGTGACCAGGGAGAGGAAGCTGGAATTAGATCTAATCAATAAGAATAAAAAGATAAATAAGGACCTTCAATTTGCTAAGAGGATACAGGAGAAGATCCTACCTAGGAAGGGGGCTAATGACAGTCTTAAGCTGGACTATGTATATAAGCCGTCGGAAATCCTCAGCGGTGATATGTTTGACATGTTCAACATAGATGAGGACAATGTGGGAATCTATATAAGTGATGTAGCGGGAAAAGGTGTAGCTGCTTCCATGATGACCATGTTTATCAGACAGTCCATGAGGGTTATGAAGGATGATATTAAGAGCCCTTCTGCCGCCTTGGAGGAATTGCATAGGAGATTTGTAGCCCTGAACCTGGAAGCTGATAATTACTTTACCATGTTCTATGGAATATATAACACCAAGACCCAGGTTTTTAAATATGCCAACGCAGGCCATAACTGTATCCCAATTAGGTACAATGATAAGGACTTGGATTTACTTTTCAATAAGGGCTATCCAATCACCAGTCTTTTTGAGAATATTGTCTATGAGGAAAAGGAAATGCAGCTTAAGGTTGGAGATAAGATTTTCTTTTACACAGATGGTATTACGGAGGCAAGGGATATTTCAGGCAAGGAATTTGGTCTGGAGGAGGTCATTAATATTATCCAGGAGCAGCCAGATAATATTTTAACTATAATTGAAGATAAAATCATCAACCATAGTTGGGGAGAACAACAGGATGATTTTGCCATAGTACTTTTAGAAGTAATTGGATAAGACCTAGAATTGTATTCTAGGTCTTTATAATGAAGGGGAGGGATTAGATGACCATTAAAGTAGATTATTCCAATGCATTTATTAAAAAGGAAGAAGTCGATAATATTCTTGAACTCGTAGGCCTAAGCCATGATTTAGTCCATGGGAAGAAGGGGCCAGGCAAGGATTATTTAGGCTGGTTGGAGCTTCCCAAGGAAGTTGATAAGGAAGAGTTGGAGAGGCTAAGCACTGTAGCCAAAAGGATCCAGGAATCTTCAGATGCCTTGATAGTTATTGGTATAGGGGGCTCTTATCTGGGTGCCAGGGCATGTATTGAAGCCTTGAACCATAGCTTCTACAATGAGCTATCAGGGGAGAAGAGAAAGACTCCAAGAATCTATTATGTGGGACAAAACATCTCCACTACTTATATTTTGGACTTATTTGATGCTATAGAGGGACTGGATATAAGCCTTAATGTTATATCTAAATCTGGCACCACCACCGAGCCAGCCATAGCCTTTAGGCTCTTCAAGGAGTACCTGGAGGACAAGTATGGCAAGGAGGAGGCCAGGAAGAGGATAGTAGTTACTACTGATAAGGAGAAGGGAGCCCTAAAGGAGTTAGCCAGAATAGAGGGTTATGAGAGCTTCGTAATTCCAGATGATGTGGGGGGCAGGTATTCGGTCTTGACTCCAGTAGGACTCTTGCCCATTGCAGTGGCGGGTATAGACATATACAAGCTCTTGGAAGGGGCAGCTTCTGGTCAGGAAGAGTATGCCATTAGGAATCTCAAGGAGAACCCAGCATATCAGTATGCTGCTATAAGGAATATCCTCTACAAGAAGGGCAAGGCTATAGAGATTTTGGTCAACTATGAACCAGCCCTAACCTACCTAGCTGAATGGTGGAAGCAGCTATATGGTGAATCAGAGGGCAAGGATGGCAAGGGAATCTACCCTGCCTCAGTGAACTTTACCACCGATCTTCATTCCATGGGCCAATATATTCAGGATGGTAGGAGGAACCTCTTTGAGACAACCATCAATATAGGAAGATCCCATGGGGAGATTATCATCAAGGAATCAGAGGATGATTTAGATGGACTAAACTATCTGGCTGGAAAGAGCCTAGATGAGGTCAATAAGAAGGCCTTTGAAGGTACTCTCAAGGCCCATGTATCTGGGAATGTACCCAATATAATAATAGAGGTTCCAGAGTTAAATGAGTATTATCTTGGTAAGCTGTTTTACTTCTTTGAAAAGGCCTGCGCTATATCAGGTTATCTCTTAGGTGTTAACCCCTTTGACCAGCCAGGGGTGGAGGAGTATAAGAGGAATATGTTCCAACTATTGGGTAAGCCAGGATATTAAAGAGCCTGATAAGCAAGTACATTATAAAATAAAAAGATTAATGAATGGATACAATAGATGTTAGAGATTAATCCAGAGGTGTTATAATGAGAACATTCTTGAAGGCATTTATTGTATCCTTTTTAGCTTTTTTTGTGGCCTTTTATTTGGGAACCAGAGTCTCCCTTGTGCATAATTCTAAGATAAGTGGGGATATGGATATAGGTTTTGCTGAAAATATCCACAAACCCAACAGGCTCCTGACTAAGTTTGAATCCCAGCCCAGTGAGCCGGAGGAATTCTCCTCCTTGGAAGAAGCCTTTGAAAAAAGCCAGCGGCTAAATTTTATCATCCTGGGTATGGAGGATGTAAGGACTGATACCATAGTATTAGGTTCCCTATGCCAAAGGACCAAGACTGTAGACTTAATTGCCATCCCCAGGGATACCTATATCCACAGGAAGGGTTACGATGAAGGGGGCAAAAGAAGAATCAATAGCGTCTACCAAGACCATGGGATTTCTGGTGTCAAGCAGACCATTTCCTATATTATGGCTGGTATTCCCATCCATTATTATGTAATCATTGATTATGAAGGGGTGGAGAAGCTGGTGGACCTGGTAGGTGGAGTTGAAGTTGATGTTCCCTTCCATATGAAGTACCGGGATTCATCCTCAGACCCTCCTCTGGATATCGACATTAAGGAAGGCAGGCAGCTACTTAAGGGAAAGGAGGCCCTAGACTTTATCAGGTATAGGAAGGGTAACAATAGGATGGGCTATCCTGATGGGGATTTGGGTAGGATTAAGGCCCAACAGGCATTTCTGAAGGCCTTTGCCTCCAAGGCCATGGATAATCTGGTGCCCATCATAAGCAAGGGACTTAAATATATTGAAACGGATTTAAGATTAATGGAGGCCCTAACCTATGGACGGAATATGATTGGTGCATCTAGTGAAGATATTCGGTTTAGACTCTTGCCAGGCAAACCAGATTTAAGAGAGGTGGATAAAAGGATTTATTCCTACTATATCTATAATGATAGGGAGACCAAGGCCATGCTAGAAGAGATCTACAATGTAAGGGGCCAAGGAATTAATAAAGCTGTAGACTAGTTATAAGTCTACAGCTTTTTAATAAGTTTATTTACAAGTCCTACCTTAAACGGCAGCTTTTTCATTCATTTCCTGTTTTTTTTGACTGAGTATAGATTCACCAATCAAATAGACATTTCCAGCCCCCATGGTAACTACTATATCTCCATCCTGAATATTTTTTAATAGGTATTCTTCTATTTCTTCAAAGGTAGATAGGTAGATAGCATTACCTGTTTTTTTGTTGATTTCATTTGCCAAGTCCTTGGAGTGGATATCTCCGTTATCATATTCCCTCGCTGCATATATGTCGGTTATGATTACTTGGTCTGCATCCTTAAAGGACTGGGAAAAAGAATCCAATAATATCTTAGTCCTAGTAAAGGTATGGGGTTGGAAGATGCAGTATATTTTACCTGTAGAGCTCTTATTGATTGCCTTCAGGGTTACCTGGATTTCCGTTGGATGATGGGCATAATCATCTATTATCTTGGCTCCCTTGATGTACCCTTTAAGCTCAAGTCTCCTATGGACCCCAGTATAAAGGGCTAGGTAACTAATGATATCATCCATACCTACCCCATGGATATAGGCAGTAGCTATGGCAGCCAGGGAGTTATAGATATTGTGTTTTCCCATTACCTGCAATTTGATTGGATAGTATTCTTCATCCCTGATATTTAGGGTAAAGGAAGGATAACCTTCTTCAGAAAATACTATGTCCTCAGCCTTGAAGTCACATTCATTATCTATTCCGAAGGTTATGACCTTGGCCTTGGTGGCTTCTATGACAGGACGGCAGTTAGGATCGTCTGCGTTAATTATTAGGTTACTGTTCTTTCCTAGGTTCTTGCCGTATTGAACAAAGGTTTCTATGATATGGTCCATGCTTTTAAAGTAGTCTAGGTGGTCTTCATCAATATTAAGTATGATTGCAGTTGTAGGATAGTATTTTAGGATATTGGCCTTGTATTCACAGGCCTCAGTTAGGATATAATCATCACTACCTAGTTTTACATTGCCCCCTATATCATCTAATTCTCCACCTAGGAGGACTGTTGGATCCAAGATACCATGGTTGGTGATGGTGGTTATCATACTGGTTGTTGAAGTCTTACCGTGTGTTCCTGATACGGCAATTGAGTAGGTATAGTTTTTCATCAGAGCCCCTAGGAAGGTTGCCCTATCTATGGTATCTACTCCAGATTCGAAAGCTGCTTTAAGCTCTTCATTGTCAGGAGAGATAGCATCTGTATAGATAATCAAGTCTGCTCCAGAGATATTGTCCTTATTATGATTTATGTAAATAATTGCACCTAATTTCTCTAATCTTTTGACTATTGGGTTGTATTTTGTATCTGTACCTGTTACCTTGTAACCTTTGGTTAAAAGGATTTCTGCTAATCCACTCATGCTAATTCCGCCGATGCCGATAAAATGTATGTGGTTATACTTGTGGTCTTCTAATACGAATCTAAACATAAGGTTTCCTCCTATATATGTCTAATAAAAAAATAAATATCGAATTATTTTGGATAAATATAACACCTATCCGCATGAAGATAATATATTTTTATTATTGCCAAGATATCTAATAATATTATTCTATTCAAAATAAATAACTTTGCTACTGATTGATTATATCATATCAAATTAATTTTAAAAGAACAAATTTAAGTAAATAATCCTCTAATAGGTAAAAATAAAAAATTTTTAAAAATATTTCAAAAAATTTCAAAAAAAAGAAGGAGTTTTTGGAAGTATGTAGAAATAACCTAATAAGGGATATTCTGCATCAAAGGAAGGTGGTGAAGGACAATGATGATCACTGACGTTAGGGTAAGAAAGATTACTGAGGAAGGCAAAATGAAGGCGATAGTATCCGTTACCTTTGATGATGAGTTTGTTGTACATGACATTAAAATCATCGATGGACAAAATGGATTATTTATTGCTATGCCTAGTAGGAAGATGGCAGACGGTGAATTTAGAGACATTGCTCACCCTATAAATGCCACCACTCGTCAAAAGATTCAGGAAGCTGTATTTAGCGAGTATGAAAAAGTTCTAGCTACTGAGTAAAAAGGGCCCTTTAGGGGCTCTTTTTACTTTGTAAAGATTGACTTGTATATTGGATATAGGTTGTAATATAATTAGTATGGGTATGATATATTTAAGTCAAATGAGGTGTAATTATGAAGGTATCGATTATTCTTGCTGCAGGTGAAGGCACAAGAATGAAATCTAAGATTCCAAAGGTACTACATAAGGTCTGTGGAAAACCTATATTAGAGTATGTAATAGATGCTAGCATAGGGGCCCAGGTCCAAAAGAATGTGGTAATCGTTGGGCACGGCGGAGATGAGGTAAGGGATTACTTCAAGGGTAAGGGGCTTATCTTTGAAAACCAACCCATCGGCCAAGGAGCGCCTTATGGAACAGGCTTTGCTGTTATGCAAGGACTCAAACACGTGGATGATGAAAGTACAGTGGTAATTCTCTGTGGTGATACTCCGCTTATAAGGAAGGAAACCATAAATAGGTTATTTGCCTACCATAATGAAGGGAATTATTCCTGTACTGTTTTAACGGCCATTTTGGATGACCCCACTGGTTATGGCAGAATCATCAGGGATGAAGTAGGCAATATATCTAAGATTGTCGAAGATAAGGATGCTACTGAAGAAGAAAGGCAGGTAAGGGAGATAAATGCAGGCATTTACTGCTTTACTGGTAAGATGCTTAAACAGGGTCTTTCTAAGATAGACGATGATAATGCCCAGGGAGAATTCTACCTGACAGATGCTGTGGAAATTCTAAAAAATGAGGGCTATAATGTAGGTGCCTATGTTATTGAAGACCCAGTAGAAACCCATGGTATCAATAATAGGGTTCAACTGGCCTTCAGTGAAAAGGTTATGCGCCAAAGAATCAATGAGTTCCACATGTTAAATGGCGTAACCATAATCAATCCTGAGACAACTTACATTGAGGATGGGGTTATTATCGGAAGGGACACCATAATCTATCCCAATACCTACTTGGAAGGAGCTACTACAATAGGTGAGGACTGTGAAATCAGATCTAATACCAGAATTGTAGATAGTAGAATAGGGGATGGGGTATGTATAGAATCATCCCTAATTGAGGAGAGCAGTGTTGGTGATGGTACTAAGATTGGTCCCAATGCCCATCTAAGACCAAAGAGCAACTTAGGCAAGAACATCAAGATAGGTAATTTTGTAGAAGTTAAGAATTCCACTTTAGGAGATAATGCTAAGGCTGGACATTTAGCCTATATTGGCGATGCCTTCATAGGCAAGAACACCAATATTGGCTGCGGTGTTATATTTGCTAATTATAATGGTAAGGATAAACAAATAACCAAGGTTGGAGACCATGTATTTATAGGAAGTAACTCCAATTTGGTGGCCCCTGTTAATATTCATGACTGGGCCTATATAGCTGCAGGCTCAACCATTACCAAGGATGTAGAAGAGGCATCCTTATCAATAGCAAGGGCAGAGCAAGTTAATAAGCTAAACTGGGTGGATAAAAAAGGATTAAGATAAGGAAAAATAAAGAACTTAGGAGGAGAAGGTATTATGAATTTAGGCCTGGCTGGTATCAAAATTCTTGCAGGAAATTCAAATCCTGCCCTGGCTCAAAAGATAGCCAATGAGTTAAATGTGCCAATTGCAAAATGTGATGTTACACATTTTAGCGATGGTGAAATCAATGTTAATATTATGGAAACAGTAAGGGGCATGGATGTATTTATTATTCAACCCACTTGTTCACCTGTAAATGACAATCTTATGGAGCTTTTAATCCTGATTGATGCTGTAAAAAGGGCTTCTGCTGGAAGAATCAATGCAGTTATCCCATATTATGGGTATGCTAGACAAGATAGAAAGACCAAGGCAAGAGAGCCAATAACTGCTAAACTAGTAGCTGATCTATTAACAATAGCTGGAGCAGACAGGGTAATAACTATGGACTTACATGCTGGACAGATACAAGGGTACTTTGATATTCCAGTGGACCACTTGACGGCCATCCCACTTCTGGCTAACTATTATAAGGATAAAATATCACCTGAGACAGTAGTGGTATCACCGGATTTAGGTGGGGTTACTAGGGTAAGAAACTTTGCTAATGTCTTGGACCTACCTATAGCCATGATTGAAAAAAGAAGACCCAAGGCCAACGTTTCAGAGGTAATGAATGTTATAGGAGATATAGAAAACAAGGATGTTATCCTGGTGGACGATATCATAGACACAGCAGGAACCATCTGTCAGGCAGCATCTGCCCTTAAGAAGTTTGGGGCCAAGAAGATCTATGCTTGTGCAACTCACGGAGTCCTGTCTGGACCCGCAGTAGATAGAATACTCAACTCTGAACTAGAAGAGTTTCTAATAACCGACACCATTCCACTGGACGAGTCCCGCAGGGGTGACAAGATAAAGGTAATAACTGTAGCTGAGTTATTTGGAGAAGGCATAAGAAGGATTAATACTAATAAATCTATAAGTATAATATTTGATTAGTTCAGGAGATGATAAATTGTACCTTGTAGTAGGATTGGGTAATCCAGGTAAAGACTATACTAATACCAGGCATAATGTAGGTTTTGATACTGTAGAAGTACTTGCTGAAAGGAATAATATTATATTAAGTAAGCTTAAGTTTAAGTCCCTTTATGGGGAAGGGACTATAGGAGGCCAAAAAGTAATTTTAGTTAAGCCCCAGACCTATATGAATAACAGTGGTATAGCAGTAAGGGATATAGTGGATTTTTACAAGATACCAGTAGAGAATATAATCGTTATAGTTGATGATATAGATATAGGATTTGCTGATTTGAGAATTCGAGCAAAGGGTAGTTCTGGTAGTCATAATGGACTAAAATCAATCATATATCATTTAAGAGATGACAATTTCCCAAGGATAAGGATAGGTATTGGCCAGAAACATCCAGAGCAGGACCTTTCTGATTTTGTATTGAGTAGGTTTTCGAAAGAAGAAAGAATTGACATAGATGTTACAATTCAAAGGGCTGCAGAGGCGGCTGAGACCATAGTTAGGGATGGAGTTAACCAGGCTATGAATGAATTTAATATAAAACCCAATAGGGCCCAGGATTAAACCTGGGCTTAAGGTATTGCAAGGAGTAGACTAGAATGAAGAACTTTTTGATTGACCCTTTATTGAATATGGATTCATACAGGGCCTTGTTGGAGGATATAGCCAAGGAGGTAAGTCCTATCTCCACCTATGGATTGATAGATGAGGACTTAGGACACTTTATCTGTGCCTTAAATGAGCACTTAGACAGGCAGATACTCCTGATTACCTATGATGAAGCTAAAAGTAGGCGCTTGTATGAGGATATTAGAAATCTTGGTCATGATAGTGTAGAGATCTTTCCTGCCAAGGAAAAGCTCTTTTATGATATAGATGCATCTAGCTATGAAAATCTTAATCAAAGGCTCAAGGTAGTTTCAAAACTTCTGGCTGGAGAGAACATCATAGTAATAGCCTCCCTAGAAGCCCTTTTAGACAAGCTGGTCAGAAGGGATATTTTTGAGGCCTACACCCAGACTATAACCTTTGGAGAGAGTATCGACCTAGGGAAACTAGTTAATAATTTAACGATAGCTGGTTATGAAAGGGTCCATATGGTAGAGGGTATCGGTCAGTTCAGTATCAGAGGAGGTATCATAGACATCTTCTCCCCCAATAGTTCTAATCCCTATAGGATAGAGCTCTTTGATGATGAGGTGGACTCCATCAGGGTATTCGATGCCATTACCCAAAGGTCCTTAGAGGTGGTGGATAATATAAAAATCCCACCTGTCAAGGAAATCCTGGTCCTGGATGAATACAGGGAGGTCCTATGTGACAATCTAAGGGAGGAATTAAAAAACAATAAATACCAGGTTAAGACCCTGGAGAAATACGGGAGATACTTGGAGTTACTGGAAGAAAGGGCTTATATAGCCAATGATTACATGGTCCTTCCCTTCATACCTGAGGAATATCTTACTTCCTTTATGGGCTATCTAAATGATAATTCCCTAATCTTCATGGATGAGCCCAAGAGAATGGAAGAAAAGGCTGAGGATATCAGGGAGGATTTATATTTAAAAACCAGTGACCTCTTGGAGGCAGGGGAAATCCTATCCTCCCATGTGGGTATAGTATATGATTATAGGGATATATTGGATAGAAGCTTGGAAAAGACCCTAGTTACCAGTAGTAGCCTCATGATGGGCTCGGAGGATATTAAGCCTAGGGCAATCCTTAGGTTTACAGTAAAGCCCATGACCAGCTACCATAACAAGTTGGATTTATTAGTAGAAGATATAAACCACTATAAGTATAGGGGTTATAAGATAATCATCCTGTCGGGTACCGAGGAGAGGGGCAGACGCCTAAGGGATAACCTCCAAGATTTGGGGGTATCAAGCACCTTTACCACTGATAGGGCTGAAGAAATCAAGTCAGGCCAGCTCTTTATAACTACAGGAAGTGTTGCCAATGGTTTTGAATATTCCACCATAAAGCTGGTTGTCCTTAGTGACAAGGAGATATTCGGAGCCCAGAAGCAGAAGACCAGGACTAGAAAGAAATCCAAGGATAAGCTCCTAAGTATAGCTGACTTAACAGTAGGAAGCTACCTAGTCCATGAAACCCATGGTATAGGCCGGTATGAGGGTATAGAGCAGTTGGACATCCAAGGAGTAAAGAAGGACTATCTGACCATAAGATATAAGGGGCAGGATAAGCTCTATATACCCATTGACCAGATGAATTTGATTCAAAAATACATGGGGGCAGATGGAATCAAGCCTAGAATAAATAAACTAAATAGTGGGGAATGGCAGAGGACCAAGGCCAGGGCCAAAAAGGCTGTAGAGGATATAGCTCAGGATTTACTGGACATCCATGCCCAGAGGGAGACTCAGAAGGGCTATGCCTTTAGCAAGGATACACCATGGCAGAGGGAGTTTGAAGACCTCTTCCCCTTTGAGGAGACTGAGGGGCAGATTAGTTCTACCCTGGAGATCAAGAAGGACATGGAAAAGTCCAGACCCATGGACAGGTTACTCTGTGGAGATGTGGGCTATGGGAAGACTGAAGTGGCCCTTAGGGCTGCCTTTAAGGCTATCATGGATGGGAAGCAGGTAGCCATCCTAGTCCCAACCACCATCCTAGCCCAACAGCACTATAATACCATGGTGGAAAGGTTTAAGAACTTCCCCATTAAGCCCGCCTTACTCAGCAGGTTTAGGACTCCTAAAGAGGTAAAGCTGACCTTGGAGGGACTTAAGAATGGCTCTGTGGATATAGTGGTAGGGACCCATAGGCTCTTGTCCAATGATGTAAAGTTCAAGGATCTGGGCCTCTTGATTATTGATGAGGAGCAGAGGTTTGGGGTCAAACATAAGGAGGCCTTAAAGAGGTTAAAGGCCAATATAGATGTCCTTACCTTATCAGCAACCCCAATTCCCAGAACCCTTCATATGTCTCTAGTGGGGATAAGGGATATGTCTGTTATAGAGGAGCCCCCTGAGGAGAGGTATCCTATCCAGACCTACGTGGTAGAATACAATGAATCCATGATCAGGGATGCCATCCTCAAGGAAAAGGCCAGAGGGGGCCAGGTTTACTTTGTCTATAATCGAGTTCAAACAATAGACAAGATGGCTTCACACTTAAGGGCCCTGGTACCAGAGGCCAAGTTTGCAGTTGGCCATGGACAGATGGGTGAAAGGCAGCTAGAAAAGGTAATGATGGACTTTTATAATAAGGAACAGGATGTCCTAGTATGTACTACCATCATAGAGACAGGCTTAGATATACCCAATGTCAATACCATCATAATCTACGATGCTGACAAGATGGGCCTATCCCAACTCTACCAGCTGAGGGGGAGGGTAGGAAGGACCAATAGGATTGCCTATGCCTATTTCACCTATGAAAGGGATAAGGTCCTGACTGAGATAGCTGAAAAAAGACTCAGGTCCATCAAGGAGTTTACGGAATTTGGCTCAGGCTTTAAAATCGCCATGAGGGATTTAGAGATAAGAGGGGCAGGCAACCTTTTGGGTATGCAGCAACATGGTCATATAGAGGCCATAGGCTACGATTTATATGTAAAATTCTTAAGTGAGACCATCAAGAGGCTCAAGGGAGAAACCAAGGAAGAACCCATTGAGACTACCATAGATTTGAATGTGGATGGGTATATACCTAAGGGATATATAGAAGATGAGGAGCAAAAGATAGAGATATACAAGAAGATTGCAGCAATTGAAGGTTATGACGACTATAGTGAGCTCTTGGATGAGCTGATAGATAGGTTCGGAGATGTTCCCCTAGAGGTGAGAAACTTGATGCAGGTTTCCTATCTCAAGGCCTTGGCCAATAAAAACAACATAAAGAATGTTATCCAGATGAATAAAGCCATAAAATTGGAGCTGGTGTCAGCTGATAAGCTATCCCTGGAGTTAATCCAGGAGTTGTCCCTGGAGTATGGTAGGGCCCTAGCCTTTAACCTATCCAATGAGCCCAGCCTGGAATACAGGTTCAAGGGCGATGCCCTTGAGGAACTTACCCAACTTTTGGAAAAAATTGACGGTTTTGAGATAGACAGTGATAATGTATGATAAAATAAAACCTTTATGGTAGAGAGGATGTTTTAATTGACCAATTTATATGCAAGGACCAGATTTTTAACCCTATCCCTTATAATCTTGCTGGTGGTATCCTTGGTTGGATGTCAAAAAGCCCCTGAAGGAGTAGTGGCCATAGTAAATGGGGAGGAAATCAGAGAGGAAGATTTTGATGCCGAATTCGAAATCTATAGGGAAACATACTCAAGGGAACTGGGAGAAGATGCCCTAAGCCAGGTGGGAGAAGATGGGACTTCCCTTGAAGACCAGATTAAACTGATTACAATTGATACCCTGATAGTGGAAAGGCTGATACTCCAGGATGCTAATGAGAAGGGTATTGCTGTAACTGACCAAGATGTTGATGAAAGAATCGAAGAACTTACGGAGGCTCTGGGAGGAGAGGAAGAACTCGACAAATTCCTAGAGGATTATTCCCTTAATCGAGATTTCTTTACAGACCATATAAGAAGGGCTCTCATACTAGAAAGACACAACCAGGAATATATAGATGGGCTTGATATTAATAAGGATGAAGCTAGGGAATTCTTTGAGACAAATAAAGAAAACCTGATAGTACTAAGGGGGAGCCACATCCTATTAAAGACTGAAGAAGATGCTAGGAAGATCCTAGAGCGCTTGGAAGATGGCGAAAAATTTGAGGACTTGGCTATAGAGGAGTCTGAAGACAGCGTGTCCGCCCTTGATGGTGGAGATCTGGGCTATATCATTCCAGGTAGTTATACTGGGTTTGAAGAAATTGAAGACGCCTTGTTGGAATTAGAAGTTGGCTCTATCAGTGACTTGGTTGAAACGGAGGCTGGATTCCATATAGTAAGGTTAGACGAGAGGAAGGACACCTTTGAAGAGCTTGAAGAAGACATCTTAGAGCTATTAAAAAATCAGAAGTATAGGAGTTTTGTAGAGGATTTAAGGGATGATGGAAAGATTAAGGTCTATCTGGATATCAACAAGTAAATATAAGGGTTATATGAATAAACATAAAATGACATTGATGTATAAAATTTACCTGTTAGTTGAATAATAATCTTACTACACTTATGGATAAGGAGGATTAATTTTGAAAGCTACAGGTATCGTTCGAAGAATAGATGACTTAGGCAGAGTAGTTATACCTAAAGAGATTAGAAGAACCTTAAGAATTAGGGAAGGGGATCCTCTGGAAATATTTACTGATAGAGAAGGTCAGGTAATATTAAAGAAATACTCACCCATAGGAGAGTTAAATGATTTTTCCGGTGAATACTGTGAAGCCCTATATGAGAGTACAGGTCATATAGCCATTATATCTGATAGAGATAATATAATAGCCGTAGCGGGCTCATCTAAGAAGGAGTACCTGGAAAAGAGAATTAGCCCGGAATTAGAAAAGATAATAGAAGGAAGAAGTACTTATGCGACTGACCAGGAGAATGCCATAATAAAGTTATACTATGGAGATGAAAATCTGGACTCCTATAAGGCCCAGGTCATAACCCCCATAGTCATGCAGGGGGACCCAATCGGTTCCATAACCCTCCTATCCAAGGAGCCTAATACATCTATGGGGGATATGGAAGTGAAACTATTAGAAACAGCAGCCAAATTCTTATCTAAACAAATGGAAAACTAATACCTACCAAGGGTAGGTATTTTTTATGACTAGACAAGGTGCTAATTTACTTATGCTGAAGAATATGATATAAGTAATCTATGAAATTCCTATCTATATTTATAAAAAGATGTAAATGAGGTGAAACCCATGTCCAAGGGCAATAGTTTTATAAAAGGCGCTGCAATCTTAGGTGCAGCAGGTGTTTTAGTGAAAATCCTAGGAGCCCTCTATCGGATTCCCTTAGGAAACATAATCAAGCCAGAGGGTATGGGATATTATCAGACAGCCTATCCCTTTTATGTGCTCCTATTGACCATATCAACTTCGGGGGTTCCCGTAGCCATAGCCAAGCTAGTTTCAGAGAAGAGTGCCATAGGGGATTATAGGAATGCCTACAAGGTATTTAGGGTGGCCTTGACCGGGCTCTTCATAGCTGGGGTCCTGACCTCCTTATTCGTCCTTATAAATGCAAGGGGGATTGTGGAGTCCTTAGGCAATCCCAATGCCTACTATGCCCTGATTGCCCTGGTGCCTGCTCTCTTCTTTGTGCCAATAATGGCAGCCTTTAGGGGATTTTTCCAAGGAAGGCAGAATATGGTTCCTACAGCCCTATCCCAAATTAGCGAGCAGCTTTTTAGGGTTGTCCTGGGGCTACTTATCACCTACCTTCTCTTGGGAAAGGGTATCCCTTTCGCAGCAGGTGGGGCATCTTCAGGTGGATCCTTGGGGGCTTTAGCAGGTACCATAACCATGTACATAATCTTTATAACCAATAAAAAGACCATAAATGAGGAAATAAGGACTTCTATTAGCAGGGAGGAATATGGGGTCAGTGAGATAATTAAAGACCTATTGGTTATAGCAGTTCCCATAACCATAGGGGCAGCCATAGCTCCTATCATGGATGCCATTGATGCAAGTATGGTAATAAAGAGGCTCCAGACTATAGGGTATAGCGAAGGGGTAGCTAACGAGCTCTATGGCCAACTAAAGGGATATGCCCAGACCCTGATTAACCTACCCCAGGTCTTTTCCATATCCATTGCCATGAGCCTGGTCCCTGCAATAGCCAATGCCAAGGCAAGGAAGCAAAAGAAGGAAGTAGAGGGCATAATAGGTTCAGGCATCAGAATAACCCTTTTAATAGGGTTACCTTGTGCCCTGGGGCTATTTGTCCTGGCCAGGCCTATTATCGGGCTCTTATATTTCAAAAATACTCCAGAGACCATAGCCAGTATAGGGGAGATCTTAAGCTACCTATCCTTTGGGGTTATATTTTTAACCCTGGTTCAAACCCTGACATCCATGCTCCAGGGTTTGGGTAGGCCCTTGATACCGGTGGTGAATTTATTTATTGGGGCTGTATTTAAGTTTATCCTGACCTATACCTTAACGGTAATTCCAAGCATCAATGTAAAGGGGGCTGCCATAGGGACTGTAGCCGCCTATGCTACAGCATCTATCCTAAACCTAATTAGCCTTGCCTACTTGACTAAGATGCAGTTCAATTATTTTAATGTATTCGTAAAGCCCTTGATTTCAAGCCTTGGAATGGCTGTACTTGCAAGGTTTAGCTATATAATACTGTATGGTATAGTAGGCTCAAAACTATCAACCATAGTCTCCATAATGATTGGAGTTGTGGCTTATGTTATATTATTGATAATAACGGGTACCATAACAAGTGAAGATATGCTACTATTACCTAAAGGCCAAAATATAGCCAGGAAATTGGATAAGTACAATCTGATGAAATAACAAAAGAGGGGATATTCGATGGGGAAGATATTTATAGTGGGTCTAGGCCCTGGAAGTGTTGATGAATTAACCTTAGGGGCTCTTAAGAGGATAGAGTCTGGCAAGAAAAACTACCTAAGAACTGAGAAACATCCTACTGTGGCTTATTTCAAGGAAAAGGGTATTTACTATAAGTCCTTTGATTATATCTATGATATGGAAGCGGATTTTGATACCGTCTATGAGATGATAGTTAAGGAGTTGGTAAAGGAAGCCTCAATCCATGGAGAAATAAATTATTATATACCTGGTAATCCCATGGTGGCTGAAAAGACAGTGGAACTCCTATTGGAGATGGATATAGAAACTGAAATCATATCAGGCATGAGCTTTATAGAGCCCATGATTGAGCTTGTGGGAAGGGATCCCATCCATGGTTTAAAGATAGTAGATGCCACTGAATTTACCCATCAGCAGGTGGATATAAACTCAGACATGATAATAACCCAGGCCTATAATAGGAGGATCTTGATAGATTTGAAGATTACCCTTTCTGAAGTTTATGGGGATGATTATAAGGTATGGATTGTCCACAGTGCGGGAGTAAAAGGTGCTGAGAAAATAGAGCATATTCCCATCTATCAGCTGGACAGGATTGAGGAAGTAGGGCACTTAACAAGTGTATATGTACCTAAAATTTCAGAAGAAGGTAGGAAAGTATTTGATTTTAATGATTTAATAGGTATAATGAAATTGTTACGTAGTGAAAATGGCTGTCCCTGGGACATGGAGCAAACCCATGAGTCCATTAGGCAGTCGGTGATTGAAGAAGCCTATGAGGTTGTAGATGCCATTGATGAAGGGGATATCGATAATTTAGTTGAAGAACTGGGTGACCTACTCCTTCAGGTTATATTTCACTGCCAAATTGGATATGATGAAGGTGAATTTAATCTAATTGAAGTGACATCTGCCTTGGCAAACAAGTTAATTTACAGGCATCCACACATATTTTTACAAAAAAATGTAGAAAATTCTAAGGAAGTAGTATATAATTGGAATAAGTTAAAAGATTCCAAACGTGGATATCAGGACCTTACAGACATATTAAAAGACTTGCCTAGCTTTCCTGCCCTGTTAAAAGCAAGTAAAATACAGGATAGGGCAGCAGAGGTTGGCTTTGACTGGGATGATATGACTGGCCCCTTGGAAAAGATAAAGGAAGAGTATTATGAGGTATTAGATGCAATCAAGAGGTTTGGCAAGGATGATGAAAGGGTAGAAGATGAAATAGGGGACTTGATATTTGCAGTTGTCAACCTGAGTAGGTTCCTAGATGTAAATCCTGAGGTAGCCCTAAACAAAACAAATAAGAAGTTTATCAAAAGGATTGAATTTATGGAGTTAGAATCCAAAAAAATGGGTAAGAAGTTAGAAACGATGGATTTACAGGATATGGAAGACCTTTGGAACAAGGCTAAGGACTCATAGGCATTTATAAAAAGTTTTACTTTTTATTTGTTGTATAAATGCTTCAATAAAACTATTTATTAGGGAGGAATTTTCAATGAACAAAGCTGAATTAGTAGCCAGTATAGCAGAAAAGAGTAACTTAACTAAAAAGGACGCAGAGGCAGCTCTTAATGGATTTATTAAATCCGTTGAGGAAGCATTAGCAGAAGGCGATAAAGTACAACTAGTTGGATTTGGTACATTTGAAGTTAGAGCTAGAAAGGCTAGAGAGGGAAGAAACCCAAGAGATCCTAAAGAAGTAATTCAGATTCCTGCATCCAAGGCACCAGTTTTCAAGGCTGGTAAGGCTTTAAAGGAAATTGTTAATAAGTAATACTATTATAAAAAATCAGGTTCTGAACCTGATTTTTTTTATCTAAGGGGGTTGAGCTATATTAGGATTGATAAGTTTCTTAAGAATTCAAGGATAATCAAGCGAAGGACGGTTGCCAAGGAAGCTTGTGAGCAGGGTAGGGTTCTGCTTAATGGGAAGGTGGCCAAACCTGGAGATGAGGTCAAGCTTTCTGATGTCATAGAAGTCAAGTTTGGAAATGGATCCCTAAAGGTAGAGGTAACCATGCTCAAGGATAATCCTAAAAAGGATGAAGCCGATTTAATGTATAAGACCTTATAATGACAAAATAGAAGAATAACAGTTATATATTATACTTCAACAGGTATAAAAAGGCCTCCTATATCATAGATATTAGAAAGATAGGGGGCGTTTTTTATGAGTGAAAATATGGTGAATTTTAAGAATCAAAATATATCAATTGAAGATAGGAACAGGGTTAGTATATCCGGTGTTGAGAGTGTGGATAGTTTCAATGAAAACACCATCGTGCTGTCAACTATTAAGGGAGATTTAAGTATAAAGGGGGAGGACTTAAATATAAGCAAGCTTAACCTTGATGAGGGCTCTGTCAGGATATCAGGTCTGATTAATAGCCTAACCTATATTAGTAAAGAGGGGGCACCGAAAAACTTCATGGGCAAGCTCTTTAAGTAAGCGGTGGTTGTCATGCTGGGAGTAAAGATTATAGATGAATTCTATATATTTCTAATAGCCATAAACTATGGTTTGATTATAGGGGGAATATATGATTTTTATAGGGTCTTTAGGCACTTCTCTAAACAGAGAAAGTTATTAGCTGCTCTTGAAGACCTATTCTTTTGGATTATTACTGCCCTAATTATATTTATATTTCTTGTTAATAAGACAGATGGCATTATTAGGGGTTTTGTTGTCCTAGGATTCTTAATAGGCTATGCTTTTTATATGAAGGTTATATCCAAATATAGTTATGCCCTCTTAAAGAAGATTTTTGAGTTGATATTAGGCCTAATAAGTGAGATAATAAGCTTAATAACATATCCCTTTAGGAAATTATTTGGCACTATAGGTAAAAGAATCAATAAAGTGGGTATGATTATAAAAATGATGTTAAAGGATGCTAGGAAGTACATAAAGATAAGAAGAAAGAAGAAATGACCATAATATTACTTAAGATGAATTGGGGTAAGTATTATGAAAAAAAAGGATAAGAAGAAAAGAAAAAGAAAACTAGGTATCTTTCGGATTGTCTTATTTGGTATGCTCATATATCTGGTAGTGACCCTCTTCAAGCAAAACCTCATGATGAAGGAACTACAGGGTAAGAAGATCAGCCTGCAAAATGATATTTCTATACTAGAAGATGAAATAGAGGCCTTAAATGATGAGATAGAGAATAGTGACTCCCTCACCTTTATAGAAAAGGTGGCTAGGGATGAGCTGGGTCTGGTCAAGCCCAGGGAAATAATTGTAATAGACAAGAGTAAAATCAAAAATAGTTTTTTCAACCTATTCAAAGGCGACAACCATTGACATTAAAAAGTTTCTGATATATACTTTGTATGATAATAATATTAAGGAGGAATTACTTATTTATGCCTGTATCTGTTGGAGACATAATTGAGGGCACTGTAACTGGAATAACCAATTTTGGAGCATTTATGCAATTGCCTGGTGGTAAGAGTGGACTTGTTCATATTTCTGAAATATCTAATGACTATGTTGAGAAGGTGAGTGAGTATTTAAAGAAGGGTCAAAAAATCAAGGTTAAAGTGTTATCAATTAATGACGATGGTAAAATAAGCTTATCTATAAGACAAGCGAAGCCAAAGACTAATAAACCTGTTGAAATTGAATGGAATAAGCAAGATGACATTCAAAAGAATATGTCCTTCGAAGACAAACTAAACCAATTCTTAAAGGATAGCAATGAGAGGATGGATCAATTAAAAACCAGGGACACAAGAAGAAATAGCATGAGATCTAGAAGAACTAGCTTTATGGACTAATAAACCGGATTTTCCGGTTTTTTTTATGCCCTAATACATTATTAATCTCCCCTATTACAAAATACTACATTTAATGGATTATATTAACTTCAACCTACAGAAGCCTGTATATTCAAGGTCTTGAGGATTAAAGTTCCCTTAACCTAGCTTTAAACCTAAGACATTTTTTTATTTAAGAAAGTTATAATAAATGTCTGAAATCTCTTAGATTAGGTTACTAGGAGTGACAAAATAAAATCCACCTATTTGGTATCATGGCTTTACTAACCACATCAAATACTAAGTAGGGGTGATGAGATTGATAAAGATGGAGTCCGTAGCAAGTAGAGATAAGAGGGTTTTGAATATTGACAAGGAAGAAGCCCTAGTAGCCTTGCTTGGGTTTTTAATTAGCCGGGTAAGTATATCGGGGAAAATGATGCCCTTTGGGGTTGGGTTTTTGGCTGCCTACCTCCTGGTTAAGGGGAAAAGCCTGCTCCTTCTTTTGGCCATTAGTTTGGGCTCTTTAAGCCTGACGGGCTTGAAGGGTGTGGACTATATATTAACAGCTGGAATTATATACATGGTTTTTCTTAGGGTTAATGAAGCTAAAGAATCCACCCTCTTAAAGGCATCTATAATGTCTAGCCTTATCTTTTTATTTGTCCGGGCCTTTAAAAGCTTCTTATGGGGTCAGCTTTATATGTACGATTTATTTACCCTATCCTTCGAGGCTCTTTTAGTATTCACCATGGCCTACATATTTTCATTTAGCCTACCACTTGAAGAAATCAAGAGCAAGGGCCTTAGTAATGAAAAGTTGATCTGCTCCTTCATAACCCTGGCCTTGGTCTTATCTGGCCTAAACAACATTTGGTTTTTCGGACTGAACCTAAAAAACATCCTCAGTCTTGTAGTTATAGTATATATGGGTTATAAGGAAGGAGTTTTGTTTGGAGCTGTATCAGGTACGGTATTAGGCTTGATTACCTATATAGGGAGCCCAGAGATGCCCTTTATAGTAGCCATATTAACCGTTGGAGGCCTATTATCTGGGTTATTTAGGGAGTTGGGAAGGGCAGGATCCCTTCTAGGATTCATCCTGGGAAATGGAATTATTAGCTTTTATATCAATAATTTTGTAACTAGCTTTTTGGATTATAGGGATTTACTTGTGGGAAGCCTTGCCTTTTTAATCCTAACCCAGTTTGTTAAATACGACTTAACCCACATGCTTTCTCATGCTGACCCAGTTGAAAGGGAGCATGATAGGAGGAAGGAAGAATTCATCCTTAAGAAGCTGGACAAGGTATCGGACATCTTTGTATCCTTGAGTAAGATTCTTGACAAGGCCATAGAAGAGGACGAATCCTACTCTGCCATGGATGTTTATAACCTAGTAGATGAAGTTTCCAACACTACTTGCAGGACCTGTTCCAACTATAAGAGCTGTTGGGAGGATAACTATTATACTAGCTATTATCGACTCTTGAACCTGATAGGTCTTATGGAGGAGGGAAAGGCAGATAAAGAGGCCCTACTCCCTAGCCTTAAGGGTATCTGTATTAAGGGAGAGGACTTAATCAATAATGTAAATAGCATCCTACAACCCCTTAAAACAAACCAGCTATGGAATAAAAGATTAAATGAACAGAGAAGGCTTTTGGCAGATCAACTCTATGACTTTGGCTTTCTCATAAAGGATATAGGGGACGATATTTATGCAAGACCTGAATTTAATCAGGAATTAGAGGTCCTTCTACTTAAGGAGATCAAAAATAGGCGAATGGATATCAAGGATTTGTCAGTATTGGTCCTTCCAGGAGACGAATTAGAAATCCTAGTGGAGATGTACAAACCTCTTGAGGAGGTAAAAGAGCTAGAGAGGCTTAGATTAATTCTGTCAAAGGCCCTGGGATATGGTATCTCTGCAGATTATGGTCTAGGCAATAGTTTGGCTAGTAAGATTATTAGTTTTAGGAAGGCCAATAGATTTGCCAGTTTGACGGATGTAAGTTCCCTGGCCAATTCTGAAAACAAGGTCTCCGGGGATAGTTATTCCTTTGGTGAAAGGGGTAATGTTAATTTTGCAGCCATATGTGATGGTATGGGGATTGGCAAGAAGGCTAACAGGGAGAGTGGTATTGCCATCGAGCTGTTAGAAAAACTCATGGAAATCAATATGGATAGGCCCATGATTATAAGAACCATCAATTCCTTCCTGAGGGCCAAGTCCAACGATGAAATCTTTACCACTCTAGATTTAAGCTTTATAGACCTCTATACCGGGAAACTCCAAGTGATAAAGAATGGCTCACCCCCTACTTTTATCAAGAGGAAGGATAGGGTGGATATCATAAGTTCAAAATCTTTACCCATAGGCATACTGGAAAATGTGGACTCCAACATATATGAAGATAGCCTGGAGGATGGGGACATCTTGATTATGATGTCGGATGGGGTCTTGGATTCCAATAGTACTGAACTAAATCCGGAGGAATGGATGATGGAGATAATTAGGGACATCGACAGTCAGAACCCAAAGAAGATAACAGAGGAAATACTTAATAGGGCCAACCTAGCCGGTCAGAACCAGCCCAAGGATGATATGACCATCATGGCGACCAAGATATGGAGGACTATTTAGGGGGAAGAATCTTCTCCCTATTTTTTATTTTCCTTAACTTTTAATCTGACATAGGGTATATTATTATATAGGATGAAAATGGTGATTTGATGGAAGAAAAGGTACTGAGAACTATTAAAGATAATAGACTAATCCAGGATAAGGATAATGTAGTGGTGGGGGTATCTGGGGGACCAGACTCCATGGCATTGCTTTATCTCCTTTTGCATGCCCAAAAACATATAGATTTCAACATCCTAGTGGCCCATGTTAACCATGGTGTAAGGGGTGAGGAAGCAGACGCAGATGAGTTATTTGTTAAGAGAAAGGCCCAAGAGTTAGGGCTCCCCTTTTTTTCTACCAGGGTGGATATGGAGGCATATGGAGACAGGCATAAGATATCCCACGAAGAGGCGGGTAGGAAGCTGAGATATGGATTCTTTAGAAATATACTTAAATCCTATCAGGGGGGTAAGATTGCTGTTGCCCATAATATGAATGACCAGGCTGAAACTTTGCTGATGAGAATCATGAGAGGAACAGGGATAGATGGCCTTTCAGGGATGAAGTTCAAATCAGGTGATATAATTAGACCTATTTTAAACATAACCAGGCAAGAAATAGAAGCCTATATTGAAGACAATAAGATAGAGACAGTTCTGGATAGGACCAATCTAATGCCAATCTATACCCGGAACAAGGTTAGGTTAGAGCTGATACCCTATATAGAGGATAATTTTAATCCCAATATAATTGAAACCCTTTGGAGGCTATCTCAAACCTCCCAGACTGATAGTGAGTTTTTAAGGAAGTATACTGAGGAAAGATATTCTGAAATAGTCAAATCAGAGGGGACTAGGCAGTTAGTATTGGATGCAGCTGGTTTTAAAGATCTGGCCTTGGGTATACAGCAAAGGATAATAATCTTTGCCCTAACCAGGCTACTGGGTCAGTATAAGGGGTTCGGTGAGCAACATATATCTGCTGTGGCAGAACTTTTTAGGACTGCTAGCACAGGGAAGGTCCTTCACCTACCTAATAATATAAGGGCTAGGGTAACCTATGATAGCTTGATTGTGGAAGTATTTGAGGAAGAGGCTAAAAAACCCTTTGTTTATGATTTAACTATGGGGTATAATTATCCTTGTGGGCTTAATTATTCTTTTTACACAAGGATAGTAGATATTGATGAAATTAGCCTTAATGATAAATTACCTAACATCAAGTACTTTGATTATGATAGAATAAAAGGGAAACTAAGTGTAAGGAACCGGAGGGCAGGAGATAGGTTTGCCCCTTATGGCATGGAGGGCAGCAAGAAACTCAAGGATTTCTTCATTGACTTAAAGGTGCCCAGGGAAGAAAGAGACCGGATACCCCTAATAGTAGATGAAGAGAATATAATCTGGGTAGTAGGCTACAGAATAAGTGATTTACATAAAGTGACTAAGAAAACAAAAAAAGTTCTGATGATAGAGTATAGAAGACTTGATGGGGAGGACAATCATGAGAGATGATATTAAAAAAATATTGCTAACTGAAGAAGAAATTAAAACGAGAATTAAGGAACTAGGTGAGGAGATTACCAGGGATTACAAGGATAAGAACCTCCTAGTAGTTGGTATCTTAAAAGGTGCAATCATATTTATGGCTGAGTTATGCAAGAATATCGACTTGCCCATAATGATAGATTTTATGGCAGTGTCCAGCTATGGAACCTCTTCACAATCAACTGGTGAAGTTAGGATAATCAAGGACTTGGATTTTTCTGTAGAAGGTAAGGATGTCCTAATAGTTGAAGATATAATCGATACTGGCTTAACCTTGTCATATTTATCGGACAACTTGAAGAAGAGAGGGGCCAATAGTGTAAAAATAGCCACACTTTTAGATAAGCCTGATAGAAGAAATGTAGAGGTAGAGATTGACTATTTAGGCTTTTCTATACCAGATGAATTTGTGGTGGGATATGGCTTAGACTATGCAGAAAACTATAGGAATTTACCCTTTGTTGCAGCATTGAAAGAAGAGGTATATAGTTAATAAGTCATTGAATGGGCATATCTTATATGATATAATTTGTGATATTATCTACCCATAATTGGAGGGAGGACTTGTTTTGAGAAGGATGTTTAAAGGATTTAGTGCCTACTTATTAATCTTGATATTAATAATGTTTGCCGCTAGACTTATCGGTCCTGAAACTGAATCCATCAGTGAAATGGACGTTACTGAATTAATAGAACAATTAGAAGAAAATAATGTAGAAAGAATAAACATGAATGTGAGGGTGGTTGAAGGAACCCTGAGGGATGGTAGTAAATTTACTACTGTACTACCCCATGAGATAAGAAATGACTTCTACAACGAATATTTAAAGGATAAGGTGGAAAGCAAGGAGCTTCATTTTAGTGGCTCTCCTGACGTTGTAAGGCCATGGTATGTAGATCTATTCCCAACCTTGCTAGTCCTATTTGCATTTGGGATATTCTGGTTTGTCTTTATGCAACAATCCCAAGGTGGAGGCGGGGGCAAGGTCATGTCCTTTGGCAAGAGTAGGGCTAAGATGCATCGAGAAGATGATAGTAAGCTGGTGACCTTTGCCGATGTTGCAGGCTTAAAGGAAGAGAAGGAAGAACTCAAGGAGATAGTAGACTTCCTGAAGTCCCCAAGGAAATTCATAGAAATCGGTGCTAGGATTCCAACGGGGGTGCTCTTGGTTGGACCACCTGGAACTGGTAAGACCTACTTGAGTAAGGCAGTGGCAGGAGAAGCAGGTGTACCCTTCTTCACCATCTCAGGTTCAGATTTCGTTGAGATGTTTGTAGGGGTTGGTGCTAGTAGGGTAAGGGATTTATTTGAGCAGGCTAAGAAAAGTGCACCATGTATTGTATTTATAGATGAGATTGATGCAGTAGGTAGAAGAAGAGGGGCAGGAATGGGCGGAGGCCATGATGAAAGGGAGCAGACCCTCAACCAGCTTTTGGTGGAGATGGATGGCTTCGGAACCAATGAAGGAATAATCATAATGGCTGCCACCAATAGGCCGGATATCCTAGACCCAGCCCTCTTAAGACCTGGAAGATTTGACAGAACTATTTATGTAGGACTTCCTGACATTAGGGGAAGGGAAGAAATCCTTAAAGTCCATACTAAGAATAAACCCTTGGCTGATGATGTAGATCTTAAGGTAATAGCCAAAAGAACACCAGGATTTACTCCTGCAGATCTGGAAAACCTAGTAAATGAGGCTGCCCTCTTATCAGCCAGATATAATTTTAAATCTATCCCTATGCATTTAATAGAGGAAGCTTCAATCAAGGTCCAAGCTGGACCTGAAAAGAAGAGTAGGGTGGTTAGTGAGAAGGAAAGAAAGCTTACAGCCTACCATGAGGCAGGCCACGCCTTGACCTCTAGATTGATCCCTGGGATGGACCCAGTACATCTTATTACCATAATACCTAGGGGAATGGCCGGTGGATTTACTGCCTATATACCTGAAGAAGATGTAAACTACATTACCAAGAGCCAAATGGAGGATAGGTTGGCTTCACTACTTGGTGGTAGGGTTGCAGAAGCCCTAGTCCTAGGGGATATAAGTACTGGGGCCCAGAATGATATTGAAAGGGCTACCAAAATTGCCAGGAAGATGGTTACCAAGTATGGGATGAATGATGTCCTAGGACCTATGAGTTATGGTACAGATGAAGAAGAGGTCTTCTTAGGTAGGGACTTTGCTAGCGGTAGGAGTTATTCAGAAGAAGTAGCAGCTACCATAGATAGAGAGATGAGAAAAATCATCGATAGTGCCTATCATAAGGCAGAGAAACTCATTAGTGAGAACATGGATATCCTCCATAGGATTGCAGAGGCCTTACTTGAATATGAGACCATAGATGCCAAGGAATTTGAGGCAGTCTTCCGGGGTGAGGAAATCAGAAAAGTGGAAGAAAATGATAAGCCTGAAGAAGCTATAGAGACTTTAGAGGATGAAGATAAGTCCCTTGAAGCTACAAAGGATATGGAATCAGAAGAAGGGAATTTAGAAGAGCCAGAAACAGTAGAAGAAACTGAGGAAACAGAGGAAGAACCTGTAGATTCCATAGATGAAGAAGATAATAAGGAAGAATAAAAGGGCTGAGAGTGGATTTTCCACTCTCTTCTTTATTTGGGTAAATAATGGGTATTATAGTAAGACAAGAGTAATTAGGGGGAGTAAGAATGTATAATGGATATATAACGGACATAGAAGGGATAAAGGTAGGCCATGGCAGTTCTGAAGGAGCACTGACTGGTTGCACAGTTATTATCTGTGAGGAAGGGGCTACTGGTGGTGTAGATGTTAGAGGGTCTGCTCCTGGCACCAGGGAAACGGATTTGTTTAAGGCTGAAAACATGGTGGACAAGGTCCATGCAGTAGTCCTATCTGGAGGCTCAGCCTTTGGGCTGGAAGCTTCATCTGGAGTGATGAAATTCCTGGAGGATAAGGGAGTTGGTTTTGACGTAGGGGTAACCAAGGTACCCATAGTGGCATCTGCTGTAATCTTTGATTTAGGTATAGGGGACTTTAAAATCAGGCCTGACTTTAAGATGGGATATGAGGCAGCCGAGGCTGCTAGTCCTACAGAAAATAGGCAAGGCTGTATAGGAGCTGGCATGGGGGCCACAGTAGGAAAGATCCTAGGACCAAAAGGTGTCATGAAATCTGGCCTAGGTAGTGCTACTATCCAACTTGGGCAATTAAAGGTTTCAGCCTTGGTAGTAGTAAATAGTTTTGGAGATGTTTATGACTACAAATCCAACAAGCAACTGGCGGGAGTATATGATTATGCTAACAAGAAGATGCTAAATACCATGGAAATATTAAAGAATATGTATAGTCAAACCAATCCATTTTTGAAAAATACTACTATTGGAGTAATCGCCACCAATGCCATCTTGACCAAGGCAGAAGGTAATAAGGTTGCCCAAATGGCCCATAACGGATTTGCCAGGTCCATAAATCCCATCCATACCATGTACGATGGGGATACCATATTTACCATGGCAACCAACAAGGTTAAAGAAGATATAAGTTTAATAGGTACCCTTGCTGCAGAGGTCATGTCCCAAGCTATCAGCAATGCTATTGTTCATTCTAAGGGATATGATGGATTGGTAAGTTATAGAGATTTATAATAAAACCTTGACTAGGACTCAACTCTTATTTATAATGGTTTTGGTGTAAATGCCCACATCCTTTGTGAGTGGGACAGATAGCAAGGAAATAAATTTAAAAATCGACTAGCATCCAGGAGGAGCTAGAACGGAGGTATCTTATGAAAAGTGAAAAAGTTTTAAATGTAAGAAGGATGGTTATTATTGCCATTTTTGGCGCCATAACCATTGTACTGGGTATGACTCCTTTGGGTTTTATACCTGTTGGGCCTACAAGGGCCACCATAATGCATATACCGGTCATCATAGCTGCCATTGTAGAAGGACCTTTAGTTGGAGGGGTTGTTGGCCTGCTCTTTGGACTTTTTAGTATATTTCAGGCAATCACCAACCCAACGCCTGTATCCATTGTCTTCTATAACCCGATAGTATCTGTGCTACCACGGGTCTTGATAGGGATAACATCCTATTATGCTTATGTGGGGGTTAAGAAGCTAGGTAACAAGGGTACCATAGGTCTATTAAACCTTATATGGCTGTTTATTTTGGCCTATTTGAGCTATGGAATATATCAAAACATCAGAAATGACGACGGTATTTTGCTTATCTTGATGAACGTATTATTAATAGCTATCGTCTTGATAGTGGGTTATTTTACTGCAGAAAGGCTTAATAATAGATCCTTGGACCTTGTAATTGCAACAATAGTTGGGACCTTGACCAATACCATAGGTGTTCTATCTTCAATATATTTTTTATATGCTGAAAAGTTTGTAGCAGGACTGGGCCTAGATATAAGCGCTGCAAGGAAGACCATCTTTGGCATAGCCCTTACAAATGGAATACCAGAGACTATAATTGCAATTATTATTGTGACAAGTGTACTAGGGGCCCTAAAGCTTAAGGAAAGAAGATAGAAGGTGAGAAATTGTTACTGGTAATAGATGTGGGAAATACCAATATAGTGTTTGGTGTCTATAAGGATAAAGAGTTAATGAATAATTGGAGAATTGCATCCGAGAAGAGTAGAACCTCTGATGAATATGGCCTTATATTCGAGCAGATCTTTAGATATAATGGGCTAGAACATGATGACATAAGTGACATAATAATTTCCTCAGTGGTACCACCCTTGATGCATACCTTATCAGCCATGTGTATCAAGTATTTTGATATCGAGCCTGTTGTAGTAGGACCTGGAGTAAAAACAGGCATGGATATTAAGTATGATAACCCCAAAGAAGTTGGTGCTGATAGGATAGTAAATGCTGTAGCTGGATACGAAAAATATGGAGGACCCTTGATTATAGTAGATTTTGGAACAGCTATAACCTTTGATGCTGTGTCTGCTAATGGGGATTATTTGGGAGGAGCCATAGCCCCAGGAATCAGCATCTCCTCAGAAGCCCTATTCTTGAGAACAGCAAAATTACCAAAGGTTGAAATCGCAAGACCGGATAGGGTTATCGGGAAGAATACCGTAAATAGCATGCAGGCAGGTCTGGTGTATGGATATATAGGTTTAGTTGATTATATTTTAGAAAATATGATGAATGAATTATCTCCTAATAGAGAAACTATAAAGGTAATCGCTACTGGAGGCTTCTCGGGCCTGATAGGAAGCGAAAGCAAATATATAAAGAAAATTGATAAGCTATTGACTTTGGACGGCTTAAGAATTATATATGAAAGAAACAGAAAAGATAAGTAGGACGCCCTACTTATCTCTTCTATTTTATGACCTAACCCGATTTATGAGGCTCTTCATAAATAGTTGGTGCAGGAGGTAGCTAACAGAGGAAGAGGTGGACTATGAGAATTGGAAACATTGAATTATCCAACAATATAATATTAGCACCCATGGCTGGAATTACTGACCTTTCCTTTAGAATAATCTGCAAGGAAATGGGGGCAGGATTGGTCTTTACAGAAATGGTTAGTGCCAAGGGCATGTATTATGGGGACGATAAAACTGAGCAAATCTCCTTGACAGATCCTAGGGAAAGACCGGTGGCCATGCAGATATTTGGCTCAGACCCCAAAATCATGTCCCATATTGTGGAAAACCATCTAAATAAAAGAGATGATATCGACATTATAGATATCAATATGGGATGTCCTGCTCCCAAGATTGTAAAAAACAATGATGGATCTGCCCTGATGAAAAACCCTAAACTTGTAAGGGAGATTATAAGAGCAGTAGCCAAGGTATCCAACAAGCCCTTAACTATAAAATTCAGGAAGGGCTGGGATGATAAAAGCATCAATGGGATTGAAATAGCTAAGATAGCAGAAGAAGAGGGAGTAAGTGCTATAACAATCCATGGAAGGACTAGAAATATGTTTTATTCAGGTGAGGCAGACTGGGACTATATAAGACAGGTAAAGGAGAGTGTCAATATACCTGTAATTGGGAATGGTGATATCTTTCAACCTGAAGATGCAATCAATATGCTTAAACTTACCGGTTGTGATGGTGTAGCCATAGGTAGAGGAGCTATGGGAAATCCTTGGTTATTTAAGAGAATACTAAACCTAATGAATGGAAAGGAAGATTTCCTACCCACCGTCCAGGATAGGATTTATCTAGCCATTAGGCAACTGGATATGACATGTGACCATAAGGGGGATAGGGTTGGAGTTAGAGAGATGAGAAAGCATATTTCCTGGTATCTAAAGGGGCTGAAGGACTCTAACCAGGTTAAAAACATGATTAACCAGATTCAAGACAAAGACCAGGTTAAAGAAGTTCTCCTACAATACAGGGATAATATTGTTAATTAAGCTCATATGAACCCACCCCATATCATATAATGTAAAAATCAGATATGGGGGTGATTTCATAGGACTTGTATATATAATTAAACCATATAAATATAGGCAATTCTTAGAACGAGGAATAAATAAATACCTTTTTAAACTATTTATACCTGAATATAAGGAGAAAAGACTCCAAGAGATTATTATTGATGATAGACCAGTTGGCCATATATTTGGGATAAATCTTAAACCCCTAAATTATAAGGATGAAGATGACCTAGGCCATTATATCAATAGCATCAAAAAGCTTATGGAAGGAGAATTCACCTGGATCTATATTGAGGAAGATCTTCCATGGGAAATTAGGAAGAAGATTGAGAAGGAATTGTCCCTAAAAGGCCCAGAAGGAATGGATATTAGGTTATACAATATCTCCTATATAGTAGAAGACTTGGTGGAGAAGTTTAGGAGGAATTTAAGGGAGGAAGAAGTCCTCATAATATCAGAGGATAGGAGTCTCTGCCTTAAACTTATTGATGAGATTTCAAGTGAGTTTAGGTTTATCTCGGTTTTAGGCTTGGATGAGCAAGAGGGGGAAAACCTCTATGAAGAAGTTTTAGAAAGTACAGGGATTTCCGTCTACCTTCCCCAAGGCAAAAATATTTCCTTGAATAGGTATGGGTTGGTAATAAATGTCCTAAATAAAACCATAATAGATGTCGATAAGATAAATAATAGGACCATTATTCTTGATTTCGGAGGACGAAAATTATTTGAAAAGGCCAATAGATACGTCATAGGGGATATAAGTCTTGAAATAAAAGGTTTGGGACTGGCTGAAAACCCTTGGATTTCTGAAGAAATTAACTCAAGCTTATATGAGTGCCTTTTCCATGGGGAGTGCAGGAAATATAAGAGAATCTATAAGGGTGAAAGCCTATTAACAATGGATGAATTCATAAATCAAAACCCAATAATAAAAGGTGGATATTAAAGTCTTGACAATATGGGCCACCTTGATTATAATATCTTGCATATACGGGGGTAACCTGTTTAAGAGGGCAGGATTGCTTTTTTAATTTTATTATAATAATAAGAATAGCAGACGAAAGGGAGAGGGGAATTGATGGCAGAAAAACAGGTATTTTTAACTGCAGAGGGATTAGTAAAAATAGAAGAAGAATTAAACGAATTAAAATCTGTAAAAAGAAAAGAAATAGCTGAAAGAATAAAGGTAGCCTTAAACTTTGGTGACATTAGTGAGAATTCAGAATACGATCAAGCTAAGAATGAACAGGCACAATTAGAAGAAAGAATAGCAAAGCTTGAAAATATGTTGAGGAATGCTAAGATAATAGATGAAGATCAAATCACAACTGACAAGGTTAGCGTTGGTTCTAAGGTGGTAGTTAAAGACTTAGAATTTGATGAAGAGATGGAGTATGTAATAGTTGGTTCTGCAGAGGCAGACCCTTATGAAGGACGTATATCCAATGAATCACCCCTGGGAAGCGCCTTGCTCGGTTATAAAATAGGAGAAATAGTAGAAGTAAATGTGCCAGACGGAGTAATTAAGTACGAGATAGTAAACATAGCGAGGTAGGTTGCCTTAAACCAAGGAGGAAATATAATGTCCGATACAGAACAAAATTTGAATGAATTGCTACTGATGAGACGCGAAAAATTAAAGGAACTAAAAAATAAGGGCAAGGACCCTTTTTTAGTTGAAAAATTTGAATACACTCATCATAGTGTAGATATTAAGGAGAATTTTGAAGAGCTAGAGGAAAAAGAAGTAGCCGTAGCTGGAAGAATCATGTCAAGAAGGGGGCACGGCAAGGTAAGCTTCCTAGACCTTCAAGATAGCAAGGGCAAGATTCAATTATTTGTAAGATATAATACCGTGGGAGAAGAGGCCTATAAGGAACTGTCCCTGTATGATATAGGTGATATTATAGGAGTAATAGGAGAAGTCTTCAAAACCAAGGCTGGAGAGATTTCCATCAGGGCTAAGGAAATCATATTAATGAGTAAGTCCTTGCAGGTCCTACCAGAAAAGTTCCATGGACTTAAGGACCAGGACTTAAGATACAGGCAAAGATATGTAGACTTAATAGTCAATCCAGAAGTCAAGGAAACCTTTATACTTAGGACCAAGATGATTAAGGCCATAAGGGAATATCTAGATGCCAGGGATTTTCTTGAAGTGGAAACTCCTATACTAAGTACAATTGCTGGTGGAGCCAATGCTAGACCCTTTGTAACCCACCATAACACTCTTGATATAGATATGTATTTAAGGATTGCTAACGAGCTATATCTAAAGAGGCTTATAGTTGGTGGCTTTGAAAAGGTCTATGAGATGGGTAGGATGTTTAGAAATGAGGGTATGAGTCCTAAACATAACCCTGAGTTTACCAGTATTGAGCTGTACCAGGCCTATGCTGATTATGAGGATATGATGGAATTAACCGAGAACCTTGTATCCTATGTAGCTGAAAAAACTCTAGGAACATTAAAGATAAATTACCAAGGTCAAGAAATAGATCTTACACCACCTTGGAAAAGGATAGATATGGCTGAAGCAGTTAAGGAGTATACAGGAGTAGACTTCTCTACTATTGACACTGATGAAGAAGCAATAGCTGTTGCAAAGGCCAAGGGCATAGAAATTAAGGAAGGTATGACAAGAGGCCATATCATCAATGAGTTCTTTGAAGAATTCTGTGAACAGCACTTGGTTCAACCAACATTCATTACGGGTCACCCAGTTGAGGTATCTCCATTAGCAAAGAGAAACCCTGAGGATCCAAGAAAGACAAATAGGTTTGAAGCCTTTATAAATACATGGGAAATAGCTAATGCTTTCTCAGAGTTAAATGATCCAATTGATCAAAGGCAAAGATTTGAAGAACAAGTAAGACAAAAAAGCCTAGGTGATGATGAGGCTCATCCTATGGATGAAGACTTTATAAATGCCATAGAGGTAGGGCTTCCACCTACAGGAGGATTGGGTATTGGTATAGATAGGTTAGTCATACTATTAACCAATCAGGCCAGTATAAGGGATGTTCTTCTATTCCCAACTATGAAGCCTTTAAATGATTAAACAAGTTTTCTAATATATCATAAATACACAAGGATGGTACTGGATAATTGTACCATCTTTTATTTTTTTCTAAACGCTTGACTCATGTCAAATTTTGTGGTAATATAATTTCCCAGCCAATAAGAGGCTGATGTATAAGATACATTCTTTAATATAAGACAAAAAAGACTTGACTTATAAAGTAAAAGTATGTATCATAGTAAAGGTTGGCTCTTCTGAGTTTCACAAGCAGCCAACAAAAAGTAAAAAAAGTAGTTGACAAATCTTTTGAAATTTGTTAGACTATAAAAGTCGCTTGCTGAGAGGCAAAAGACTAAAGCTCACAAGGTGAGCATGAACCTAGATAATTAAACAGTGTGAGATACTTTGAACAAACCAAAAGACAAAAGGACAATAAGTCCTTGTCGATTCAAAGACTAAAAAAATTAGTCAGCAAAGATGAGCTAACATCAAACTTTTAAATGAGAGTTTGATCCTGGCTCAGGACGAACGCTGGCGGCGTGCCTAACACATGCAAGTCGAGCGAAGTGCTTGGAGATGATTTCT